>Ga0209311_1000205_pt1 | contig 62073 bp, 58 predicted proteins | sample AD_UKC045_MetaG_FD_184417 | JGI IMG/M metagenome (GOLD analysis project Ga0209311, IMG submission 184417) | Active sludge microbial communities of municipal wastewater-treating anaerobic digesters from USA - AD_UKC045_MetaG (SPAdes) (version 2) | ecosystem: Engineered > Bioreactor > Anaerobic >...
TGGAAACTCAATACAAGACCACGCAAATCGTTAGGGTTCAAATGCCCTGCTGAGTTGTTCACACCAGACGCATTTGATTTTAGGCAGCATCATGCTGCACTTTTTGCACTTCAACCTTGAAACCGCCCCTCTATACAAACGTACTATTTAGAGGTAATCTTACCTTCCGCATTTAACTGATTGATTGTATTGAATTTACAATAACAGAAATGACACCGCAACGAGACAAAATAAAGTGTTTTGTAATGTTTCAATGGTTGGCATCTGCAACCTTGACCCTGTTGCTGACTGGCTGTTTAGGCGGCTCTATCGGCCAGCAGATTGTGCAAAGCATTTTGCTGCAAGGGGCAGATAAAGCCACCGCCAGCGCGATGGACGCCCATGAGCGCAATCAGATAGCGCTCGCTAAAAAAAATGCCAAGCCAGACCCTTATACCATTGCGTTTTTAAATTCTGGCTTTGAACCTGTCAGCGCGAAAATTGAGCCTTTGCCTGAAGTGCCGATAATAGAAGAAGAACAAGTTTTACCCATGATGCAGGAAACCAAACTGGTGCCTGTGGAAATTTGGAGTTTGCTTGCAGGGGAAGAAAAGCAAAACGTGCTAGAGGCTGCCAGACTGCGCGGCTCCACAGAAATTCCGCCTAAAGATGAATGGCGGCAATGGCAGATTGCTACGGGCGCATCTCACCAATCGAATCAACCCATTACATTTTTAATTCCGCCTGAAATGGGCAGAATGCGAAGCGGCGCGAAAGCGATGGTAGAGTTATCACGCTCAAATGAACTAAGCGTAGCGCGCTACAGTTTGAATTAAGCTTAACTTATTGAAATAACAGTTAAATCTGGCGCTTTATTGAGTGAAAATCATCTCAAACCAAAATCACATTAGGCATCCAGCAAACCACTGCGCATTGCAATCAGTGCGATTTCTGCGGAATTATTGGCGTTTAACTTTTGTTTAATGTTATACAGATGCGTACCCACGGTGCGCGGGCTCAAAAACAGGGTTTCGGCAATTTCATTGGTGGTTTTACCTTTGGCAAGCGCCATAAACACTTCAAACTCGCGCGGTGACAGCACATCCACTGGGTTTTGTTCGCCAGAAAGCTGCTGAATCGCCATTTGCTGCGCCACGCTGGCCTCAAGGTATTTTTTGCCAGTCGCCACCACACGAATCGCTTTAATCAGCTCTTCTGCGGCACTGCGTTTTGTTAAGTAGCCCATCGCCCCGGCGTTCAGCACCCGCTTGGGGTGTACAGAATCTTCATGCGCGGAGAGTACCAAAATTTTGGCCGTGTTATCTTTTGCTAAAATGCGCTCAATCGCCTCTAAGCCGCCAATGCCAGGCATGGTGATATCCATGACCACCACATGCGGCTTAAACTCCACAAAACGCTGAATCGCCTGCTCGCCGCTTTCAGCTTCTGCCACTACTTTAATATCCGAATCAGATTCGAGCAGCATTTTAAAGCCCATGCGCACCACCGCGTGGTCGTCAACCAACATTACATGAATTGAACTCATTTAATTATCCTGTGTTTGCAATATTTATTCACATTAAGGCGCCACACGTAGCGGTATGCTGATATTGAGTGTGGTGCCTTGATTCGGTTCTGAAATCAAATTAAAACTGCCATGAAAGCCTTGCACACGCTCGCGCATGCCCAATAATCCAAAATGCTGTGTTTGGTCAACGGCCGCCAGATTCATGCCTACACCGTCATCTGCAATGATGAGTGCAATGTTTTTTTGCTCATGTTCATCAATGTTTACTGCAAGTTTTATATCTATTTTACTCGCTTGTGCGTGTTTTAATGCGTTATTCATGGCTTCTTGCACAATGCGGTATAAATTGATATTGAGCGTTTCACCGAGGCCATCCAATTCGCCCTCTATTTGCAAATTGATGTTTAACGCAGGATGCTGGCTGTGTAAATGGTTGACCGCATCGCGCAGGGTTTCGGCTAGCCCTAAATTATCGAGTGCACCCGGCCTTAATTTGCGAATAATATCGTGCATGCCATCGTAAATTTGATTTGCCGCAGCAACAATGGTTTGCGCATTACTGGCAATATCGGGCGACTTTTCTCTGGTTTTATTCACAATCGCCACGGCAAAAGTTTTAATCGCGGTGACGTATTGCCCTAGTTCATCGTGCAACTCGCGCGCTAAACTGCGGCGCTCGTCTTCAATATGGCTTTGTATAAGTTGCGTAAGCTGGCGATTTTCTTCCAATTGCCGCTCAACCGCAAGTGACTCTGCCATGCGGTTTAAACTGTGACTGATGCGGTCAAATTCGGGCAATTTAAAAGCTGGTAAACGCGTGGTTAAATCGCCCCGCTCAATTTTATTAATGGCTTTTAAAATACGGCTCACTGGCCGCAGTGAATGGCTTAGCAACGCATACACCATCACATTCAACACCACAAAAAAGCCTAAACCCACCATCATCAATTGACTAAAACCAGACCAAGCTTCGCGAATCGAACCTGCGGCACTTGAAGTGACAATCAGCGTACCGTAACGAATTTTACGCTCAACTTTTTCTGTGGCAGGCTCAACCAAATGCACAAACCAATCAGGCGGTTTTACTTCGTCTTTATAGGTGGATTCTGGCGATTCATAAATGATCTCATCGCGCAAATCTTTTAGCACAATATGGCTGCTACGCACATAACCTAGTGATTGTAAAAAACTCTGCAGTACTTTATGCGTGGGGCCATATTCAGGATTAAGTGCGGAACTCACAATGACGGTATCGAGCAATTGCACGGTGACACGGCTAGCCGCTTCTACCCGCTCGCGAATTGAAATGCGCGTATCGTTGACTAAAATCGAGCCAACCACCAGAATAAATGCAATCGACAGTAGCGTAATCAGCAAATTGAGGCGAAATTTTAAGCTCATACGTGTGCCTCAATATGTGCGCTAATCCAATGCGCAAAGCTGGCTTCGTCAATTTCGCCACTGGCGACGGCAAGCATCGTTAAAATACATTCAGCATCATTGGCTGAAAGCGCATAACCATTGAGCATTAAAAATAGCTCAACTGCCACAAAAGCTGTACGTTTGTTACCATCTAAGAACGGGTGATTTTTTGCGATGCCAACGCCATAAGCTGCCGCCAACTCTGCAATACTAGGCGCACAATAAGCGGCTAAATTTTGTGCGCGCGACATCGCAGACAAAAACATACCATCGTCACGAATGCCCACAATGCCACCGTGCTCGGCCAATTGCTCATTATGTACCGCCATCATCACTGCGTGATCTAGCCAAACCCAATGAGTCATTTCGCTAACTCGCGCAACACTTCGCGTCTATCTTTCATAATTTTGCGCGCCATGGTCATTTGGTCGGCAAATGCTGGATCATGCGGCGTAATCGTTACCGCGCTTGGCGCATCGGTTAAAAAAACTGTGTCACCTTTTTCAAGCTTTAAGCGTGCTAATACTTCTTTAGGTAAAATTAAACCCACAGAATTGCCTATTTGCGTCAATTTAAGTGTATGCATGGTTGCCCCTACTTTAAGTTATAACAAACGTTATAATAGTGCTAAAAAACAAATTGACGCAAGCGTTTTTTTACAAAATAAATTAAACTATTGTCATGAAAACAGACTTTATTCTCGATGCCGCGCTTGCCATTCAGCGCACCATTTTAGCCAATGAGCATACGCTTGAATCCCTCGACCGCGAAATCGGTGATGGTGACCACTACATCAACATGAAACGCGGTGCAACGACTGTTGTGGACATGCAAGCTGAATTAGTCACCCTTAGTCCAGAAGCAGCACTTAATAAAATTGGTTTAAAACTTTTGAGTACGATAGGCGGTGCTTCTGGGCCACTACTCGCGAGCTTTTTTATGTGCATGAGTAAAACCCTGAAAGAACATGGCGACGACTCGCTGCCAAAAATCGCAGCAGCTTTTGCAGCAGGCGTGCAGGCGATTATTCAGCGCGGCAAGGCAAATCTTGGTGAAAAAACCATGCTTGATGTACTCATTCCTGTTGCAACACAATTTGAATCACTCGCAGCCCTAGGCCATGATGCAAAATTGATTGCAAGTGCGCTCACCAAAACAGCTGAAACCGGCATGCTCAGCACTCAAGACCTGATTGCGACCAAAGGCCGCGCGGCAGGCTTAGGTGAACGCGCGATTGGTCACATTGACCCAGGCGCAAAAAGCTGCCAACTGATGATAGAAGCCGTTTGCCAACTGGTTTAAGAACGCACAATCAAGAAAGTACAATCACGATGAAAAAATTTATTAATAAAGTCGATGACATTTTAGTTGAAAGCCTTTCTGGTTTTGCCACAGCGCATGCCGACTTAGTCGCACTCAACTTAAACCCCAATTTTTTAACACGTAAAAATAAGGCTCACAATAAAGTTGCCATTATTTCTGGCGGCGGCTCAGGCCACGAGCCGTTGCACGCAGGCTATATTGGTGTTGGCATGCTCGACGCTGCCTGCCCCGGCCACGTATTCACCTCGCCCACGCCCGACCAAATGCTAGAAGCGGCAACCGCCGTGCATGCTGACAAAGGTATTTTATTGATTGTTAAAAACTACGCGGGCGACGTGATGAATTTTGAAATGGCGGCGGAAATGCTGCCTTTTGAAAACGCCACCGTACTCACCAGTGACGATTGCGCAGTCATTAACAGCACGTATACCACCGGGCGCCGCGGTGTGGCCGGCACCGTGATTGTAGAAAAATGTGTGGGCAGTCTTGCCGAAACTGGCGCGGACTTAGCCGCCTGCAAAGCCTTAGGCGATAAAGTCAACACACGCACGGCAAGTATTGGCGTGGCTTTAACAAGTTGCACCGTGCCAGCGGCGGGCCGCCCGACCTTTGACTTAAATGAAACTGATCTGGAAATGGGCGTGGGGATTCATGGTGAACCGGGGCGCAGACGTGAAGCTTTGCGCGAAGCGGATGCCATTGTCGCCGACTGTGTGGAGGCGATTCTAGCGGACTTCCAAACCAAAAACATTGCCACCTCACAAACTGAGGCGTTGCTATTGGTGAACGGCTTTGGCGCAACACCGTTAATGGAGCTCTATCTGCTCTACAACACCGCCGCACAATTATTCACACAGCACGGCATTCAAATCGTGCGTTCTTTAGTAGGCAACTACACTACCGCGCTCGACATGGCAGGCGCATCCATCACCTTGTGCTTGTTGGATGATGAAATTAAACAACATTGGGACAGCCCAGTACACACGCCAGCACTCAGGTGGAAAATGTAGCCAATCAGGCTATTAGATGTGGTCAATTTTTAAGCTACAATGCAGCTCTTACTCATTGCCTATGAATCATTTCACATCAAAAAGTAAACTAAGTTAACCTAGCACTTAAATGAACAGCACTTAAATGAACAGTACTTAAATGAGCAACACTTTGACAACCGCAGAAACCAATACGTTATTAAGCAAACTTGTTGCGCTCACCCATGGCGGTGATGAGGTTTCGCTTGAAATGAAGCTATTAGGCTTGCTGTCTGACTTTGTTGGGCCGATAAATAACCATGAAAACGCTGTTGCCATTTACCACCTGATTCACCTTGAAAAACAACGGTTTTCCAGACACACGCAACAGCAGCACGAAACCAACATTCAACTAACCAAAGCGCACCAGCAGGCTGTTATGCACTGCTTTACTGAAGGTGTGGTCGGCCTCTACCAACCGGCTAACGCGCCGCACTTAAAGCTATACCCAATAAAAGATTTTGCAGAAAAAGTCGTTTCGGTGGTTGAAATTACCATGCCAAATCAAGAGGCTGGCAGTGTAGATGCAAAAGCCGACACCGCCATCGGCATGATGCTGGAAATTTATCAAAACTTTACCAAACTCATGAATGACAATGAGTGCGACACTCTCACCGGCTTACTTAATCGCAAAACATTCGATAGCAAAATCAATAAAATCATCACGCAAATGCGTACCGTGGCCAAGCGCAAAGAAGATAAATCAGCGCAGTTTTATTATTTGGCAATTTTTGACATTGACCACTTTAAACGGGTAAATGATAACTTTGGCCATTTAATTGGTGACGAAGTACTACTCATGTTCTCGCAACTTATGAAGCAATCTTTTCGCGATTCTGACCCTCTATTTCGATTTGGCGGTGAAGAGTTTGTGGGCGTTTTTGGCTGTAACCACGTCAATGATATCAACACCATTTTGGAGCGCTTTAGAAACAAAATGGCGCAGTTTGTTTTTCCGCAAGTCGGCAAAGTGACAGTGAGCGCGGGTTACACCGAAATTCAAGATTTTGACAATTCCAGCCAATTGATTGACCGTGCAGACTCTGCCCTCTATTTTGCAAAAAATCATGGCCGTAATCAGGTGGCTTGTTACGAACACCTCGTGGCCACAGGTGAACTGCAAGTGAACAAAAAAGAAGGCGATATTGAGCTATTTTAACGCTGATTATTTCAGTTAAAAACCGACCCAATTTCTGCGTTTTTTTAGTGCCTTTTTTTAATTAAAACACACGCAAAAACACTCGAGGAATTTTTTCTGCCCTGCGAGCCTTTATTCATAAGGCTTCCAGGGCATCCAAAAAGGTTGGAGGTTGATTTAAGCAAAAAAGCTAAAATTCAAGCTATTTAATCGCTCAACTATTTTGCGTGTTTTCGGCACCAAAAACTTCTCGCCACAAAAATCTTACCGCATCGGCATGTGTGATTACTTGGTTGAGTTCAACGGTCAATCGCGCAGCATCTTGTAATTTTAGCCGATGCTGAATATGACGAAATTCTCGGTAGGCAACCGCGACATTTTCTGCCAGTGCTACATCAATAATGCCTAACTCAGCCATCCGTTTTAATAGGCCAATATTGCCAATATTTGCTGTGAGTTGCGGATAATTTGAGGCGTATCGCAACACTAAATATTGCACCAAAAATTCCACATCAATAATGCCGCCCACACTGTGCTTGATATCAAACTGCCCTGCGATAAAATGCTGGGCATCGCGCATTTTTTCACGCATGCGTAACACTTCATTTTTCAGCTTTTCTGCATCTCGGGCTTGCGTCATGACTTCAACGCGAATTTTTTCAAAGGCGGCACCAATGTTGGTGTCCCCTGCAACAAACCTGGCGCGGCTGAGTGCTTGATGTTCCCAAACCCATGCTTTATTGCGTTGATATTCACGAAAAGCTTCTACCGTACTCACCAATAAGCCACTATTGCCGTCGGGTCGCAGTTGCAAATCGGTTTCATAAAGTAAGCCTGCGGAAGTCAGGCTGTTAAACCAGTTGCTAATGCGTTGCGCAAAGCGTACATAGGCTTCACCCGCTTCCGTTGCATTGTCATCAAACAGAAAAATAATATCTAAATCAGAGGCATAGCCAAGCTCTTTGCCACCCAGTTTGCCATAGCCAATCACGGCAAATTTAGGTTCATCGCAATGTTTACCGCGCACATATGGCCAAATAACTTTTAAAGCGACGCGCATAATTAAATCAGCCAAATCACTTAAATAGTCTGAGAGCGTTTCTATGGTCAGTTCCCCATTGATGTCCTGCGCAGCAAAGCGAAAAACACACGCGTGTTTAAAATGCCGCATCACATCCATTTGCCGCTCAATATCGTGCTCGGCTTCTGTTAGGCGCTCTAATAATTCTTTGTGTAAGGCTGCAAAATCTGGTTTTGCATAGAGCGTATTCGTGTCTAACAATTCGTCTAATAAAATAGGATGTTGCGTGAGGTAGTTAGTCAACCACGGGCTGCTACCACATAACTTCACCAGCAGTTGCATAGATTGCGGATGCTCTGCCAATAAGGCTAAATAACTGGCGCGGCGGCAAATGCTTTCAAGTAAATCGATCACGCGCGTGATGGTGACATCGGCGTTTTGCATTTTGCCTGACTGCGCAATCACATACGGCATCAGCGCATCAAAGCGCTGGCGGCTCATGTCGGGCAACTGGAGATATCGGCTGCCCTGTCGCAACATGGTAATTCGGCGGAACACTTCTGTTGCATCACCAAACCCTAGTTGATGCAAAGCATTCAATGCGTCATTTTCAGCGAGCAAACCACCCCAAATGGAGTTTTCAGTCGCCAGCGTATCTTGGCCAACGTCTTCTTCATTAAAGGTTGCATCAAAATGCTGCTGAACCAGCGCACGGTGTGCCTCTAATGTCGCTAAAAAAGCTGGCCAACCTTTCTGATCAATGGTCGAAAAATTCATCGCCTCGGCAATGCGCGCTTTCGCTTCATCCGTGGTGGGCAACTCATGCGTTTGCGCGTCTTCTACATACATTAAGCGATGTTCTAAATTGCGCAAAAACACATAAGCCTCCGTCAGGTCTTTCACTGCCTGCTCCGACATTAACCCTTTGTTTTTCAATAAATTTAATACGGACAAGGTAGGTTTAATCTGCAAGCTGGCATCTTTACCGCCACGTATCAACTGATAAACCTGCGCAATAAATTCAATTTCACGAATCCCGCCGCGGCCGAGCTTGATGTTGTCATGCATGCCTTTGCTATTCACATCGCGCTGGATTTGGCGCTTTAAATTGCGCATGCTTTCATACACGCCATAATCAAGATATTTACGAAACACGAAAGGCTTCAGCAAGTGCGATACTTCATTTCCACCCGTCACCTCTCGCCCTTTAATCCAGGCATAGCGCTCCCACTCGCGGCCATTGTTTTGGTAATATTCCTCCAGCGCATCTAAATTGCTCACCAATGCGCCTTCGCTGCCAAATGGGCGTAGCCGCATGTCCACTCTAAACACAAAGCCGTCTTCGGTGATTTCGTCTATCACCGCAATTAACTTTTTAGCCAACCTCACAAAAAAATCTTGATTGCTGATTGATTTTTCGCCAGTCGTTTCGCCTTCCGCGGCATAAGCAAAAATCAAATCAATATCTGATGAAACGTTAAGCTCACCTCCACCCAGTTTGCCCATGCCAATGACAATTAAATGTTGTGGATAGCCTTGGCCATCCACCGGCTGACCATAAGACTCAACCAACCATGTATTCAAAAAATCAATCGCTGTATTAATCACGCACTCAGCAAGAGTTGAGGTGGTGTGCATCACCTCATGTAAATCTGCAAAACCATTTAAATCACGACAAATCATGCGCGCCATGACATATTTTCTAAGCTGCCTGAGTGATTTTTTTAACGAATTTTCATCGGTAATTGCTTGTTTTGCGATGAAACTTTGCATCTCTTCTAAGGTATAGGGTATGTGCAGATTTTTTAGCAAATCTTCGAGCAAATTGGCATCTTTTGCCAACATTCGGCTCACAAACGGACTGCAAACTTCTAACCTTCGTAAATAAGCACGTTGCAAGGCAGAAAATTCAGGGTGTATCAGGTGGTCGCTTAATGTTTGCATGGGTGTTTGCTTCGGTTTTTTTAATGTAATATGGCGTTTAAAATACCATTCTAACTAAATTTTAAGCTTAAAAACTTTTTGGGGGTAGCATGTCAATCGAATCAGTTCTTCATGAAAATCGCGTTTTTGAACCAAGTGCAGATTTTGTAACACAAGCCAATGTATCAGGAATGGCAAACTATAAGGCAATATGCGCTGAAGCCACCGCTGATTATGAAGGATTCTGGGCTAAATTAGCACGCGAGTTATTGATTTGGCACAAGCCTTTTACGAAAACACTCAATGAAGACAACGCGCCCTTCTACAAGTGGTTTGAAGATGGCGAACTGAATGTTTCTGCCAACTGTTTAGATAAACACTTAAATACCATTCCCAATAAAGTTGCGATTATTTTTGAAGGTGACGATGGCACTACCAAAAACGTTACTTACAAAGCGTTGTACCACCAAGTATGTGCGTTCGCCAACGGGTTAAAAAAACTCAATCTCAATATAGGAGACCGTGTAATTATTTACCTGCCCATGGGCATTGAGGCCGTGGTAGCGATGCAAGCCTGCGCGCGCATCGGCCTGATTCACTCGGTGGTATTTGGCGGTTTTTCTGCTAAAAGCTTAAATGAGCGCATTATTGATGCAGGTGCCAAAGCCGTCATTACCGCTGATGGCCAGTTTCGTGGCGGTAGAACCTTACCACTAAAAGCCGCAGTCGATGAAGGCATTGCCATGGGAGGCTGTGACAGTATTGAAAAAATTGTGGTATTGAAAAAAACCGGCCAAGAAGTGGCTTGGAACTCAAAAGATATGTGGTGGAGTGATTTAATTGCTGGCTGTGCTGACACATGCGAGCCGGTGATGGTCAATGCTGAACATCCGCTCTTTTTACTCTATACCTCAGGCTCAACCGGCAAACCAAAAGGAGTGCAACATAGCTCTGCTGGCTATTTGCTACATGCGATTAACACCATGCGCTGGACATTCGACATTAAAGACAATGATGTGTTTTGGTGCACGGCCGATGTAGGCTGGATTACCGGCCACAGTTATGTGGCCTATGGGCCGCTTGCCGCTGGCGCCACACAAGTCATTTTTGAGGGAATTCCAACCTACCCTAATGCCGGGCGCTTTTGGCAAATGATAGAAAAACACAACGTGACGATTTTCTACACCGCACCAACGGCCATTCGCTCGCTGATTAAAGCCTCGGAAACCACCCCTGAAGTGCACCCCAAAAATTACAACCTCAATAGCCTGCGCATTTTAGGTTCGGTGGGCGAACCCATTAACCCAGAAGCTTGGATGTGGTACTTTGAGAATGTCGGCGGTAGCCGCTGCCCAATTGTGGATACTTTCTGGCAAACAGAAACTGGCGGCCATGTGATTACGCCACTGCCAGGCGCCACACCGCTCGTGCCCGGCTCCTGTACGCTGCCCTTCCCCGGCATTGACATTGATGTAGTCGATGAAACCGGCAAAGACGTGCCTTGGGGCACGGGCGGCTTACTGGTAATTAAAAAACCGTGGCCTTCGATGATACGCACGATTTATAACGACCCTGAACGCTACAAAACGAGTTATTACCCAATTGACTTAGGAGGCAAAACCTATTTAGCGGGCGATGGCGCAGTGCGCGATGCAGTGACTGGCAACTTCACCATCATGGGGCGTATTGATGACGTGCTGAATGTTTCTGGCCACCGTTTAGGCACCATGGAAATTGAATCCGCGCTCGTTTCAAACCACTTGGTGGCTGAAGCCGCCGTAGTTGGCAAACCGCATGATGTTAAAGGTGAAGCCGTGGTTGCTTATGTGGTGCTAAAAGGCGCGCGCCCAACTGGCGATGAAGCGAAAAAAATCGTCGCTGAACTGCGTGATTGGGTAGGCAAAGAAATTGGCCCCATTGCCAAACCGGATGAAATTCGCTTTGGTGATAACCTGCCCAAAACCCGCTCAGGCAAAATTATGCGCCGCTTGCTACGCACATTGGCTAAGGGCGAAGAAATTACGGCGGATATTTCGACTTTGGATAACCCGGCAATTTTAGAGCAGTTGAAAGAAGTGGTGAAATAACTTTAAATGGGCGGAATACACTTTGTTATTCCGCCGCATGCAACATTACCCTTTCGGCGGATTATTAGGTTTCGCTCAACGCACTGCGTTCTCAATTTTAATCTCAACATTACATCTGAAAAACCATTCAAAAACACCATTTTTTAATGCAACCTTTTTCGATGCTCTGCAAGCCTTATCAATAAAGGCTTGCAGAGCATGTTTTTTCTCTCGGGCGTATATTCCATTTATTTAAACTTTATTTAACTACCGATAATTTCTAAAATAATGTGTAGTTTTAAGGCATTTGGATATTTCGGGTAAAATGCTGGCTTTGTGTTTATTGTTTGCTTAACTTATGTCTCTTCAAGAAGAAATCACCCGTCGCCGCACCTTTGCCATTATTTCGCACCCCGATGCAGGTAAAACCACGCTTACCGAAAAACTGTTGTGGTTTGGTGGCGCGATTCAAGTAGCGGGTGAAGTGCGTGGTCGTAAAGCTTCACGCCATGCGACTTCTGACTGGATGGAACTTGAAAAACAACGCGGCATTTCGGTGACTTCATCGGTCATGCAGTTTCCTTACCGTGAACACATGGTGAATTTGCTCGATACGCCAGGCCATGATGACTTTTCGGAAGATACTTATAGAACGTTGACGGCCGTTGACTCTGCCGTGATGGTGATTGACTCGGTGAATGGTGTTGAAGCGCAAACCATTAAATTGCTGAACGTGTGCCGCATGCGCGACACGCCGATTATTACGTTTATTAACAAGCTTGACCGTGAAAGCCGCGCGCCGATTGAACTGTTAGATGAAATTGAAACCACGCTGGGCATGGAATGTGCGCCAATGACGTGGCCGATTGGCATGGGCAAATCATTTCGCGGTGTGTATAACTTATACACCGATACCATTTCGTTTTTTGACCCGCGCGCGGAAAAAGGCACTTCTGAAGTAATTAAAGGGCTGGATAACCCACGTTTAGACGAGTTGCTGGGGCATGTGGCAGGCGATTTGCGGATTGACATTGAGCTAGTGCGCGGTGCATCGCATGCCTTTGATGCGGCGCGTTATTTAAGTGGCAAGCAAACGCCCGTGTATTTTGGCTCGGCCATTAACAACTTTGGCGTGCAATCGTTGCTAGATGCCGTTGTTGACCTATCCCCCGCGCCATTGGCACGTAACACAACCTCGCGCTTAGTAGCGCCGGATGAAGCAAAATTCTCAGGCTTTGTGTTTAAAATTCAAGCCAATATGGACCCCAAACACCGCGACCGCATTGCGTTTTTGCGCCTGTGTTCTGGCCGTTTTGAGCGCGGCATGAAAATTAAACAAGTGGCTACGGGCAAACAAATGGCGGTGAACAACGCCATTACCTTTATGGCGCAAGACCGCACCACCATGGATGAGGCGTATTCGGGCGATATTATTGGTATTCCTAACCACGGCACCATTAAAGTGGGCGATACGTTTACGGAAGGCGAAAATCTTAAGTTCACAGGCATCCCATCTTTTGCGCCAGAGTTTTTCCGCCGCGCTAGAATTAAAAACCCAATGAAAATGAAGCAGTTGCAAATTGGACTTAAACAACTTTCTGAAGAAGGGGCAGCGCAGTTATTCCGCCCATTATTGAGTAATGATTTGATTTTGGGCGCAGTTGGCATGCTGCAATTTGAGGTGGTTGCGCATCGCCTAGAGCACGAATACAGCGTAGACATGGCATTTGAACCTTATGATTGCTACACCGCGCGCTGGCTTCGTGGCAAAGATGCTGATCTAAAGGCGATTGCCGATAAATATGGCTTTAACGTGGCGCTCGATGGCGCAGATAATTATGTTTACCTTGCACCCAACCGCGTGAACTTGCAAATGGCGCAAGAGCGCTACCCAGATATTGAGTTTGCCGAGACGCGCGAGCTTGTTTAACCAAAACACGCTTTGCGCATGTGAAAGTGGCAAACCTTATGCCAACTGCTGCGAACCTTATCACTTAGGCCTTGCTACGCCCAACGCAGAAGCCTTAATGCGCTCACGCTACACGGCTTTTGTGTTGAAATTTGAAGCGTATTTGCTAGCCACTTGGCACCCAACTACGCGCCCTACCTCGCTTAATTTAGCTGAAGACCCACCCACAAAATGGCTGGGGTTACAAATCAAGCGCGCAGAAAATGTAAATGAAAACTTCGCAACGGTTGAATTTGTAGCACGCTATAAAATTGCAGGTAAAGCCACCAGACTGCATGAAACAAGCCAGTTTGAGCGCATAGACGGGCGCTGGTATTATTTAACGGGCGAGTATCACAAATAATATTTGAAGCGAAATCGTACTGATTTTTTTGTATAAATTTAAAATCAGTGAACTGAGCTAAAACACCGAATCCCTTTAAATATTCAAGGCGATGCAGAACACTCTTTGCAATATCCATGCTATTAAAAGCTTGTAACTACAATTAAATGGGTGTGCATTTAAATAATGTTTTATATTGAATTATTTAAAGTTCTAGAAGCAGCCAATATTGACTATTTGCTCGTGGGTGGGCTAGCCATGAACTTGCATGGCGTTCCTCGCATGACGATGGATATTAATTTAATTATCGCCTTGAATGCTGAAAATGTAGTCAAATTTGAAGCATGTATGAAAAATCTTGATATCTTTCCAAACGTGCCTGTTAAATTATCCGAATTGGTAGACACCAAAAAACGTGAGGCTTTGATCAACGACAAACATTTGATTGCGCTTTCATTGATTAGCAAAAAACCCGCCTTGCCTGCCGTTGATATTGTGATTTTTCACCCACTAAATTTTAATGAGGCTTTCAAAAACAGAGTAGTACGAGACATCGCAGGCACGCGCGTTTTTCTGGCGAGCATTGAAGATATGATTACCATGAAAAAACCTGCTGGGCGCATGCAAGATTTAGCCGACGTTAAGCATTTAGAAAGATTTTTGAATGAATAATTTGCACCAAGCAAGTCAAATCAATGGTTTTGATTATGTGGTGACCGATGAGCAAATGCGCCTATACGCTAAAATGAGTGATTTAGAACGTTTAGAATGGGTGGAAAGTGCCAGAATTTTTACACTTTTATCGCAAACACCCGTAACAAAAGTGCGGCATGAAGCGTTAAGAAAAGGCTTAACTCAAAACAATACACTTAAAAAAATTAAGCGCGGGCGACCAGCAGGCACAACAAAAAAAGATACAAAAGTGGCCGTTAAACTCAGGCTAAACCCTGAAGTTTTGAAAGCCTTTCGTGCCACGGGGCGCGGCTGGCAAACAAGAATAAACGATTTACTGGTAAGTTATATCAACTCGCTTTAGCGAACGTTTGAGTTTGGTGTGATAAAAATGCCAAAAATTCTTTATAAACACTAAGCCAAACCATCTAATGGACTACTCACGCCACGCCCGCCTTTATTCAACACATGCGTGTAAATCATGGTGGTACTCACATCTGAATGCCCCAATAACTCTTGCACGGTGCGAATATCGTAGCCATTTTCAAGCAAGTGCGTGGCAAAACTGTGGCGAAAAGTGTGCGGTGTAGCCAACTTAACCACGCCCGCATTAGCAACGGCTTTTTTAACTGCACGTTGCACTAATTTTTCATCTAAATGATGCCTGCGCTCGCGACCACTGCGCGGGTCAACTGAATAACTGCCCGAGCAAAAAACATATTGCCACTCCCAACTAGTAGCGGCGTTCACATACTTTTTATCAAGCGCATCGGGTAAATAAACTTCGGCCTTGCCTTTAGCAGCATCCGCTTCAAACACGGTTTTGCGCCAAATTAAATGTGTTTTTAACATTTCAACCAAGGCATTGGGCAACATGGTCACCCTATCTTTTGCGCCTTTGCCATTGCGGATTAATATTTCGCCTCGGTCAAAATCGATATCTAACACACGCAAACGACAGCATTCCATAATACGCATGCCCGTGCCATATAACAGCCGCGCAATTAACGCATGCGTGCCTTGCATACAGGCTAAAATCTTACTCACCTCATGCTTTGAAAGCACCACGGGCAAACGCTGCGGCTTTTTAGCGCGAATCACATCATCCATCCATGGTAAATTTTGCCCCAGCACCTCACGATACAAAAACAGCAAAGCCGCCAAGGCCTGATTTTGCGTACTGGATGACACATTACCATGCGTAGCCAAATGCGATAAAAACGCCTCAACCTCTTTACCACCCATTTCACGCGGATGGCGCTTATTGTGAAACAAAATGTAGCGTTTAACCCATTGAAGGTATTGCGTTTCTGTGCGAATACTGTAATGCTTTACACGTATTTTTTTCGCGCACAACTTCAAGCAACTTTGGGGCTTGCGTAGCAACAGGTGTACTTCTTTGCATGGAAGTGGCTTAATTTTATTTAAATAGTATATAAAACAAATAGATAAAATGAATTTCATAAAGATTATACACCTATATTTTACAACTTATACACCGATTTCGGTGTCTATTTTGCGTTAGAGCGCCTGATTTAGCACTTGATTTTAGTGCAATAAAGGTATATTTTATATACCATGATAACATTTGAATTTGACGAAGCGAAAAGTCAGGCTAATCTTCTGAAACATGGCATCAACTTCGTTGATGCACAAGATTTATGGAACGACCCAAGATTATTGGAAATCCCCGCTAAAACCGAAGATGAACCGAGATACCTAATGATAGGACTAATTAACACAAAGCATTGGTCAGCGGTTATCACCTACAGGGGTGTAAATATTCGGCTTATTTCTGTTCGTCGCTCACGCACCGAGGAGGTGGCATTATATGAAAGCTAAAAACTTTGAAAAACAATTTGATGAAGATGTTGACATTACGGCTCTACTCGACGTTTCAAAAGCAAAGCGTGTTTTACAAAAGCAAAAACGCGTGAACGTTGATTTCCCGACATGGATGATTGAATCCTTAGACAGAGAGGCTGGGAAGCTAGGCGTTACCAGACAGTCTGTTATTAAGGTGTGGCTTGCCGAGCGTCTTGAAAAGTCTGCTCTAACCGATCCATCAAGTGGGACGCGCTAAAGCGCGCCCCTTATGTCAAACGTTGGGCCTCCACGGCCCACAGGTTGAGGCCTCCGCTCGACAATGGATAAGAACGAAGCAATGTCTGCGATAGCTTTACAAAGCCAATGGCAAGAAACCGTACGCGAGAACATCCGCGAAGACGCCTCGTTCAGCAAGGCGCACCTGTTGATGAACGCCCTGGCCGCCACGATTGCCAGTTATGGTTTGTTTGCCAATAGCCCGGCCGTCGTCATTGGTGCCATGATTGTCGCTATGTTGTTGGGGCCCATAGTCGGCATTTCATTGGCGCTGGTGGACAGCGATCCAAAGATTCTATTGAAGAGCCTGTTATCGCTGCTCTCGGGAATAGTCGCGGTGCTTGTGACCGCATTCATCATTGGTACTGTCCACAATGACATGCTGATTACCAGCGAGATCATGGCACGGACCGTTCCCAATTTTCTGGATCTAATGATTGCGCTGACAGGCGGTGTGGCAGGTGCTTATGCCACCGTTTCTTTCCGGTTGAGTTTGGCCCTAGTGGGCGTTGCCATCGCGACCGCCTTGGTGCCGCCTTTGTCTTCTGCGAGCATTCTGCTTGCGCGCGGCGAAGTCACCCTGGCGATTGGTGCCTTAGAGCTGGCCATTGTCAATCTGGTTGCGATCCAGTTTTCCGCCTCGGTCGTTTTGTGGCTAACCGGTTTTCGTCGCGTTACCCGTACCTCCGGGCAACCCATCACAAATTTCCTAAGGCAGAATCTGCTGAGCATTGTCATCCTGGTGGCGCTCGGCGTCTCGCTGTCAGTCAGTTCCCGCTACGCGATTGCCAAGCAACTCTTTGAGACGAAAACCCGAGTCACCCTGCAACAGGAAATTAATTCCTCCTTGGGAAGTCACGTGTCGGGAGTACGCTTTGAGAAAGTGCCGGGGGAAACCATTGTGAGAGCGGTGGTGCGCGGCCCGAATCCGCCTTCCGCCAAACAGGTCGCGGCCATGGAAGAGCAATTACCATCCCCTCCTGATGGTACGCGTGTGACACTGCGGATCCGCTTTGTTCAGGTGATGATCCTTGATCGAGACGGCCTGCTACATTCAGATACGGCGTTTGGGAGCGATGAATAGCAAGGAATAAGAAGGGGCCGACCCACCCCCCCATCATTCCACCGGGCTGCGCGATGAAGCCGCGCAGCCCGGTGAATTCAAACGTTAGGCATCAACACTGGATGCACTAACTTAAGGAGGTAGATTATGAATAAATTTTGCCAAAGTTGCGGCTACCCAATGAAAAGAGATAAAAAAGGTGGTGGTTCAAATGCAGATGGCTCTTTAAACGAAAAATATTGCTCAATGTGTTATGAAAATGGCAGGTTTCTAAGCCCTCCAGATATTGATATCTGCTAAAAAATTTCAAAAGTTTTGCATTCAAGAAATGAAAAATAGTGGAATGAATGGTATTTTGGCTTGGTTATTGACGCGCGGCATACCAAAGCTTGAACGCTGGAAAAAATAAGTAGTTGGCCAAGGCGATAAAGCGCAATTCGCAAAGTACGATGGCGTTAGCATATTGCGCCTTATCTATGTTACGTTTGTGACCTGACTGCTGCCCACTAAAGGCACATGCCTGAGGGTTCCGAAAGTGAAAATATTGCGAGTAATCTGGTACTGTTCAAATGACCTATTTTTACCAGTTAAAACATGTTTAAAAACGCTGTTTTTTTAACGCAACCTTTTTCGATGCTCTGCGAGCCTTATAAATAAAGGCTTGCATAGGAGAAAAATTTTCACGGGGGATTTTTAGGGTTGAATTTGATGTTTTTAGCATACAGATTTGCACATCGTTTTGTGCAGGTTGCACACCAAATTGTTATGCAAGCTTTAGCTATTTAAATATCGCCCTTACGCACTTTTTCAATCAGTTTTATCAGGCCGTCTTCAAGTTCTTGGGCAGATTTTTTGGCGCGCTCGGTTGGGTTTTTAATGCTTTTTAAATCGTAGGTTGGGCGGTCTAGCGCAATGTAGAGTTTTAGTTTTTGATTGGCGTCAGGTTTTTCATATATGGCAATTCGGCATGGCGCAAATACAATAAACTCTGGGTGGTCTAACATAATCTCTGTGCCCATGCCCAAGTTGCACACCGCGTGCACTTCTTTAATGCCTTGCGGGTCAATGTCGCGCTTTTTCATTTGCTCGGCAATGTTAAAGCTTGCCGGGCTGACGTAATTCATGCCGGCTGACACGCTTTTTAGGCTATCTAGCAAGTCTTGATAACTTACGCCTTCTTTCACTGGCACTTCATAAATGGCGCTGTTGGGGTCTATGGGTGGCATGTCGTTCACCGGGTTTGCCGTGGCACAACCTGCACTCATAAACATAAGTAGATACAGCAAATTTAAGGGGGTTTGCATGTTGCGCTCCTATTTTGTTGTGTGCATCATGGCGCAAATTTGCAGTTTACACTGTAACTACAGTTACATAATTTAAAGTTAGCTTAACCATTGCACCACGCTAGGTTAAGTTTTTTAACGCACGCTGAATTTCTTTTCGGCTATGCGCAGGGGCAAGCAATTGCATAAAATCAATCATAAAGCCGCGTAAAAAGGCATCTTTTCTCACGCCTAAATAAGTGGTACTCATGGGAAATAAATGGCTAACATCTAACATGGCCAAGTTGCTGTCGCGCACGGGGTCATAGGCCATTTGTGCCAGCAGGCCAATGCCCAAACCAAGTGTGACATAGGTTTTAATTACGTCTGCGTCAATGGCGGTAAGCACCACATTGGGTTCAATGCCGGCATCATGAAACACGCTGCCCACCAATGTGCCGCCTGTAAAGCCATAGTCGTAAGTCACAATCGGATAACTGGCGATTTTTTCTAACGTCAGTGGCAAATCTTGCAGTAGCGGATGATCATGTGGCACCACGACACACCGATTCCACTGATAACAAGGCAGGCACAAAATTTCGTCAAACTGGCTAATGCTTTCCGTGGCAATGCCAATATCAGCCTCGCCACTGACAATTTGCTCTGAAACCTGTTTTGGGCTGCCTTGGTGAATCGTGAGCTTAATTTCAGGGTGCATTTGAATAAATGCTTTCACTGCGGCAGGCAACTTATAGCGCGCCTGCGTGTGTGTGGTGGCAATGGTGAGCGAGCCAGTGGTAACGTTTGAAAACTCATCACCGACACGTTTAATACTTTCCATCTCGCGCATAATGCGTTGCGCGAGCTGAATGACAATTGCTCCAGGTTCGGTTACACCGACCAAACGCTTGCCATTGCGCTGAAAAATTTGCAGGCCTAACTCTTCTTCAAGTAGTTGAATCTGCTTACTCACCCCAGGCTGCGAGGTATGCAGAGCTTCAGCTGCTGTAGAAATGTTTAGCTTATTTTGCGCAACTTCATGCACGTAACGTAACTGGTGTATTTTCATGACTTAATTTTAAACTTTTATATAACTATTGGCTATATATTAGAATAATTCATTATAAAAGCTATTGTTAAACAATGTTATATTACGCACCTCAATAAACCAGTACTCACTGCGTAATTTCTTTAGCAAAAGCGCTTGGTAAATCAATATTCAATTTTGGATGATTCAGTATGAAAATTAGAGACTTAGACCTCTCTGAAAGCACACTTTCGCACGACCACGAAGCACTTGGTTTGCCGCCGCTTGAGCGCCAAATTGCCGAGGCCGCAGTTCACCCTATTTTGATCACCGCTTCATATTTGGCCATTGCCACACTTCTGGGCTTGGCTTTTTTTCTGATTTTTAAATTATTTAATGGCCATCAGACGTCTGGCCTAGACCTGATTAAAGAAGCCTTGCATAACCCCATATTTTGGAACGCCGTCATTGTGGGGTTAATTGCACAAGCGATTGATGGCGCATTGGGTATGGCTTACGGCTTAACTTCCAGCTCATTTTTATTGGCTTCTGGCGCTTCCCCTGCACTCGCCACAGGCGCTACGCATTTAGCTGAAGTGTTCACCACGGGTATTTCTGGTGTGTCACATGTAAAACTTGGCAACGTGAATAAAAAGTTATTTTTTAACTTATTGATTCCCGGCATCATCGGCGTATTACTTGGCGCTTACGTCATTACCAATGTTGATGGCAAAGCGATTAAACCTTATATCAGCGGCTATTTACTGATTATGGGTTTATACATATTGAGCAAAGCTTTTAAACATATCACCTTAAGAACCGACATTGAATCTGCTAAAGTAGCACCTTTGGCGGTATTTGGCGGCTTTATGGATACGGCTGGCGGCGGTGGCTGGGGCCCAATCGTGACGACTTCATTGGTGGGGGCAGGACATAATCCGCGCACGACCATTGGCACAGTCAATTTTGCCGAGTTTTTCTTAACGGTAATTTCAGCCACAGCTTTTTTTGCGCTACTGGATGGGCAAGTGTGGGTGATGGTGGCAGGTTTAGTGGTTGGCGGCTTATTTTCAGCGCCTTTTGCTGCTTACGCCACAAAGCACTTTAAAACTAAAACGTTATTGATTTTAGTCGGCTGCCTGATTAGTTCAGTAAGCATATACAGCCTGAGTAAGCTTTTTTAATCGTAAAAAATTTTTTAATTTTAAATGACTGAATCAAATTCTTTATGTATCAATATGATGAAATAGATCAACAAATTGTTGATGAACGCGTTGCACAATATCGTGACCAAACGCGTCGCTACCTAGCAGGCGAACTCACTGAAGATGAGTTTCGCCCATTGCGCTTACAAAATGGCTTGTATATTCAACGCCAGGCACCTATGTTACGTATCGCCGTGCCTTACGGCATGCTTTCAAGCAAACAATTACGCAAATTAGGCGATATTGCCAAAAAATACGATAAAGGCTACGGACATTTTTCTACCCGCCAAAACTTGCAATTGAACTGGCCAAGGCTTGAAGATACGCCAGATATATTGGCAGAACTTGCCACTGTGCAGATGCACGCTATTCAAACCTCTGGCAACTGTATTCGCAACATCACCACTGACCAATTTGTTGGCATTGCTCCAGATGAAGTGATTGACCCACGCGCGATGGCCGAAATTATGCGCCAATGGAGTACCTTTCACCCTGAATTTGCATTATTGCCACGCAAATTCAAAATTGCTGTTTCAGGCACAAAAGAAGACCGTGCCGTGTGCCAAGCGCATGATATTGGCCTTGAATTCTACCGTGATGCAAATAACCAAATTGCGATTAAAGTTTGGGTAGGCGGCGGTTTGGGCCGCACGCCGATTTTAGGCACCGTGATTCGTGAACATTTAGAATGGCAACACGCCCTCACCTATAGTGAAGCCATTATCCGCGTATATAACCTGCATGGCCGCCGCGACAACATTTACAAAGCACGTATCAAAATTCTTGTAAAAGCGCTCGGGATTGATGAATTCCGTAGCCAAGTTGAAGCTGAGTGGGCGCACCTTAAAAATAACGAAAATACCATCACGGAAACTGAACTAGCGCGTGTTGCAAAGCATTTTGACGCGATGCCTTATGAAACCTTAGCTGCGCAAAATGCGGACTTTGATGCAGCGGTTGCGAGCAATCCAGCCTTTGCCGCTTGGGTAAAACGGTGTGTGCATCCACACAAACAAGCAGGTTACCGAGCAGTCACGCTTTCACTCAAGCCGCACGGCAGCGCACCAGGTGATATCACCTCTGAGCAAATGTGGGCTGTAGCTGATTTAGCTGATGCCTATAGTTTTGGTGAGTTACGCTCTTCGCATGAGCAAAACCTGATATTGGCCGATGTAAAACTGAGCGACCTGTATCCCCTGTGGGAAAAAGCCCGTGCAAATGGCCTCGCAACGCCAAATATTGGCTTACTCACAGACATCATTTGCTGCCCGGGTGGAGATTTCTGCTCGCTCGCGAATGCAAAAAGTATCCCGATTGCTGAAGCCATTCAAATGCAGTTTGATAACCTTGATTACTTGCATGATATTGGCGAGTTAGAGCTTAACATTTCAGGTTGTATGAATGCCTGCGGCCACCACCATGTGGGTCATATCGGTATTTTGGGCGTGGATAAAGACGGTTCGGAGTGGTATCAAGTGACCATTGGCGGTAAGCAAGGCAACGATGCCAGCATTGGCAACGTGATTGGCCCTTCATTCTCCGCCGATGAAATGCCCAATGTCGTGCAAAAACTGATAGAAGTTTATTTAAAAGAACGCACCGCTGATGAGCGTTTTATTGACACTGTGCGGCGCCTAGGCATTGCGCCCTTCAAAGCGCATGTCTATTCCCCTAAAGAAACAAACACAGAGGTGACGGCATGAGTAGCTTAATTAGCCTAAAAAATGATGTTGCTAGCGTCGCTAGTGACAACTGGACTTTAGTGAAGCTACCAGAATCACAAGTGGAAGAACGCAAACAGGCAGGTAAAGTGGTGTTATTCAAATTAACGGGTGAACAAACCGTGACTGAGGCACAAGTTGCCAACACCGTGATTCCTGAAACTGGCAATGTTATTGTGCCTTTAAGCGTATTTATTGCCCGTCAACAGGCATTGAAAACGCGTATCGCGCAGGGCGAAATTGGTGTTTGGCTGGCAACGCATGAACTGTTAGAAACCCTCACACAAGCACAGGCCGATTTAAATCACCTACCCTTCATCGCGATATTTGTAGAGCGTTTTGCTGATGGCCGTATCTTTTCACTTGGCAATTTATTACGTACACGTTATGGCTTTAAAAATGAATTGCGCGCGTTTGGTGACGTGTTGCGAGACCAACTGTTTTTCTTAAAACGCAGCGGTTTTACCAGCTTTGTTATTCGTGCTGATCGCTCCGCTCAAGACGCGATTGCCAGCCTGAATGATTTCACACAGCCCTACCAAGGCGCAGTGGATGAGCCCCGCCCAGTCTTTAAGCGTTACAACAGAGGTGCATAAATGGCCGACAATTTCGACTCAGGTGTGACGATGTTAAAGCCAGCGACAAATAACCCCGCTACGCGGCCAGCGCTGACAGACGCACTTGTTGCCAGCGTAAAGGCTAAAGCAACCAGCACGCTCACTCTACTCAACAATACGAGCATTGAATTTGGTGCAAATAACGTCACCTTTGCCAATAGTTTGGGTGCAGAAGACATGGTGCTGACTGATATCATTTTAAAGAATGCGCTCAATATTGAAATCTTTTCTCTAGATACTGGCCGCTTACCTGTAGAAACTTACGATTTAATGAGTGCCACTGAAAAGCATTACAACACCAAGCTTAATGTTTATTTTCCTCACGCGGATGCCGTTGAAACTTACGTAAAATTAAATGGCATCAATGCGTTTTATGAATCCATCGACTTGCGCAAGGCATGTTGTCACATGCGTAAAGTTGAGCCGCTACAACGTGCTTTAAAAAATAAAGCCGCATGGATTACGGGCATGAGAGCCGCGCAGGCCACTACTAGGGCCAGCCTACCTGTTAGAGAGTTCGACACCGCAAATCAGCTTGAAAAGCTTAACCCTCTCAGCGATTGGACCGAACAAGAAATCTGGGCCTACATTCGCATGCATGAAGTGCCTTATAATAAGCTACACGACCAATTTTACCCAAGTATCGGCTGCGCACCCTGCACACGCGCTGTAGCCATGGGTGAAGATATTCGCGCTGGACGTTGGTGGTGGGAAGACCCACAAAACAAAGAATGCGGTTTGCACGTAAAAAAGTAAAGTAAATTAAAGCAATCTATTAAAATAATCTAATATCTTATTGAATATAATGAATAAACAACCTTTATCACATCTCGATTGGCTAGAAGCTGAAGCCATCCATATTCTGCGCGAAGTTGCTGGCCAATGTAGCAACCCCGTGCTGCTTTTTTCAGGTGGTAAAGACTCGCTATGTATTTTGCGATTGGCCGAAAAAGCCTTTCGTCCAGGAAAATTTCCATTTCCATTGCTACATATTGATACTGGGCACAATTACCAAGAAGTCATCAATTTTCGTGACCAACGTGCAGCAGAACTCGGTGAGCGCTTAATTGTGCGCTCAGTTGAAGACTCGATGAAACGTGGCACCGTTGTTTTAAAAACACCAGATGAGCCGCGCAATAAACATCAATCGGTCACTTTACTTGAAGCCATTGAAGAATTCGGTTTTGATTGTTGCATCGGCGGTGCAAGACGCGATGAAGAAAAAGCCCGCGCCAAAGAACGCATCATGAGTTTCCGGGATGAGTTTGGTCAGTGGGATCCAAAAAATCAGCGTCCAGAACTATGGAACCTGTACAACGCTCGTTCGCACAAAGGTGAAAATATCCGCGCCTTTCCAATATCCAACTGGACAGAAATGGATGTTTGGCAATACATTGAGCGCGAAAACCTTCAACTTCCAAGTATTTATTTTGCGCATCAGCGTGATGTTGTAATGCGTGGCGGTGCGATTGTGCCAATCAACGTACCATTAGCGAATGGCGATGTGGTAAATCCACCTAAAACAGGTGAAGAAATCATCAATATGCAAGTGCGTTTTCGCACGGTAGGTGATATCACCTGCACGGCGCCAGTTATTTCAGATGCCGATAATGTGAGCAAAATTGTGCTGGAAACGGCCACCACTACCATTACCGAACGCGGCGCTACCCGCTTGGATGACCAAACCTCAGACGCTTCAATGGAACAGCGCAAAAAAGAAGGTTATTTCTAAATGACAAATAAAACACAAAACGATTCTCTATTACGCTTTATGACATGCGGCAGCGTGGACGATGGCAAAAGCACTCTGATTGGTCGCCTGTTATTTGATACCAAAACTATTTTGGCAGATACGCTCACGCAAATTTCGAACACCTCGAAAAAACGTGGCATGGAAGCGGTAGATTTATCATTACTTACCGATGGCCTGCAGGCTGAGCGCGAGCAAGGCATTACGATTGATGTCGCTTACCGTTATTTCAGCACTGGAACACGTAAGTACATTATTGCGGATGCGCCAGGCCACGAACAATATACGCGCAACATGGTGACCGCGGCTTCTACAGCTAACTTAGCGATTATTCTGATTGATGCACGCCGTGGCGTATTAACGCAAACAAGACGTCACAGCTATTTAGCCCATTTAGTGGGCATTCAGCATATTGTTGTTGCAGTCAACAAGATGGATTTAGTCAATTACGACCAAGCCATTTATGACAAAATTTGTGCTGATTACACAGCGTTTGCCAAAGAAATTGGCTTGGCGCAAGCAAGGGATATACGCTTTATTCCAATGTCTGCGCTCAATGGCGATATGCTGGTTGACCGCTTAGACAGCATGCCTTGGTATCAGGGTGAAACACTGCTTGAAATGCTTGAAAAAGCCCCTGCTGCCCATACAGAACAATCTGAAGAGTTTCGCTTTCCTGTTCAATTTGTGTGTCGCCCACATGCCAGTGCAGATGTAGCGTTACATGATTTTAGAGGCTTTATGGGCCGCGTTGAAAGTGGTGACATTGCAGTGGGCGATGCAGTTACCGTGTTACCCAATGGCTATCAATCAAAAGTAAAGGCCATTCAACTTGGTGAAGCTCAGCTACAAAGTGCGCAAACCGAACAAAGCATCACGCTGTTGTTAGAAGACGAAATTGATACTTCACGCGGTGATATGATTGTTAAAACTGGTAGCAACATTGCCCCCGTCAAACAGATTGAGGCTTTTGTTTGCTGGCTTTCAGAAACACCAATGTCTACAGCGCGCACCTATATTATTCGCCACACCACGCGAGAATCTAAAGCAAAAGTGGGTGCAATTTCTTATAAAGTGGATGTTAATACGCTTGAGCAGCAAACAACAACTGACCTGAAAATAAATGATATCGCACGCATCAGTTTTAAACTCGCTCAACCACTGATGGTTGACAGTTACAGCCAAAACCGTGCGACTGGCGCTTTTATCGTGATAGATGAAAGCACCAATAATACTGTTGGTGCAGGCATGATTGTTTAACATCTATTTGATATGGCGCAAGAATTAAGCCATGCAAATAAACTAATTTTCTAATAAAATAGCGTTTTACGCTTTTTAGCTGTTAAGGACTGAAGAAATGACCTATGTTGTCACCGAAAACTGTATTCAATGTAAATATACTGACTGTGTAGATGTTTGCCCAGTTGACTGCTTTGTAGAAGGCCCAAACTTTTTGGCGATTGACCCGGACGAATGCATTGATTGCACTTTATGCGTAGCAGAATGCCCTGCCGAAGCCATTTTTGCTGAAGATGACGTTCCGGCTAACCAGCAGGAATATATTGCACTCAACGCGCGTTTAGCTAAAATATGGCCTGTCATTTCTGCACGTAAAGAGCCTCTTGAAGATGCGGATGCCATGAATGGCGTACCGGATAAGCGTGATTTACTGGTTGAATAACCTTTAACCTTCACATTTTTCACCAAGGAGGCCATGCCTCCTTTTTTGTTGTTTGTGCATTTGTCTTTAGCAAAAACTATGTTGTAATGACATTTTTTGGCCAAAAGTAAAGCATGAAAGACTCATTAAAAACGGGCATTCAATACACGCACACGTTTGTTGTGCCGCAGTCTAAAACCGTGCCAGCTTTATACCCTGAAGCCACAGAATTTATTGCCATGCCTGAAGTATTTGCCACTGGTTTTTTAGTGGGCTTTTTAGAGTGGGCCTGCATCAAAGCCATTCATCCCTACCTTGATTGGCCATTTGAGCAAACTGTTGGCACTCATATCAATGTAAGCCATCAAGCAGCTACGCCCATCGGTTTAGAAGTCACGGCTCATGTTGAACTCATCGCGATTGATGGCAGAAAACTAACTTTTAATGTAGAAGCACATGATGGCATTGATTTAATTTCAACAGGCACGCATGAGCGCTTTATCATCAACCGTGAAAAATTTGAGGCCAAATTAGCCACAAAGAGAAACCAAACTACCTAACATATGGAACTCATCTCGAATCTGGCCCTTGCGGGCGGCCTCAGTTGGGCTAGCGGACTGCGGCTTTATATCACCGTGTTTGCCGTGGGCATGATGAATAAATTTGGCTACATACAACTGCCCGCTACCTTAGATATACTCAGCAACCCGATTGTGATTGCTGTGGCTGGCTTGCTAGCTGTGATTGAATTTTTAGCCGATAAAATCCCCTATGTAGATACCATGTGGGATAGCATTCAAACTTTTATCCGCATCCCCGCTGGCGCACTGTTAGCGATGGGCGCGATTAACACCAGCGACCCTGTTATCGCCACCATCGCAGCCCTACTCGGCGCCTCGCTTGCAGGCGCAACGCACGCCACCAAAGCAGGCAGCCGCGCATTGATTAACACCTCACCTGAGCCAGTCAGCAATATCGCCGCCTCGTTTGGTGAAGAAAGCGCGCTGATTACGGGCGGCTGGTTGATGTTTGCCCACCCTGCAGTGTTTATAGGCATCCTTTGCGGATTTATTGTATTGCTGTTTTGGCTATTACCTAAAGTTTGGCGAGGGGTGAAAATGGTGTTGGTTAAGTTGAAAATTTAACACGGAAAACTAACCCATAAAATGAAAGACAAACCTATTTCTAGTTATCGCATCAGCGAATATGCCAAAAAATTTGCCAGCTACAGCAAATACCATTCAATTGATATTCACGAAAATAATATTGAGCAAATGACAGTACACACTTCAAAAGGTAAAGAAGCGGATTACGTAGTAGTTTTTGATATGAATAAAGGCGGCTTTCCCTCTGAAAAATCAACGAACCCATTATTAGAATTGTTACTACCTAAATCTGAACCCTATAAACATGCTGAAGAACGACGGCTATTTTACGTTGCGCTCACCAGAGCACGGCATCACGTATATTTAATTACAGATGCCAGCAAGCCATCGCCATTTGTTGTTGAGGTCATTGATAATGGGTACCCAATACTGACCGATGAGTTTCATGGGGAACGTTTTCAATATAAGATAGCCAGTAATTGCCCGATTTGTAAAACGGGATTTTTGAAGCCTATAGATGGTAAACATGGTAGTTTTTTTGGTTGTAGCAATTACCCAGTTTGCAGGCACACTGAAAATGCCTGTGAGCGATGTGGCAGTGGCTTAGAAACAAATGGTAAATTTAGAGTATGCGAAAATCCAAGATGCGATTTTAAAGAACCCATTTGTCCTAAATGTAACGGTACTCTTCATTTAACCAAAAATCGTAACTTTTGGGGATGCAGCAACTACAGAAAAGACAGCGAATTTTATTGTAGTTACACGACTAAATTTATTGACTTACGCCAATGACCACCCTCAAATATCTACAACACTACCCGCCTCACCTGCAAAAGAAAATTTTACAGTTGCAGGCTGAAAATAAATTGGGCGATTACATAGCCAAGCGTTATCCAAATGCACATGCAATTCAAACGGATAAAGCCTTGTATGAATATTGTCATGAGATTAAACAGGCCTATTTGCGCACGGCTCCGCCGCTCAACAAAGTGCATTACGACAGCAAACTCAGCATTGAGCATCATGCGCTAGGGCTAAACACTGCCATTTCGCGCGTGCAGGGTGGCAAGTTAAAAGCTAAAAAAGAGATTCGTATTTCGGCGTTTTTTAAGGCAGCACCAACGGAATTTTTACGCATGATTGTGGTGCATGAGTTAGCACATTTAAAAGAGCGCAATCACGACAAAAGTTTTTACCAACTTTGCCAATATATGGAGCCTGATTACCATCAGTTTGAGTTTGATTGCCGGGTGTATCTAACTTGGAAAAGCCAGTTAGCCAACACATAAAATGCTAATTATTTAATGGGGAAAGCTGCTTAAATTCGCTCGAGAAAAAAATACTGCTCTGCAAGCCTTTATTTATAAGGCTCACAGGGCAGGCCTTGGAGATTGTTAAACTTTCTAAGTAAACTCAGGTTTTTTTAAAATCCCAAACTATCGAGTAAATCGTCTACCTGCTCTTGGCTAGCCACCACATCTGCAGTATTTTCTGGGTCAATTTGCGGGCCGTTCAACAGTTGATTTTCAGTCTCTTTTTTTACCATGCCCGGTGAAAAATCCACCAGCACTTGAACAAGTTGTTGTTCTAACTCTTGAGCGAGTACAGTGATTTTCTTAATCACTTGTCCCGTCAAATCCTGAAAGTCTTGCGCCATCATAATGTCCATGAGTAGCGCTTTGGTTTCTGTTGAGTTTTTACCTGTAGCCGCTAAATAAGTCAGCGTTTCATTGGCAATTTCGTTGTATTCACTTTTAAGTGACGCGTTGGCAAGAATAGCTTTCCAGCGCGTTTCTAAGGCATTGCCTTGCGATAATATTTCATCTTGCATTGGCATGGCGGCATCGGTGGCATTGAGCACACGTTCTGCGGCTTGCTCGGTCATTTTGGCAACATATTTCAGGCGATCACGTGCATCAGGAATCTCCTGCGCAACTTGCTCCATAATTTTATCTAGACCTAAACCTCTTAAACTATCGTGCAGAGTTCTGGTCACATGGCCAATACGGCTTAGCATCTCATCTTGCGGAGTCAATGCTTGTGCGTGGCTCACGAGTGTGGCTGGCTCTTGCAAAGTTTCGCTAGTGATCATTAGGCAGCTGCTTTCTCGAGTTTCTCAAATATTTTTGATAGCTTTTCATCTAAGGTAGCGGCCGTAAAAGGCTTCACCACGTAACCGCTGGCACCTGCTTGCGCTGCGGCAATAATATTTTCTTTTTTGGCTTCAGCCGTGACCATCAATACTGGTAAATGTTTTAGCTCTGGGTCCGCACGCAAATGTTGCAGCAAGGTTAAGCCATCCATATTTGGCATGTTCCAATCTGACACCACAAAATCAAAGCCACCACCTTTAAGCTTACTAAGCGCTACCACACCATCTTCGGCCTCATCCACATTGTTATAGCCGAGTTCTTTAAGTAGATTGCGCACAATTCTGCGCATGGTTGAAAAGTCATCTACAACAAGAAATTTAGTATTTGGGTTGGCCATTTCTACTCCGTTAGTCATTTGCAAAATTGAAAGTTTAAAGTCCTAAACTTTCAATATATATTTATCGTGTTCATTCATTATCGGCTTATTTCAACTAAACTTTAGCCGAAATAAGCGTGATAAATTGCCTTCTTTTCTCGTTAAACACGTAAGGCGCGTGCACTGTTGGCAGTTAAATAATTCAGTACCAATTTAGGTAACTCCTGCAGATGTGCAACTTCATGCACGCCGCCATGAGCGACGGCTTCGCGCGGCATACCATACACCACACAGCTTTCTTCATTTTGGGCAAAGTTATAGGCGCCTGCTTGTTTCATTTTGGCCATACCTGCGGCACCGTCTTTGCCCATGCCCGTTAAAATTACGCCTACCGCATTTTTACCTGCCAGCGCCGCCGCTGAATCAAACAGTACATCTACTGATGGTTTATGGCGATTCACTGGCGGCTCATCGCTGAGTTGTGTCACGTAATTTGCGCCACTTCTGGCAAGCAATAAATGTTTGGCACCAGGGGCAATATAAGCATGGCCTGGCAAAATACGCTCACCACCCTGCGCTTCTTTGACAGAAATTTTGCAAAGTGAATCTAGCCGATTTGCAAACGATTTTGTAAAGCCCGCCGGCATATGCTGCGTGATGACAATGCCAGGGCAATCTGACGGCATTTGCAATAAAAATGCTTTAATGGCTTCAGTGCCGCCAGTAGATGCACCAATAATCAATAACTTTTCACTACTAATCAGTGGGTTACGAAGCGGCGCTGGTGTGTTGTTTTGGGCTACTGGCTGACGTGATAAGGTTTGCACTCTAGCTTTTGATGCGACACGAATTTTATCGGTAATTTCTTCCGTGTATTCACGCATGCCTTCGGTAATTGACATTTTAGGTTTGGTCACAAAATCTGTTGCGCCTAACTCAAGCGCACGCATGGTGATTTCCGAGCCGCGTTCAGTCAGCGTTGAGACCATCACCACTGGCATTGGCCGCAAGCGCATTAAACGCTCAAGAAAATCCAAGCCATCCATCTTGGGCATTTCAACATCCAGTGTGAGTACATCAGGGTTGAGTTGCTTAATCATATCGCGCGCAATGAGTGGATCTGGCGCGGCACCTACCACTTCCATGTCTTTTTGACTGTTGATGATTTCAGTCAGCAAACTACGAATGAGCGCTGAGTCATCAATTACTAGGACTTTTATTTTCATTTTTTAATCACCAATTTCTAAATTTCATGCGCATTCAAATAAAGACTAGGCAGACAGTTGTAGCCTCTAGAGGGCAAAACCCGACAACACCGTATGCGTTTGAATATGCTTGAAATAAGTTAAAACAAATCGATTTCACCGCCCACATCTGACGTTTTAAGTTTGCTTGCGTATGCTTCTTCACGTTTGTAGAGTGTATCGTTATGCATATTTTTTAGTTTTTTGACTAACACTTTGCCTGTTTTTGGAAAGTAATAAACTTTTCTAGGGTAAATATCGAGCAGATCTTCACCTGTAACACGAATACGCTCTTCTTTTAAAAATTTACGCACAAACATGGCGTTGCGGTCGCCCACGTTCATGGTAGTAAAACTTTTGAGCACATTGCCACCGCCAAAAATTTTGGCCTCTAGGTTTTCACGGCGGGCACCGTTACGTAGCAATTGGTTAATCAGCACTTCCATCGCATAGGTGCCGTAGCGCATGGATTCTGAAACCGGGCTATCTTTATCGGCCGCCGCACTATCAGGCAACATAAAGTGATTCATGCCGCCGATGCCAGAAATATTATCGCGAATGCAGGCCGATACGCATGAACCCAGCACCGTGACAATGACCATGTCTTTGTCAGTAAAATAATATTCGCCCGGTGAAATTTTGGCCGCATTGCAATCAAACGTTCGGTCGTAATACAACGTGGTTGAAATTTCTTCTTCTAGCATGCTCATAGGGCAGCCTCCGCTAGTCGATTGGTGGCAGATTTGCCTGCATGCTGCTTCAGGTCATACACGGTTTTACCACGCAGATGAAAAGCATCTGACACATAGAGAAAGTTTTCAGAATGCCCAGCAAACAACAAGGCATCGGGCTTCATCAACGGCACAAAACGGCTTAAAATTTTGGCTTGCGTGGGTTTGTCAAAATAAATCATGACATTTCTGCAAAATATGACATCAAAAGTCTCTTTTAACGGCCATTGTTGCTCAAGTAAATTGAGTTGATGAAAGGTAATCAGGCTTTTGAGTTCATTGCGCACGCGCACCATGCCTTCATGTTTGCCTGAGCCTTTTTGAAAGAACTGTTTACGCCGCTCTAATGAAAGCCGACTCACACGTTCATACGGGTAAACGCCACGCGAGGCCGTGGCTAATACGTTAGTATCAATATCCGTGGCGATAATTTCAACTGGCGGGCGCATGCTGCCAAACGCTTCACACGCCGTCATGGCAATGGTGTAAGGTTCTTCACCGGTAGACGCGGCTGAACACCAGATTCGAATGGGCGTTTTGACTGACTGTAAATGCTCTGCCAAAATCGGAAAATGATGCTCTTCCCTGAAAAATGAAGTCAAATTGGTCGTCAGTGCATTGGTAAAAGCTTCCCATTCATCTGCACTGTTTTCATTTTCAAGATTATCGAGATAGTCTTTAAAGGTAGTAAACCCCATAATCCGTAGCCGACGCCCAACGCGGCTGTAAACCATGTCAGTTTTTGCTTCAGAAAGTGAAATGCCCGCGTGCTGATAAATCAGCTTACGCACTCTGGCAAAATCTTGCGCGGTAAAATCAAACTCTCTTCCTTCATCTTGTGCTTCATGTTTTGCCATATTGACCTTATTCTTAAACCTTCACTGACTTACATCGCTTACAGTGCAGCGCGCAGATTGCACATTTCAACCTGCACGTTAGTGTTGCTGCTTTTTATTTTGCCAACCTATCGCTAGCTCTTCTTTTTTCTGGGTGTGCGGCAAATGGGTGCGCAGACTCTTTATAAACTTTCAGCAATTCTGCTGCTTTAGGCTCTCGTGCAATTGCACTTTTAATCGCTTGCTTGGTCGCTTGGTAATTCCAATCTTGAATGCGGTCATCTATATCTGCGGACTGGTCAATAAATACACCCACACAAATAAATACATCATCCGCTTCTTCAACCGGAATCGTGCCATCAGCCACACAATCCATCACCGCCATTGAAATGCCGCGCTGTGCTGGGCCAAACATTTGTACAGATTGTCTTGTGTTTCTTAGGGTTACTTTGTTAAACATGACTGTATTCGGCTTCACCATCATGTTGGGTGCAACAATTGCCAATAAACCATTTACCCCTTCTTTCTGGTCGGTTAGTGTTCTACAGAATGCGTCTTCTGCAGCACTGCCGCGCGGCCCCATAATCAGGTCAATATGCGCTACATTTTTTAAATCAAGTCCACTTCCATCAGGACGATTTTCAATAACTAACGCTTCACCAATTAAAACTCTATCAATTACAGCCATGTTGTACTCCTTATGTTATAGGATGGACACGCCTATTACCTTTTGAGTTTGGGCAGTTCACCTTTTAAAAAAATAATAAAAAATTACGCTATTTACAGCACTACAAAATTCAAAAAAACAACTACAAAAACTCTCGAGAGAAAATTACTGTCCTGCAAGCCTTTATTTGCAAGGCTTCCAGAGCCTATCCAAAGGTTAGTGCATTATTAAGCACGTTTAATGATTTTTTCTCACTACTTTTAATTCATTTTCGCTAGCCGTTCACCACACGAAAATTTGGTTTTTGGTAGGTATTTTTTTCATCTAAAGTAAATACGCTTACCGCATTCATCAATTCTTCCGCTTGCTCCATCAATGATTCAGCAGCCGCGGCCGCTTCTTCAACCAGCGCGGTATTTTGTTGGGTGACGTCGTCCATTCTCATGATAGCTTCATTCACTTGCTCAATACCCGCACTTTGTTCAAGAGACGCCGCTGCAATTTCACCAATGATGTCGGTCACACGTTTAACGGAAGTCACAATGTCTTGCATGGTGCTACCGGCATTTTCTACCTGACGGGTGCCTTCAGCAGTTTTGCTGACTGAGTCTGCAATCAATTCTTTAATCTCTTTTGCGGCACTGGCTGAACGTTGCGCTAAGCTGCGCACTTCGCCTGCCACTACGGCAAAGCCACGGCCTTGCTCACCTGCACGCGCTGCTTCCACCGCGGCATTCAGTGCCAAAATATTGGTTTGGAAGGCAATGCCGTCAATGACTGAAATAATGTCTTCAATCTTTTTAGCACTTTCGTTGATGGAACTCATAGTAGCAACCACTTCTGCTACCACATCCCCGCCTTTAATCGCTACATTGGAAGCTGTGCTTGCTAACTGGTTAGCTTGCTTAGCGCTATCGGCATTTTGCTTCACGGTGGATGAAAGCTCTTCCATGCTGGCGGCTGTTTTTTCTAAAGAGGCTGCTTGATCTTCTGTTCGGCGGCTCAAATCAGCGTTGCCTTGTGCAATTTCTTTTGAAGCAGTGCTAATGGTCTCTACTGCATTTTTCACAGTTACAATCGGGCTCACAATCATGCCCAATGTTTCATTCATGCCATCAACAATCTTGCGGTAATCCCCAAGATGCCGCGCAGTATCAGCCCGCACAGACACTCGACCCTGCCGCGCAGCATTAGCCAGCATTTGTGCATCTTCATTCAAGGCTTTAAGATTGCTGCGTACTTGCTCGATTGCCTCGTTCACAAACGCTTTTTTACCAGGAAATTTTTCTAGCGGTGCGTCAAAATTACCCTCACCAAATTCTTTAACGCAAGCTAAGGCTTTTTCAGTTAGTTCTATTTGGCCGGCCACTATTTGGTTAATAGCAATGGCTAATTCATTAAATCCACCTTTAAACATATCTGCATACATAGACATGTCAATATTGCCTTGTAAATGCTCATTGGTGACCCATTTTACCGAGTCTAAGAGACCTTTAAGCTTGCCTTTTAGGCGATCTAAATTTTTATTTATTTCAGCCTTTTTACCTGGATATTGTTGAATTTGCACCAAGAAATCACCATCCCCGAGCAATTTCATTACGTTAATCATTTCCTCTTTTTCTTGCACATGGCCGGCTACCATTCGGTTCACGCCCTCTGCCATTTGTGCATAAGCGCCTTTGTAATGCTCGGTGGCAATCCGTACATCAATATCACCAGCGTCATGTTCTTTTGACATGTGTTCCATATCAGAAATAATTGTTTTGATATTGCTGCGCAGCAGTTCAACGCCTTCATTGATAAATGCACGTTGACCAGGAAACTGCTCAAGGGGCGCATTAAAATTGCCATTGGCAAATTCTGCGATACAGGCGGTAACCTTGCGCATTACATCGGCTTGATTGGCTGCCATATGGTTTACGTTGGCTGTCATGGTTTTGTAGCTACCATGGAAATGGTCAGCATCAATCACCGCATTGATGTTCCCTGCTTTGTTTTCTTCAGCCATCTCCGTTTGTGCATCAATCACACTTTTAAGTGTTTTCTGCATTTTCTGCATTGAAACCATCAGGCTAGCGTTGTCGCCGTCTTTCAAATCAATTGGGCTATTCAAATCACCATTGGCAATCCGGTTGGCTATCTCAGCAACTTCATCGGGTTCGCCACCAAGCTGTTTGCGTAAATTGCAGGTAATTAAATAACCAATTACCGCTGTTGCCAACAAAATCAGCGCGCTCAACAATATATTCAATTTACCCGCACGGTTTTTAACAGTAGCAGCCGCTTCAGCAGTTACTTGACCTAAATTCATTTTATAATCAATGTGTGCTGCAAGTTCTGCGTTGGCTTTTTCTGCTGGTATGCGAATGGCTATGTAGAGTTCATGCGCCAAGGCCTTATTGTTGACGCGGGAAGCATTTAAAATCGGCTCCATGCGTACATAATATTCATTCAAGCCAGCCTTGTCGGCTTCAAGCATTTGCTTTTCTTTATCGTCAGCTATGTAGGTTTCGTAATTTTTGAATAAATCAGCCAGTTCAGTTTGTAGTTTTTGAATCGCTGCTTCTACTTCTGCCATTTTTTCTGGCTCTTTTATGAGTGTATGATTTGCCAACCGAATTCGTAAGGTATTAAATTTAAAACGAATCTTATCTAGCTCCACCATGCTGGGCACAATGTTGGTATTGGCATAATTGGTTTCATCAAACACATCCAACATTTGGCTGTGATTGAATACAGCCAAACCAATCAAACCCAAGACAGAGATCAAGGTTAGCATTAACATTTTTTTAGCTACTGACATTTTCATATTCCACTCAATTCATTTTCTAGCATCGAACAATATTCCAGTAATAGATGTAATTTAAACCATACCCAAATGTTTTAATTACATAATAAACTGGCACTAAAGGTGTTAATTCATAGAATTAACAATTACAAATGGCTTAACTTTAAGCAGGCGTATTGACTGTTTTAGGCACGCTTTGCGATGATTGCATAGACGCAATTTCTGCTGCCGACACTGGATTCACGCCTGCAAATACAATTAACATGGCAAATATCACGCATGTCGCCAACACTGCATAAATGGTTTTTACAAAGTAGTCCATAAGATTTTCCATCACATTTCCTTCGTCCCAAATAATGACCAAGCCACACAACGCTTGGCACCTTATGAATGTCATCGGCAAAAAAATTTAAAACTTAATACAAATTGTAAAAATTTATTAAAATTTATTTACAACATACGAGGCTTGATTGGAAGCTTTGCGCACAAAGGATGCATTGAATATTGCGTTTGGATTTGACATTTATATTTGGAAAAAATAAATGATTTTTTAAGTAGATTTTTACCTGAACAAGGAATACTGCCCTGCGAGCCTTTATTTACTTGTCTCACAGGGCGTCGAAAAAGGTTGTGGGTGAATTTAGCCTGATTTTGGTGTGCCAAACTAAACGTTGACCTAAATTATCCATACAATTTTTCCACCAATAAATTATCTAAAATCTAACAGTTGACTGCTAAGTACTTAAACAAAACATCGGTAAAAATTACAAAAACTTGATAGTCAATGGCAAAAAATTAACTAGTCAATGCATGAAAATATTTTGCGGGCTGCACACAAAGAGGTGGCAAAAATTTGCTTACTAATGAATTTTTTTTGGGGGGGGTATATAGAACTAGAAGTTTTTGGCGGAAGAGGTGTCTAACAAACCCTCATCCGTCACTGTTCATAAATGCTCGCAAAACATATATATACCAATGGTTTAAGCTAGTATATTGTTCTTGCACGTTCGTTAGAGTTTGCTATAATCCAGTACACAGGATAAGAACTGTGGTAAGAACTGGAGTAATGACATGGCTAAAACGATACACATTATAACACCAATATCAGTTAAGACTTTGCCAACAGGCTTTCATGCTGACGGTGGCAACCTATACCTTCGCGTTAAAGACACTGGGGCGCGTAGCTGGGTGTTTAGATATAAGCAGGCTGGCAAGGTTACAGAGTTGGGATTAGGCGCAATAAATGACCGCTCACTAAAACAAGCGCGTGAACTTGCTGCCAAGATGCGATCAGCCGTTAAAGAAGGTAAGAACCCTGCCCCGTTAGTCAAAGAGAAGCTAGACCCACTAGCCAAGACATTTAAAGATTATGCATTAGAGCTAATCGAATCAAAACGCGCTGGCTGGCGCAACGCAAAACACGCGCAACAATGGGAAAACACCTTAGAGCAATTCACATATTCTAAGATTGGCGCAAAACTCCCCGCTGACATATCACTAGCAGACGTTAAAAGTATTTTATTGCCTATGTGGGCAACAACAACCGAAACAGCCGTTAGGCTTCGCGGACGCATTGAATCGGTACTTGACTATGCCGCCGTGCATGAAGACGCTGACAGGCGCAACCCTGCACGCTGGAAGGGCAATCTCGATAAGGTTTTACCACCACCTAGAAAAGTAACTAAGGTAATACACCACCCAGCCGCAAGCTACAATGAAGTGCCTGACATCATGTCACGCTTACGCAATAAAGACACAGCATCCGCATATAACCTACGCTTTACAATCCTAACGGCTGCAAGGTCTGGAGAATCACGCGGCGCCCTATGGAGTGAGATTGATATAGATAACAAAGTTTGGACAATACCAGCCGAACGTATGAAAGCAGGACGCGAACATAAAGTGCCTTTGTGTGATGAAGCCATAGAGATACTAGAAACAATGAAAAAATGGAATATTAAAAAATCCGAGATTGTATTTGTTGGCGGCTATGGGAAAGTCATGTCTGATGTAGCTATCAACAAAACATTACACGCTATCAATCCAAACGTAACAGTGCATGGCTTTAGATCAACATTCCGCGTATGGGGAGCAGAAACAACATCAACGCCTAGTGCAGTATTAGAGCTGGCACTAGCACACGTTAATCAGAATGAAGTTGAAGCGGCATATCAGCGCAGTGACTTATTCGAGCGCAGGCGCGACCTTATGACTACATGGGGGAATTACTGCAAAACTAAAGGCAATATTGTCCAGTTGGTACAGAGCGCATAAAGGATTATTAGACAATTATGGGTAAAATTAAAACAGCTGAAGAAGTAAAAGAAGCCTTAAATGCTGCCGCTGAGCACCTTGCAAAAGTGCCTTACGCATCTAAAAATTTATTGTTTGTTGCTGACTCTATTAAAAAATATTTAAAAAGCCATAAAAGCGAAGAACCAACGACGCTAGGCCAAGAAAAGAAAAAAACTATCACACTAGACCGTGCCTTTGGACTTGCGCTAGGGAGAGGTGAATACAAAAGAGGAAATGGTAAAGGCAAATACACTAAGGATGACGAAGAAAAACATATTCAGATGATAAAAAAGGCAATCATTAATGGGTTTAAAGTAAGCAAAAATGGTGATGTGGTGAGAGATAAACCGATGAAAACCATTGCCGGACTAGCCGGACCAAAAGGTTATGACGAAAAAGATTTTAAGATATTGTTTGACCGCTACAAAAGCCAAGCAATAGAAAGGATAGCCGCTGAAATACACATTGATTTTTCTGACCTGTAGCTAAAAACGGGGGCATAAGGCGGCTTATGTAGCCCCATAAGAACTCAATTTAGGTTATTAGAATAGGATACTTCATTAACACGAAGGACTATGACGATGACTCACGTAAACGCACGGCTTATAGACTTACCAGAACTAACCAAACTAACCACTCTACGCAAAACAAAACTATACGAGCTTATCAACGCTGGAGAGCTACGCCCTATCAAACTAGGACGAAAGACCGTCTTTAGCGAGCAGGAAGTCAGTCAATGGATTGAAACGCAAATAGCCAAGAGGTGCTTAAAATGAAAAAAAGCCCCTCACCTGCGACAGTAAAAGAGCTTTCTCACGATTCATATTGTACATCAAAACTAAAAGCGTTATTAGCTCTAAACCCACACCTTTGCAATGACCTCATTTTTTTAATCGCCCTAATCGCCATTATGGCAATTCTGATTGGCGGTGTTATATGAATAGTGAATGGTTAAAACCTGTTAGCTTATTACAAGAATCTGAGCCGCCACAATATCCATTAGACGAGTTACCAAGCGGCTTAGGTGATGCTGTCCGAGAAGTCATAGAGTTTGTTCAGTGTCCCATGGCGTTAGCAGCTTGTAGCGCGCTCAGTGCATTGTCCCTATCAGCACAACACCAAGCCAATGTTAGACGCGCTGAAGGCTTAGAAAACCCTGTAAGTTTATACATATTAGCCATTGCTGAAAGTGGCGAACGCAAATCAAGCGTAGATAAACACTTCACAACGGCTATAACAGCATGGGAGGCTAACCAAGCCGAACTGGCTAAACCTAATGTTAAGCGTTATCAGGTAGAGCATGATTCATGGTCGATGCAGTATGAAGGCTTAAAACAAAAGATTAAAGAAACGGCCAAGCAACAAAAACCTGTAGACGTTTTAACTTCAAAGCTAATGCAGCTAAAGAATGATGAACCGTTACCAGTACGCGTACCACGGCTGATATTTGGTGATGCAACACCTGAGCAATTAGGTTATGCCCTAGCTAAAAACTGGCCTAGTGCTGGAGTGCTAAGTAGTGAAGCTGGCATTGTATTTGGTAGCCATGGCATGAATGGCGATAGTGCGATGCGTAATATGGCCTTACTGAATGTTCTATGGGACGGCGGCACTCATACGATAGACAGACGTACGACAGACAGCTACAAAGTGCATGGCGCTTGCTTAACCATGGGTTTAGCAGTCCAAGCAGATACAGTGCGAAACTTTTTCGATAACACCAAAGGTCTAGCACGTGAGACAGGATTTTTTGCTAGATACTTAATTGCATGGCCTACCAGTACGCAAGGGACTAGGCTATTTAAAGAGCCACCCACTGCATGGCCTAAGCTAACTGTATTTAGCGAACGTATTACACAGCTATTAAATGAGATACCCAAACTTAACGAGGCTGGCGGTATAAGCCCTATTACATTAGATTTTAGTAATGATGCAAAAAAAGCATGGATAACTTTTCATAATCAGGTCGAACGAGAACTTAGACTTGGTGGCGATTTAACAGATGCTAAAGACGTAGCAAGCAAGGCCGCCGACAATGTAGCGAGATTAGCCGCGTTATTTCACCTGTATGAATGGGGAAGTGAAGGCGTAATAAATAAAGACCTTGTAGAGCGCGCAAGTGCCATTGTTAAGTGGCATTTATACGAAGCTAAACGCTTTCTAAATCAGATTGCAATTCCTGTACATATTAGCAACGCCATTAAGATTGATGATTATATTCTGCGATATTGCCGAGACCATAAAACTAACAGTTTAGCTAGAAACTACCTTAGGCAGCATGGTGCGATTCGAGATAAAAAGTTACTCAATGATGCGCTTGATGAATTGAAAGATGCCAACCGTATAAAAATCAGATTAGATAATAGAACTAGCATTATCGAAGTCAACCCAGCGTTACTAGATAGCAATAATGCTTAGACGCACTTTATACAATTACAGCAATGCTACTGCTATTCATGCTACTTATGCTATTCCTGATAGGTTTAATGCCGTCCGAATAGCACGAATAGCACGAGTGCAAGTAGCAACACCCACAAATCAATAAAGGAAAAAAATGAATAATAAATCAGAATGCCCCCCAATACCTATGAGCCCCGATCATCTTGCTCAAGAATTCGCCAAAAGAATTGCTGGCCAATGGCATTACGTATATGACCATAAAAAGTGGTTTCATTTTGACGGCGAAAAATGGCAGTTAGGTAGAGTTGAAGCCATAATGGATATGGCTCGACGTTTTTGTAGGGAAGCAGTTTACTGGCCTGAAGCTAAATATATAACTGAAAGCAAAAAAAGAAGCATTTCTAGCAACATTAGTAGCGTACTGGAATTAACTAAATACGACCGCTTAATTGCCACCACATCAGAAAAAATTGGATTGCCGCCACCAAAGAACAAAAAATAGAGGTCGACACCCCTGATACTCGCGCGCTCGCGCGCACACGCGCACCTGTTGAAATGTCAATAATTATGCTTAAAGTGCACATGTTACATATAAATTGTTTTTACAGATATTTAGCGATTTAAGTATGGCTTTAATAAACCTCTCAATTCCTTCATCTAGTAATGCAGCGATTACCTTCGGCAGTCCATTTTTCAACAATTCCTAGCGGTGATATAGTAAAAAGCATTTTGCACCAATACTTTTTACTGCTGACAGGATTTGCTTTTTGAGTCGGAACGTTTACCCAAGAACCAGTGCTGCCGTTCGGTCCAGGCACATATACAAGCTCACTCACTGTAGTAGACCCACCCCCGCTGGTTACGTTATTACTGTTTGAGTATTCAAAAACCTTACCCCCAGTTGATAATGTAGCGCTACTAGTAGGCGGCCCCTTGTCTATTATTAATTCATCTGCCGACTTGCCAACATATTTGTCGTTAGTGTTTTTAAATGCTTCTTTTTGTTCCGCAGTAACGCACCCTGTCATTAACAAAAAAACTATAAGAATTTTCTTCATTTTCAATCTTCCTAGAAACAGGTAATGTATTAATTAATTTTTACAAAACTCCAGCGTCTGCAAAATACTATTATTGGCATCTCTTAATTTTGTAACCTCATTAACCAGTGCTGCTGACTGAATTGAGGGCAAAGCTTTATTAATACGTTCAACTGCAATCTCACCTAACTTTATTGCTGATTTGCATTGAATATCAAAATATCCTTTTACGACTTTAATATCTCTATCATCTAACATAAGTTGGTATATATATGAGACTATCAAAAGTGAATTGACTTTTTGACTCAAAGATTGCGAGCTATCGTAAGTCCTATTACCAAAACTGTAATCATGGTCTGAAATTGCACCTTGCAACATTTGCAGTATATTTAAACTAATTTTATCGAGAACTTCAGATTTTTCGAATAGCCTGTCTGAAAATTCCTTAGCTGATGATTGAGTTTGAGCATTACTAATGCCACATAAGCTAAAAAATAACGCCAAGCCGACTATAATTTTCATTGTAATTGCCTTTATATGAATGTGGCTTATTCTATGCTTCTTAATTTAATCTTGCAAAAAAGATGAAAAATAAATACACCTATAAATCGTAATTTTATATGTAGTACGTAGATGTCATAGTATCTGCTGGGACTCAAGCCCACCACCCCACATCCGACAACATACCGCCCCCATGCCGCCATATAGCAAATGTATTAAACAGAAGTAAATTCTTGGGATTTTTTGATGCAACCAAATCAATCGGGTAAGAACTACGGTAAGAACTGCACAAACAAAAAAACCTTACATCAAGTAGACATAAGGCTTTCATGGATATTCTTGGCGGAAGAGGTGAGATTCGAACTCACGGTGGGCTCGCACCCACGACAGTTTTCAAGACTGTAGCATTAAACCGCTCTGCCACTCTTCCGTCTAAATTTGCTTGCTTGCAAATGAAGGCGTGATTATAGCAAAAAAATATTCACTTTGAATATTAACCAGCTTAAATTTATGCAAAAAGATATTTTTAAGTAACTTTGCCATTTCTAATACGCTATAAATTGTGTACAAATATTTTAAAAAGCACGCAATAAATGCTCGAGAAAAAATAAATGCTCTGGAAGCCTTATCAATAAAGGCTCACAGAGCATCGAAAAAGGTTGTGTTAGGAATTAATTAAAAACATATGCTTTTTTTGAGATGAAACCTTTATTGTGCAGTGCCTTTTTTAACGCCTTTTACTTCTACCACAACGCGACGATTGGGTTGTAAGCAGTCAGTGAGGGCTTTTGTCGGCTTGGTTGATGTGCCGCATTCTGCGACTTGGTCAGCCTCACCTTTGCCGTAAGTTTCAATCACATGTGTAAAGCCTTTTGACTGCAAGTATGCTTTAACTGTTTGTGCGCGACGTTCTGAGAGTTTTTGGTTGTAGCTTTCTGAACCAAGGCGGTCGGTATAACCCGTTAATTTAATGCTATCAATCACGACATAGCCATCATTGATTTTAGCGGCAATATCATCCAGCGTTTGTTTGCCAGCAGGCAATAAGTCATCACCTGATGATTTGTTAAATTTAAACAGTGCATCGGCCGCAATGCTGAATTCTTCAACGGTTTCAATGGGGACTGCCACGGGCGTTGCCGCAACAGGCGCTGGAGGTGGCAGGCAACTGTCGCCTATCGCATCTGCTTCAGCGAGTAAATCTTCAGCGATTTGCACATAAGGTTTAGCATGACGCCAACCTTGTTGCTTGTGTTCATTGCCAGCATGCACTAGTTCAACTTCTGCACATGCTGCTTTTTGTGCATAGCAAGTTTTGCCCGGCGCTTGCATCAATGTGCCAGCCTTTGCCCACAGGTCTTCGCGCAATTTATCAGCATTATTAACCAATGGGGTTTGTTCGGCCGGGTTTGGCGTCGTGTTTTGCTCAAGTGCCGTCAAAATGCCAGCTGATTGACTAAGTGCTTCTTGTGGAAATGCAGAACGGTCATTGCGTGTATATTCGTGCAATGATACGTCCAGCCAGCATTGCGCCTTGGATAAATTGTAATCGGCAACTGGAATGCCAGTTTCATTCAATGCGTGAATTCTAGCTTGCGTTGCCGTGTAAGTGGCTTGATCCGCACGAATAGCTTGGTCAGTAATGCGGTCCTTTGCCTCATTCAACATTGGCTCAGCCGAGGTTTCCGCTTGCACTGTACTACTCATGATTGTACTACTCATGATTAAAGTGCCGACTAACATGCTAATCGTTTTGATGTTAAATGCTTTAAAGCTTGTAGATGTTTTTTTCATTTGATTAAGTCCAGTTTAGCCTAGAATTTATTTCGTATTTAATGTTGCAATAATGGTTAAGGTGGTCGTCATGGTTTTTACAAACCTGCAATTAGTTAATCTCTGGCGCACTATCGGTGCGCTCTAAGGTTCGATTCACTTCTTCACTTTTGCCAGAGAATAAATTCTCATCAAACTTAAAGCGTAATCTCACATAAAAACCTTGTGCCGTGTAATCAGAGCCACTTAAATCACGGTCATGAAAGCCCGACCAGTTAAACCCTGCAGAGGCCCAAAGATTGGTTTGCAATTGATAACCTGCCTCTAGCCCTGCAGCCCATTGTGTTGCGCTGCCTTGCGGGCTGTAGAGCACACTGCCCATCACACCTAAGTCCCATTTTTCAGTAATGTCATACACCGTACGACCGCTCACTAGGTAGGCAGTATAGGTTTTGTCTGAGGGCAAGGTGTCATCCGTCGTACGTTTTGCCGCTACACGGCCAGTCATCCACCACGGACGGCTCGGATGATAGTCCATGTGTGCTGATGCAATATGCGTACGGTAGTCTTCACCCGTCGATACGCCTGTGGCATCTTTCGCCAGCGAATCATCGCGCACCTTTTTGTACTCGTAGCGCGCTAAACCGTTCCATTGATTGTGGTCAACTGGACGCCACGCTGCTCCAATCTGGAAGCGATCTTGAAAAGTGTTACCTTTTGCAAGGCCACTGGCATCTTCATTATTGCGCGTATAGAGCAAGTAGTTACGTGTGAGCAAGGTCCAATCGCGGTCTAGCTTGCGTGCGAACGAAAGCGTATTGAGCCATTGATTACTTGATTGATTGCCACTTACCGCATTGTTATCAAATAAACGTCTGAACTCAATTCTGCCTGAAGCCTTCCAAAGTGGATTTTTGTTGTAATCCATGCCACCCGTTAAGGCCATGGCATTTTGCTGCCCGCCCTTGAATATTTTTAAGTACTCAATACCAGTATTTACTGTCACCCCTTCAGAAATATCCCACACATTACGCGCGCCATTGGCAAGTTGCATATCGCGAATATCCGCCTGCTGGCCAGAAAGCGCATCACGTAGACGGTACTCACTAAATAAGTTGCCACCTTTCATATAGCTGGTATCAACCCCAGCGCTAAAGCTCGTGCTACGGTCAGCCGCATCTAATGAATAACTTGAAGCCAAACCAGTTTGTGTTTCAGCACGCGCATACAGCTTTGTACGCTCCGCTATTTGGTATTGTGAGCCTAGCACAATGCGTTTTTGGTTTTCACCACCACGCTCAAATAACGCATCAAGGTTAAGTTTTTCTGTAGCCTGATAATGCGCACCCAAACCTACGGTCGTGGCATCCAAGCTATCGGATAAACCTGGCCCTCTGCTTGCAATACCAGTAGATGCAAAACCGTTTTGGTCCTGGCCTAAGCCATAAAAACCACCTGTTTGGTTGAGCGTGCCGCCAAGTGGTGCATTATTGCTGCCAATCAGCGCCTGTGGCGCAAAATTGCCATCTTCGCTAATATGGCGCACAAAGCCATCTAAGGTTAATTTATCAGTCACTTTTGCCGTTAAGCCAAGCTTTTCACCTGTACGCACGGCTTCACCAGCCAGTGCACGGTCTTCACTACGAATGGCCTCACCATAAACACCAATGAATTCACTAAGTTGAATCTTAGCTCTTGCGCCTGCCTCACCCTTGCCTTGCGTGTAACCAGTGGCGCTATTATCAAAATCAGCATCTGACCTTGCCCACCAAGCTTTTGCATTCCATGGTTTGAGTGCATCTTGTGCGCTTTTGCTTACAATTTCCACACGGTATGCATTGCCACTGTTGCTTTGCTCAATTTCGCCGGCTTGACCGGTTGGTGTTGAAAATAAATTGGTACCATTCTGATATTGCGTAGAATCAGACCGCGCAATTTCACCCACCAGCATGGTATTTTCACCCAACTTGATACCTGTATTGACACTTTGCAAGCGGTAAGGTGAAAGCGGATTTCTGTCTTCAACCCAAGCACCCCCTACTTCAATGTTATTGGTAATTTTAATTTGGCCATCAATGCCGCCCACCCAGAATTGTTCGCCATCTTCTTGCTCAACTTCATAGGTAATACGTAGCGATTGTCTATCACCATTTGGGGTGAGTGCCATGAGTGGTGTTTTTAGTAAAATGCGGCCGCTAAATGGCTCAAACACATAATCTTCAAAGCGTGATAGCGCGATTACTTCTTTAACCACATTAAGTTGATCTTTATCTCGAATGACAATTTCAACTTTTTCAGAGTTTTCTAAAGCCGAGTTGTTTTTCACGGCAAATGGGCCCGAAGTTCCATTGCCGGGATATTCTTCAATCGCCTGTTTTAAGTTATCACGCACTAAAAACGCATTACCTAAAACATTTCCTTGCTCAAAATGACCACGAAAACCTGTGGCCGTACGGTTATATTGACCTAAATTACGCAATTGCAAACTGGCAACATTGCCACCCGCCGTTTGCTGACTAAAACCACTTCCTGTACTAAAGTCACCATATAACGCGTAGTGTTTATTTTTATCAATACGCACATATAAACGGTCACTCGAGCGTGCATCAAACCCATGGATAGAACTATCCCCATATACAGGATAGAACTCATCCGGGCGAATATCGCGCAATAAACGTGCGCGTGTTTCTTTATCTGAGTCAAATGCGGCTGTTAATAATGCATCGCCTTTAATTTTGCCTTTAATAAAAAACGCTGTACGCATAGCGGCATTGGCTTTACCGTTTTGGAATTGATTACTCCAACGCCTTATTTGCTGTTCAAACCCATCCTCACGACGGTTAGGGGACAGTGAACCCGCAGAAATATTACGTTTGCTTATAATGCCCTCAATCAAGCCGGCAGCAACCATCTCGCGCAGCTCAGGCACAAAACTCACCGTACCGGCAGCACTTACATTACCGGCTGTAATACGCACATTCACATCTTGCGGCTCGGCAGGTGCTAGCAACTTAAATGTCGCCAAGCCATTTTCTACTTTCACTTGTGTGCCAGGCGTTACTTTATCTAAATCGCCACCCTCTGGGCCTAGCTCATCGGTGCTTTGTCCCGGCAACAATACGCGGCCACCGCTGGTTTCAACCGTAATATAAGCAACACCTTCAAGATTCTGTGCGTTCAAATCAGATAGTTTTACGGTCACTTCTACCGCACTTTGTCCGTCAGCAGGTAACCCATCTTTATCAATTTCAACGGCAATTTTACCTACCGCCTCATTGGCTTTGTAATCAACAGTACCGTTTTGGCTCGTCCCTGCAAAATGACTTAATGGCTGTTTTACATCTGGGTCAGTTTCAGGGGTTTGTGGATTAACAAGATGTGAAACTTCACTGGTAGCACTGCTACCAGCCAACCCATCAAAACGCACTTCATCATCTGCATATGCTACGTTTGCTGTTAAGACACTCGTGATGGCGATCACCACGGCACGCATACGCATTACACCGAAAACACTCGCACGGAAATTATTATCTTGTTGCTTCATACACATATTTCTCACATTAGAACTAGACGCTTTTGTGACTTGTTCACTGGAATGCTCACAGGTAGCAGCCAATTGATTCTGACTAAAAAGGTCAAGTTGTCTCATTTGCCCTCTCCTTTTTGGTCACGAAGATTATTACCACGTGTATTGCCGCTAGCATCAGGCAACCCTTGCACTGGCGTATCATTCACCGTGTTTGACACAGGCGAATCACCCACACCCCCTCTCGGTTTTACCAATTTCTGATTTGCACTATCCGTGCCTTGCTGTGGATAGCGTGGAGATTTGCCCTCAAACTTAATGGCAGGCCCACCTTTTTTCTCAGTTTCAGGCGCGCGCACTTCACCACCTGTGCGACGTGCTTTTACTTGCTCTAGTACCGTATTAGAGCAACTGCCTTCTGCAAAGTCAGCACGAATCAACTCGCCGTTCTTAGTATCTAAGAACAAGCTATTGCCATCACCCGCATTACGGTTGCTGGTAGTGGTTAATCGGCTGCCACGCGGCATGGTCAAGCTATCTACTTTGAGTACGTGGGTTTTTGGGCTAATACCGCAGTAGCTGTATTTGCCTTCAACGTCTGTAATAAAGTAAGTGCCATCTTCCATGTACATGCGCACCCCAGGAATCCCAAGCTCTTCAGCATCTTGAATGTGGTTGTTGTTGCAATCTACAAACACCTTACCTGCTACGCAAGCGTCATTGGTAAACACACCACCAGTGACTTTTACTTTGTATTGCGCAGTATTTGAGACTAACCCACCAGGTGCCACACCTCGTACACGGTTAATACCATCGCCCTGCATAGCGCCTACGCCAACTCTAACTTTATATGTTACCGTCACTAAAGTAGCAGCTGGTGCAAAAGGGCCAATTTGGAAGGTCAGTTGCGGGCCTTTGTTACCAACAGGCAGCGGATCAGCCAATGCTGTGGCGGCGTTGCTGCCAGTAGCATATGTTGCAGTGCCTGGAATATAACGGAAGCCAGCAGGTAGGTTATCAATCAACTGCAACTCAGTAACAGTCAGTCCTTGTAACAGCCTTGCTTGCACTGTGTACATCACAGTGTCACCAATTTCTGCCACCGATTTATTGCCTGTTTTCGTCACAATAAACGCATTGTTTAAAATTGGATCAAGCGGAATGTGATTGTTCACAACACCTACGCCACCTAAGGTTAAGTTTAAGCCAAAGTAATAGATCGTTGGCTCCGCACCTGTGGGTGGAACGCTCTGTTCTTGAATATCATCCACCAAGCCATCTCCTGCATCGGCAACTGGGGTATGGTTACCAGCTGTTGGTGGAATAATCGTTGATGCTGGCGGCAGGTAACCCGCTGGTTGTACCACTTGCAAGGTGTAAATTCCGCTACCTTGGCAAGCGCCAGGTGCTGGGTTCGCCAACAAGAATTGATAGATGCCCAATCCACCCGTCACTTGTGCATTTGGTGTGCCAGGCTGCAAACAAGCATTATCTACTGAGTTGCCTGCACCATCGAGCAAGGTGACCACCGCGCCCGGTACTGGCGCGCGCGTAACCGAGTTATACACCACACCACCTGGGTCTAACGGCAGTGATTGATTCGGCAGGTTAACCCCAGCAACCAAATTCACTTTTAGCAATGACGTGGTATCAATCGTTGATTGTGTGCCATCTGGATTGGTTACAGATCCACCAACAAGGGTATTAGGCACAGCATCATTATAAGTTGGCGTGCCAATAATTAAGCTACCACCGCCTGTGTCACGGAAACGCACACGATGCTCACCTGGCGGCAAACTGGTGACGCTATATGCACCATTTGCATCAGTAGTTGCGGTACCCACCACAGTACCAGCGGGGTTAATGATTTCCACAATTACATTTGCTACTTTGGTTTCACCCGGGCCAAAAGCGCGATTATGATCTGTGTCACGCCATACGATGCCTGAAACACTGGCAGTAGGCTGGGCAATACCAAAGTTCACATCCACCCTATCCACGACACCTGTGGTAAATGTTTGTTTGCTATCTGGCGTGCCATCAATAACAGTTGCTAAGTTTTCACCGGTTGTGACCCAGCCAGTAGGCAACGTCACAGGAACAGTCGCAGCACCAATTGCTGGGTTAGCGGTAGTAATTACTACGCTATACGTTGTATTTGGTGAAGCCGGTAAGCTAAAGTTACCTGATGCATCTACCGCTACAACTGCAACAACTACACCCGTTGCATCAGTGAGCACAGCATTTAATCCCGCAGGAATCACTGAATTTTCAGCGCCGTTTTTGACTTTGCTGCCATCCACATCATTAAATACATTACCAGTAATAATGAGTTGCGAGAATGGCACGGTTACCGTTGCAGGTGTTGGGTCAACCTTGCCGGCCGCATCCACACTCGCAACTGTAAACACAGCAGACAATGCACCATCTACTGGGTCTATCGTGAGTAATGTTGGGTCATAATTAGTGATTATTTGACCCGCTGTCACCAATACACCGTTGTAATACAACAAGCCCATAGTTGCAGGGTCAGGCAATGTAGAGATTATAAATGTGTTCCCAGCACCTTTAGCCCCATCCTCAGGGTCACTGCCAATCAAGGTTGGCACCTGCACCTGAATAGTGCCACCTGGGTTTGGTTGCACGGCACCAGTCACATTGGTTGTATCAGGCAACTGATCAATACCAAAATTACGGTCTATCACATCTGCGCCAACCACATCAAAGGGGGCAGAGATTCCGTTTACAATGCCATCATTACCAACCACAGTGCTCGCAGCATTGTTTTCACCTGTATTCACCCAGTTGGTAGGTAAACTTGGTGCTGGTGGTGGGTTACCTAAAGTACCAGTTGCGTTATTTGAAAGTACAACCGTATAGCCCGTTGCAGAAGTCACACCGCCAAAGCTAAACACACCAGTCGCTAACACTGGGCTAACGCCTGCCACATTGCCTGCGTTGTTAACCAAATAAGCCGTCAAGGTAGCAGAACCCGCGTTGGTACCAACACCATCTACAGTATTCGCTGGCACACCAAGTAAACCATTAGCGTCGTCATACACATTTCCGCTTACTGTCACCCCTGTGAATGGCAAGATGACATGGCCGAGATTAGATTCCTGACCAGCCGCATCTATTGCCACGTAAGGGATATCTATGGTATTCAGGCCATCTATTGGATCCACATTCATGCCTGCCAACTCTGCCACTGTCACAGTCACACCCCCTGGTGGGAAAGTGCCAGAGGTATAAGTTGTACCGTTAATTGTGATTGATGTTACGTTACTTGGGAATGCAGTAATTTTGATATTGGTCACAGCAGTTGGGTCGGTTGCATTTGAACCAACCACACCACCAGGTAATACACCAGTAAACGCACCTGCGCCAACGGGTAATGTGCCAGTACCACCAGGGTTGGTTTGAACAGGGTAAGTTGCAGTACCAGCTGTTGGCGGCTGCTCAATACCAAAGTTACGGTTTGGCACTGTTGTTAAAGCCACATCAAACGACGCAGACACACCATTGATTGCACCATCACTACCCGCAACTGCTGGGGCCGCATTATTTTCACCTGTATTGACCCAGCCTGCAGGCAAACTAGGGGCAGGTGGTGCTACACCATTAGCCACACCGGCGGTGTTGGACAATACAACGGTGTAACCTGTGGTGTTTGCTGCCGCTGGTAAGCTAAACGTACCACCTGCGGCCACTGGGCTACTAGAAACCACAAGTCCAGCGCGCACTAAATAGGCCGTTAATGTGCCAGAGCCAGCATTTGTACCGGTGCCGTTTACAAAAGTATCGTTTAAGCCATTGGTATCGTTAAAGACATTACCAGTGACTGAGACTGGCGGAATTTCACCAAAGTTATAATTGATTGCTACTTTATTTGAAGGCAATACAATTGTACTAATACTATCTGATGCGTTATCTGCGCCTGGCGTACCAACTACTACAGCATCAATCGTACCGGCTCTATCTTTACCATCAGTGAATGTGGCCGGTTGAGCAACTTCAATAACTGTATACCCGGCACCATTACTTGGCGGTAAATTATCAAATAAGTACTGACCACTAGCATTTGTAGTAGCATTGACTAATACTGAATTGTCGTAAGCATCAGTACCAGTCAGGCGTATCTGCACACCGGCAATACCCGTTTCACCACCATCTATAATGCCGTCGTCATTAAAGTCGCGGAACACAGTGCCAGCAACACTTGACTTAACCATAGCCACATTGCCAGTGTTACTGTTGTTTCCAGCTATCGGGTCAACTTCAAGACCTTGCGTACTAATGCTAGCGCTATTGGTATAACTTGCAGAGTAACTAGTAATACGAACCGGTACGGTTATCGTTGCGGTAGCGGTATTATTAAAAGCACCTAAATCGCAAGTGAAACTTGTTGCACCTGCTGTGCCGGTACAATTGGTTGGGCCACCAGCGGGTGATGTTTTAGTGAAAGTCGGCGTTCCTGTGAGTTCCATGTTAGCTGGCAAGGTATCGCTTAAACGTGGATTACTTGCGTCACCCGGGCCATTATTGGTCACCACTATCGTCCAGTTGAATGGTTCCCTTAAGTTAACTGGATTTGGCGTTGCTGTTTTGCTTGTAACCGCCAAGTCAGTGCGCACCCGCACCGTTGTGCTCTCTACAGCCGTGTTATTTCCAGCATTTGTATCGGCTTCATTACTGGTCACTACTACAGAATCACTAAATGTATCACCACCACCAGCAGGGGAACTCTCTGCACGGAAATACAACACTCGCTCATATGTTGCGCCAGCTTCAATGCCGGCAGGTACTGTACACGTGTAAGCACCAGAACCTGAAAACGGGCTAGCAGTACCAGAACAAATGCCAGCTGCAGGCACACCAAGGACTGCGGTATCACCAAGGAAACTTAAGCTTTTGCCGCCTGGAGTAGTAATCGTATCAGTGAATACAACTCCCGTGGCATAGGATGGCCCAAGGTTAGTGACGCGAATGCGATATGCAAACACATTGTTAGCAGGCGTCACGGGGTCATAGCCAATAGGGTCAGGACCATATGGCGAGTTATCAGTTTTATTAATCAACAAATCCAGCGATGCGGGGGTAATTGTCAGCAAACCATTTTTACTGTTATTTGTATTCACCGTGCTTGGTGGCCCATCACTCTCCCTTGTTGTTGTAATCACGCTCGCTGTATTTGCTAGTGTTCGTGGAGAAGGCGGAACAGCCATATAGTTCGGGCGAATGACAATGGTTACCGTCTGTCCTTCAGCAGGACTCATACTACCAATATTACAAGTGAGTGTTGGGGTACCCGCACTATAACTCGTCCCAACCACCAAACCTGCACATGAGCCTTTAGTTGAGGCAACCGAAATCACTGTAAAACCGGCATCCCCCACAGCAGGATTAAATACATCCGTAACCGTAACATTTTCAGCCACAGACGGTCCGTTATTACGGAAAGTTAACACATAGGTTGAATTAACCCCTGCTTGAACGGTACTTGGCGTGACAGACTTACCTGTCATTTCAACATCAGCCACCGGCTGTACGGTACTTGCTATAGAACTTGAATTATTTGCAGGGTTAGGGTCGCCAATACTTGTTGAGGTAATACTTGCTGTATTGGTAAATGGACCGTCTAACAATGGACGACTAACCGTAATATCAATGACAGCAGTCTCACCATTTTGCAATTGGTTATAATTACACGTAACGGTTGCTCCAGAGTTTGCACATGAACCTACAGCTCCAGCACTACCTGCGTTGGCTACGAAAGAAAAACCTGACCCCCCTAGTGAAGATGTATACATAGGGATTGCATCTGTCACAACTACATTGGTTGAAGTATTGGGGCCACTATTACTAATGGTTAATCGATAAGTTAAGCTGTTGTCTGTTGGTAAAAGTGGGTTATCACCAGCATCAGGAATTGATTTCACAATGGCCAAATCAGCAATTTGCCCTGTTGAGTTACTCGTGGCGTTTGCGCAATCATTTACTGTGTTCACATCCCCTTCTGGGTGTGTATTACCACCTATTGCACTCCCTCCCGTACAAGCCTGATTCTCTAAATTACCTGTATTAGTTGCTGTTGTCACAATTGTTAAGGGAGACGAGTTGACACCCACTGGCAAATTCACATAAGAACAGGTTACAATACCGCCCGGATTTGGGCCAGAATGTGCGCACGTCCAATTTGTGCCGCTGGCACTTACAAATGTTTCACCTGAAGACAAACTGTCTGTCATAGCAACAGGGGATGTTGCAGCTAACGGCCCATTATTGCGTACGATAATCGTACTGCTCATATTACTACCCTGCGCTACAGGGCTAGGTGTTTTAGCCTTAGTGATTGACAAATCTGCCTGCGCGGGATTAACGGTAAAGTTTACAGTACCAGTATTATTAGCATTATTTCCGTCAAATGTAGAAGTTGCGATGGTGGCCGTGTTGCTGGTAGATAGCCCCGCTGGCGGCACTACTGCAGGCGCAGTCGCAGTAATTGTAATCGTGCTGCTAGCACCTGAGGCAAAAGTGGCTCGATCACAAGTAACATCTTGACCTGAAATCCCACAAGTATAACCTGCGCCTGTTGCCGTTAAAATTGTGAACCCGGATGGCAAACTATCTAAAACCTGAACATTACTAGCAACTGAAGGGCCATTATTGGTAGTGTTTAACGTAAAGGTAGCCGTTTGATTTGCTATCACTGGGTTTGGACTTACGCCTTTGGTAATCTGCACATCCGCACCCGGATTCACCGCTGTGTTAGTTGTTACCGTATTATTACCTGGCAGTCCATCTGGCGTAGCTGGGCTATCAATTGTGGCCGAATTAGTAATATTACCGCTACCCACATTGACACGACCCTGAATCACAAGTTGAGGTAACACACCCGCTGGTTGTGTATCAGCACGGTTACAAGTAACCACTTGACCCGCAACAGAACAACTCCAGCCAGCGCCAGTTGCAGAAATGTAACTTACGCTGGGTGGCAGCGTATTTACAATGCGTGCATTGACTACACTATCAGGCCCCAAATTTTCTGATAACAAGGTGTAGGTAATTACTCCTGAACCATTTACAGGGTCAGGAGAGTCACTTACTGTTAAGGCCAGATCAGCACCACTGGTAATGGTAGTTGTTTGTGGCGGCAAGCTGTTATTGCCCGGGTTTGTATCACCCGAATCTGTGGTCGCAGAAGCCGTACTTGAAACGCTACTTCCCCCCGCAGCGGTTGCTCGCATCACAATTGCAATTGTGACTGGAGCACCACCCCCCAACGTACCCAATAGATTGCCTAATGGACATTGAACGTTGGGTGCAGAGAATGAACAACTACCCACACTTGGGGTCGCTGAAATAAAAGTCATCCCCGCAGGCACTGTTGCATTCGCGACGACATTTAGTGCAGTATCGGCAGCGCTATTCTCAACGACCATATTATAAGTGACCGTTTGGGTAGCGGGTACTGGGTCAGGCGTGTCATCATAGTTCGTGACCTGTATATCCACCGCCATTGCACTTAAAGGAATTAGTAAAAGTACCGCAAAAGCTAATCTGGCCTTTTGATTCAGCAATCCGAACACACTATATTTAGCGCGCATCAGACGATGACCCAATGAACCATTGATGTTTTGACTTTTTACTAACATATTGTTATTTCCCTAAGCTTAAATCTTATTATTTAGTACTTTATTTTAAGCCGACATTGAATGGCGGCTAATTTCTTAATTTTTCTCACAACTTGTACTAGCATTTATCCGCCAGCAATTTAATTTTGCCTTATATTTGAATCAGTTACCGTCAATTTATAGAAACTACTCTAATAGACGATGCAATATTAACGACGAACTTGTCAATGCGCAATTATTATTTACATTGAAATTACATTTATTTACAAACTGTTAGCATATCTACAACGCGGAAATTATCGTTAATTTTTGTACTGAACATCATTCAATCGACACCCGATTCCAACACCAAAATTTAAATTAAATTCATTGTCGTTTGGTATTGCTAAATTACACTACTTTAAGCGCCATCTAAATGCCATTGACGTTGAATTATTCACCGAGAAAAAATAAATGCTCTGGAAGCCATATAAATAAAGGCTCGCAGAGCATCAAAAAAGGTTGGAGGATTAAATTGCGATAAATACGTATTTTTGATTGCTTATAAAAGTGCAGTTTTTCTACTCGTCTTGCATCTCTTGATTAGGGAAGAAAACGCTGGTATAGCCAAAATCTTTTAAGTCGGGAATGCGCATTGGGTACAAAACACCATCAAGGTGGTCGCACTCATGTTGCACTACGCGCGCGTGAAAGCCGCTGACTAAGCGGTCGATGGTGTTGCCGTATTGGTCAAGACCCTTGTAATGGATACGCTCAAAACGGGGGACCAAGCCACGCATACCCGGCACGGATAGGCAGCCTTCCCAATCGGTCGCCATTGCATGACCTACGGGGGTAATCACAGGATTGATCAGCACGGTGTAGGGTACAACATCGGCATCTGGATACCGTGGGTTCTTTTGCTCACCCTCATCTTGCGTCGGTTTTTGGCCAAAAATCACTACGCGTAAACTCACGCCGATTTGTGGGGCAGCGATGCCTGCGCCATTCATGAATTTCATGGTGTCTTCTAAATCATGAATGAGTGTTTGCAATTCAGGAGAATCAAACTGCGTGACAGGTTGTGCTTGTTGCAATAAACATGGTTCACCCATGCGAAGTACTGGTTTAACGGCCATATTCTAAATTTACTTTCTGAGCCTTTTCCACAAGGCACTTTTTAACTAAAAAAATTACAATCTCGTCATTCCCGCGTAGGCGGGAATCTAGGCTTGGCAAATGGTTAAAGGATTTAATTACAATCAGTAATCTTGAAAATTGACTGGATTCCCGCCTACGCGGGAATGACGGATTTAGACAATTTTCAGAAAATATTTCAACTTATTTTAAGTGGTATAAAGGCCTCTTTATATTGATTGATACGCAAGCCTGTCACTATTTTTTCTGCGTATTGATTTTGCAAAGCCCATTGAGTTTTACCAGTGCACCGATAATGTTGCGCACGCGTACCATGGTTTGGTTAAGGTTTTCAATCACTTCTTCGTATTGTATGCCATGCAGACTTTTACCCCGCCCTGCCGCTTGGTTGGCCACCGGGCAAATGGCCGCATAACTAATCCCTAATTCACGGGCTAAAGCGGCTTCGGGCATCCCTGTCATGCCGACAATCGTTGCGCCATCGCGCTCTAGGCGATTAATTTCAGCAGCCGTTTCTAAACGTGGGCCTTGCGTGGCCGCGTATACACCATGATTAATAATGGTTTCATCAATACTGTGGGCGGCCTGCTGCCAATTACTGCGCATGATAGCGCAATAAGGGTCGGTAAAATCAATGTGTTTCACCGGTAAATCAATGCCATCAAAAAAAGTGCTTTTACGGCCATGTGTGTAATCAATGATCTGATGCGGCATCACAATTGAACCAGGCGCTAAATCAGCGTGAATGCCACCGACCGTGGCCACTGCTGCAATTTCTGTCACCCCTTGTAAATGCAGCGCAGAAATATTGGCGCGATAATTTACCTGATGCGGTGGAATGGTATGGCCATTGCCGTGCCTAGCTAAAAAGATGACTTCACGCCCTTCTATTTCGCCAAACAGAAGCGGTTGAGAGGGTTCACCATAGGGTGTACGCACAATCTGGCGGCGCGTAATTTCCAAGTTATCCAGTTGTGTAAGGCCAGTGCCCCCAATGATTGCCAGCATACGGTTCTCTTTACGAATGTGATTTAAGCCTGATTTTAGCAAAGCTTACTCAATAATTGACATAAAAATTGGTTTTTTATCGCGCCTGACTACATTTCATGAAAAAAAATACGCATAATTTATGGCATACTCACAGCATGCAGAATCAGCAACAATCAAGTACAAGCCAGCATCACATCACCACGCAAAGCATTGCGCTAGCCAATCAACATTACGAAAACTTTCCCGTTGCGTCGGTTTTTTTGCCCAAAGATTTACGCGCGCCAATTGGCTTGATTTACAGTTTTGCGCGGCAGGCCGATGATTTTGCTGATGAAGGTCATTTAAGTACAGATGAACGTTTGGCTTTACTGGATGGCTTTCGCGATGAACTTGATTTACTGCAAGCCTATATCAAGCCAAAAACGCCATTCTTTTTAACCTTGGGTGAAATGATTAAGGCAAGGAAATTACCCTATGCGCCTTTTTTTGATTTATTAGATGCGTTTCGTCAGGACGTTATCAAAACGCGTTACCAACATTATGGTGAGGTGTTAGATTACTGCACGCGCTCTGCCAACCCTGTCGGTCGGTTGATGTTGCATCTTTACGGGCAATCAAACGAAAACAACATCGCCCTTTCAGACCATATTTGCAGCGCGCTACAAATGATTAATTTTTTGCAGGATATTGCGATTGATTTTAATAAAAATGATGGCAAACAACGCATTTACATGTGCCAAGATGAGTTGGCACAATTCGGCATTACAGAACAAGACTTATACACGTGGGTGAATCACCAAGCGCCAATTAACGCGCAATGGCAAGCGTTTATGCAATTTAATTTAAACCGCGTGCAAGCTTTAATGCAAGCAGGCAAACCATTGGGCAGAATTTTAACAGGCAGAATTGGCTTTGAAATGCGGATGATTATTGCCGGTGGTGAGCGTATCATTCATAAAATCAATGTGGTAAAAGGTGATATATTTAACCAGCGCCCTCGCCTGCACTGTGGCGATTGGGTCGTGATATTTCTCAAAGCACTTTTTAGAATTTAATAGGCACGACGTTACTCATGACACCCCAGCAATACTGCCAAGAGCAAGCTGCTAAAAGCGGCTCAAGCTTTTATTCTAGTTTTATGTTTTTACCCAAGCCTAAGCGCGAGGCCATTACAGCACTGTATGCTTTTTGCCGCGCGGTAGATGATGTTGTGGACGAAGTGAGTGACTTGCAGGTGGCGCAGGCTAAATTGAACTGGTGGCGCGATGAAATTAAAAACCTATATGCGCACCAGCCACAACACCCGATTACAAAAGCATTGCTAACGCCAATTCAAACCTATCAACTTGATGCCGAGCATTTTGCGGAAATCATCGATGGGATGGAAATGGACTTGAATTTTAATCGCTATGCAGACTTTAAGCAGTTGCAACTGTATTGTTACCGCGTGGCCAGCGTGGTGGGTTTGCTTTCTGCACAGATATTTGGCTTTAACAATCGAAAAACACTCAAATATGCGCATGATCTGGGCATGGCTTTTCAGCTTACCAATATCACCCGTGATGTAGGTGAAGATGCGCGCCGTAACAGAATTTACCTGCCTTTAGATGAACTGGCTAAATTTAAGGTCACAGAAGAAGATATTCTTAACAGCCATGAAACAGAATCGGTAAAACAGTTGCTGGATTTTCAGATTGAACGGGCAGAAAGCTACTATGACCGCGCGCTGAATGCACTCCCTATAGACGACCGAAAAAGCCAACGTGTTGGCCTCATGATGGCGGCCATTTACCGCACATTGTTGCGAGAAATTAAAAAAGACGGCGCCGAAAAAGTATTGAACTCGCGCACCTCTCTTGGTACATTACGAAAACTTTTTTTGGCATTGTCAGTATGGTTAAAAACACGTTAATGATTATGATGCGCAAGGTCATGACCCCATGAGCAAAACACATGTTGCCATTATTGGTGGCGGATGCGCAGGGCTTAGTGCGGCGGCAACGCTCGTTGAGCGCGGGTATGCTGTAACATTGTTTGAAGCCAGCCCGCATTTGGGTGGGCGCGCACGCACGGTGTTAGTTGAAAATAACAGCCTGATGTACGTGCTGGATAACGGCCAGCATATTTTATTGGGCGCGTACCGTGAAACACTTAATTTACTCAACAAAGTGGGGGTTGATGAAGCCGAAGCTTTTTTGCGCGTACCCTTAAAAATTAACTTGCATTCCGCTTCAAGTGCGCCTGATTTTTTATTAAAGTCTGAGTCGCTGTTACCTGCTCCGCTCAATTTATTATTTGGGCTATTTGGTTGCGAAGGTTTAAGTTTTACAGAGCGTGCCGCTGCCATTAAATTAATGGCGCAACTTAAAATGAATGGCTACCAAATTGCCACTGACACCGCGTTAGAGGCGTTTTTGCTTTCAAAAAATCAACATGCAAGGTTAATAGAAGTGCTTTGGGAACCGCTTTGCCTGGCGGCACTTAACACGCCGATTGCCGTGGCAAGTACGCGCATCTTTTTAAATGTGTTGCGTGACAGCTTTACCGGCAATAAGAAAAATAGCGACTTTTTAATTCCAAAATTAGATTTATCAAAAATTATTGCTAATCCGCTTTCGCAATACATTCAGGCTAAAGGCGGCACTATCAAGCTCGATAGCCGCGTTCGCAAATTAAAAATGGAAAACGATGGTCAATATACAATTTCAACTGGAAGCGAACACCTCGCGTTTAGCCATGTCATCATTGCAACGCCTCCGTCTCGGCTAAACAACTTGCTAACCGCTTTTCCAAAATTACAAAACACCTTGGTTGTGACGGAGTCTTTTGGCTACCAGCCTATTTTCACAATTTATTTGCAATATCCAGCTGATACTAAATTACCCAACATCATGACAGGGTTTACAAAAAACATTAGCCAATGGGCCTTTGATAAAGGCCAGTTGTGTGGCCAAAATGGCTTAGTGTCAGTTGTTGTGAGTGCAAGCGGTGTTCATCAACAGCTTAGTCATGAAGAACTGGCGCTAAAAGTAGCCAACGAACTTCACCAGGTATTTCCTCACTTACCAAAACCGTTATGGAATAAGGTGATTGCTGAAAAGCGCGCTACTTTTTCATGTGTTCCAAACTTGGCTAGACCCTCGAACAAAACGGTTCAGCCAAACTTGTTTTTGGCGGGCGATTACACTTACGCAGATTACCCATCGACCATAGAAGGTGCAATTAGAAGTGGCATTGCTTGTGCCAACTTAATTGCAAGCGGTTAATTGAAGGTGATTGCGTGTTGCTTAAAAGGCCAACTTAATTGTTATTGATAAGCGCTTCAAAATCTTCAGCAGGTAAAGGCTTGCTGAACAAATAACCTTGGTACGACAAGCAGCCGTACTCGCGCAACAAGGCCAGTTGCTGTTCTGTTTCAACCCCTTCTGCAATCACTTGCATACCAAAGTTGTGCGTCATATCAATAATATTTTTCACCATCATGGCATCACTGGCATCCGTTAACATATCACGCACAAAACTGCGGTCAATTTTAATTTGATTAAACGGCAATTTTTTCAAATAAGACAGTGAAGAGTAACCCGTGCCAAAGTCATCCAGTGACAAAGTTACGCCAATGCCATGCTTTAATGCCAGCATTTTTGTTACCACAATATCCAAGCCACCTAACGCGACGCTTTCAGTTAACTCCAGTTTTAGGCATGCCGGGTTGATTTGGTTTGCTTTAACCGATGCTGCCACATGTTCAACAAAATCTGTTTGCATAAATTGTTGCGCGCTGATGTTGATTGCCAACACTAAATGTCGCGTTTTTTCAAACTGGCCCCAGTGCGCCAATTGCTGGCAAGCGGTCTCCAGCACCCAATCGCCAATATCTAATATTAAAGAGCTCTCTTCTGCAATCTGAATAAAATCCACTGGAGACACAAAACCACGGGTTGGGTGTTGCCAGCGCAAAAGTGCCTCTGCGCCTACCGGCTGCATTGTTTGGTCAAGCTGCACTTGGTAATAAAGTGTTGAATTGCACTCAGAATTGACCCACCTAACGATATAAATTGCACTAGAAATTGACCCACGTACCGATACTATTCTGCTCAACCTATGAGCAGGAGAATGGGAGTGATCACCGTGGAACTATTA
>Ga0209311_1000206_pt1 | contig 61941 bp, 57 predicted proteins | sample AD_UKC045_MetaG_FD_184417 | JGI IMG/M metagenome (GOLD analysis project Ga0209311, IMG submission 184417) | Active sludge microbial communities of municipal wastewater-treating anaerobic digesters from USA - AD_UKC045_MetaG (SPAdes) (version 2) | ecosystem: Engineered > Bioreactor > Anaerobic >...
TACGATCCCCCTCTCTCGTTACAATATAATACATTGTAACGATGACAATTGCAAGAGAAATCGTACTTGCTTCTACGCTTTTAAAGACTTACCTCCTTCCATCGTTACATATCTCCGGGAACTCAGGATATAACTTAAAGGAATAATTATTGGAATATCGGAGAATCATGAAAAGAAAAGACCTTCCCCTGATCAAGACGAATCCCTATCTGCAAGATCCATCGGAATGCGATGCCTGGCTGAACCGTGCCGTGATTTCTTCCTCCGCTGTCGAGGGTGCCCGTGCTGCCGCCTGCCGAGCCCTGGGGGTATAGGGAAGCGACGTGGAATCAAGAGAAATCGCACCAGTCCCAAGTCCTCCTGATCAAGCCAACTACTATCCTGCCCGATCGATCTTTCTTGGGGGGTTAGGGGGGGCACAAACTCATTCTGAATATTGTTAGGGCATTTGGGGTGACCGATCACCCCTGTTGCGCCAGCCACTGGCGACCCTTGTCGGTCAAACGATATTTCTGTAGGCGGCTGCTGGGCCTGTCGGGGATGGTCATTTCAATCAGGCCGTCGTCCAAGGCCGGTTTGAGGTAGCGCTCACGGAACGATTTGCGGTCGGAAAGGTGCAGAGCGGATTGCAGCGCCTCCCGGCCCATCTCGCCCTGGATGGCCCCCAGCAGTTCGCCGACTTGGGGGGTGACTTGGGGGGCGATAGCGGCCCGCCTCGTCGAGCAGGCCGGACATCATCAGCCGGTGCGCCTCCAGCAGGTGCTTTTCCGTCTCGGGCTTCCAGACGCCGAACCGGTCGTAGGCGGCCAGGGCGTTTTTCACCTCCTGCACCTCGCGGGGCGGGGCGATAACCCGCTTGCCTTCCAAGAGCGCGGTGATCTGCGCCTCGTTCAGGGTGTTGCCCTCGATGGCCAGCGAGCCGCGAATGGTCCGGATGCGGTTGATGCGCCGCAGACGCAGGGCCCTGGCCTGATCGGTGAGCACGGTCAGCCGCCCCATGCCCTTCGCTGATTGCGGCAACCCGGTTCAGGATCTCCGGGGTAATGGTGTGGGGCGTCTGATAGCTGGATTTCGTCATACCGGCCTCACAGGTACTTTTCCATCCCTGCCTCTTTTCATAAAGCTACTTTGGACCAGGAGCTTACGCACTTTGTCTATCATGCCTCACCGTCTGACTGTCAAACATGATTGGGTTTGATCCCCGGTCCTCTTGACGTTACCAGATTCTTTTTCAGGTGTATAGCAGGGATCAACCGAACTGGTAGCCCATCTGCACCCAATAGAGCCAGTCTTCGACAGCCTGTCTGGTTTGCTCGTCGACCGCAGCGCCCACGGCAAGTTGGGATAGTGGTACCGCCATCCTGCCTTTGCCTCGGCGGATCATGACGAACATCTCTGTTTCGCATGCCTCTTCGGGTGCCATCTTGAGGACTTTGACCTCTTCTTGAAGCCGGAGGGGCGAGGTCGCGCGCTTTGTCCTTCAAAGGGCGGCAAAGGGAAACCGCAGTTGCTCTTCAAGGTAGTAATACCATGACATTGCTTGTTCTTCGGGTCCGTAGGCATCGACGATGATCACCATGGCGATGCGCTCGTCCCGTTCATCATCGGGTTTGGGTTTTTTCTTGGCCGTATCGTATCTTAAAAGAAGCTATGCTGAGCGGACGGACGCCCTCGGCCAGCGCTCAGCTAGTGATCGGCCGCACTATGAGTCGAGGGGTCGGGAAGAATCCTCAGCGCCTCCTTCTTCCTCGGCAATCAGGGAATCGATGATCTTGCGCTTGGCAGTCTCCGGTCCGAACAATTCCCGCAAGGCTTCATAGGCCTCGTAGCCGTTGGGACTCGTGGAATAGTAAAAATCTTTGGCCAGTCCGGTAAAGGTGTCCAGGTTGCACTGCTCCATACAGGCCTGGGTGTAATGGTCGATGAGCAGCCTCAGGCAGTTTTCGAACTCGTGAAAGAAGGCCAGATCGGAAAGGAGATCGATCCTTCCGGGATGGTGCTCCAGGCCATACAGCAGCAGGGCTTTGAGATGCTTGTTGGATGCCTTGTAGTATCTCCTGATCAAGGGATAATTGGGCTTCTCTGCGGCCTTTTCCTCGGAGTAGCCGGCAAAGATCTCCTCGGAGAGGGGCTTCCGGCCTTCAAAATAGGCGACGAGATCCCGCTGGCGTCGGTTTTCCGGCCGGGCGTTCCGTTCTTCCTTTGCTTCGTCCTCGGTATCGTCTTCACAGTATGTAAACCCGAGCTTCTCCATTTCGGCGACGGGATCGCGGGGATGGGCGCGAAAGATCTCCCTTACCTTATCGCGGATGAGCTCGGATTGAAGCCTGTCGTAGTCTGCAAGGACAGGACCATTGTCTTGGGCAACGGGCTTGAATTTTTCGAGATAGATCACGTTATTTGGCTTCTGACCCTGGTCGGAGGGCTTCCCTCCTTGCCGAAACAGTTCCTGGAAAAGGTCTTTCGGAGAACGGTATTTCAGATAGGACATCGGCGTTTCGTTCAGGTAATAAGAAACAGCGAAGGGTGTCTGTTGTCCCTCGCCCAGGCGGATCTTGGACTGGAAAATGAGATCGTTCATGGAGCCCAGTACTCGCCGATCGGTAGTCTTGGCAAAGATGGCATCCTGGACCGGCGAAAGCAAGGTCATGACCGCATTGGGCTGATATCCCTGCCCGGTCAGAAAGTCTTGCAGGCCGTCGCTGAGCGCCTGAGCGAACTGCCTGCCCATTGTGATCCCCCGTCCGAGCATGACCAGGGAGTAGAGAGATGCGGTGTTGGTCGCTAAGATGTAATGCGTTCGCTGTACAGTGAAGAGATGGGCGTGCCAATCCAGCAGGGGATTTCTGCCTTTATCGTAAGGGAGGGCGGGCAGGGGATCGAGCCCGATCTTTTGCGCCAATTTTGCCGTGAGTCGAAGAATCATAAGTGTTTATGTACTCATTCCTGTAATTCTGGAAGTGCTTTCATTGAATTTGATAACCCCATTCACCATAGGCAAACAGGTCCCTTATGCCGCTGCATAGATGCTGCGGCCGGCGCCGTAGTAGGCGTCATAGACGTGCTGGAAGACGGCCGCGGTTTTCTGCTCGAAGAGCTCCGGCGTGTAGGCCCGCGGCAAGCCTTTGTCCAGGAGCTTTTCGATGGTGACGCGCACCTCGGCCCGGGCCTGTTGCCGTTTGCGCCAATCGAGCACCAGCTTTCCCGCCTTCAGCGCGGCCAGCAACTCCCGGTCCGTGGCCTTGACCTTCTCCCGGTCCGCGTCGCTACGCTCCGACCAGGGGTGGCGGAATAAATCGGAATCCCCTGGCGCTTTGCATCGGAACAGGGTGGCGGCTTCCTTCGGAAGCGAGTGGCGGAATCAGCGGAATACCCACCATAGGCGGCAAAAACCCCAACCTGGCAGTTCTCCACTCCAATTGACTCATCTGGCCCGCCATATACTGAACAAAGTTTTCTCGAGGTTCCTCCCGAGCAAAACAATCCGCAAACTGGGCATGAAAACCTCTGAACTCCTCAGTGAACTGGTCAATGTCCTCTTTGCCAACGAACAATTTGGGGATGGGAAAGGTCCCATCCTGAATGCGGTTTTCCGGTACCATTTTCTGACACCTCCCAATGCTTTTATAAAAATGTAGCATAGTCGGAATGTGGTGTCAACTTATAAATAGCTTATGTATCGTTGTGGAACTAAATGGTGTTCTTAAATCCTTAACCAGACAGCCGTTATATTACGTATATAATCCTGAAATGTCCTTGACATTTAGTAAACATGCTTTAATAATTATGCTATTATCCTCGAAAAGGAGGTGTCCATGGCCACAAAATATATCAAAGGAAAGCTCTATAAACTGAAGATCGCCGATCTCCAGCCGGACCCGCAGCAGGCAAGGACATTCATGGACACCGTGGCCTTGAATGAGTTGGCCGCCTCAATCGAGAAATACGGCATCCTGGTTCCCATTCAGTTTTGTTTGAATGAGGAGGGGGGGCTGATGATCGTCTCCGGCCACCGCCGCGTAAAGGCGGCGGCCAAAGCTGGACTGACGGAGATTCACGGCACCTTCACCGAAGGCGATATACGCCTCCAGGGATTTGTCGATAACCTCCAGCGGGAAGGGTTGACCCCCGTCGATGAAGCGGAGCAGATGAAACTGATGATGAAGGAATATGCGTTCAATCAGTATCAACTTGCCGACGCCTTAGGCAAGGATCGGACCACCGTCACCAAGACCCTAAGCATCAACAAGCTCCCCGAGGACATCCGCAGCGCTGCTCGGACGAATCCAAACATCCCCAAGAGCGTCCTTTTGGATGCGGCCCGGATGAGCACGGAGAAGAGCATGCGCCGTAAGTTCCTGAGCTACATGACCCAGGCGGCCAAGGCCGGACAGACCTCCGCTCGGAAGCAGCGGTTGTCCAAGGAGCGCATCCTGATTACGAAGACGGACAATCTGACGGGGGAGCTGGACGGTTTGCCTTGGCGGGAATGGGCGGAGGATGACCGGAACGATCTGGCCAGCGCCTTGGCGGGAATCCGCCGCAAAGCCGACGAGCTGCTGGCCGAAATGGAATGGAACCGCGAGGAGGAGGAGGAAGAGAAACCTTCCGCCAGCGGCATGAACCTCTCCTGAAGGTAAAGTAAGAAGAAACGACATCTCGGCACCTTTTCTCCGGCGGGGTCGGCGACATGCACATGCCGGAACGCGTACCGTGTAACTGTTGGATATTGAACCTAAGGTTTGAAAAGCCGCTCCGGCCCATTTTATCGGATATATTAAAATTATATCAAACAGTTAAGCATGGTGACGCGATCACCTCGGTTGCTAAGAAAAGGAAAGGGTTAAATGGCATTCTACTCCGTAGCTGTTCATTATGCGGCGAAAGCGCTTCATCCTTCGTCACCACGACGCACCCCCAAGTACTTCTCATTCCTCGGGATTCGCGCGCCTTGCCTCTGGATATTTTTACTTCGTCATCAAAATGATGAATTACTATGAAAATAGAGCAAATAACGCAATAATATAAACAAATACATATTGTTATGCTTCGTGGCGCTCCACAGGGCATGCGGGTTTTTTACAAGCCCATCATTAAATGGGTAGACAAGATTCAAGCTACCCGGAGCAGAATAGCCGTACGACATAAACAATGTCATCGCCAAGGGACGATCAACGGGAGAGATGAAGTACATATCGATAATCATGGCGTTTCTTTTGATGGGATGTGTCGGAATCCCTGAAAATGTAAAACCCGTCGAGAATTTCAAGTCGGAGAAATATTTGGGGCGATGGTACGAAATCGCCAGGCTGGATCATTCTTTTGAGCGCGGTTTGACCAGGGTCGCTGCGGACTACAGCCTGCTAGCCAACGGCGGGGTCAGAGTTATAAACCGCGGTTATTCTATCAAGGATAAAACCTGGAAAGAAATTGAAGGTAAGGCCTATTTCGTTGAACGGTCAGATCAAGGATACCTGAAAGTATCTTTTTTTTGTCCTTTTTATGGCTCGTACATCGTATTTGAACTCGACCATGAGCATTATCAATATGCCCTTGTCTGTGGCCCGGATAAATCATATTTGTGGATTCTGGCCAGAGCCCCGGAAATAAACAGGGATACATTGGCGGTCCTCACGGCGAAAGCGGCAAAATTAGGTTTTGACACCGGAAAATTGATATTTGTCGATCACCGCTGATCGCCGGTAATTGTTCATCCCCCACCATATAGTTTTTTTAACTTTTGGAACGGGATTTTTCCTCGAGATGCATCGGCGTATCGTAAAGCATGCGCCGGATGGTTTCACGATGATCGGCCGCCAAGTTGCAGGCCATTTCATCGCCTGCCGTCACCACTTCCGCCAGGGCGACGCCGACTTCAGCTTCTCCGGCGACGACTACCGTTGCGCCCGCCTTTCGAAGCGAGCCCGCTTCCCGCAGATGGGCGCAGCGCACCAGAATCTTCAAATCCGGATTCACCTGGCGGGCATGTTTTACGACTTCAGCGGCATCATCTATATCGGTGCTCAAAATCAGGCTGGTGGCTACGGCAATGCCTGCGTCTTCGAGCGTTCCCGAACGAAGGACGTCACCATACAGGGCATTATGGCCTTCGGCGCGCAATTGGCGAATGGTGTCCAGATTGAGATCGATAACGGTGATTTCCGCGCCACGATCGAGAAGCAGCCTGTGCACGATTTTTCCGACGGGGCCGTAACCGACGAGGATGCATAAGTCGGGATTGAGGGGCTGACGGGGGATTTCCACAACCGGCGTCGTTTTGGTCTTTTTGGCTGTCGAAAAGCGGCGCGCCCAATCATAAATATAAGGATTAAAACCGATGGATATGATGGAAGTAGCCACCAGCGCGTTCCATCCGGATTCATCAAGGAGACCCAGACCAAGGGCAACCGTCCCCAGAATGAAACTGAATTCGCCGACCTGGGAAAAAGCCGCCCCTATGGGAATTGCCGTAGCCGCGGGCTGACCCAACATTCTGACGGTGATCGCTGCGGCCGCCGGTTTGACAATGATGACCACAAACAGCACAGCGGCAATAATATGAGGAACCTGTATCAGGCTTTTCGGATCAAACAGCATGCCGACGGCAATAAAGAAGAGCACGGCAAAAGCATCCCGCATCGGCAACGCGTCGTTGGCTGCCCTGGCGGCGAATTCGGAGCGGCCGACGGCCAGGCCGGCGAGAAATGCACCCAGTTCCATGGAAACCCCGAATACCTTGGCGGCGCCCACGGCGATCCCCACCGCCAGAACTAGCACCGCCAAGGTGAAAAGCTCGCGTGACCGGGTTTTCGCAATGCTTTCCAGCGCCCTGGGAATCGCCCATTTCCCCAGAACGACCACCAGGACCAAGAGCCCCAGAATTTTTATTCCCGCCAGCCCTAGGACCCAGCCGATGTTCAATTCGGCATTTGGGTTTTGCGAAAAAAGAAGGGGCAAAAGGAGCAGCAGCGCTACGGTGAGAATATCTTCCACAACCGTCCAGCCGATGGCAACGTGACCGATTGTGGCGTGCAGATCGTGCCATTTGGCGAGCACCAGCGCCATGACGACGGTGCTTGCCACGGAAATGGCCATCCCCAGAATCAATCCGGATATCCAGCTCCAGCCCATCAGATGCAATATCGAAGCGAGGGCGAGCGTGGAGAGGGTGCTCTGAATCAGCGCGCCCGGAATGGCGAGACGCCAGACGGCAAAGAGCTCCTTTAAATTAAATCGCAACCCTATTCCAAAGAGGAGCAAAATCACTCCGATTTCAGCAAACTGTTCGGCGATCACCCGGTTGACTACTACGCCGGGAGTGAAAGGTCCGACCATAACGCCGGCGATCAGGTAACCGATGATGGGAGATAATTTAAGACGAGTGGCGATATAGCCGAAAACAAGCGCTCCGGCCAGACCAACCGCGAAGGTCATTAGAATGCTCAATTCATCCATATTGTGTGCACCTTTTTTAAATCCGAAGATCTATCTTGGGCAGATGTGGCTTGACTTCTACGTTGATGATCCGCTAATGTATGAAAAAAACATTTAAAGATCAACTCTTTTTTGAAAAGTTCCTGCCTTGACGCTTCATTTGACCGGATCGAAAATCTTTTAACGGAGGAACAGACCATGAAAAGTAGGTTCATCGTACTGATCGATTTCTCGCCTAATTCCGAACAACTGCTGCGGTTTGCCCATGACTGGAGTAAGAGGGTGGGCGCTGAATTGCTCGCGTTCCACAATACCATCGCCCTGTCACCCTTGATGACGCCTTATGAGACAAAAACCACCCTGATCGACCGGGCCAATTACGAGGCCAGGGAACGGCTCGTAAAATTTACGGAAAATGTTCTGCCGCCGGCGACTTCGATTCAACATCTCGTATCCGAGGAAAATATGGTGGCCGTCTTGCGTGAATTACTCAAAAAGCCTTTCAGCCATTTGGTTTTTTTGGGTATCAAGGGGACGGGACTTCTGAAGAAGATCTTTATCGGCAGCCAGGCCGTAAATGTTATCAACGGCATCGACAACCTGATCGTCGCCATGCCGCAACATGCCCCCTGTTGCGCTCCCGATGCGATCCACGTCGCCGTGCAGAAAACCTATCCCCTTAATCTCGTCGAATTGAATGAGATTATCCGCCTCAATGGAGAGGGGGGGTCGAAAATCATATTTTTTTCCGTCGTAACGTCCGAAGACGACCGAGAGGCCACGGAGAGGTATCTCAAAGCGCTGACGCAATTATATTCCGACAAGAAGGAGACGGCTTATGAACTGTATCTGGGAGACAATGCCTGGCGGGACCTCAAAAAGATCATCAAACAGAAACAAAAAGAATTCATTGTGGTGCAAAGAGGATCAAGAATGTTCCTGGACCAGATAACCAGAAAATTCCTCATCAACGATCTGGTTTATGAAGGCCATACGCCCTTGATCATCATGCCTTGACAAACTCAGATGAATCCGCAGGACGCATGCCGTTTTTACCCGCGGGCCAAACGCGAAGAAAGGCAATTTTTATCAGGGCCAGTCAATCCCTTTTCCCCCTCATGTTTTTTATGAACTTTGCGCCGGAATATCAGGCCAATTTTATGTTTCCGGAACCCGGAACGATGATGCGGGACTCTTCCTGGCGTTGCATCTCTTTGGCCTGGGCGATCATCATAGCGACAAAGCTCTCCATGGCCTCGGGGAATTTTTCGGCGGCTTGTGGGAGGTTTTTCGCTTCGATAGGGAAGCGGATGGGCAGGGGACCCTGCTTAGTGATCAACTGGGTATTGCCGATGAACAGTACTTTGCGTTGTTTGTCCGCCTCCCCGTTGGCCTTGACCGGTGTCATCTGATGCAGGGAGCCTACGGTCATATCGGTGAAGATTTCCTCCCGATAGAGATTGTTCTGGTTGATGCGTACCTTTTCCGGTTTTTGATCTGTTGCGGCATCCATAATGCATCCTCTCCTCAAAATTTCATCAGCCGGCATTACCGGCTGTTGTTTGTCTCTGTATCCGCCTCATAGCACAACCTCCCAAGAAAACAAGGACGTTTTTGATATGCCCTTGCAGATGTTCGATAAATATGCTGTGGAGTGACTGGAAGGAACGCTTCGACCAGGATTAAAAAACTACATAAATATTAACTATTTACTTTAATATATTGAGGCAGCATATTGTAATGATTAAGGATTCAATAAAAACGCTTGCAATTTTATGTTTCTTTCACATATAAGCAAACTTCTCCGGTGCCGGGGTCACACAATCCGCGGCCGGAGTTCTGATTTACACTCTTCGCGCACGTCGTTGCGTTAACCCGCCGGTAGAGGGCACAGGAAGGGGAGATCCGCGTCTGCAGCGAGTGACGATCGATCCGGCCCCCCGGTATACGGAACCGGAAAAAGCAGTTTGATCCTTACGTTTGCCAATAAAGGAGCAATTATGTGGAAAAAGGAACAAATCCGCCATGTAATCAAGCGGATGGTCGCTCCGGTCACCATCATGTTCATCCCCCATCACCACGCCAAACATTCCTTTAATCTGAACATCCCATTTTTATTTATCCCCCTGATCTCCATCCTCACCATACTGGGCTTCATCTATGCCGGTTCCATGGTTGGAGACCTGGTCCGTTATCAGGTGATGGAGCGTCAAATGCGCGACTACACCGCGAAGGTCGGTGAATTCAATGCCGCTTTGAGTGCCGTCAAGCAAATGGAGCAGGAACTGAAAACCCTGATGTCCCAGGGCTCCAAGGGAAAGATCCTGGAGAATTACGAATCCGCCGACATGGGCACGGTGGATATGTATCAGATTCAGAAACAGATTGAAATATCGATGGAAACTGTGGCTGGTATCAGGGACTACCTTAGAAACCAGAAGGATCTGTATATGGCAACTCCCCGGGGATTTCCCATAAGCGGAAAGATCACCTCCCTGTTCGGCAGCCGCGCCAATCCCATCACCGGACGGGTGGAATTGCACCGGGGCATCGACATCGCCGCACCGGCGGGGACGACGGTCCAGGCGACTGCCGACGGAGTGGTGAGCTTTTCCGGGTGGAACCGGGGCGGGGGCAATACCGTGGTCGTCGAACACGGTCACGGCTTCTCCACCTGTTACGCCCACAACCGCGCCAATGTAGTACGGGTAGGACAGAGGATCAAGCGGGGGGATGTCGTGGGCTATGTGGGGGCGACGGGAAATGCCACGGGCAATCATCTTCATTACGAGATCTGGCAGGATGGCCGGGTGATCAACCCCCGGCAGAGTCTGGAGGTGGCGCGTGTTCCATAGAAGAGCGGACCGGCTGAAAATGGTCCTGGGGGAAAACGCCCGGATTACCGGCGATGTGGAATCAACTGGAGCGGTCTTCATCGACGGCGCCATCCGGGGCAATGTGGAGGGGGCCAAGGTTATCCTCGGTGAGCACGGTTGCGTGGATGGAGACATCAAGGCCGGGACGATCATCATCGGCGGCACGGTTACGGGACGTCTAGACGGCGCGGAAAAGGTGGAGATCAAGGCCACCGGCCGGGTCGCCGGGGACATCGAGACTAAGGTCCTGGTTATTGCCGCCGGCGGGGTATTCAACGGGACCGTCCAGATGGAAGGCGCGGGGAATTCCTCCGGGGAGTGCGGTGACGGCAAGGTCGTGGAATTTCTCGTCAAGGAACAGCCCTGACCGGCAGTGAAGATCTACGCCGTCGCCGACATCCATGGCCGGAAATCAAGACTGGAACGAATACGGTCGGCGGCAGCCGCCGCGCGTCCCGATCTGGTGGTCATCGCCGGCGACATCACCGGGTTCGGCAACCAGGACGTTTTTCTTGCCGGCCTCGACAGCCTTAACCTTCCGATCCTGGCCGTTCCCGGCAATACGGACAGCGCCGAGCTCGAAAAGGACTTGGAGAAATACCCAAATATCCTCTCCATTCAGCTCCGTAAAGAGGTAATCGATGGGGTGTCCTTCATCGGACTGGGCGGGACCCTGAGCGTACCCTTTCTGGAAAAACTACGTCCTAAAGACAACCGCGGTCTCGATGCCTTAGCGGAGGATCTGGGGGATGAGGACATTCTGGTCACTCATACCCCGCCCTGGGGGATCTTGGACCGGGGATTCGCCTCCCTGCACGGCGGCTCGAGATGGCTCCGGGAGCTGTTGGAAAGGCGGCACCCGCGGCTTCTGATCTGTGGGCATATTCACGAGGACCGGGGCGCCGCCACGGTGGAAAGAACCACTGTGGTCAATTGCAGTATGGGTCGTAAGGGTGCCGGCGCCCTAATCAAAGCCAAAAAAGGCGGCGGCATGGAGATTGCCTTCTTATGATCCCGGCATTGCCTCAGGCCTGGACGTAGCGGCCGTTCAGTTCGACCACCAGGCCCTTCTCCATCAACCTGTCCAGGTGCTTAACGTTCAACGCCCGTTCCCCGAATTCAAAAAAGGCCAGTGGTTCCCGGGGTTTCTTATATATCAGCCACGCGGCGACGATTTCCTGAAGATTGTGGGGACGGGCAAGCAAATTCAAGAGGTTGGCTTCGCGCTGATGGATGATGTCCTCGTATCGGCGCCACCGCTCGTCGGCGTTGTCCGTGAATACGCCGGTGTCATGGCCGGTGATCCACGTACGGGCCGGAATTTCCCGGAGCCGCCGGAGGGAGGAGATGGTCGCTTCGATGCTCGAATTGCGGTCGCCGTACCAGGGGCCGAAGGAAGTCATATCGTAATCCCCCACAAATAGGACCTCCTGTTCCGGGAAGTAGAAGGCGAGATGCCCCGGGGTGTGTCCGGGGGCGCCGATCACCTGAACGGTCGTGGTGGCGAAGGAATGGACATCGCCTTCGGTCAGGTAGGCATCGGCCCGGCGGGGGCGATAGCGGAAGGTTTCCGTGAGTACCTGCCGCCAGTGGTCGCGATGGGGTTCGGACAGATTGTACCAATCGAGAAGGATCTCCAGATCTCCCAGCGGCGGTTCGTCCCGGCGGCAGATCCTCACCGCCGCACCCGGGAAAAGATCCAGATAGGTTATGTGGTCTTCATGCCAGTGGCTCAGCCACACCTCGTTCACCCCTTCTAGGTCGCGGATCTCCAGGAGGCGCTTTTCGTCGGAGGCCGGATCGATAATTATTCCCGGTCCCTGGATATACAGCGAATGACAGTAGGGATAGCGCCCCCGGTTGACGCCGGGGATGAACCAAACCGGCCCGAAATGTATTTCCTCGCAGCCCATAATGGTGGGGAATATAGGCGGAGCTGTGGAGTATGTCAAGGATAATCGGTCGAGACCTACCTATGCTCCGCCGGTCAGGGCCGATTGCATGTGCTTGGCAGCCCTTGATCGAGATGAGGCGCCGGACACACGGTACGAACGGCCAGCACGGCCGCACATGCCGGGTATTTGCTTGACCTTGCCGGTAATATCTCCTATAGTCCGCCCCGCGCTGGGGATCATTACGCAGCGGAATATCCATCAAGGGAGGTATGAGAAGTCAGATGAAGATCATTCTTTTAGGGGCCCCCGGGGCCGGCAAGGGCACCGTGGCAAAACTGCTTTCGGAATACGACGGTTCGGTACAGATATCCACGGGAGACATCCTCCGCAGCGCCGTCAAGACGGGCTCGGAACTGGGAAAGAAGGCCAAGGCCTACATGGATGCCGGCGACCTTGTTCCCGACGAGCTGATCATGGCGCTCATGAGGGAACGGTTGGCGGCGCCGGACTGTCGCCAGGGGTTCATCCTCGACGGTTTTCCCCGGACCATTCCCCAGGCGGATGCCCTGAAGGGCCTGTTGCGGGAATTGCGGATAGAACTGGACTTCGTCGTCAGCCTGGAGGTCCCCCGCGAGGTCATCCTGGATCGCTTGACTACCCGACGCACCTGTTCAAATCCCGATTGCCAGGAGATATACAATATCAAGAGCAATCCTCCCCTTCCGGACGGAAGGTGTAAAAAATGCGGCAGCCTCACCATTCAGCGGGATGACGAAACCGAGGCGGCGATTCAATACCGCTTGGAGACGTACGAGAAAAAGACCTCCCCCCTGATCGAATTCTACCGCACCGAAGGGCTTCTAAGACAGTTTCCCTCAGTGAGCAGCGTGGAAACCGTCGCGGCCGTCAAGCGGCAACTGGGGAAATGATCGATTACGACGGGGAACTCAATGCCGAACAGCGGCGGGTGGTTCTGGAACCCGGGGGGCCGCTGCTGGTCATCGCCGGTGCCGGCAGCGGCAAGACTCGGACCCTGACCTACCGCGTTGCCCGTCTGATCGAGTCGGGATGCCCGCCGGGACGGATCGTCCTGGCCACTTTCACGAACAAGGCGGCGCGGTCCATGATGAGCCGAGCCGCCGATCTGATGTCGACGGAAATCAGCCGTCTGTGGGGTGGTACCTTCCACCATCTGGCCCACCGGGTCCTCCGCGCCCATGCCCACAGGCTCGATTACGAAAACAATTTTGTCATCATCGACGCCGACGATGCCAAACAACTCGTCAACCGCTGCCTGACCGAAAAGTTAAAGAACCTCACCCCCAAATTCCCCCGCAGTGATGTGCTCCGGGACATCATCAGCTTCGCCCGCAATACCGACCGGCGCCTCGAAGAGGTGATTGCGGACCGTTTTCCTTATCTCGAAAGCTGTCTGGAAGGCATCATGACCGTGGCGCGGCACTACGCCGATGAGAAGAAGCGCCTCAACGTCATGGATTTCGACGACCTGCTCATCAACTGGCGCCTGCTGCTTGCGGATCATGAGGACATTCTGGCCGACTACAGCGAACGTTTCCGCCACATCCTGGTGGATGAATATCAGGATACGAACATTATCCAGGCGGACATTACGGACCTTTTGGCGTCTCGGCACCGGAACATCATGGTCGTGGGCGATGACGCTCAGAGCATCTATGCCTTTCGAGGGGCAAATTATGCCAACATAATGAAATTCCCCGATAAATATCTGGATTGTAAGATCTTCAAACTGGAGATGAATTACCGCAGCACCCCGGAGATCCTCCACATGGCCAACCTCAGTATCCGGAACAACGAACGGCAGTTCGAAAAGTCGCTCCGGGCCGTCCGCCCCCGGGGGATCATGCCCGTTTTGGCATCGCCGCGCAATGTCCAGATGCAGGCCGAATTCGTCGCCCAGCGGATCATCGAACTGATCGGCGAGGGATATTCCCCCGGCGAGATCGCGATCCTCTACCGGGCCCATTTCCACTCCCTGGAGCTGCAGATGGAGTTGACCCGCCGGGGCATTCCCTTCACCATCCGTTCCGGGATCCGTTTTTTCGAGCAGGCCCACATAAAAGATGTGACGGCATATATGCGCATCGTCGTGAACCCCGGCGATGAAATGGCCTGGCGGCGGGTCCTCTCCCTCTGCCACCGGATTGGCCGGCAGACGGCGGGCAAGATCTGGAAATGGCTGGCGAATAATAGGGAGCCCCTGGCGATCTTTTTGAGTGACGCGGCACTGGGAAAGGTCGGCGCCGCGGCCCGGCCCGGTCTGGCGGGACTTCAGGAACTGCTGGCGGCGCTCAAGGATGTGGAAGGAGGCGATATGGGGACGATCATCGAGACGATCTTGAGGCGTGGCTATGAGTCATACCTCCAGTCGACATATCCGGACGCGGTCCAGCGTCTGGAGGATCTCGGTCAGTTGGCCGTTTTTGCCACGCGATTTTCCACCCCCGGAGAGTTTTTGCAGGAAATGGCACTCCTTACCGGTATCGGTGAAGAAGGGGAAGGGCTTGCGGACGCGGACGCGGGGGAGGGAAGGGTAATCATGAGTACCATACACCAGGCGAAGGGCCTGGAATGGTCCGTGGTGTTCATCCCCTGGTGCGCCGAGGGCATGATTCCCCTCGGTCGGGCCCTTGCGGACCCGGAGGGGGAAGAGGAGGAGCGGCGGCTTTTCTATGTGGCGGTCACCCGGGCCAAGGACCAGCTCTACCTCTGCTACCCCGCCGTGGAATATCGGCGGGGGATGGGATATGTCGCCGTGAAGAGTTCACGGTTTATCAGTGAGCTGACGCCAACCGTCTCCCCGTCCCGCCGGGGGCGGCCTTACGAACGCTGGCTCGTGGAGGAGGATTATTGATAGCCGCTACAGCCAACGGTCGGTTTTCTGCTTCTCCTCGTACTCCGCCCGCAGGGCGATCTGGGTGGCCTCGGCGATGTCCTCCACCCGTTTGACCCAATCCTCGAACTTAATATCCACCCCAAAAATACCGATCATCTCATCCCGATCATCCATAATCGGTGCCGAGACGGTGATGCACAGGGCGCCGGTCATCTTGGAGATGTAGAAATTGGTGACATGGATCTTCCCCGTCTGCAGAGGCCGGATGAACCACTCCCGGTCGGACTGGTCCGTACCGACGCCGTAGTTCTCGTATTTGGCCCGGTCCTGAATATTGGTGATGTTCTTTGTCGTCTTCCGGCCGTTCATGTCCACGACATAGGCGAATTGGATGGAGGGGTTCTCCTCGATACATTGCTGCATCACCGGTTCTTGTTCCTCCGGTTTCATCGTCTTGATGGCAGGGTGCTCGATGATCTGCTTCACCACCGCCACGGCGGCCTGGGCCGCTCGGTATTTAATCTTGTCCAGCTCCGACATGAAAAGCTCGGGGATGTACTTCCGGACCCGCTTCTCCATCTCTTCGTTGGAGATGCTTGTGACCCTACCGGACTCGTATTCTTCATTTATCCACTTGTGAATCTTCGAGATTCCTGGGTGACGCTTGTCGATCTCCGCTGCGTCATGAAGGCCGAAATGGGAATTGATCCAGAAGGCAATCCCCGCCTTTCCTGACTTGTCGGTGATCATGGGCACGATGGGGCGTTTAAGAAGCTTGGTGGTGTCGAAGATATTGTATATTTCCTCACATTTGATCAGCCCGTCCACATGGACTCCCGCCCGGGTGACGTTGAAATCGGCGCCCACAAAGGGATAGTTGGCGGGGATCTTGTGGCCGATTTCCTTTTCGAAATACTGGGCGATATCGGTGATCACCGTGGTGTCGATGCCATGGTCATTTCCCGTCAGGGCAATGTACTCAATGATCAATGCCTCGATGGGTGGGTTGCCGGTCCGCTCCCCCAAACCAAGAAGGGTGGCGTTGGCGGCACTACAGCCATAAAGCCAGGCGGTGGTGGCGTTGATCAAGGCCTTGTGGAAATCGTTATGGCCGTGCCATTCTAGGAGGTGTCCGGGAACGCCGGCATCGTCGATGAATGCCCGGACCAGCTTATCCACACTTCTGGGAAGTGATGCCCCGGGATAAGTCACGCCGTAACCCATGGTGTCGCAGAGCCGGATCTTGATATCGATCTTGCTTTCCTCGCGGAGCTTCATCAACTCGATGGCAAAGGGGATGCAGAAGCCGTAGATGTCGGCCCGGGTAATATCCTCGAAATGGCAGCGGGGGATGATGCCCTCCGCCAGTATGGAACGGACGATATTGAGATAGTCGTCCAAGGCCTGTCGCCTTGTTTTGTTGAGCTTGAGGAAGATATGATAATCGGAAACGGACGTAAGGATTCCCGTTTCCTTGAGTCCGGCCTCCTTTACCAGGCGTACGTCCTCTTTAGCGGCCCGGATCCAGCCCGTTACCTCCGGATAGCGCAGTCCCAGGGAAAGGCACTTATTCACCGCCTCCCGGTCCTTCTTGCTGTACAGGAAAAATTCCGTCTGGCGGATCACCCCGTTTTCACCACCCAGACGGCTCATGAGGATGAAAAGATCGAAGATCTGCTTTACCGTGTAAGGGGGGCGGGCCTGTTGACCGTCCCGGAAGGTGGTGTCGGTGATGAAGATTTCATCGGGCGGCGTGATGTCCATAAGTTTATGATCAAAATCGATCCTGCTGACCTGTTCGTAGGGGAAAACATCTTTTTGCAGATTCGGTTCGGCGATATCCTTCAGTTCATAGCGCCAGAATTTAGTATGCTCGTGGTCCAGGATCTTCTTGTTCTTATTCCATTTAGCCATGTCGGGAATGCTCCTGAAAACAAGAAAGGGCGCCTGAGATTTCACGCGCCCTCTCAGATTAACTATGATAATGCTTTTTAATTCACCGGGGGTCTGCTGTCTTTCGACGGCTTGTATGGTTTTTTAGCTCCGGCCTGCTTACGTGCCTTCTCTACATCTTTCATGGTAAGCCCAGAGCGGGGGATCTTCAGCTTCTGGCCCGGATAAATGAGGTTTGCTTTTTTGATCTGGTCTTTGTTGGCCTGGTAAATAATCGGCCAGAGGTAAGGATCGTCGTAAATATCCTTGTATTTGGAGATCCACCAGAGGCTCTCGCCCTTCTTCACCACATATTCCGTGACCAGACCGGCTTCCTTTGCCTCAGGTTTGGCTTCAGTAGTCGCTGGCGCCGCGGCCACTGTCTTCGTTTCGGAAACCACCTGCTGATCGCCGGGAGCCGCGGTGGGTCCGGCGGTTACCGCCTTTTTCGCGCAACCGGCAAAGGAAAGGACCATCATCGCCGCCGCCACAATACCGCATACAAACATCCAGTGCCTTTTGTATTGCATTTTAAAACCTCCTTATTGAAAAATATGATTTTTGACTACTCGATAACCTCTATAAACATGACCAGCGTTTGTCAATAAAAAAAATCCCTATTGAACGATTTTCAAAGACAGTTCCATGAGCTGCTCGATGCTCACCTGGGAAGGGGCGTCCGTGAGTAGGCAGGATGCCTTCTGGGTCTTAGGGAAGGCGATGACATCCCGGATGGAATCGGCCCCGGTCATGAGCATGATCAGGCGGTCGAAACCAAAGGCGATTCCACCGTGAGGCGGCGTTCCAAATTCGAGGGCATCCAGAAGAAACCCGAATTTATTGCGTATTTCCTCCTGTTCAAGGCCCAGGGCGGCAAAGACGGCGGCCTGGACATCCTTTTTGTGGATGCGGATGCTGCCGCCGCCGATTTCGGAACCGTTCAGGACGAGATCATAGGCCCGGGCTCGGACCCGGCCCGGATCGCTCTGCAGGTACACGTGATCTTCCAAAATCGGAGCGGTGAAGGGATGATGGGTGGAGGTGAACCTCTTTTCCGTGTCGCTGTACTCCATGAGAGGGAATTCGGTTATCCAGGTAAAGGCAAAGGCCTTGGGGTCGATGAGATTGAGCTTCCTAGCCAGATGGAGGCGGAGATTGCCTAGGGCGTCATTGACCACCCCCGGGGTGTCGGCGATAACCAGGAGTAGGTCGTCGCTTTTGGCCTCCAGCCGAGTTTCGATATCCCGGATCTCAACAGGTTTGAGGAATTTGGCGATAGGGGAAGTCCATCTGTCGGCGTTGATGCGGGCCCAGGCAAGGCCCCCGGCCCCATAATCGGCTACGTAATCCTGCAACTGGTCGATGTCCTTTCGGGAGAGCTGGCGTCGATCCTCGACCCTGATGGCCTTGATGGCGCCCCCGGAGGCGGCTACCTCCTGAAAGAGGTTGAAATCGGCATGACGGAGGATATCCGTCAGGTCCATGATTTCCATTCCGAAGCGGGTATCGGGGTTGTCCCGGCCGTATCTCTCCATGGCCTGGCGATAGGACAACCGGGGAAGCGGCAGGGCGATTTCGATTCCTAGGCAGGAACGGAAGAGATGGGCGACAAAGCCTTCCATAATCTTCATCAGGTCGTTTTCGTCGATGAAGGACATCTCGATGTCGATCTGGGTGAATTCCGGCTGTCGGTCCGCACGCAGATCTTCGTCTCGGAAGCACTTGACGATCTGATAGTAGCGGTCGAATCCGGATACCATGAGTAACTGCTTGAAGATCTGCGGAGATTGGGGCAGGGCGAAAAAGGTTCCCGGATTCACCCGACTCGGGACCAGGTAGTCCCGGGCCCCCTCTGGGGTGCTTTTCGTAAGCACCGGGGTTTCCACTTCGATGAATCCCTCCCGTTGGAAATACTCCCGGGTGGAGGCGGCGGCTTTGCTTCTCAGGATCAGTTTCTGTTGGATGTCTTTCCGGCGCAGGTCTAGATAACGATATTTCAGGCGTACGTTTTCCGATATCTCGGCGGCGGGGGCGTCGATGAGAAAGGGCGGGGTGCGTGACTCGTTCAGAATCTCCAGCTCGTCGATCATCACTTCGATCTTTCCTGTCTTCAACTCCGGATTTTCCATCTCCGGGGGCCGCAGGCAGACCTTTCCCCGCACGGCAAGGACGTATTCACTTCTGATTCGGTGGGCTTCCTGGTGGGAGTCGGCTTCGTATTCGGGATTGAAAACTATTTGCACGAGGCCCTCCCGGTCTCGTAAATCGACGAATATCACCCCGCCGTGGTCTCGGCGCCGATGAGTCCAGCCCATTAGCACCACTTCCTGGCCTGCTTCGGAAACCGTCAGTGCCCCACAATAGTGGGTGCGTTTGTATTTGGTAATGAAAGCTGACAATGTAAACCTCTTCTCTCCAAGTTTTCGTTTTCAAACGAGCATGTCTATCCAGGCGAACGAATCGCCGAGGCTGACCCGTACCTGCTCTCCCGTTACCATATCTCTCATCTCCGCCTGCTGCGCCTCGATTTCACGGTCGCCGATGATCAGAACGCGCCGGCATTTCAGTTTGTCCGCCCTTTTCATCTGGCTTTTCAAACCCCGGGACTGGTAGTCCATTTCCACCTTCCGCCCCCGGAGGCGCAAATTATTGCACAGGCGATAGGCAAATTGCTCTGCCGAAACGCCCAGGGCGGCGATAAAAAGGTCAGGCAGCCGGGAAGGGGGGGGGGCGGACGTATCGGCGGTCAGGGCGAGGAGCCGCTCGAAGCCGATGGCAAAACCGATCCCCGGGATGTCCGGTCCGCCGAGGTCGCGGATGAGGCCGTCATATCGGCCGCCACCGGCCACGGCATTCTGGGCGCCTAGAAATTCCGTGGTGATTTCGAAGGCGGTTCGGGTGTAGTAATCCAGACCCCGCACCATCCGGGGATTGACGGTATAAGCGATGTCGAAGATGGCGAGGGAAGAAAGTACCTGCGCGAAATGATCCTTGCATTCCTCGCAGAGAAAATCCGTGATGCTTGGCGCCTTGGTGATGATCTCCCGGCAGGCCTCAATTTTGCAGTCGAAGACCCGCAGGGGATTGGTGCCGAGACGGCGGCGGCAATCATCGCAGAGATCCGCCTCTTTTCCCGCCAGAAAACTTTGGACGGAGGTGCGATAGGCGGGACGGCAGGCCGGGCAGCCGAGAGAGTTCACCTCGAGATGCGGTGATTCCATACCGACAGATTGGAGAAAATGTAGGAGCATAAGGATGACTTCCGCGTCGATGCGGGGGTCCTCATGGCCGAGAATTTCGACATCGATCTGATGGAACTGGCGGTATCGTCCTTTCTGGGGACGTTCGCGTCGGAACATGGGACCGATGGTGTAGAGCTTGGCGATCGGATCGGTGGCGTGGAGGTGATGTTCGAGGTAGGCCCTGATAATCGAAGCCGTAGCCTCCGGCCTGAGCGTCAGGCATTCATCGCCCCGATCCCGAAAGGTGTACATCTCCTTTTCCACGATATCCGTGGCTTCCCCAATCCCCCGGGTGAAGAGATCTGTCTTTTCCAAAACGGGGACGCGGATCTCGCGGCAACCGAAGGCGGTGAAAATTCTCCTTGCTTGATCTTCCACATATTGCCATCTGCCCGTTTCCTCGGGGAGGATATCCTTAAAACCTTTTACAGCGGTAATGAGTTCCATAGACTTTCGATTCAGGTGACGAATTTCATAAAAAGGTACTAACTATCACATTACCGGGGTAATGGCAATGGGAATGATGTCAGGAAAAGGTGGCTGGGTAAATAAGACGAAAAGGTGCCGGCAATCTTCCTTTCCGTCCCGAATGCGGCGGTGGGTAAGGTTCCGTTTTCAACTTCCGTTTGCTTTCCGGAGAAAGCTGCCGGGGTAGCGGCGATCCAGGCCTTCTGTTCGCAAAAAACGCCTGCCTTCTTCAAGGCTGGCAAATTCTCCGACCAAGACCCGATTCCAGACGCCTTTACCTTTTATTGACACCTCTTCTATACTTACATGCCGATATTTATTCTTCAACCGGCCGATCTCGGCGGCGGCGCTACCGGTGTCAGGAAAGGCGGCAATCTGAATCCGGTAGGTTTTCTGCCCGGGGGATGACTTTTCTGCGGGTATTTCTTTTTTATCTTTTATTGGTGAGGTGGTTGACGACACAGGAGCGGTAATCTTCATTTCCATTAATTGGGAGGGAGGAGAGGGCGACTCTTCAGTAGCGGGAGCCGGAATAGGCGGATTCGCCGTTACTTCAGGCAAAGGGGGACGGCGCCACCCTGTACCGTCATGATAAGCGACATCACCGGTAAGTCTATGGATGCGCAGGGGGAAGATACGTTGGGAAACCGTCAGCGTATCGTAGTGATAAAGCTCAGGCCAAAAAAATGCAACGGCTGCAATTAACAGCGTCGGAACACCGATGAAAAAAAACCAGATTCCCCATCGTCCGGAATGCTTGTCGGTCGAGACAACGTCCTCGGCGTGGGGAGTGGCCATGATTTCCTTTTGATCCGAAACCTCCGGCTTATCGATAAGATTCGGGGCTGGGGCGGCTTCGGCAATTGGCGGCATCTCTTTATGACGCAGAGCATGAAACTTGATGAGATTTTCATAGGCCTGTTCAACTTCCCGGCGTTTATATGCCGCCTTTTCATCCCAGAAAGGGACTTGCGGGTAACGGCCCTCCCGCCAGGCTTCGTTCAATTTCTCATATGCCGTTTGGATCTCCTCCCGCGAGGCGCCGGGAGCAATCTGGAGAATGTTGTAGGCGGCATGGAAATCGATTACGTTATCAGGGGGAAGATCCGGATCATCGAGAGCGGCAACCTTATGATAGAGGGTTTCCAACTCCCTGATGAGATTGTCGTTGCCTTCGGGAACATCCGTTTCTCTTCCTGGCCTTTCTTCCTCAGTCAAGGCGAACCTCCCTGTTCGGTTTGCAGTTTTTTTATATAACCTTTGATTATCCCCTCGGGATCACAATGAATGATCTGGGCGTATATTCTCAAGAAACCTTTCAAGTATGCAAGAGGCGGCAGTAAATGGTATTGGTCGCCCTCCAGGGCCTCCAGCATGGACATCTTGATCTTACTTTGAATAGCGATTTCTTCCAGAGCAACCCCTGCCTGTAACCGCCAGTTTTGGAGATCCAGGCCGGAGATGGCTTCTTTTTGCTGGAGATCACATATGCTGACCGGATTCGGGGTGGATCTTGTTTCCGGGGCGACCAAATCTGTCTCGTCGGCCGGTACGGAATCGGTTTCGATACTATTCATATATGTTGTATCTTCGCCGACATCATCGGGATGAGGCAGTCGAATCAGTTTGCGGCCTCGAGCCGAAGTATCTCGTGTGAATGGATACAGGGGCGCAGGTTCCCGGACCCGATCCTGATAACACATCTTTTCATTCAAAAGTCCCTGAGCGATAAGCCTCTGATCATAATTCCGGCGCGATCTCTCATCAATCAGGACCAGATATGCTTTTTCCAGTTCCGTCAAAAGTTCCTGCCTTTCTTCTTCACGGAAAAAGGAATAGGAGGCAAGAGACTCATGGGCGTAGAGCTCATGGATCTCCTGGTAGGCCCGGCGGATCTCGTAAGGAGAGGCATCAGGGTTGACTTCGAGGATTTCATAAAGAGTATGGCCGCGAAAGCTGTTCATTTCGTTAACTCAGTGCTTAGAAATCACTCATACTACCGGACAGGTCGCATTTGCCTCCCACGACGGAAGACGAAAGCAGGTTGCGTAGGCATTGCCTTAGGTCATGGACCGTCTGCGTAAAGGGATAAAGGTCGATGAAAAGGCTGGTTTTGCAGACGGCGTTGTGAACTCTATCGTCGAAAGCGACATTGCCGAGAAAAACTATTTTCAGATTTAAATGGCGGGAAATGATCTTGCAGATCATTGTGCCGATATGAGGATTATCCTGTTTACGATGTTGATTGACAATGAGTTTGAACTGAAAGGATTCCAGCTCACCGGCCAACAGTTCTCCCCGTTCCGGATCCAATTCCCTGATGACGGCGAGTAGGAGGTCTGGATTAGTGACCTTGGCCATGGGATTTCTCTCCTCTGCTTCTCGGGCCAGTTTCTGAAAATGATGGGTGTCCAAAGCTTTTCGAATCTTCCGGAAATAAACGGATCTGATGAGGCGATAGATATTCTCTATGGCCGTGGGTTCCGGGGTGGTTACAAAGATCCCATGATCTGATATCATGAAGAAATCCAGGGTGTTGAAGGACGTACCGGCACCTAGATCAAGGAGAATGTAGTCGTAGGGCAGCTTGACGATATGACGGAGAACCTTCATCTTCTGCTCATGAGCGAGGTTGGCGATGTCGAGGTTGTTCATGGCGCCGCTGATCATAAACAGCAATGGCGTGGGAGTGGCGATGATGGTGTCTGCCAGGTTAGAAACCCGTTTGTTGATAAAGTCGGAGAGGCTCAAACGGGGGTGGGTAACGCCGATGATGGTATGCAGGTTGGCAGCTCCCAGATCGACGTCGATCACCAGGGTCCGAAAGCCCTCCCGGGCCAGCAGCACCGCCAGCGATCCAGAGAGAAAGCTCTTGCCGGAACCTCCCTTGCCTCCACCGATGGGTAGAATGATCGCCATTAATAATCCTACCTTGAATGACGCCTCTAAGGATCTTGATGGGGCAAAATCCCGGAGCGTTGCTTCTTCATGCCCGCTGGCCAGCGGCGGGCCGATAAGATGCGTATAAGAATCATGTGATATTGATTACGCATCATGAATTATTGATTAATTAACCTTTGATGTCAAGTATTTATTGGGACTGCCAACGAAGATTTCAATTTTTTGGGGCGAGGGGGATCCACCCTCCGATGTCAAGGAGGGGAAAATAAATAGTGCCTGACCGTCTGTTGCAGCCCGAATCATTCCCTGTAAGTCGGTACGATAAATCTTCGCACCGGCCTTTCGGAGCCGCGTGAGGACTTCGGGATGGGGGAGGAGAAAAGGATTATCATACCCTGCCGAGATGATTGCCGCCGCCGGTTTAACCGCTTCGAGAAAGCCTGCGGTGGTAGAAGTTCTGCCGCCATGATGGGGCACAAAGAGCAGGGAGCTTAAAATGCGCCCCCGACGGGAGACGATGGCTTCCTCGGTGGCTCCGGAAATATCACCCGTGAAAAGGAAGGAGACGCCGCCGAAGGTCATCCTCATTGCCAGCGACCGATCATTGGTCTCCACATAACTGCTCTCGGTTTCTTCATCGGTCCCTGAGCATTCGGGATTGAGAAATTCAATGCGGACATCATTTATAATGATAGGATCGTCTTGTGATGACCGGCGGTGATGGGGGATGCCCCGGTCCTGGATTATCTTTAATAGTTCTCCATATTCTTTGCTGTTTCTCTTTTCGCCGGTACTCCATACCTCGCGCACGGAAAAATTATTTAGAATGAAATGCAGCCCCTGGAGGTGATCGGGGTGGGGATGGGTCAAAACGACGATGTCAATGGCGTCGATCCGTTCCCGCCACAAGTAGGGGGCGACGATGTATTTCCCAACATCGAAGATGCTGTTCGGAAAACCGCCGCCGTCGATGAGCATGATCTTGTCGGCGGGGAAACGAACCAGGGTCGAACTTCCCTGGCCGACATCGATAGCAGCGGCGGAGAACACACCATGATTCCTTCCTGTTTCATGAAGTAGGATTCCGTTTACCACAAAGAACAGTACGGTGGCGGCCAGGGTGTAATGGACCCACAAGGGTGGTTTGGCGGCGGTTGCAGCCTTGGCGGGATCGGGCGACGCTGACTGAGGCAGCAGCCGCACAACCGCGTAAATCAACAGATAAAATACGGCGATTTCCAGGATGCTCGGCGTGGTCAAATAGCGGGAAGACCAGGGAAGGGAGGCGAAGAAGTCGTTGACAGTTAGGGAGTTCATCACCAGCACCCCAGCCAGGTCTAGGCAAATTTTGGCTAATGTTGAAGACCAGGGAAGAAAGAACACCGCGGCCAGGGAGGCGGGAACGGCGAGGATGCCCAGGATGGGCACAAGGATGATATTGGCAGGAAAGGCAACGAGGGAAATGCGATTGAAATATAAGGCAATCAAGGGCAACGTCCCCAGCATGGCGCTAAGGGATACGATCATAAACAGGGCGGTCTGGTAGCGGAGTCTTCCTATGAGATGGGCGAGGAGGGATGATGTTGAGCGATTCGATACCATCTTGGGTACAAAGGCGGTCAGGCGGGGGGTGATGAAGAGGATCGCCGCCACCGCCGCAAAAGAAAGTTGAAAGGAGATATCGAACAGGGCCGGGGGATAGGGGACTAGGATGAACAGGGCCGCCATGGCCAGGGTATTGTAGAGATCACGGTTTCTGGCGATGAGCAGGGCGATCATGAAGGCCAGGATCATAAGGGTGGCGCGCCATACCGACATCCCGGCGCCAGCAATGAATGTGTAGAGGATCACTGGCGGGATGGCGGCTAAAACCGACAGCTTGTGCATCTCGAAGCGCAGGAGGAGATAGGGAAAGCGCCGTAGCAGTGAACGGACGAGAAAGATGGAAAAGAAGGCGACCAGTCCCATATTGAATCCCGAAATGGCGATAATGTGGGAGGTGCCGGTCTTGCTGAAGGCGTCCCGGATTTCCCGAGGTATCTCCTGCTGATCGCCGAGGATGCAGGCCTTGACGATCTCCCGTTCCGGAAAAGGGGCGTGTAAATCCACGAAGCTGCGTATCTGGGCGCGGACCCCTTCCAGTCGCTGCCGGAGTGGATTGCCCAAACCCTTTCGCAGTAAAATGATGCGGGAATCATCGGGAATGAAGCCTCGCACCAGAATCCCCTGAAATTTGAGATGGCGTTCATAATCGAAGCCGCCGGGGTTATGGAAGTTCCGCACCCGGCGCAACCGGGTCCGGGCGCTGACAGCGTCACCATAGGCGAAGGTCCGCCGGCCTTGGTAACTAATAAGGATCTTTCCGTGGCAGGGGTGTTCGGCGCCAGTGCCTTCAGTCATCTTCAGGGCTTTAACGGTGAGATCGGTCTTCTCCGGAAAATGTTGCGGCGCCTCGCTGACCAGCCCTGTGATCGTCACCGGCTCAGATTTCAGCAGATTGACAATATGGTCTCCGGCCGGTTCTCGGTAAAGATATAGATTCATCTGGAGCCACCCTAAAACGAAAAAAGCCCCGGCAAGGAAAAATGAGGCGGCTTTGGATCTTCTTCGGATGATGCAAACCAAAAGAAACAGACAAGCGGCAAGGAGGGCGGTCAGGAGGGGCGCCGTCGCCACTTCATAAACGGATGAACAGGCGATGCCGGCCATGAGGGCCAGGGTGGGAGCCGCAAGGGGACGCCCCATATCATGTCTCCGGAAGAAGTTTCCCTTGCATATGCAGGAAAATTCACTATGATGCAAGCCGCCTTTATAATCACTTATGAAGGGGGGAACATGACAACAAATGACGAAAGACGCTGGCTGAGATATTACGGCGCCGTGCCTCCCTCCCTGGACTACCCGCGGGCGACGATGTACGAGGCCTTGATGAGATCGGCGGAGCGCAATCCCGAGGCGATCGCCTATGATTTCATGGGCCGCACCTCCACTTACCGCGACTTTACCGCCGAAATCGATCGATGTGCCCGGGCACTGTATGCGCTGGGATTGAAGAAAGGGGACCGGATTACGATTTCCATGCCCACCACCCCTCAGGGTATCATCTGCTTTTATGCCGCCAACAAGATCGGCGCCGTGGCCAGTATGATTCATCCCCTTTCCACCGCCCAGGAGATTGCCTTTTATCTCCGGATCAGCAGGAGCCGTTTCGCTCTTACCATCGACGCCTTTTACGGGAAGTTCCGGGAGGTACGGGACGATACACCGCTGGAGGTCCTCATCCTCACAAAAATTTCCGATTATCTCGATTTGTTCAAAAAGATCGGTTTTTACCTGGCCAAGGGCCGGAAGATCCCCCCAGTGCCGGCAGACCCGCAAGTACGATGGTGGCGGGAGATCATGGCGGCATCCTATCCGCCTGTCCCTGAAGTGGCCATGGACACGGAAGATCTGGCGGTAATCCTCTACAGCGGCGGGACTACGGGGACCCCTAAGGGGATCATGCTGTCCAATATGAATTTCATCAGCGAGGGGATGCAGGTGTCGACTTGGGGTAATCTGTCGAAACAGGATACCATTTTGGCCATTCTTCCCATTTTTCACGGCTTCGGATTGGGGGTCTGTGTAAACGCCGCGTTCATGGGTGGCGGCAAGAGCATTTTGGTGCCGCAGTTCACGCCGGAAATCGTCGCCAAGCTGATAAGGACGAAACGCCCTACATTTGTAGTGGGTGTCCCCACACTCTTCGAGGCCTTATGTCGTAATCCGGTGTTTCAAAACGCTGATTTGAGCTGTCTCAAGGCGACCTTCAGCGGTGCCGACACCCTGCCCAGACCGGTCAAGGAGAACTTCGAGGCCCTGGTAAAAAGGCAGGGTGGAAAGGTGAAACTCCTGGAAGGCTACGGCCTCACGGAAGCGGTCACGGCCATTATGGCCACCCCTTTGCAGGAATACCGGGAAGGCAGCATCGGGGTTCCTTTTCCCGATATGCTGGCGAAGATCGTCGCCATCGACACCACGGAGGAAGCGCCAGTGGGAGCCGAAGGTGAGCTCTGCCTTCATGGACCGGCGGTAATGATGGGCTATCTCGACCAGCCGGAAGAGACGGCCAGGACCCTGAGGAAGCATCCCGACGGGCGGGTGTGGCTCCATACCGGTGATATCGCCTCCATGGACCAGGATGGTTTCTTCTATTTCAAACTGCGCCTCAAACGGATGATCAAATCTTCCGGCATGAATGTCTATCCGGTCCAGGTGGAGGATATCCTCTACCGCCATCCCGAGGTTAAGGACGCCTGTGTCATCGGCGTACCCGACGAGGGGCAGGTGCAGCGGGTCAAGGCCTTCGTGGTTCTGAAGGACATGAACAAAGCCGGCGAAGCAATGGAAGAGGAACTAATCCGCCATTGCCGGGAACAGCTCATCAAGTGGAGCTGCCCCCGGGAAATCGAATTCCGGGAAATCCTCCCCTGCACCTTGGTGGGGAAGATCGCTTACAACGCTCTGGAACAGGAAGAAATCGCCAAACTCAAGGCGGCGGGGAAATACGCCGGAAAGTAGGCTTATGTCAAACCGGTCAGAACCGGGAATGAATTATGATGCCCATATAAAGAACAATTCTAAACAATCAAGCCCTGTAATAAAAGTGTGCATAAACGGAAAGGGACTTGTTAATATTAATCACTTCATAAAAAATTGGGAAAGGACATTTGTGCTGCCGGCAATTATCAATTATCAATGATCGTTGTTTGCCGGTTCAGGAGCGGAAGATGGAAGAGGCAATAAAGTACATGGCGGAAATTACGGCGGCTCCCTTAATGTACGGCCGCCGCATTCAGAAGGAAACCGGCAGAAGGGTCGTCGGCTATGTGTGCAGCTATACCCCGGAGGAGATTATCATCGCCGCCGGCGCCCACCCCCTGCGCCTGTTCGGCCCGATGGGGGAGTTGGAATGTGTGGACACCCACCTACAATCCTACTGTTGTTCGGTGGTGCGGGGCATTCTCGAGACCGGTCTCAAAGGCGATGCGGATTTCCTCGCCGGAATGGTCTTTCCTCATACCTGCGATTCCATCCAGCGCCTTTCCGATCTCTGGCGGATAAATGTCACCCATGGTTTTCACCTCGATCTCGTCCTGCCGGTGAAGTTAAATACCGACAGCGCCAGGAAATATTATCTCGACGTGCTCCGACGGTTCCGGATGGAGTTGGGAAAGAAGCTCGGGGTGGATATCGGCGACGAAGCCCTGAGGAAGGCCTATGAAACGCTTCGGGAGATTCGCCGTCTCCTGGCCGGGATTTATGAACTGCGCAGCGCCAATCCGACCCTGCTGTCCGGCGATGATCTCCTGACCATAGTCAAGGCCGCCATGATCATGGACCGCCGTGAGGCAAGTGATCTTTTACAGCGTGTCGCCACCGGGCTGAAAGCGAAAATTGAAGCACATAAATCGCTGCCGGAATCCGTAAATTCTTCTCCGCCCCAGGAAAAGGAAATCAAGCGGCTCGTCTTGGCGGGGGGCATATGCAATCACCCGCGCCTCCACGGCATGATCGAGGCGGCTGGCGGCGCCGTGGTATGGGACGATATGTGCACGGGGGCGCGTTATTTTCAAACCGCCGGTCCCGGCATCGAAAGTGATGGGTCAACAGCAGCCGGTAAGGGCGATACCATGGCGGCCATCGCAGAGCGTTATCTCAATCGGGAGGTTTGTCCCGCCAAACACAATGGCTTGACCAGCCGTGCGGAGGCGATCATTTCCTTGGTCAGAGAAAAGCAGGCCCGCGGCGTGATCTTGCTGCATCTGAAATTCTGCGATCCTCATGCCTTCGATTACCCCTACCTGAAGAACGCCCTGGATCGGGAAAATATACCCCATCTCATGCTGGAGATCGAGGACCCTCTCCCGGCGGAAGGACAATTGCGCACCAGATTCGAAGCCTTTTTGGAAATGTTCTAAACAGGAGTGATTAATGGCCACAAACATCGACAAGGAAAAACGAAAAATTAAATCCGTCAAGAAAATGAAGGAAATAATGACATTATATTATATCGATGCCAAGACGGCCGCTGATAACGGCAAAAAGGTCGCCTGGATTACCAGCGGCGGTCCGGTGGAACCTCTGATTGCCATGGATATCATCCCGGTGTATCCGGAAAACCACGGGGCGATGATCGGAGCCGCCAAAATGGGCGTCGATCTCTGCGAAAAGGCGGAAGCCATGGGTTACGCCGGTGATCTTTGTTCCTACGCCCGCTCCGATATCTCTTGCGCCACGGTGAACGGCGGTCCCATTGGGGGGCTCCCCAGGCCGGACCTGCTGGTCTGCGGCAACAACATCTGCGGCACCGTGCTGAAATGGTATGAAATCCAGGCCCGCTATTTCGATGTTCCGCTGTTTATCTTCGACACGCCGTTCTGCCACACCGCTTTCCACCCCGAGATGCGCCGTTATGTTCGCACGCAGATCGATGAATATATAGTCTTTCTGGAATCGGCAACGGGAAAGAAGCTCGATCGGGACCGGATGGTCGAGGTTGGGCGCCTCTCCGTGGAGGGACAGCGCCTGTGGCAGGCCGTACTTGATACGACGATCAACAAGCCCGCACCCATGAGCGCTTTCGACGCCTTCTTCCACCTGGCCCTCATCGTTACTCTTCGTGGGACCCGGCAGGCCGTGGATTATTACCAGGAATTGCTGGCGGAGATGAACCAGCGGGTCCGTGACGGGATCGGCGCCGTTCCCCGTGAGAGTTACCGACTGCTGTGGGACAACCTTCCCATCTGGTACCGGACCAAGTGGCTGTCAGACAAGTTCGCCGCCCATGACGCCTGCCTGGTGGCCGACACCTACACCTCCGCCTGGTGCGGCTCACTCCGCTATATGGATGAAAATGATTTCCTAACCTCCATGGCCGAGGGGTATACCCGGATCTATCTGAATATCGGCGTCGACGAGATGGCGCGAATGGTAGGTGAAATGGTGGACAAGTACGATGTGGATGGCCTTGTAATGCACTCCAACCGGAGCTGCAAGCCATACTCCTTCGGGCAGTACGACATCAGGAAGATCGTGGAAGACGGCAAAGGCATCCCTTCTTTGATTATTGAAGCGGATATGTGCGATGAACGCAATTTTTCCGAAAGCCAGATCGAGATGCGCATTGAGGCCTTCATTGAGATGCTCAAGCAGAAAGACGGGCAATAAACCAATCTGAGTGTTGGAGAAAGGTGACGGACGACTACTGAAAAAAGAAAAGCTTCGAAATATCGCCATCATTTCCCATGTTGACCATGGCAAGACAACCCTCGTAGATGCCATGCTGAGGCGAACCGGCGCCTTCAGGGAGCATCAGGCAATAGAGGACCGGGTGATGGATTCCCTCGATCTCGAGCGGGAGCGGGGGATAACAATCATGGCCAAGAATACCGCCATCCGATATGGCAAGGTAAAGATCAATATCGTCGATACCCCGGGACACGCTGACTTCGGCGGCGAGGTGGAACGGAGCCTCAATATGGTGGACGGAGCCATTCTCCTCGTGGATGCCAGCGAAGGGCCCCTGCCGCAGACCCGTTTTGTCCTCAAAAAGGCCCTGGAACGGCGCATGCCCATAATCCTCGTTATCAACAAGATCGACCGGAGCGATGCCAGAATCGAAGAGGTCATCAACGAGGTATACGATCTGTTCATCGATCTTGACGCCACGGAAGAGCAAATAGAGTTTCCCATTCTTTTCACCCAGGCCAAGCGGGGCGTTGCTCACCGAAAAATGGGCGACGAGGCCGCGGATTTAGGGGCGTTGTTTGAGACGATCCTGACTGCCATTCCCGGTCCCGATGGTGATGACGAGGCACCGCCCCAGTTTTTGATCACCAATCTCGACTATGATCCCTATGTCGGCCAGATCGCCATAGGCCGCCTTATGAACGGTACCCTAGAGATGAACCGTTCCTACAGCCTTAGTGGAGAAAACGTGGTTGTGTCGGGCGTCGGATTTTCCGCCCTCTACACGTTTTCCGGTCTGAAGAAGATCGCCGTGGAGAAGGTAGAATCCGGGGATATCGTCGCCTTCGCAGGGGTGGAAAAAATCAGTATCGGCGACACCGTCTCGGCGCTGGACAATCCTCGCCCCCTGCCGAGAATAAAAGTCGACGAACCGACGGTATCCATGATCTTTTATGTCAATAATGGTCCGTTGGCCGGACGGGAAGGAAAATATCTCACCTCCCGGCACCTAAGGGAGCGGCTGGAACGGGAAAGTCTCCGGAACGTAGCCCTCCGGGTGATACCGACGGAACGTGCGGACGCCTTTGAGGTTTGCGGACGCGGGGAACTGCAGATGGCGATCCTCATCGAGACCATGCGCCGGGAGGGTTACGAATTCATGGTCAGTAAACCCCGGGTGATCACCAAGGAAGAAGGTGGCCGGGTTCTGGAGCCGGTGGAAAGGGTCTTTCTCGATATTCCGGAGGAATTCGTCGGCGTGGTCACGGAGAAGCTGTCCATCCGAAAGGGCCGCATGGCCAATCTGGTCAACAAGGGTCGCGGTCGGGTGAACATGATTTTTCTGATTCCCGCCCGGGGACTCATCGGTTTTCGCAGCCACTTTCTCACCGATACAAAAGGGGCGGGGGTGATGAACAGCCTTTTCGAAGGTTACGAGCCCTGGTGCGGCGCCATTCCCCAGCGTCTGACCGGTGCTCTGGTCGCCGACCGAGCGGGACGGGCAACGGCCTATGCCTGCCATGCCATGGCCGACCGCGGCGAACTGATCCTCGCCCCGGGCGCTGAAGTCTATGGCGGGATGATCGTCGGAGAGAGGAACCGCTCCCAGGATCTGAACGTAAACATCGTCAAGGAGAAGAAGCTTACCAACATGCGGAGCGCCACGGCGGATGCCACGGTCATCCTCCGTCCTCCCCGGCTCCTGTCTCTGGATCAGTGCATCGAATTCATCGCCGCCGACGAACTCATCGAAGCGACTCCGGAAAGCATCCGTCTCCGCAAGCAGGAATTGGACGCCCAGGTCCGGATGTCCCGTTACCGTGAAGAGAAATGGTCGTGAAGACTTGCCGGTAGACTTCTACACGTAATTTCGGTGCTGGATCGCTTCGATATAACCCGCGGCGCCGGGGGAGATCTGAGCGGCATTGGCTTCGTCGGTATCCAGATGCATGTCCAGGCGATAACTGGGATTCACACGGATTAGGACGTCGCCGAATATCAGCTCCCGCACCCCCTTGACCTTCACCATGACCACGTCCTTGTCCCGGAGTCCCAGGCTCAAAGCCTCTTCCGGAGAGATGTGGATGTGACGTTTGGCGCAGATGACCCCCTTGTCCAGGGTCACCGTTCCCACTTCTCCCTCCATGATGACGCCGGGCGTCCCTTCGATATCACCGGAATCCCGGATGGGGGCATCGATGCCCAGGCGAAACTGTTCGGTGCGGGCGATTTCCACCTGTGACTCTTTTCTCAGGGGGCCCAGGATTCGCACCTTTTCGATCCGGCCTTTGGGCCCAACGAGATTTACCGTTTCCACGGCGGCGAACTGGCCGGGCTGACTCAGTTCCGAACGCGGCGTCAGGGAACGTCCGGGGCCGAAGAGGGCCGTGAAATCATCCAAAGACAAATGGACGTGATGCGCCGAAATGCTGAGGGGAATCGCTTTGGACTGAAGCCTTTCCAACTCGCTCACAGCGAGGGATCTCCCCAGGGCATGCACGGTTTCCCGGGCGATCATCCGCTCCTCATCGGCAGGCACGACCAAAACGCGGATCTTGGCGGAAGGATCGGAGATATCGACGATCTGCCCCCGCATGGCCACGGTTTTACGATTGATGTCATCCGTGACGGCAATCCCGAAGACCTCCATTCCCTGGCAGATGCGGGCACGGATTTCCGGGGAGTTTTCCCCGATACCGCCGGTAAAGATGAGGACGTCCAAGCCTCCCAGGGCGGCGACATAGGCGCCGATGTATTTTTTGATCCGATAGCAGAAGACACTGAGGGCCATTTTGCAGCGCATATCTCCGCCTTCCGCCGCTGCCAGTACTTCCCGCATATCGTTGCTCTTACCGCTGAGGCCCTTGAGACCGCTTTCCTTGTTCAGTATCCGGTCGAGATCGTCGTAAGTCATACCGGCATGGCGCATTAGATGGAGCAGCGCTCCGGGGTCCACGTCCCCGCCCCGGGTGCCCATTACCATTCCCTCCAGAGGCGTCATGCCCATGCTCGTATCGATGCTGCGCCCGTGATCCACGGCGCATACGGAGGCTCCACTGCCCAAATGACAGGAGATAATCTTGAGATCGCCGATGGGAATTTTCAATGACGTGGCCGCGCTGAGAGATACGAAACGGTGATTAGTGCCATGAAAACCGAACCGCCGGATCTGCTCTTCGTCACATAGCTCCATGGGCAGGGCGTAACGGTAGGCGGCCTCCGGCATGTTGAGATGAAAGGACGTATCGAACACCGCGACCTGGGGCACCCCGGGGAGAAGTGTTTTCAGCGTCTCGATCCCCTCGAGATTGTAAGGATTATGGAGAGGGGCGATGGGTATGCATTCTTTGATGGCGGTCAGGACATCATCATTGATGGTCATGGAACTGGAGAAGCGCTGGCCTCCGTGCACAACCCGATGACCCACGGCCGAGATGCCATGCACATCGCCTACGGCGCCTTGCTTTTCGTCGGATAGGGCTCGGACCATGGCATGAAAGGCATCGCTGACCGTAGCGATGCCATCGGCGGGCAGGGTTGTCTTCTGCCCGGCCTTCTTGATGATGTGTACGGCGGCTCCGGACCCGATCTTTTCTACCAGACCGTCCAGCAGGGATTCCTTTTGGGTGGTGTCGAAGAATGAATATTTCAATGAAGAGCTGCCGCTGTTCACTACGAGAATTTTCATCGGTTCCGCAACGGAAGAAAAATTCAAATCGTAGGGGTCTTCGTTACGGCTGTGGGCCAAGCGTCGTCTTCTCATTTCCTCAATGAACTTTTCGTCTTCCAGAAGGCGTTTGGTGATGATCCTGGTAACTTTCATCAGGGTTTTGGGGTTACGGGACACGACTTGAGTGATTACTTCTCGGGGAATCTTCACCACCTTGCTGCTCCGGGAGGAGACTACGTTCGCTGCCGCCGGCTCACCGGTGAGGATCGACATCTCGCCGAAAAAGGAACCCCTTTCCAGAGAGGCCAATACCTTCTCCTGGCCTTTGTCGTCAGGAAGAGTTACCTCTACTTCCCCCTCATAAACAAGCCAGAGAAAACGCCCGATTTCGCCGGTGTTGATGATTAGGGCCGCGGGGGGAAATTCGATCAGTTGGGAATTGGTGGCCAGAAATTCGAGATCTTCTTTTTTTAAATCGGCGAGGATGTCGATTGATTGGAAGAACTTGGCTAATTCCATATCGCTGCCTCCTGACAATTGGTCGTGATGCGGTTGTAGATCTTTGCCTGGGGGTGGAAAATCTATCCTGATATACAGGTCTTGTCCTTCATGCTAATTTAAATAATTATTCTCGTCAATAAAATATACTCGTTTTCTAAACAACTCAAGATGAAAAGATCTGGGTTTTATGTTAAACACAGGGCCGTCACCTGGGCGGGAGAATGCCCCGGACGCGAAACGGTAAGGCAAACGGACCTGATCGCAGTTCGGCTCCGGATCGATAAAGGCACGGCCCACAAAAGATAATACTCACGTTATATGTCAAAACAAAATTCACGCAAGCACATCTTTACCCTTGGAATCGACGTCGGTTCCATTACCACCAAAGCGGCCATGATGAGGGATGGCAGGCTCTTCAGCTATGCTACAACCTTTACGGGCTACAATATGGAAGCGGCCGTGAAAAAGGTGGTGGATGCCACCCTGGCCGAAGCCTCCCTGGTGCCGGAGAACCTGACGAGAATTATTGCCACGGGCTACGGTCGTAAAAGCGTGGCCGTGGCCCATGAAGACCGGACAGAGATCCTCTGCCACGCCGCGGGCGCCTACTTTCAAGATTCCGCCATCAGATTCGTCATCGACATCGGCGGCCAGGACAGCAAGGCCATACTTTTGGACGACCGGGGCAAGGTGAGCAACTTCACGATGAACGACAAATGCGCAGCCGGGACGGGACGATTTCTCGAAGTGATGGCCCGGGCAATGGAGGTAAACCTCGACGCTTTCGGCGACCTTTCCCGACAGGCCGACGCACCGGCCAAGATCAGCAGCATCTGTACGGTTTTTGCGGAATCCGAAGTGATTTCGCTGATCGCCAAGGGGACCGCCCGGGAAAACATCGTCGCCGGTATCCATGATGCCGTCGGCGTCCGGGTGGCGGCCATGGCCAGGAGGATCGGCTTGCGGGGTCCCGTCATGATGACCGGCGGGGTGGCCAAAAACCGGGGAGTGGTGGCCGCTCTAAAAGAAAAACTGGGTCTAACCGTAACGGTATCCCCTTATGCGCAGATCAACGGCGCCCTTGGGGCGGCTTTTTTAGCATGGAAATAACGAACAAGAAGATCACCCGGATCCTTGCCTACCTGTCCCGTTATCTCTGAGGAACGGTGCCGGCATTGCTTTCGCCGCTTTAATCTGGTCATTCCAGCGCTGCCGGTGTTAGCCGCAGTGATCCTGGCCCTGTTCCTCATTCGGGATTACAAGGGATGACTGTGATAGTGCGAGAGACATCGGACGGAAAATAGTTATCCCGGTTTGACATGATCAGACCTTTAGCCTATATCCTATCCCGAAATAATTGGATAAAAATGATCACCGGTTCATGAAAAGAGATGAAGAAAGTAGAAACACATAATAATCAGGATATTTCCAGACATAATACAGATGCGCAGATAAGGATGTTGCTGATTTCCCGGATCGCCATGGCCACCTTTCTGTTGGCCATCTTCGTCTTCATGCAGAACCAGTCCCCCGATTTCGCCAGCAGGATTTCCATCCCTTACTTCTATGGAATAATTCTCGCCATCTACATTCTATCTCTGTTTTATTCAGTCCTTTCCCGGATCTCTGCCAACCACCGGATGCAGATCTATTTCCAGGTCATGACCGACGTGATTGTCATTACGGCCCTGATCTATGTCACCGGGGGGATCAGGTCAACATACGCCGTTTTCTATCCCCTGGTGATCATCTATGCCGTCCTGTATCTGGGACGGAATGGGGGACTGATTGCCGCCTCCGCCGCTTCCATCTGTTACGGTCTCCTCATCGATCTCGAATTCTACCGCCTCATCAAGCCTTTGTCGTATCCCTCCATGTGGGAAATACCCGATACCGCCGGTCATGTATTTTACCGAATCTTTGTTAATATCGTTTCCTTTTATCTCATAGCGGGGTTGGCCAGCTTTGTCGTGGAGAAAGAGAGGAAGACCAGGGCGCTTCTGGCGGAAAAGGAATCGGCTTTCAACAAGCTGGACCTTCTGTACCGGTCGATTATCGAATCCGTTGACGCCGGTATCCTGACCATAGATATGGAGAAAAGGATAAAATCATTCAACCGGGCGGCGGAAAAGATCACCGGCTGGAGCTTTACGGAAGTGGAAAACAGGGGGATCGACGAAGTATTCACTAACTGGGAAAGCCTGTTGGAAAACAAAGGTAGTTATGACCGGCAAATCCAGGGCCGCATCGAAATGACCGTTACGGCTAAAGATGGTCGGAAGTTGATTGTCGGTTGTCTTCCTTCGGTGCTCCGCGATCACGACGATCACAAATTCGGAGATATTTTGGTTTTCCAGGACCTGACCGCCGTCAAGCAGATGGAGGAAGTCTTGGAGAGAAACCGGCGTCTGGCATTCGTGGGGGAAATGGCGGCCGGGTTGGCCCATGAAATACGTAATCCTTTGGCCTCGATAAGCGGCGCCGTGCAGATGTTGCAGCGTGAAACCGGTTTTAGTGCCACGGAGGCACGCTTGATGCAGCTAATTATACGGAGCAAGGATCAGCTCGAGGGATTTATCAAGGATTTTCTCTTGTTGGCCAGGCCGGACCGGGGACCCCAACAGGTGGTGCATCTCACAGATCTCATTAAGGAAGTAATGGAAGCGGTAAGAGTTACCCCGGACTGGAACAGCGCCATTATACTCAGGGAAGATTTTGAGCCGGGCCTGACCGTGAGCGGCAACCGAGAGGAACTGCGCCAACTGGTATGGAACTTTGTACTCAACGCCGCCCAAGCCATGCCGGCGGGGGGGACTCTGAAGCTCGAAGCGCGGCAGCGGTCAAATGACGACCGGCCGGGGGTGGAATTTATTACCGCGGATACCGGCACCGGGATTTCCGAATGTGATCAACGGTCGATTTTCGAGCCTTTTTTTACCACCAAAGAGAGGGGTACCGGGTTGGGTTTGGCTATTGTCATGAGGATTATCAACAGCTACGGCGGTAAATTGTCCTTCAAAAGCGTAGCCGGCCGGGGCAGCACATTTCAAGTCTGGTTGCCCTGGCAGGAGAATATTTCAGGAGGTTTGGAAAATGGCCAGGATTCTCGTCGTTGACGATGATCTCGGAATGAGGGATTTGCTGGAGATCATGCTGACCCAGGAGGATTATGAGGTTGCCTGTTGCGGGGATCCGGACAAGGCCCTGCAAAGAGTTCAAAAAGAGCAGTTCGACCTGGTCATAACCGATCTTAAGATGCCGAAGATGGACGGAATAGAGTTCCTGAAGCAGGTTAAGGAAGTCAAACCGGAAACACAGGTAATTCTCATCACCGCCTTCGCTTCGGGGAATACCGCCCTTTCCGCAATGAAGGAAGGGGCTTACGATTATATAGAAAAAAACTTCGATATCGACGAACTAAAGCGGATAGTCCATGAAGCCATGGAAAAAAAGGGTATCAAAAGACAGGAGGCGCAATTCATCAAAGACCTGGCCGATGATGTCGCCTTCGGTGGAATGATCGGCAAGAGCAGGGAGATGCTGAAAGTCTATGGGACTATCAAGAAGGTCTCCGAAACGCCAGCGAATATCCTGATCCTCGGAGAAAGCGGTACGGGCAAGGAGCTGGTAGCCAAGGCCATTCATGAACACAGTCCGCGGAAAGACATGCCCTTTGTGGTCATCAATTGTGGCGGTATCCCGGAGAATCTCCTCGAATCGGAGTTTTTCGGTTATATGAAAGGTTCCTTCACCGGGGCCTTCACGGATAAGGCCGGGCTCTTCGAATCGGCAAATAATGGAACAATATTCCTCGATGAAATAGGGGAGTTGCCATCGTTATTACAAGTAAAGCTTTTACGTGTCGTCCAGGAGAAAACCTTTCGGCGGATAGGTGGAACGCTTGATATCAAGGTCAATGTGCGGATAATCTCCGCCACGAACCAGAACCTGGAAGACAAGGTTAAAAGAGGTTCGTTTCGTGAAGATCTCTACTATCGTCTCAATGTAATCCCCATTCATCTGCCGCCCCTGCGGGAAAGAAGAGAAGACATACCAGTATTGACACGCTATTTCATAGAAAAATATTCCCAAGAATTTGCCAAGGATATTAAGACCATTTCAAGTTATGCTCTGGAATTACTTATGGATTATCCTTTCCCAGGTAATGTGCGGGAACTGGAGAATATCATCGAACGCAGCGTGGCTTTGGAGAGCACCAATATCATCCTGCCGGACAATCTTTTCATCGACAGGGAACAGGTTAAAAATGACCATCCACATCCCGCCGGCATTCCCGAAGTGGGTATTCAGTTGAATGAAGAGTTGGCAAGAATTGAAAGGCAGTTCATCGAAATGGCCCTGAACAAAACAAAAGGTTCAAAAACCAAGGCAGCGGAACTTCTCCATGTGACCTTCGATTCCCTGCGCTATCGCATCGAAAAGCTGAGGATAGAAAATTCCGGGTGGGATTGAAAAAATACTTGACAAGGGCACCCACATCCATTAAACGTGATTGCCAAATAGAATCAAAGTGAAACGGAAAATCGACATGGCACGGCAGAGAAAATTTAATCTGGCTTTCTTTTTTAGCTTTAATGGCTTTTTTGGGGAGGTCTGCTCGCCGCGCTCATGACCTGATCAATAACGAATGAGCCGTGGGCAGACCGAAGAGGCGCCCACGGTTTTTTTTGGCCGTGGAGATTATCCCGGCCTTTTTTTTAAATCGCAAGGGGAAAAGCGAGTAAGGAGGAAGACATGACAGCAAGGATCACAAAAGGAATCATTATCGGCGTGATAGTGGGATTGATGGTGCTGGGCGTCTCCGGATGGGCGGCGGCGAAGGTCGTCAAGGTGGGGGCGGCAATCAACATGACGGGTCCCGCCTCGAGTTGGGGCCAGTTTCACGCCCGGGGACAGCAGGATTATTTTCGTTACGTCAACGAGGTCAAGGGGGGTGTCGCGGGAAATCGCATCGAAATGCTTCTGGTGGACACGGCCTACAAGGTTCCCGAAGCAGTGGCGGCGGTACGTAAGTTCGCCGTCCAGGAAAAGGTCGATATGATCGCCACCTGGGGCGCCGGCGAGGGACTGGCGGCCAAGCCCATCGTTCAGACCTACAAGATCCCCACCATCAACTATTCCACGAGTTGGGAAATCCTCGAACCACCCATAGATTACATGTATCTTCCCTTCGGAAGCTACAAGATGGACTGTTACGCCATCCTGGATTATATCCGGGCCGTTCATCAGGGAAACACCATCCCCAAGGTCGGTCTGCTCACCTACAATAACGCCTATGGTCGATCCATCCACAAACCCAGCCGGGAATACGCAAAAAAGGTGAAGATAGATATCGTGGCCGTGGAAGAGTTTCCCCCCAAGACCGTCGATCTCAATACGGAACTCCTCAGGCTGCAGAAGAAGGGCGCCCAGTACGTAATCATGCAGATGCTCCCCGCCGCCATTGTCACCACCTTCAAGAGCGCCGACCGCATCGGCTACAATCCCATGTTTTTCGGCACCTGGACCTCTACGGATCCTGATTTCTTCCGCCTGGGCAGAGGCTTGATCAAAGACCGGCTGCTGATGCAATTCCCCGGCGGCCTTCCCGTGGACCGCACGCCCGGAATCAAGGTCATGGAGGAATTATGGAAGCGATACAAAACGGTCAATAAATTTGATGCCTCCTATTGGGAGGGAGTGGTCGTGGCAATGATAATGGAGCGGGCATTCCTCCGGGCTCACGAAAAATTCGGCCACATCAACCGGGAAACGATCAACAAAGCTATGGAGTCCTTTCAGAACGAAGATTTTGGCGGCCTGGTGCCAAACGTGACCTACACGAAGAAAAATCATGGCGCCTCCTTCAAGGCCCGGCTCGTCCGGGTTCAGGAGAACGGATCGTACACGCCCCTAACCAAGTTCTTCGTTCCGGGCAAGGAAAAGATACGTTTACTGAAGTGAGCAGGCATTCAGGATGAAAGCCTATCGCGGACAGCCAGCGATTTTTGCCGCACGGAAGGAAGAGGAACGGCGGGCCCACCTGGAAATCAGGAACGTCTGCCTGAATTTCGGCGGCGTTAAGGCCTTGAACAACATCGATTTACAGGTGGGTAACGGAGAACTGTTTGCCGTGATCGGACCAAACGGCGCCGGCAAGACCAGCCTCATGAACTGCATCACCGGCTTCTATCGTGCCGTGAGCGGTCAGATCCTCTTCAACGGCCGGGAAATCACCCATCTTCACGCCCATGAACTGGTAAGAGTGGGAATAGGCAGGACCTTCCAGAATATCGAGCTTTTTCCCGGTATGACCGTATTGGCGAATATGCTCCTCGCCCGGCATCTCTATTGCGGTTACGGATTCCCCGGGGCCTCTCTCTATCTGCCGTCGGTGCGCCGCGAGGAGGTTCGCCACCGCAAGTTGATTGAAGAATTGATAGATTTTCTGGAAATGCAGGCCATCAGAAAAAAGACCGTGGCATCACTCCCTTACGGTCTGATGAAGCGGGTGGAGTTGGGCAGGGCCCTGGCCCTGGAACCACGACTGCTGGTTCTGGACGAGCCGTTTGCCGGTATGACCCTGGAAGAAAAGGAGGACATGGTACGGTTTATCACGGAGATAAACTCCGCCTGGGGCCAGACGATCATTCTTGTTGAACATGATATGGCCATCGTCATGAGCGTATCCCACCGGATCGCCGTTTTGAACTTCGGGGAAAAGATCGCCGAAGGCACGGCGGAGGAGATACGCCGTCATCCGGAAGTGATCCGGGCGTATCTGGGGTGAGGCAGAACACGATGACCACTAAATTCCAAGATGAACAGATGTTGACGCTGCCCCGTCTGCTCTGCAAACAGGCGGAAGTCCTGGGGCGCGGCGCCGTTGCCATACGGGAGAAGGCCTATGGAGTCTGGCACACCTACAATTGGGATGATTATCTCCGCTATGTCCGTCATACGGCTCTGGGACTTGCCTCCCTTGGGGTCCGGCGCGGCGAGAACGTGGTGTTGGTTGTCAACAATCATCCGGAATGGCTGTTCTCCGAATTGGGGGCACAGGCCATCGGGGCGGTGACCATCAACCTCTTTACCTCCTCCATCCCCGAGGAACTGCGGACCTCCCTGCAGCGCGCCCAGGCGGTCATTGTAGTCGCCCAGGATCAGGAACAGGTAGACAAACTCATCGAGATTAGAGCACGCATACCCCAGGTAAGAAAGGTGATTTATTTAGATCCAACGGGGATGCGGTCCTACCGGGAGGAGTCGTGGTTGCAGTCATATGCCGACCTGCTGAGTGCCGGGGAGGAAAAAGAACAACGGGAGCCGGATTATTTTTCACGGGAAATCAACAGGGGGAATGCCAAAGACATCGCCCTGATGATTCAGACCTCCGGGACAACCGGCGTCTCGAAGCTCGCCATGCTTTCTCATCGCAGCATGATCGCCATGGGTCGGCAATGGACCCAGGCCATCGCCCTTGAACGGGGGGAGAATTGGCTTTCCATGTCACCGCCGGCCTGGATCGTCGATCAGATGTGGGGGATGGGAGTTTCCCTCTATAGCGGTATGACGATGAACTTTCCCGAGACCCCGGAGACCGTGACGGAGGACTTCCGGGAAATCGGGCCGGCGGTGATAATCACCGCCAGCCGTTTTTGGGAAGATCTGGCCTCGAAAATCCGGGTGAAAATGGCTGATGCCGGGTGGCTGAAACGACGGCTCTTTCATTGGTCGGAAATGGTAGGTGCCGCCGTTATCGCCGCTCCTGGTAACGGCAAGGAACCTGCCGTTCTTACGAGCCTTCTGCACCGATTGGCTGGCTTGGTCATCTACCGCCCGCTTCTGGACCGGATCGGCTGCTCAGGACTCCGTAACGCCTATACCGGCGGGCATCCCATCAGCCCGGAAGTGATCCGTTTTTTTCAGGCCGTGGGGATGAATCTTAAACAGTGCTATGGCCTTACCGAGGCTGGAGGAATTTTTCAGGTCCAGCCGGATGGGGAGGTAAAGCCGGAGACCGTGGGCAAACCTCTGCCGGGCGTCCAGATCATGATGAATGAGGATCAGGAGGTGCTGGTCAAGAGCGAGGCCCTTTTTTCCGGCTACTACCGTGATTTTCAAAACACGGAAAAGGCCTTTCATGACGGCTGGTTGAAGACCGGGGATGCGGGCTATCTAGATCAGGAAGGACATCTGGTCATCATCGGCCGCAAGGAAGACATAATCAAAAACAAGAGCGGGCAGGCGTTTTCTCCGGATTTCATCGAAACTCGTCTCAAATTCAGTCCTTACATAAAAGAAGCGGTGGTGTTTGGAGAGGCCAGACCCTACATCACCGCCATGGTCAACATCGACATGGAAAATGTGGGCAACTGGGCCGAAGAGCGGCTGATCCCTTTTACCACCTATCTGGACCTCTCCCAGCAGCCCGCGGTGGAAGAATTGATTCGCGGGGAGATCGAAATTATCAACGGCCAACTGCCGGAGATAATGAAAATCAGAAAATTCCTCCTGCTCTACAAACTCCTCGATGCGGACGACGAAGAACTGACTCGGACCGGAAAAGTGCGCCGGCGTTTCATCTACGGCATATATCTCCCCCTCATCGAGGCTATGTACCGGGATGTCGAGCAGGTGGAAACGAAGGGGAAGATCCGTTACCGCGACGGCAGGGTAGGGGAGATAACGACCAATGTCCGCATCTTGACATTGACCATGAAATAACACCGGAAAGGATAAATATGGATTTTTTTGTCCAACTGCTGGTTAACGGCCTGAGTGTGGGTTTTCTCTACGGCATTTCCGCCATGGGTTTTGTCATGATCTTCAAGTCTTCCAGCGTCCTCAATTTTGCCCACGGCGAGTTGCTGGCCATCGGGGCATACATCTTTCTGGTCCTGGCGACGGAGGCCCAACTGCCGATTTATGGCGCCTTCATCCTCACGATGCTTGCCTGCTTCTCCCTGGGATTCATCGTGGAAAAACTCTTTCTGCGGCCCCTCATCGGCGAACCGCTGATTTTTGTCATCATGCTCACCGTGGGACTGTCAGCCATGTTCAAAGGACTGATTCTCCTGATCTGGGGCGGCAACCTCTACACCTTCCCGGAGTTCCTCCCGGAATGGCTGGCCCTGACCTGGGGCGATGTAACCGTTCAACCCGTCTATACCCTGGCGCTGGTGGCAGGGGTGTCCTTTCTGACCCTCTTCGGTTTGTTCTTCAAGTTTTCCTCCCAGGGGATATATATGCGATCCGTTGCCGACAATCAGCGGGCCGCCTTGTCACTGGGGGTCAACGTAAAGAACGTCTTTGCCCTTTCCTGGGCCATCGCGGCACTGGTGGCTGGGCTTTCCGGCATCATTTTGGGCATCATCAACGGCGTCAACGTCCATGATTTGAGTGCCATCGGGTTGAAGGTATTTCCGGTGGTCATCCTCGGAGGTCTGGACAGCATCGGTGGCGCCATCGTCGGCGGCCTCATCATCGGCCTGCTGGAAACTCTTACCGGCGGTTATATTTCGCCCTCCCTGAGGGACGTGGTTCCCTACGTCGTCCTCGTCGTCATCCTCATGCTGAAGCCCTATGGCCTGTTCGGACAGGTGGAAATAGAGAGGGTCTGAGATGGGAAAGAGGATATTTCATCCCTGCGGCAACTATCACGAGCGATACGAGACACAGCTCAACGTCTATGAAACGGACTACGGCCGATTCTGGACTGCCGTTGGGGTCATCCTGCTGTTCACGGTGGTCCCTTTGGCCAGTTCCCCTTATCTGCTGTATGTGGTGAATTCCATCGGTATTGCCGCCATCGCCGCCATCGGACTCAATATCCTCGTCGGTTACACCGGCCAGATCTCTCTGGGGCATGGTGCCTTCTTCGGCGTCGGCGCCTATGGAGCCGCCTATCTGGCGACCCGCTGGGAGGTGCCCTTCCTCGTTAGTGTTCCCGCCGCTGGACTGATCACCGCCATCACCGGACTTGTTTTCGGACTGCCCTCCAGCCGCCTGAAGGGACTGTATCTGACCATTGCCACCCTGGCCGGCCAATTCATCATTGAATACGTACTCATCCACTGGGAGACGGTTACCAGAGGAACCATGGGGATCACTTTACCTACGGCAACGATATTCGGTCTGGATATAGCCGGCGATCGAACCTTCTTTTACGTGATCTTCGCCCTGCTCATCGCGATGCTGTGGTTAGCCGTCAATCTCATGCGCACCAAATACGGGCGGGCCTTCGTCGCTATCCGGGACAACGATCGGGCGGCGGAGGGCATGGGGATAGCGATTTTCCCCTACAAACTTCTTGCCTTCGCCATCAGCTCCTTTTACGCCGGCGTTGCCGGGGCGGTTTGGGCCTACTATACCATAAGTATCACCACCGAACCTTTCAATCTCGGACTTTCGGTGGAATACATCGCCATGGTCATCATCGGCGGCATGGGCAGCATGTCCGGAGCCCTTTTCGGTGCCGTTTTCATCACCGGATTGAATGAAATACTGAGATGGGGAACCGATTTGATGATGAATATGGGCTTTGTATCGCAAATGGGTTTGAGTATGGCCCCGCTCCGGGAGTTTGTCTTCGGCTTGGCCATTGTCCTGTTTATCCTGTTCGAGCCCCGGGGGCTGGCGGAGGTGTGGCGCATCGTTCGTTCCAGTTTCCGACTCTGGCCGTTTTCTTATTGAGGAGGCCGGGACATGCTGTTGAAGGTCAATAATATCTCCGTAGTATATTCGGATGTTATCCAGGTTCTGAAAGGGGTATCCCTGAATGTGGAAAAGGGGAAGATCGTGTCGCTGCTGGGCAGCAACGGTTCGGGAAAGACCTCTACCCTCAAGGCGATATCGGGTCTCTTGAAACCGGAAAACGGCAAGGTGACCGACGGCGAGATCGTCTTTCAGGGAAAGGGCATCCACAACCAATCTCCCGAAGCGATTACCCGGATGGGAATCATTCAGGTTCTGGAGGGCCGTCAACCCTTCAAGTATCTTACGATAGAAGAAAATCTCCGCGTAGGGACAGCGGTGCGGAGGGATAAATCATATCGTCAGGACCTGGAAATAGTCTATCACTATTTTCCGGCCCTGGTGGCCCGACGCCGCTCCAAGGCCGGATACTGCAGCGGCGGGGAACTGCAGATGCTGGTCATCGGCCGGGCGCTGATGGCCAAGCCGGAACTTCTCCTTCTCGACGAGCCGTCCCTCGGTCTGGCCCCGCTCATTGTCAAAGAGATCTTCGACATCATCAAGAAGATAAATGAAGAACAGGGGGCCACCATTGTCCTGGTGGAGCAGAACGCCAACATGGCCCTCCAGATCGCCCATTACGGTTACGTTATGGAGAACGGCAAGATCGTCATGGAGGGCACGGCCGAGGATCTGGTCGAGAATCCCGATATCAAGGAATTCTACCTGGGGGTGGCGGCGACGGGTGATGCCCGGGCCTATCGCGATGTCAAATCCTATCGAAGACGGAAAAGGTGGTTTTGACCATCAAAGGCGGATGTCAGACAGGAACGTCAGTTTTCGGCTACGGACATGTCCCGCATTTTCAATTGGATTTCGCTGATGCCGTTCCAGTGATTGAATTGTGGGGTGAAGGCGATGTCCGAGGTCGTTCCGGTGGTCAAATGATGGACAAAATGCCCCTTGCTGAACCAGATGCCATTGCAGGATACGCCGTCGCCGTGGAGCCGCAGCCGCAAATGGTTGTTGCCCACCACGTTGGAAGCGGCGACATTCACGTTCCGTACGCACAGGATCGGCTCTGGATTACGGCTTCCGAAAGGAGCCAGCATCACCATTTGATTCAAAAGATCATGGTTGACATCCCGGAGATGGCACTGAGCGTCGATGGAGGTTTGTGAGATCATGTTTCCGGGCTGAATATTCTCCCTGATCACCTCTTCCAGCAACTGGCGAAAATCGCCGATGTGTTCCTCGCGAATGGAGATCCCGGCGGCATATTGATGACCGCCATAAGACAGCAGCAGGGAGTCGCATTTTTTCAGTCCCTGGTAGATGTTGAAATCCAGAATGCTCCGACCGGAGCCCTTGCCGATGCCGTTACGAATACTGATGAGGATGGCGGGTCGATAAAAACGATCGACGAGTCTTGCGGCGACGATACCGATAACTCCGGGGTGCCAGTTGGACGAGGCGAAGACGAGGGCGGATCTGGAAAGCGGATCCATTGTTTGGGCAATCTCCGCGAGGATCTCGTCGAGGATGTTCTTTTCCATGGCTTGACGCTTGCGATTGTAACCGTCCAGTAGTCTAGCCAATTCCCGGGCTTCGTTGAGATCGTCGGTTAGAAGCAGTTTTACCGCTTCGGATGGTGAACCGACCCGACCGGCGGCGTTGATCCGGGGGATGAGGCAGAACGAGGCCCGGTTGGAGTCGACTACCTGAGTTTCGATCCCGCAGATTTCTTTCAGGGCCTTGAGGCCGACCCGGCGTTCCTCGGTGATGATATCCAGGCCGATTTTGGTGAAGACGCGGTTTTCATCGATAAGGGGTGAGATGTCCCCGATGGTGCCCAGGGCCACTAGATCGAGATATTCTTTGAGATTGGGATAACTGCGTTTGTCCCAGAATCCTGATTCCCGCAACTGGCCCCTCAGGCAGATAAGAAAATTGAAGGCGATTCCTACGCCGGCCAGATCCTTGAAGGGAAAGGAACAATCACGGCGGTGCGGGTTGATTACCGCTATGGCGGGCGGTAATTCTTCCGGTACTTCGTGATGATCGAGGATGATCGTATCGATGCCTTGGCTGGCGGCGTATTGCACTTCTTCCTGATCGGATACCCCACAGTCCACGGTGATGATCAAACCGATGCCGCGACGCTTGAGGATATCGATGGCGTTGTGGTTTAGACCGTATCCTTCCGTGATGCGGTCGGGGATGTAATAATCAATGCCCGGCAGCAGAGGACGAAGAAATCTGAGGAGAACGGCGGTGGAGGTTATGCCGTCGGCATCGTAATCACCGAAGACAACGACCTTTTCTTTCTTGGTGATGGCTTGGATGACGCGATGGACCGCCTTTTTCATGTCCTGCATGAGAAAGGGATTGTGCAGGTCGTTTAGGGAGGGGAAGAGATATCTTTTGGCGTCGTCGATGCAGAGGATGTTTCTGCTCATGAGGATTTTGGATATAATCGGCAGGATGCCAAGTTCCCGGGCCAAATGTTCCGTGAGGTCCTCTTTTTCCAGGGAAAAACGCCACCTGGTTACCGGCAACGACTGTTTATTCCTCAATTTTAGATACATATTCCTTTTATTTTGATTCTGTATCATAGACTTATCAGTCGTAATGTCAAGCAGGAAATTTGCTTTTTTGTTGACACGGCAGCGGTCACTGGCATACTAAGAAGTCATGAAAACTGTGGAAATTGAAATGTCGCGCAAAAATCTGGCGTTGTTCCAGTTCCTGTTGGAAGGATACGGGCGGGTGGCCGCCGTGACCACCATCGATCCTCATATAGCTCGAGTGCGCATTACCATCATGCCGGATTTCAAAGAAGAAGTATTCGAGATAATTGCACGGATTGCCAAAATTGTCGCCTGCCGGCGGATCTCCTGACCCGGATCTGGAACGGATGGTGAACATTGAGCTCCGCTTTCAGGGAGGAAAAGATGAAGCGGCTTTACCGGTTGATAAACGTGATTGTTATACTTCCCTTGCTCATGGGCATGAGCAATCTGGGAGGCGAATCTCCGGCCCGCATCCCCGTGCCGGAAAAGAAATTCAAGGCCGCGTTCATCGATCAGACCGACACCTATACGGATGTCAGCGAGGCCAGTATCGACGGGCATGCCTTTCTCGCTGGGAAAAAAGGGGAAGGAAATTACACCGTGGCGTTTGAGAACATCCATTATATCGATTATCTTATGAAAAATGATATCCTCATCGCCCAAATACAAATGAGGGACGGTGCCGTCCTGTCCCTCACCGTAAAAAAGAATTCCCATGCCTTTGGTAAAACGAGCTACGGCACCTTTCAAATCCGCCTGGCGGACCTGAAAAGGATGACGATCCTGGGTCCGCAGAAATAGTACCGCATTAGGAGGCCTCACATGCTGATGATGACCCATACCTGGCTTCTCGACAGCTATCTTAAGGAAAAGCGGCTCAGCAGCGATTATCTGGATCTGTTCATCTACAATATCTGTCCCGATCTCCTTCCTCTTCACAAAGGGATTACCGCATCGGAAACACACGGCATCTCCCGTTTCACCCCGCTACCCCAGAATCGCCGAAAAAATGCCTTCGTTCAATTCCATCTCATGGTGGATGACTTATCCCACCACGGGATGATTCCCACCGAGCCCGTCCGGGAATTCAACCCCGATTCCCAAGGCTATACATATTTGAAGGGTAAACCACTGGTAGAACCACTGCGTGATATTTATGAATTTCAGGGCACGCCCATCCCCTATGCCCAGGCCGCCTACCGCTCCCACATGGTAATCGAGATGACCTTCGATCTTGCCATGCATGGTGCGGAAAGCAGAGAGGGCGAAAGGTTGATCACCCTTATATGCGATGCCATGCACTTCACCGTGGAGGAAAAACTTACGGAATTCAGCACCGACATCGCCTGGCTGTATGGCATGTCGCCGGCGACGGTGGCGGAAACCATGCGAAAGGGGGCGGCGTTTTACAATCGGGCGCGGATCAGGAGTTTCATGAGCATGGAAGGCAGAATTCAGCTCTTTGCCGGCAAATTCGGTATTTCCCGGGAGGATGATCAGGCGCTGGCCATGTTGGCGGAGGTCATGAATCAGGGAATGGAGTTGGTGAGGGATTACGATGACTTCATGAAGCCGGCCCTCGCGGAGATCCGGAGCGCCGGCTTCAATCCCGAATACTGATCAAACCGCCTTCCGGACGAATCCGGATCTAAGGCAGCGGGTACAGATCTTGATGCGGCGCACCGCCCCGTTTTTGTCGTCCAAGGCGCGAATCTTCTGGAGGTTGGGCCGCCAAACCCGCTTTGTCTTGTTGTTGGCGTGACTGACGTTATTTCCCACCACGGGTCTTTTCCCGCATATTTCACATACTCTGGCCATAAAAACTCCTTGCAAACAATAGTGGCGTGGTTGCTACAACAACAGGGGAAAATATGCAAGCCTTTTTTCACCCTTCGTTTTTCATCACCAGGGGTTGGCCGGTCGATTCGATTACCCGCATCCAGATATTTCCGGTCGGATCAACCTTTTTCCCCGACATAACGGCCCGCAGAGGAAGATGCACGTATTCCCCGCGGAAAAGCCCGACCAGCATCCCGGTCTTGCCGCTCATGCCGGCATGGACGGCGTATTGTCCCAGGGCGCCGCAGTAAATGCTGTCCCCGGCATTGGCGGGGACGCTACGGATCATGTAGCTGGGGTCGATATACTTGACGTTTACCGGAAGACCATCATTTTTGAAATGCCCCTCGATGGCGCACTTGAGATACAGGCCGATATCGAAAAGCTTCAGATTTCCCGAGGCGTCAGTCTCGATGGTGTCATCTTCCCGGAAGAAGAACTCCTGGCCGGCACCTTCCGCCACCAGAATGACGCAATGGAGGCGGCTGCGCAAACGCTCTTCCAGGGCCTTCAAAAAACCTCTTTCTCCGTGAAGGTCGAAAGGTACTTCAGGAATGAGAACGAAGTTGGCGTCGTTCTGAGCCAGAGCGGCATGTACGGCGATATGCCCTGATTGCCGGCCCATGAGCTTTACGAGACCGATGCCCATGGGTGCCCCCTTGGCCTCAACATGGGCGGACCTAATCGCCTGAACGGCCTCGGAAATAGCCGTGTCGAAACCGAAGGTCTTGTCCACGAGATTCAAATCGTTATCTATGGTCTTGGGGATGCCGATCACGCTTATATCCAGTTTCCTCCGGGCAATCTCTTCGGTGATCAGTTCCGTGGCCCGCATGGTGCCGTCGCCGCCGATACAAAAAAATATGTCGATGTTCATCCGCTTCAGGACATTGACGATCTCACCGATGTCCTGTTTTCCCCGGGATGAAGAAAGGATGCTGCCGCCGACAGCGTGGACATCCTTTACCAGCTCCGGCGACAACTCTATCACCTCATGTCCGAAGGCGGGGATAAGCCCCTGAAAACCATATTTTATTCCCACAATGTTTTGGACGGCGTAACGATGATAGAGTTCCATGACGATCGCACGGATAACATCGTTTATTCCCGGGCAGAGACCGCCGCAGGTAACGATGGCCGCCTTGGTTTTGGGCGGATCGAAGTAGATCATCCGGCGGGGGCCGGCGACTTCGATGGACAGCGGCGGCTGGAGGTCCCAAGGATGAGAGGAAAGATGACGCAGATCGTTGTCATAGATGATGCGCCGGTCGTCGGGGGTGAAATAGCTGACGGTTATCGGTGAGGGAATGGTGGCACTCCCCAGGGCTGGTATTTCAAAATTCAGGTCGCTGGTCGTCATCATTATTCCTCCTTTTCCCCGCCTCCTGTCCGAATAATGCATTCAGGACGTAACACCGCGCACGGAAACGGCATCATCTCGACGGTAACGGCCGGGGATGAGTCATCATTCCGAGAGAGGGGGATTGTGCTGCGCCCGGATATCTCCCCCGCGGTTTCCTTTGAGCAGCACCTTGCGGCCTTGCACTTCCAGGCGATTTTCCGCATACCACTGAATGGCCCGAGAATAAATTTTATGCTCCTCCTGGAGGATCCGGGCGGCCAGCCTTTCTTCATTGTCTTCATCAAAAACGGGGACCACAGCCTGGATAATGATCGGTCCCGTGTCCACGCCGCCGTCGGCAAAATGGACCGTGCAGCCGGAAAAACGGACACCGTAGTCCAAGGCCTGTTTCTGGACGTGCAGACCCGGGAAGGCGGGAAGGAGCGCCGGATGAATATTCATGATCCGCATGGGAAACGCGGCAAGGAAACTTTTCGTAAGGATCCGCATGAAACCCGCCATGACCACCAGTTCCACGTCATAGGAGCGGAGGACGTCGATCAAATGACGATCGAAATCGTTCCGGGAAGTATAGTCGCGATGATCTACCACGATCGCCGGAACATTGTGGTTCCGGCATCGCTGCAGGGAGAAGGCGTCGGCATTGTTGCTGATCACGATGCTTATTTGTGCATCCAGACGTCCCGCTTCGATGTTGTCGATGATCGCCTGGAGATTGGAGCCGCCGCCCGAAACGAGGACCCCGAGTTTGAGCTTGTTTTTCATGGGTCCGTAAATTGAACTGACGCTTCTTGCTCCGAGCGTTTTTCGATGTGACCGATGCAGAACGGCTGTTCTCCCATCATGGCGATTCTCTCCATGACTTCATCCCGATCTCCTTCGGATACGACGATCATCATCCCCACCCCCATATTGAATACGCGCCACATCTCCATTTCCGCCACTTTGCCCAGATCCCGCAAGAGTGAAAATATGGGCGGCACCGGCCAGCTTTGCCGGTAAACAACGGCCTTGCACGGTCCCGGTACGATGCGGGGAATATTGTCGAGGAAACCGCCGCCGGTAATATGTACCAAACCCTTGATATGGAAGCTCTTTATCAATTTGAGCAGGGCTTTGACGTAGATCCGGGTGGGTTTGAGGAGCTCTTCGCCGATGGAAACATCCAGTCCGGCCGGCCGGTCGGCTGCGCTCAGATTGGCCATGTCGAAGACGATCTTTCGGGCCAAAGAATAGCCGTTGCTGTGCAGGCCGCTGGAGGCCAGACCGATGATGGTGTCGCCGACGCCGATTCCCGATCCGTCGATGATTCTATCGCTGTTCACGACGCCGACGCAAAATCCCGCCAGATCGTATTCGCCCTCCGGGTAAAAACCGGGCATTTCCGCTGTTTCCCCGCCGATGAGGGCACAGCCGGCGTCGAGGCATCCCCGGACAATGCCCCGGACGATGTCGATTCCCGTCTCGATGCCGATCTTGCCGGTCGCCAGGTAATCGAGGAAGAACAGCGGCTCCGCTCCCTGGACGATAACATCGTTGACACACATCGCCACCAGATCGATGCCGATAGTGTCATGACGGTTCATCATCTGGGCGATCTTGAGTTTGGTCCCCACGCCGTCGGTGGACGAGACGAGGACGGGATCGGGGGTCCGGTTTAGATCGAGATGAAAAAGGCCGCCGAAACCGCCGATCCGCCCCATGACCTCTTTACGGGCGGTGCCGCTTACGAGCGGTTTGATTCTCTCCACAAAGAGGTTGGCCTGATCGATATCCACGCCGGCCTGCCGATAGGTTGTCGTCATCATTATCATCCTTTAGTGATCTGGACTGCATGGAAAACAAAGCTTAATGTTCACAAAGCGAAGCTTAATGCGTGCAAAGCGGAGCTTGATCTCCATAAAGTAAAGCTTAATGTTCATATAATGGAAAAATTGCCAACCGGGCTGGTCTGCGATTTCATAGCTCAATACGTCGGTAAAGTCAATTGATGCCTGCTTACCAGCGGGAATTTGTTTTGACAAATGTACGCCACTATTATAAAAACGCGAAAACTTAAATTTGGGATATCAGGCCATGAAGAAGATCACGTTGGGATTGATAGGCTTCGGAACCATCGGCTCCGGGGTGGTAAAATTGTTGCGGGAAAACGGCGGCCTTATCGAGAGGCGCCTGGGGGCCCGTCTTTTTCTAAAAAAAATCGCCGATCTGGATATTACCACGCCCCGGGTGGTTCCCGTCCCTCCGGAGCTGATGACTACCGACGCGGCACAGATTATCGATGATCCGGATACCGATATCGTCATCGAACTTATGGGCGGCTATGAACCGGCGCGCTCCTTCATCCTGGCGGCCCTGGCAAATGGAAAACATGTCGTCACCGCCAACAAAGCCCTGCTCGCCACATACGGTAACGAGGTGTTCATGGTCGCGGACCGCCATGATGTGGATATCCGTTTCGAGGCCAGCGTCGGCGGTACAATCCCCATTGTGAAGACCCTCAAGGAATCGCTGGTAGGAAACCAGATCGATTCCTTCATGGCGATCATGAACGGGACATCGAACTATATCCTCTCCAAGATGACCGATGAAGAGAAACCCTTCGATGTCGTCCTGAAAGAGGCGCAGGCACTGGGTTTTGCCGAAGCGGATCCGACGTTTGATATTGAAGGGATCGATACGGCTCACAAACTGGCGATCGCCCTCTCCTTGGCCTACGGAAAACGGGTGGATATCGACGAGATCTATCGGGAGGGAATATCGGGAATAAGCATGCAAGATCTGGAATTTGCAAAAGAATTCGGATACCGCATCAAACTGCTGGCCCTGGCCTTCTCCCGAGGGGACTTGGTTGAGGCGCGGATTCATCCCACAATGATTCCCGTTGATGCGATGCTGGCCAATGTAAACAGTAATTTCAACGCGTTTCATATTATCGGCAGTTCATCCGGACCGGTATTCCTCTACGGTCAAGGGGCCGGCATGATGCCTACGGCCAGTGCGGTAATCAGCGACATCATCGACATTGCCCGAGGGATGCTCCACGGAGTCAGCCGCCTCGTTCCCTACCGTTCCCTGGGCGAAGACATAATCGATGACATCCGGCTTATCCCCTTTCCAGAGATCCGAACGAACTATTATTTCCGTTTTATGGCCGCCGACAAGGCTGGGGTACTGTCGAAGATCAGCGGCATCCTTGGAGAAATGAACATCAGCATTGCCTCGGTCATTCAGAAGGGGAGGAAGAAGGATGGAGCGGTACCGGTGGTAATGACGACGCACAAAGCCCGGGAACGGGACGTCCGGGAGGCCCTGGCGCGGATCGATCGCTTGGACGTGGTCCATGAACCGACGGTGTTGATACGCATCGAGGATGAGAGGTTGTGATGAAGTACATCGTCTTGCTTGGTGACGGTATGGCCGATTATCCCCTGGAGCGGTTGGGAGGCAAGACTCCCCTGGAGACGGCACGGACCCCGCAAATGGATTTTCTGGCCCGGGAGGGGATCCTGGGCCTGGTGGACACTATCCCCCCAGGCTTCAAGGCGGGAAGCGACGTGGCCAACCTTTCCGTTCTTGGGTATGACCCCGCAACCTGCTATTCGGGACGCGGGCCCCTGGAGGCAGCCAATATGGGCGTGGCGCTCGGACCCCGGGACGTGGCCTTCCGCTGTAATCTTATTACTCTTGGCGATGGCGGGGATTCCACCATGGACGATTTCACCGCCGGACACATCACCAGCGGTGAGGCGGCGGAGATCATCGCCTCACTGCAAGATACCTTGGGAAATGATGAGTTCCAGTTCTTTCCGGGAGTAAGTTATCGCCATCTCTTCGTCTGGCGCAATGGTGTCGCGGAGATGCAGACCACGCCACCCCACGACATCACCGGACAAAAGAGCAACGCTTACCTGCCCGCGGGGCCGGGGAGCCGGACCGCCATTGACGTGATGAGTCGGGCTAAGGTCATCCTGACGTCCCATTCGGTTAATGAGACCCGAAAGCGGGAGGGAAAGCGACCGGCCAATGCCGTCTGGCTGTGGGGTCAAGGCCGGGTGCCGCAAATGGTGAAGCTTACGGATCGATACGGATTCCGGGGCGGAGTGATCTCCGCGGTAGATCTCCTCAACGGCATCGGTGTCTATGCCGGACTGCAACCGCTGCGAGTGGAAGGGGTCACCGGCTATATAGATACCAATTACCGCGGCAAGGCGGAGCGAGCCCTGGCGGCGCTTCAGGATCTGGATTTCGTCTTTGTCCATGTGGAGGCGCCGGACGAGATGGGGCACGAGGGCAATCTCCCCGGAAAAATCAAGGCTATCGAGGACTTCGACAATCTGGTGGTAGGTCCGGTCCTCAAGGGGATGCCCGGCCTCGGCGCGGTGCGCATCCTGGTCCTGAGCGATCATCCCACCCCGATCAGCATCCGTACCCATGCCGCTGATCCCAGCCCCTTCGCCGCATACTCAACCGTTGAAAAGGAAAACCGGCCTTCCGGCCGGAGCTACGGCGAGGCAACGGCCCGGGAAACCGGCCTGCTGGTGACCCCCGGCAGCGACCTCATGGATCTCTTCATCTCTCCAGGAAGGCCATTCTTTTGATAAACCGCACTAAAATCCGGGTAATCTACGCCGATACAGATGCCATGGGGATCGTCTATCATACGAACTATATAAAGTGGTTCGAGGTGGGGAGAACGGAACTATTCCGCGACTTGGGAATCATCTATGTGGAATGGGCCACGGAGGGCATCAGCCTCCCTCTCACCCGGGCCTACTGCCATTATCTCCTTCCGGCCCGCTGCGACGATGTGGTTTGGGTGGAGACGGAGATCGCTTACCTGAAACGGGCGAGCGTGAAATTCCGCAACATAATTCTTAATGAAGACAAAAAGCGGATACTGGCGAAGGGATATACCGTCCATGCCTGCCTAAACCGGGAAGGCAAGATCAGCCGCATTCCGGAGAAAATGGCGGCCATGATCGGCAGAGGTATAAAGACTGAAACAGGAGAGTAATATGGCAAGCAAGATGAATAAGCAGGAGATACTGACGCCGGACAAATTTCAGGTATTTCTTGAAACAGCGAGAGATTACATCTTGACCCACAAAAGGAACATAGCGGTGGGGACGGCGGTCGTGACATTGATCATCGCCATGGTCGCCGGCTGGGCCTACTGGCGCCAGACCGAGGAGACCAAGGCCGCGAATCTCTACAATCAGGCCGTACTGAACAATTCCCGCCTGGCCGTGATGAACCAGGATGTGGCAGCCACCGTAAAGCCGTTTCAGGAAGTGACTAACAAGTATCCCGGCAGCAAGGCTGCCATTCTTTCTCAATACCGGATCGGCAACGCTTATCTTAACGCCGGAAGAACCGATGAGGCGATAAAGTTCTTCCAGGCATATCTAAAGGGGAAAAGCGGTGATAACGAGTTGACGGCCCTGGCCTACAACGGCCTCGGCTACTGTTATGAGACCATGGGCGACTTCAAGCTTGCCTTGAACAACTATGAGAGGGCCCTGCAATCCCGGGCGGGCGGACCCTTCGCCGGCGATATCCTCGCCGGTATGGCCCGAAGCTACGAGGGAATGCAGGACAAGGACAAGGCCAGGGAATATTACCGGCAGGCCATGGAGAAGGTGCAGGATCCAACGCTGAAGATGCTGATCGGCCGGAAATTGGCAATGCTGGGTTAATCGCAAATGGGGAGATAGGAATCTTATGAAAGTATTGATGTCAGGAAATGAGGCCATAGCCAGAGGTGCTTATGAATGCGGAGCGAGGTTCGGCGCCGGTTATCCCGGGACACCGAGCACTGAAATTCTGGAGGAATTCTCAAAATACGAAGGTGTGTACGCCGAATGGGCCCCCAATGAAAAGGTAGCCCTGGAGGTGGGAATCGGGGCGGCCGTGGCCGGGGCGAAGGCTTTGGTCACCATGAAACACGTCGGAGTGAATGTGGCCGCCGATCCCCTGTTCACGGTTAGCTACACGGGGACCAACGGAGCGCTGGTCGTCGTATCCGCCGATGATCCATCCCTGCACAGTTCCCAGAACGAGCAGGACAACCGCAATTACGCGAAGTTCGCAAAGCTGCCCATGCTGGAGCCGGCGGACAGCGCCGAGGCGGGGAGGTTCGTCAAGATCGCCTTTGAAATCAGCGCCGCTTTCGATACCCCGGTATTTCTCCGCTCCACCACCCGGGTATCCCATTCCAAGTCCGTGGTCGTTACCGAAACACCCGTCCCCTATGAGGATCGAACGGAGTTGCGGATCAACCCTTCCAAGTACGTCATGGTCCCCGCCATGGCCCGTATAAGGAGAGTGGAGGTGGAAAAACACCTGCAGGCCCTACGGGAATTTGCCGAGACCTTTCCCGAAAACCGGATGGAGATCAACAATACCGAGATGGGCATCATTACGGCGGGCATGCCTTATAACTACGCCAAGGATGTCCTGCCAAACTGCTCCTATTTAAAGCTGGGCCTAGTCCATCCACTGCCGGAAAAGCTGATCCGCAAATTTGCCTCTCTAGTTAAAAAGCTATTTGTTATCGAAGAACTGGATCCTTTCCTGGAAGAACAGATCCGGGCTATGGGAATCGAAGTAACGGGCAAGGAACTCTTTTCCTATACCAATGAATTTGATCCCGGGGTCATCGCCGGGGCAATGATGAAGAAAACCGACGCGGCGGTAAAGTTGCCGGAGGTCGCCATTCCTCCCCGACCGCCGAATCTCTGCCCCGGTTGCCCCCATCGGGGCCTTTTCCATGTCCTGGGGAAGATGAAGACGACATTCGTCGCCGGAGATATCGGTTGTTACACCCTTTCGTTCATGAAACCCCTGGAAGGGCTTCACTCCTGTGTCTGCATGGGGGCCAGCATCGGGATGGCCCACGGGATGAGCAAGGCCTTGGGGGAAAAGGGAAGGGGAAAGGTCGTGGGCGTGATCGGGGACTCCACATTCATCCATTCGGGGATCACCCCCCTGTTGAATCTGGCCTATAATCAAGGCGATGCCGTCATCGTCATCTGCGACAACCGGACCACGGCCATGACGGGGATGCAGGAACATCCCGCCACCGGCTACACCCTCCAGGGGGCAAAGGCCAAAGAGTTGGATTTTCAAGCCTTGGCTGCGGTCCTCGGCATCGACAGCGTCCGGGTCATCGATCCCTACGACCTAAAAAACACCCGGACCGTCATGAAGGAGGAACTGGCCAGAAGCGGATCATCACTGGTCGTTTCCCGGCGTTCCTGCGTACTTTTCAAACGCCGGTACACGGAAACTCGAAAGCCACTCCGGGTTAATGTGAATAAATGTATCGGTTGCCGGAATTGTCTCGATTTGGGCTGCCCGCCGATCGCATGGCGGAGCTTCAAGGATCAACCGGCGAACGAGATTATAAAGAACGCCAAAAAGCAGGAAGGAAATTCATATATCGATGCCGATTTATGCACGGGTTGCACGCTCTGCCGTCAGGTGTGCAAGGTAGGAGCCATCGAGGAGGTGGAATGATCCATGGACAAAAAAGGCAAAAAAGCGGGTAAAAATATAACCGGCCGGGTAATCAGCGTTCTGATGGCCGGAGTGGGCGGTCAGGGGATTCTCCGTGCCAGTGATATCCTGTGCCGGGTCATCATGGAGGCAGGCCTCGATGTGAAAAAGAGCGAGGTGCACGGGATGGCCCAGCGTGGCGGGTGCGTGACCAGCCATGTCCGTTACGGACAAAAAGTCTATTCCCCCATCGAACGCAAGGGGAATGTGGAGATCCTCCTGGCCTTTGAGAAGCTTGAGGCGCTGCGCTACCTAGACTATCTCAAGCACTCGGGAAGGATCATCATCAACGAAGTGGAAATCTATCCCCCGGCGGTCAATCTGGGGTCGATGACCTACCCGGATAATGCCGTTGACCTCGTCCGCCATAAATTTTCCACCGTGATGGTTGTCAATGGTCGTGACCTGGCCGCGGCGTCAGGAAATATCCGCACGGAAAATACGGTTCTCCTCGGCGCACTGTCGCAATGGCTCGATTTCGAGCTCGACATTTGGGAGCGAGTCCTTAAGGAGTCTTTTCCTCCCAAGGCCCTGGACGCCAATCTTCAGGCCTTTCATTTGGGACGGGATTATCGGGAAGGGTAGGGTGCAGTTCTGGAAGAAAGACAATCGTCCTGAAACCAGCGAAGCTGGTTAATGTTCACAAACCGGCGAAGCTGGTTAATTTGCATAAACCGTCAAAGCTCATTTATGTTCATAAATATCAGGTTAAATCTTGACAACCCGGCCTTCGTTGGTAAGTTAGCGATAATAAATCTCCAGCGGGGAAAGTAAAAGAATGGCAGAAGACTATTATCAGTTGTTGGGTGTGGACAAGAAAGCGAGTGCCGAAGAAATCAAGAAGGCCTATCGAAAACTGGCTTTCAAGTGGCATCCCGACCGGAATCCGAACAGCAAGGCGCAGGCCGAGGAAAAATTCAAAAAGATCAGCGAGGCTTATGCCGTATTGAGCGATCAGGAAAAGCGCCAGCAATACGACATGTATGGTTCCGCCGATCAGTTCCGGCAGAAATACACCCAGGAAGACATCTTTCGCAACTTTGATTTGAATGATCTTTTGCGTAGTTTTGGCTTTGATTTTACCGGAGGAGGGGGAAGAACCAAAGGCTTCTCTACCGGTAGCCGGCGCCGGGGCGGTTTTCAGCAGTCCTTTGATCCCTTTGCCGATCTGTTCGGGGGCGGCGGGCAATCGTACGGCCACATGCCGCGGCAGGGGCAGGACCTTCAATACAACCTCTCAATAACCTTAGAGGAATCCGTCCAGGGAGTGGAAAAGAAACTCGCCCTGCAGCGTGAGGATCGGGTCGATGAGATCAACGTAAAGATCCCGGCCGGAATCGGTGCCGGCAAAAAGCTGCGGCTGGTGGGCAAAGGGGCTCCCGGATTTGACGGAGGGCCGACTGGTGATTTGTATCTCCACATCAATATTATTCCCCATCCCCTGTTTGTCCGGGACGGCAATGACCTCTTTGTGGAAAAAACGATCAGTTTTACCCAAGCCATACTTGGTACGACCATCGATGTGCCGACGATTGACGGTGGTACGAAAAGGTTGAAGATTCCACCGGGGACCCAGAACAACACCAAAATAAGGATGAAAGGTTACGGAATTCCCGGTTTGAAGGGTGGATTAAAGGGTAATCAGTATGTAAAGATCAACATCCAGGTTCCCAAGACATTAACGGAGCGTCAGGGTAAACTCGTCCGACAGCTAGCCGAGGAAGGTCTGTAAGAAATATTCAAAAATATACCCGTATTCTGAATGTTTTTCAAACGGAGAGAAAAGAAAAAACGGGAAGAACAATCGTCATATTAACAATAATATCTTAGACTTATCCTCTGCCGGTGCACCGGCGAAGATTTCGGCGGCTCCAGTAACTGTCAAATATTTCATGACGGGTATGTGACTTAATGGTTAATATTTAATCTTAACAAAATAGTCGCGTAAAAAACCCTCATGCGCCGTGGGACACCACGAAGCATGAAAATGGCATCTCCCGCATTCAGTCAAAATTTGTCAACTTCAGCTTTGGAAATGACTTTTGTGCCTGAATAATCGATTATTGAATGTCGCATAAGATATGTTATGTAAACTTTATTCCGAAAATTTTATTTTTCCCCATACCCCCAGTTTATCGCCCAGAATAATGACGATTCCCTGCACCCCTTGTATGGCTCCCCCGACCTCCAGGGCCTTCTTGATGTTCTCGGCCCGGCGCACCAAATTACCGATCCGGGAAGCGGCGGCATCGGCCAGGGCTGCTGAGGATGAAAGGACACATACCGCATCTGCCTTTCCAAAACTCAAAGAAGGACCCACCGTCGCCGATGAGGTGCAGATTCCCAACGGCATGTCTTCCGGGGAGATTTCCAGGGTCATCTTCCCGCTCAAAGGGGATTGACCGGCGAAAACGGCTACCCGCCTCCCGGCGGCAGTATGCATGAAGATGTCGCCGCCGTTTTCGACAATAATGTTTTTTGTCTGCGCCAACAAATCACGACCCACATAGTCCGCCACTGCACCGGCAACAGCAGCCATAGGCCCCACGCCGGCCGTATTAGCCGCCGCCAGCATCGTCCGGACAATGGGGGGCGCCAGCGCATCGTTGGGCAGCGGTGTCAAGGAGTGGCGAAAAACGGGATATTTTTTGATATATGACTCGAGATGACTTCGGTGCTTGAGGATGGATGTCCAGGCCTGCTCGGTAAGATCGGTGTCAGCGGCAATAAAGAGATCAGTTTCCCGCACCGCGACCTGAAAGGTAAACAAACCTGAGGCGGTAACCGCTTGTCGGTAGGTGCGCTCACTATATTCCATAAAAGCGAATACTTCCTTACCCTTAATATCCTTATGAATATTGAACAATTATGTGTTTAATGAAGAAAT
>Ga0209311_1000220_pt1 | contig 59384 bp, 42 predicted proteins | sample AD_UKC045_MetaG_FD_184417 | JGI IMG/M metagenome (GOLD analysis project Ga0209311, IMG submission 184417) | Active sludge microbial communities of municipal wastewater-treating anaerobic digesters from USA - AD_UKC045_MetaG (SPAdes) (version 2) | ecosystem: Engineered > Bioreactor > Anaerobic >...
TAAGACGCTCGACGCCGAGCAAATGCCTGTGAAAACCGAAAAGGCCGCTGAATTGAGCCGCGAGCGGCATCGACATCAACTTTGCTCCGGCGATAGCTCCGTCAATCATCGGATTGTTCACCCTGCCGGGAATGTCCGGGTCCAACCTCCAACGCAATCGTCGAAAATCATCCCTGCAGTGAACAGGGTCTTCAATGTGCTGAGGAATAGACGCGCTGCCGTCTTTGAACTCTCTGAAAGTTTTCCCGGAAAAGTCCCTCACTATTCGAGTAGAGCCTTCTTTCTTAATCACTCTCGGAACGAACGCGGGAAAAAAACCCGGATTTCTATGGTCTCCGAACAACATAGGAAGCCATGTCTCGAATCTGAAGTAAGGAATTGCCGCCAAATCGTTGAAAACATAGAATGGCAATCCTTCGTTGCGCCATCTGTTGACCGTTTCCGGCCACACGCCCATTGCTTCAAACCGGATGGGATTGTCCGGTTTTTCAAATCTGCAAGTCGCTAAAAACCTGTCCCTTATGGAAGCTTTCATTTCGCGCCGCCTTCGCCGCTGATATTATATGACATCAGACAACATTCATCCCCGTCGCATAATAGTTTTTCGATGCTGAATTCGCCCTTCACGCCGAATTCATTCATCCAGACGGGGTACTCAACGCCGCAAATAGCGCGCCCTACCCTTCCGGCAAGATGCTCTCTTCCGGATTTTTTCATTAACTCATGCCACGGGCAATTCTTGACTGTTATAGTCGTTTGGCTGTTCGAAACGTTAATTTCAATATTTGCACCGTCAAGCTCAGCTTTTGCTGCGAGGGCAGTCGTTAGGGCTTCGACGCCATTGCCCAACTCCATCAGCTCTTTAATCTTCCGAGCTTGAATCTTTGGAACTATACTCCAGACTCTTTGATCAATATCCAGAGCGTAATCGAAGCCGCGCTCAGATTCGAGCGCCATGAACCACAAACCGTCGATGGCCTCATAAACTCTTTTGAAGTATTTCGCTTTGGCTTCGTCGTTTAGTCTTTTCATATCATCGCCCTCTCAAAGTGTCGCGCAATCAGCTTACTGAAAACATCCTGTCTTGTCGAGTTGTGCGTTAAGTTGTTGTGATGTATTATGACTTCTCGTTAGTTAAATATTGAGAGACAAGAATGGGAAAAGCTGCTTCAAACAGATTCGATGTCGATTCGGAATTGAGGGAATCGCTTCTTCCTGAATGCAGACTGAAATTCGGGGAGGTTTGGGAGGATCCGAGCGGCGCGCATAAAGTCGGATGTATTGATGCCGCCGATTCTTCTATGGTTAGCGGTTTCATGTCTGGAAAAAAAGCGAAACTGGCTTTGCATGATCCGCCGTACAATCTTGTGGTTTTCGACAGGCTTGGAAAAACAGACTTCATAAACTGGTGCGAGAAATGGATACGAAACACAGGTTCGGTCATGGATGAGGATTCGTCGCTGTACGTGTGGATTGGAGCCGACCAGAACGACGGCTTTCAACCTTTGCCCGATTTCATGATAATGATGCGGGGACTAGACGAATTTAAACCTCGTTCCTTTATCACCATGAGAAATCAAAGGGGCTACGGCACGCAGAAGAACTGGATGTCGGTCAGACAGGAATTGCTTTATTACATAAAAGGCAACCCTGATTTTCATGTTCAATACACCGATATTCCGAAAATTTTGAGGGGCTATTATAAAAATGTTGGCGGCAAACTGACGGAAAACATCGAGAGAGGCAAGTCGGAAAACATACGGCCCGGAAATGTGTGGGTGGACATACAGCAGGTTTTTTATAAGATGCGTGAGAATGTTCCGGGGTGCTACGCTCAGAAACCGCTTAAGTCTTCTGATAGAATTGTCGCGGCGAGTTCGAATCAGGGAGACATCGTAATCGACTTCTTCGCTCATTCCGGTTCGACGATGCTGTCTTGCGAGAGAATGGGCAGAAGATGTTTCACAGCGGACATCGACCCCATATTCTGCGAGATTTCCATCCGAAGGCTTGAGCGGTTCAGGAAAACCGGGTTGGCCGGTTGGCAGAATGAGGATCCGTTCAAGCGCGAGTGTTGAGGGGCGCGAGTAATAATGCTAGAGATAAAATGGGTTCCCGCTTTCGCTGGAATGACGGCAAAGAAGAATTCCAATGAAGATAGAATATACTAAGGAATGAAATTTAATATAGTAAAGGAATGACGGCGCGAGATGCATGTTGCGATACAGTCGCCAGAGTGAATAGAATGAAAACTGAAATCATAACTGTAGGGAATGAACTTATTTCGGGCTGCATAGACGACACCAATCAGACATACATATCGAAGCATCTGGCTGCTGCGGGGATAATGCCCATGCGCAGATCGACGGTCGGTGACGTTGCTTCTGATGTCGTTGACGTTATACGCAAAGCGGCTGAACGTTCCGAATTCGTGATAGTGACGGGCGGGCTTGGCCCCACTGCCGACGATATCACCATAGAAGCCGCCGCGACAGCCTTCGGTCTGGAATTGGAAGTAGACGCCAATATTGAGGCGCGCATAAAGAAGTTTTTTGAGAAGGTCGGCATTCCCTGCGCGGAGGGAGCGTTAAGGCAAGCGCGCATTCCGAGAGGAGCCGAAATTATCAGGAATCCCGCCGGAACCGCCCCCGGAGTAAAACTGACTTATAAAAACGCGGTGTTCATTTTTCTTCCCGGCGTCCCTCGAGAATTGCATTCGATGCTTGATACAGCTATCTCAAGCGTTGTGTCATCAAAAAAAGGCGGAGCTATATTATCCCGCTCAATTAAGGTGTTTGGAATCGGCGAATCGAACTTGGAAGCGATGCTTCCTGATAGAATCACCAAAGCTAAAAATCCGCTTTTTTCATTTTTGCCTAAACGATTCGAAGTCGAACTGAGAATTACCGCTATGGCAGATAGCGAGGAGAAATGCGAAGCTTTGATATCGCCTGTCATCGAGGAAGTAAAAACCATCGTCGGCGAGTATGTGTACGGAGAAGGCGACGACACATTGGAAACGGTCGCGTTCAAAACGCTGAGCGACAAGAATCTCACGATTGCGTTAGCGGAATCATGCACCGCCGGGATGGTGTGCGGAAGATTCGCATCCACGCCCGGAGCTTCGAGTGTCTTAAGAGGCGGAATAGTCGCGTATTCAGTGGAAATCAAAAATAAAGTATTGGGAGTTCCCATTGAACTGCTGGAGGAATTCGGGCCAGTGAGCGAACAGTGCGCAATTTCGATGGCGGAAAAAGCTGCAACGTTGATGAACACGAATGTGGGACTGTCGGTAACTGGAAACGCAGGGCCGACAAGCGGCGACGGCAAGAGCGAAGTTGGACGATTTTACATAGCTTTAGCCGCGCCCGGCGTCATCAAAGACACAATTTGCATCACAAGAAAGATGTCGCGATCAAGAAACGATATCCGGGAAGTCGCGTCTTCCGCGGCGCTCGACCTGATTCGCAGAACTCTAAAAACTATTTAGACAGCCGATATCATATAAACAGAATTAATTCACATTGAACGAGCGTTCTTTGAAGCTGACTCTGGTCGCTCTGGCGAAATCCTGAAATATCGGCATGGGAGAAGAGCCTCCCGCGCTCATGTAACCGGTCATTCCGCCGACCATCGTGAACGAGTTTCTCATATTGCCTTTAAGAATTTTTTTGTCCAAGCTCATGAAGAGATCCGGTCCGCTGGAATCGCATTTCATGTTGGCCGCGTCTATCATGGGGGATTTGTCTTTCATTCTGAACACGCCGCAATCGCTGAAATTGCCACCCATGATTTTCGCCATCGGCGCGTATATCAGCATGTGCGCAAAATCGGGAGCTTTCGGCTCCTTCTCTCCGCTCGGCATCACGAAAGACATTATGTCTTCGATTTCGTAAAGCTTCTGAGTGTCGATAACCAACGCGGTATATGCCGAAATCATCTGTTGCTGGAGGTTGCCTTTATATATGGAGCCTTCCACGTTTATGTTGATATGGAATTTCGAGTCGTCCATCCCGACGCGAATGCCCCAGATGTCGTAATTGTCATCTACCAAGCCGGGCGGGTCGTCATAAGGAGCGGCGTCTGCCGCTGCGAAAGCCATGCAGCCGTCGGCTGCAGGCGGAAAATCTTCGCTGGAAACCTTGCAAGGAATCTCAACGGTCACATTTCCGTAAGTGTCTATGACGCGCGGATAAAAAATAACCTTTCCTGATTTTGCGATAGCGGGTATTGAGCCGCTCCATAACTCAGCGTCCTTCTCGGATTGCTTAAGCGCCACAGGGCCTTGAAACCATTTTCCGCCGTCTGTTGAATAATAGACTTCCACGGCGGCCACTTTGTCTTCAGAGCGTTCGTCTTCGTGAGCGGCGCGCACTGAGACTGAAATGGGTTTTCCCACGGTCGCGGAGCCGACCGATGCGCTCTTGATGGTCGGCGTGAATCTGTGTTGCAGCAACTCCGTGAATATCGCGATGATTTTTTCGGCGCCCTTAGGCATTTCACCCCCGCCAAATCCCTGCGCGCGGCATGTGGCGGAGTTTAATCCGATGCCGATTATCATGGCTGCAATGAACGCGCAAAATGAAGATTTCATCTTAATAGTCGGTTTCATCTCAGTGACCTCCGTCATAGTCCGTAGCTTATGCCGTCGAGTTTTCCGCCGTCCGGGGCGCTGACTCGGACGGAAAATCTGGATTGTCTCATGCTGCCCAGCATAAGCAGCATCGTATTGTCGCCTTTTCTGAGCTTAACTTTAAGCGTTCTTTCTTCCTGCTCATTTGTAGCGTCGGGGAAATCTAGAAGCGCGCCGTTCAACCAGATTTTAGCTTTGTCTCGCACATACACATTGAGGGCCGCCGTTTTTTGCTCGTCGGAGTTAATTTTGAACCCGGCGTAGAAAATGCTTCTGAATACTCTTGTTCGCGAGTCCTTGCGAAAATCGATTTTGCCGCTTTCATTGACGTCGTTAAAATCGAACCATTTCATGGATTCGCCGTCGGCGGTCGCCGCCGGTTTTGAGAAATTCGAAGTCTTCGGATTTATATGATCGATTGGTTTCAGAGGGAACGGACCGAGAACTTTTACGGCTCTTACGAAAGCGCCATTTGCGTCATAAAACTCGTTTGCTTTATCCTTCTGGCCGCTAAGCGAGTAATACCCGATCAATTTCAACCTAACCTGTTGATTGTCCGGATTTATTGCCAGAGCTTCTTCTAGCAGCTCAATAATTTTTGGAATTGCCGCATCGCCGAACAAAGCTTCAGCGGATTCGACAAGCTTGGCTGCTTTAGCGTTCAGCAACTCTCCGGCTTTCTTCTTGACTGGCGGAGGGCTTTTGCTTGACAACGCGTTTCGAAGAGCTTCGATGGCTTTCTTGCCGGGTGTTTTGTCCAAAGCCCCTAAAATGGCCAATTGAACGCTCTCTTCGGACTTGCTCAATGCCGCCACCAAATCAGGCACTGCGACGTCCGAGCCTGACTTTTCGCCTTGAATCCCTATCAGCATCGCCACCTTTTCCCGGATGCGCACGGATTTCTTCGTGTCATGCAGGGCTTTGACGAGTCTGGGCATAGGGTCTTGCGCGGACATGGCGATAATTCCCATCGCTTCTTCCTGTTGCGCTTTGTCCCCATCAAGCATCATTATAGCTTTGTCCACCTCGTTGCGGCATCCAGACGTCAGAAGCCCGGCGGCCGCAATGAGAGCCAAGAGAACATACCTTGCGTTTTTCATGGCTGTTTGCTCCATTTAAATATGTCTTATACTGCTTATCTCCGCGCGGCTAATTATATATTGAAGATGTCCCCGTGTGAATATCAATATTGAAACTCAATTTTTCTGCGGCTATAATCATTTCGCCGACCGATTTCTTTGTTAATGGTCATTTTGTATCCGAGGCGCCCGACGGGGAATTATGCCGCAAAACGAGACTAACGAAAAAGTGATTGTCAGACGCAAGGCGGTAAAGTATCTTCATTCGGAGATTCATGCCCGGTACAGAGTTTGCAGCCTAGAAAACGTACCCGAGATTATCAGCAAAAAACTTCTTGACGGCATAGATCAAAACGATATTGACAGGCTGGAAGCTCTGTTCCTGAGCGCAGTCTATCCGGAACTGGATAATCGAGCCGAAAGAGACAAGAGTTTCGAGTCGCTTATCAAACTGTTGAAGAACCCTCGCGCGCTTGTCCATATTATCCCTTCTATTCCCGGAATAATGATTAAACATGGCGCTCGGTTTCCTCAGGCTCTAAGGATAGGCTTGAACTCGGTAATAGCATTCAATCTGTCCAATCACCTTGAAAACACAATCGTGGAAAACATATTCAAAGAATGCCGCGAACGTTGTCTGACTGTAAACGAAGGGTTTGCAATTGAGCCGGAAATGTACAGGCGCGCCTATGTCATGACGCCATGCGAAGACGCCACTAGAATGGTGAAACTGGCAAAATGGGTGATGACGGCCGGCAGTGATAGGGCGGTTGTGGACACTGCGTGGAGCGTTTTAAACGAGGTGAGCCGATCATTGGAGATTAAGGACCAGAAACGCGTCGAATCAGGACTTCCCGCTGAACACGCAGACGATATACGAGCCATAAGTTACGGCAAATCAGTTGTGGACAACATCAGAAATATATTCGGAGACTATGAAAAAAGAGTAATGCTTCGCATGATTGAGATTTCATGGCTTTCGGAGATTGACTATATTGACCGCATGTATACCGGAAAACGAAATTAACAGATTTAAACCAGCAAGACGTTCCAATAAAGAATACTCAGTCAATAATTTCCGCGCGCAGGAACGTCACGAACGCCGCCATGAATGTGACGATGATAAAGAAAACCAACACGCCTATATCGACTATAGCATGAGACAACCTCTGCGATATGGGCATCTCTCGATATGAAAATCTCGGCAGTTCATCCACGCTGTAAGGGGCTTCTCGGAAAAAACCGCCGAACAAACTATGCACTTTTTCTGAATCCTGAACGTTGAATTTCATGTCTAAGAAATCAAGGAATCTGTTCTGATAACTCCAAAGATATTCTTTTAAATCCTTTTCCCGTTCAATGCCCGTGTTGGCGAGGTCAGTAACCGCGTAAACGTAAGATGAAACGGGAGATATTCTCGAAAGGTTTTTGGTAAGCTTGACTTGAGCGTTAATGGAATTCTGATATGTTTCCTCTTCCTGTCTGCTGATTTCGCTGTTGTTTTTGAAAGCGTTGATAAACGCGTTGTACATCTTGTCTATGGCCCGGCCCTTTTCAGCTTCGGAAAGAGACATGTATTTGCTGATGACTTCCTGAGGTTTTACTTTCTGGCGCTGTTGTTCTTGAGGAGCAGGCTTGGCCGCCTGAGTCTTTCCGGCGGCGCTTTCTTTTGCGAGTTCCTCCGCTGATTTTCCAGACCTTCGCATTGCTATAAGCTCGTTCTTATTCTCCTCGCACTGCCTTAGCAAAGCGTTGACATCTATGTCATATCCCATATCTTTAGCCATTTTTTGAGCCTGATCTATCGTCAAGCCCACCTGCTGCTTAAGCTGCTTGTCTATCCAAGACCTGCATCCTTTAAGTTGCAACTCCCGCAAATCGTTGTCGCTTATCTGTCCGACGATTTTTTCCAACTCTTTCATATCGACGGCAGGAGCTTCTTGTTGCTGCCCTTGCTTAGACGCTGACGATGAAGATGATTGAGATGAAACCGATTCCTGTTTTTTTGCGGGTTCAGGCTCTGATTCATTCTGTTGTCCTCGCTCCTGCCCGAAATCGACATCTTCCAAGGCTATTCCGGTGGCGTCTTCAAATGTTTGAATGGTCGTGTCAATAAGACCGTCCATCGTGTTGCCCGATTTATACTTAATTCTGCTCATAACTTGGCTTGGAGAGTCGATTGGTTTGATCTGATCCACGACGAAAGGAACCGCGTTCGGTATGATGAGGACAAGAATAACCCATATAAACAGCAGGATGGAGATAGAGGCTGCTGAAATTTTCGTAAGAACAGAGACGAAAAGCCCTATTGAAAACATTACCGCAATGAATAAAAGCGACACGATGACTGTGAGAAGGAAGGCAGCCCACCCTTCCCCGCTCATTGAAACCTTTGAATTCAGCAGAGCCATAAGCGCGCAGATGGCTACGCCTATAAGATAAGGTATAATCAGAGTGACGTATCCGCCTATCCACTTGGCGAGGATTATCCTGTCTCGCGGTATTGAATAGGACATAAGCAGTTTTAGGGTTCCGTTTTCGCGTTCTCCGCATACCGCGTCATAACTAAAAACAAAAGCCAGAAGGCTCATTACGATGGCCACAACGAAAAGCAGATCCACAACCGGGAAAAGAGGAAACACCGGGTTAACGTTCAGTTCGCCGCTGAAACTCGGCTTGATAAACGGGAACACATGAGCCGCTCTGTTGGGATTCTTCTCGACGCCGGCATAGAAGAACTGAAGCTCGGCGGGCGGGCGTTCCACTCCTATCCCGCTGAACATCAGTTCCAGATAGTTGTCGTATGTTTTCGTGTGCTCGTAGTGCGCGTTGATGTTCTGGTTGAAATTGTTGCGCCTGTTGGAATAATCCTGCATGAGAATTCCGACGCTGAGCGTCATTATCAGAACAACAATCACGGACGACACGACAAATCGGAAGCTCAGCAGATTGTCGAGAATTTCTTTGCGAATCAGCGATATCATCATGGCCGGAAAGCGCTCCCGTTTTAATTATTTAACGTCGTATCTCAAAAACTTCAGGAAAGCGACCATAAACAGCGCTATCAGATAAACGACGAGAATGGCTAAGTCTATGAGCGAATTGTTCAAACTCGTAGAAAGGTCCTGTCTTTTGTCTCTGAATTCAGGCACAAGGTCAGACGCCACTTTTATGTACAGACCGGGAATAACCTGCGATTTATCATCCTGCACGAATTTGTCTCTGGCGTCGCCAAGCTCCTGTCTGTGCCTGAGAACCTCGTCTCTGGCGGAAAAATAATCCGAAATGCCGGTTCCGGCCATCGTTGACGAGGCGTAAATATACGCGGCTGAAGGAGAAACCCGGGAGATATTAACCGCGAGCGAAGCCTGCCTTTCAAGCCTTCTTAGCCATGCGTCTTCGAGCGCGCTGACTTTTTCGGGTATCTCCGCCTTGACCCTCTTGCCGCCACCGTCTCCCCACATTTCTCTTTCCTGTCTCTCAAGCTCCCGCGTAATCGCGTCGGCGGGCTTCATCGACACGAACTGTCTGGATATGACCGGGGCTAAATTCGGTATCACAAGAACGAACAATACCCACGCGAAAAGAGACAACACGAGCGATGTGGACGACCTTGCTGAAAATGTCGAAAACACCAATCCGATTAAGAAAAACACCGCTATGTACAAAAGAGCCAACACAAAAATAACTAATATTCTGGATGTGGCTTCTTCAGCGGGCGATATGTCCGGCCTGATCAGAAGCGTTAACGCTCCAATACCGAACGCTATGCAGAACGGGAGAAGTATGGATATCGTTCCGCCGATCCATTTTCCGAATAGGATGACATCGCGAGGCAGGGAATTGGTGAGCATTAATTTAAGAGTCTGGCTCTCTTTTTCGCCTGAAATCGCGTCGAACGCGAATAGAATAGCCAGAAGACTTAGAACAATGTTGATGACATAAACGAAATCCGGAGGTTGAAACAGGGTGAATATCGGATTGGAATATTTGCTGCCTTCCGGCATTACGCCCACAAGTTTAGAAACGCCGTAAAAGAGCCTGCCGCCCTGCCCTTGATCCCCCATCTTCATTGTGTATCCGGGGACCATAAACGAGCGGCTCATAATGGGGTCTAGGCCGATTGAAAAAATCCCCAACATCGCTGGCCGCGGGTCGCGCGTTACTCCGAACCCTTCAAACATGGGGCGCGTGTTAATTTTATCGATGTCGTCAGCGTGCATTTCGACTCCGGACGAGTAATCAGCCAGACGCCTCGTGTAATTGACAGCCATAATATTCATGCTGCCGACTATAAGCACGAATAAAAGAACAGAGGAGATGATGAATCTGAAACTGACAAGATTCAGCAGAAGTTCCTTCCTGATAATCTGAAATAGCATTTGGAAACTCCGCAGCCGGGCGCCCTGTCGGCGCGCCTCGTTTATTTTTTGCCGCTAACTATTCTTCCATGCGTGATGTTCTGGCTAATGTACTGCAAATACAAATCTTCGAGGTCTGATTTTTCAACTTCTTCTTTCTCAAGAACCCGCACCAGATTTCCTGAGCTCATTATGCCGACTCGGTCGGCTATTTCCTTCGCTCTGAATATATCGTGCGTCGTCATGAGTATCCCGCACCCTTCTTTCCGCATATCGTCAATCAGCCTAAGGAACTCCATGCCGCCCTTGGGATCAAGGCCCGATGTCGGTTCATCGAGAAGAATCAGCTTAGCCTGTTTCATTATGGCGATCGCTATGCCGAGTCTCTGCCTCATCCCCTTTGAGAAGCCCTTCACTTTCCTTTTGTGGGCCTCTTCCGCCAAACCGGTTCTAAGAAGCACGTTTTTATAGTCTTCGTCCGTCGCGTCTTTCCTGCCCGCGAGCTTCGTGAAAAAGTCTAGGTTCTGCCTTGCCGTGAAGTTTCCGTACAACTGCACGTTCTCAGAAACATAAGCGACGTGTTTTTTCGCTTCGAGCGGATTCTTGTTGACGTCGATTCCGCAGATTTCAACGCTTCCCTCAGTTGGATCCGAGAAGCCTAGAATCAGCATCAGAGTCGATGTTTTTCCCGCTCCATTGGCGCCGAGCATGCAGAATATTTCTCCCGAATGGATGTTGAGATCGAGATGATCCACCGCCAGAACCGAATTGTCATAAACTTTTGTTAGGTTAGAACATCTTAAGAGGACATCATTTTGCGCCATGATCAGCTCCTCGCATTAAGTTCTTATTTTTGCCGTTGTAATACTACAAGCGGCTGCAGTAAAAGTAAAACAATATTTTTACAAAAGTAAAAACATGTTTATTTTGCCGGATTTATTGAAATACCCCCATGATGCGCCTCAGATTCTCTTGCGCGGCGATTAGGTTTTCCTGCTCTGAAAAATACTTGTCCTGTTGAGAAAAGAAATCGTTTCGTCTCTGGTCGACCTGATAGTCTTGAGCCTTTCCGTACTCGCGCAGTTTCAGCGTAATCTCAAGTCTCTGCCGCGCCACGTTGACGATGTCTTCCTGAAGTTTTAGGCGCTCCATCGCTTCTACTAAAGTCTGATGCGCCTTTCTGGCTTCCATCTCCTCCTCGACAAGCGCTTGCCCGAATTCCATCCTCGTCTGGGAAAGCTTTTCAAGATGCTTTTTCTCGACGCCCTTTCGCTTGGTGTTGTCGTAAACGTTCCAGACTGCTCCGAGACTCAACGTGTAATTGTTCTCAGTGCGATTTGAGCTTAACCCGAAAGATGACGTGGATGTGGGAAGATTTAGATGTTGAGACACGCCCAAATCAAGTCCGTAAGTCTGATTGCTGTTGTTGAGAGAAAGCCCTACGGCGTTTCTATGATTTTCGACCCCAGCTTTGGCTGTCAAAACTGGTTTATAGTCCCATGCCAACTCTCTGAATTCACGCTCGTCTTCTTTTAGCTCTTCGCGTAGATAGGCCACATGAAAGCTATTGTCGGAAGTGTTGCGCACTATCTGATCCAACGAGTAATTGAAGTCCCTAAGCTCGCCCTTGAAATTGACTTTGGCTCCGAAAGGCATGTCCAACAACTTAAGCAATTCCAACTCTTTATTCATCAACGCGGCTTTGAGCGAATTGATTCTGTTTTTCTGTTCTAGGACGTCGAGTTCCGCCGTCAAAACGTCTATCCTCGGCACATCTTTTGCGATATCATACCTTTTTTGCTTCTTTATCAGGTTCTCTTCATACGCGGCTAAAAGCTCTTGTCTCGTTTCAATCTGCTGTTTTTTAAGCAGAATATGAAAAAACGACGTCCTCACGTTGGCGACTATATCTCTAACCTTCTGCTGGTAGTTATGCGAAGCAAGTCTTCTGTTAGCTCTGATTTGAGCGGAAGACGAAGAATCCCTTCCCCACTCCAGAAGGCGTCTCGAATACTTTACCGCTATTTCGTTGTTCAGAGTTGTTCTATCGGAAGAGGAAGTTGAAGCGAGAAGATTATTCAGGCTCTCTATCGAATTTATCAACCCGGTAATTTGTTCCGGATCGACCTGAGCTAAAGCGTCGATCAGAGCCTGCAATTGCTCGGGGTCGAAATCCGGAAACTCCGGGATAACTTGATCGGCGTCTCTGTTCAAAGCCGGCCTGAATGCTCCGCTTAAATACTGTTCAGCCAGTTGCTGATATTCCGCGGGGATGGAACTCATCAAGCTGGATATGTCGCTAACGCCGAACTGAGCGGCCAAACTGGAGATATCCGAGCTGCCGCTGGAGGAACCGGAAGAATAGCCGCCAGAGTCCAATCCGCCCAGCGGAGTCACAGCCATCGGATTGTGGCTTGGATAATAAGATTTCAGAAGAGAGCCTTGGCTTCGTCCGAAGTTGCCGATTATATCGACATGAGAAAAGAATCTTGACCTGTCAATCATCTGGTCGCCATCGACTGAATTGAGAATTGACTGTTTAATTTTAAGTTCCGGATTGTTCAGAAGAGCAATTTCGACGCAATCATCAAGAGTCAGCGTGATTGGAGGCGGAGGGATGATTTTCTCAAGCCTTCCTATAAGCGTGTCTATGCCTTCGCCGCGCGCATCCTTGCTTTTAGATACCTCGAGACAGAACGCGGCCGTCGAAATTGAAAAAACAAACAAAAAAAATAAAGAAAGAATCTTCTTCATCCCGTTCACCTCCTGCTGACCTTAATTGTCACAACAGCGATAATCAGGATGAAGAGTATAACGCCGCCCATTATCGCAACGCTCAGAGCAAGATTCGCTTTTGCCGAAACTTGGACGCGGATGTTCTTCTGGTCGGTCTTCACCGTCGCGCCCTCATATTCGGTTGTTCCTTCCAATCGAACTTCATAAGCCCCGACTTCAACAGTAGCCGGAGGTTGCATTGTCATTTTTACTTCGACTTCCTTCCTTGGCTCAAGCAAATCAATTTCTTCAGGCTCCATGCGGACTTCCCAGTCGGCAGGCTTCTGTACTGTGAAACGAATGTCGTCGAGTCTCACGCTTCCTGTGTTTTTTACAGTCATTTTCGTTTCGATCTTGTCTCCGGATTTCATCTCAAAATACATTGTCGGGAAATTTATCTCGAACTTCCCGACTCCGCTAGGTATCAGTTCTAGCCGCTCTACTCCTATCTTAAGCGTAGCAAGTTCTTCTGTAGATATTTGGGTTCCTTTTTTCTCTGCGTACTTTATCGGTTCTTCTTCTCCCACCATAGCAAAGAACCTGAGCGGGACTTTCATCTCATCGTCAGGCAATTTTTCGGGAACGGTTATTTTTAACGAAAGAGACATCTTGGTCATTCCCGGAGAGAATTTTACCTGAGATAGCTGAGTGCCTTTGTCGGTGAAGCGATATCTGTATTTATCCGGCAATCCGGCCAGTCCGAGCGTGTATGTGGCTTCGTTTTCCGCGAGTCTTTCCAGTTCGAGACCGTATTCTACGGAGCCGCCCAACTGTCCTTCCTGCGCGAATTGCAGCGATGTCACCCTGACAACGTCGTCCACCGACTGCCTGCGAAGATAAATGTTCTGCGAATCTTCGGTTCCATGATATTTAAGATTAAGCGTCACCTCGTCGGCGGGGCTGTTCAATTTGAAGTCGATTACGGCTTCTTCGTTCAGAGGAAGACGTTGAACCTTGATTTCAAAGGGGTCGCCTACGTTCGTTCCTCCGACTTTCACGGATACGAAGAGATTTTCAATCGTGAGCAGTCCGGGCACATTGTTTTTTGCTATGTTCGCCTCAGGAACGCCGTCGCCCAGCCCGACCAGCGCCATATTCAGGTCGGAATCATTTTTCAGCCTTACCGTCATGTGCCGGTTATTTTCCATGTCCATATATTGGAAGGCCTCGACTATCGAAATATGCGTGACGTCCTGCAGAAAGTTCAACGCCGTCTTTGCAAGATCGATTCGCGCCAATTCGAGGTTACGAGTCGCGTTTTTCATCTCAGCTTCCATGTCGCTGACTTCTTTGCCGGTGACAACATCCTGAGCGTATAACGCTTTCATGTCTTCAAATTCGGCTTTTCGGTCGTCGAACAGGTCGATAGCCGTCTGGAGAGACACTCGAGCTTCTTCAAGCTTCAGCAGCTTGAGCTGTGTTTCTTTGCTTGAAGTCGGGCCTTTCGAGGCCGCTTCAGACCTGTTTCCTATCAATAAAAACATTGCTGAAATAAAAACCAAGCACGATGCTGCTGCCAATAACACAACTTTTTTTGTCGCATTATTTCTCATCACTAAAAAAACCTCCATGAAAGATATCTTATCCGTCGCCCGCGAACATTTGATTTCAGCGAGCTTCTATCTGACTCATATTTCCCAGCGCGACGCTGATTGCGTTTGTTCCGTTGCCGAGAATGCTGACTTTATTGCCGATCAAAGAATCTTCGATTCTGTGTCCGAAGCCAACAATCTGTGTGTCTTCCATTATGATGCTGTCGGCAACGCAGGAACGTTCTATCAAAACATTATCGTCAATAGAAGAGAAAGGGCCGATTTGGGAATCAATAATCCTAGCGCCTCTTCCGACGACGGAAGGCCCTTCTATGACGCTCCTCTTAATCACTGCCCCTTTTTCAATTCTCACATTGCCTTTTATAGCGCTTTTATCGTCCACATCGCCCTTGACCGAGCGTTTTATGCTGTTCAGAACGGAGCGATTGGCTTCCAGCATATCGGATTTCTGTCCGGTGTCTCTCCACCAGCCGTTCAAAATATGCGGCATAACAGATAGACCGCTTTTCAGCATGTGGCTGATAGTGTCAGTGATTTCCAATTCTCCTCGGGCGGAAGGTTTTATCGATTTCGCCGCTCTGAAAACATTCTTGTCAAAGATATAAATACCGCAAACGGCAAGATTCGATTTGGGTTTTTTGGGTTTTTCCACAAGGCTTATAACGCGACCCTTTGACACCTCAGCGACTCCGAAATGCCATGGTTTATCAACTGGCGTCAATGTTATTGCCGCATTAGGCCTATTCTTTTTAAAGTCGTCAACGAACTTCTTTATACCCTCTTCTATTAAGTTGTCGCCTAAATAAAGTGCGAAATCATCTTCTCCGACAAAGTCTTCCGCGCACAACACGGCGTGCGCTATCCCTTTTTGCTCCGACTGAATGACATATTCAAACTTCATTTTCCAGTATGATCCGTCTCCCAATACAGGTTCCAGATCCTTGCGATTGTCAGGGCTTACCACGAACCCCAATTGTTTTATACCAGCAGTTCGCATCGCCTCAATCGCGTAATGTATCACAGGTTTGTTCGCGACAGGAATAAGCATCTTAGGGGTCGAATATGTTATCGGCCTCATCCGGGTTCCTTTGCCAGCGCACAGAATCAAACCCTTCATTTCTCAATTCCGCCATTCATTTAGTCTGTGTATTTATATATTAAAACAACCCCTCGCGCAAGGATGTTTCTGTGTCTTTTCAATCCTCATTAATAATTGTCTTTTATCAACAATAATTGCGTTCAATTCAAATATTGGTTGTGTTTACTCGATGTTTTATTCCCGATGGAATAAAATATTCGTTCGAAGCGACTAATAATAAAAGGTTACAGGGCATATTGTTTTTGAACACGGATGATTTAGCGAAATATATCATGTCTGACGGGGACCGTATCTTTAGAACGGTGTACTCTATGTTAGGCGACCTTCATGAAGCGGAAGATGTTACGCAAGAGGTTTTTTTAAAGGCGCATCAATCTCTTCCCGAATTTCGGGGAGAATCATCTCTCGGCACATGGATTCATGGCGTTGCGTACAATGTGACAAAAGATTACATAAGAAGAAAAACGCGCCGCCGCGTCAGATCGATGACCGAAGAACAAAATAGCGCTTTGGATTCGGCATTTTCCGAGTTGGATGTCGAAGGCTGCTGTGAAAATATCATGCTAAAAGAGTCGATTGCGCGAGCGTTACAGGTTCTAAGCGAATCGCACAGAGCTGTTCTCGTAATGAGGGAAGTCAACGAAATGTCGTATTCTGAGATATCAAAAGCTCTCGGCGTAAGCGTGGGAACCGTCGAATCAAGGTTGTTCAGAGCTAGAGAAAAACTCAAGGCTGTTTTAGCCCCGCTTTATTCGGAAGGAGACTGAAAAATGAAAAAATGCGCGCAAGTCAGGTTGGCTCAAAGGTATTATGACGGCGAGTTGACTGACCAAAATATGGGTTTATTTCAAGAACATTTAAAGAACTGCTCTGAATGTTCTGCTTTTTTATGCGATTGCGAGAATGTCGCCGTAGCGATTAAAACCTTTGCTGACGTGTCTGCGAACGAATCATTTATAGTCAAGCTAAGCGAAAAATTTCTTATCGCGCCGAAACCCCGCCTCGTTTTTTCAAGTTATTTTAATTCCATATCAAGGCGGTTTTTGCCTGCCGCGGCAGCGCTGATGATGCTTGTTTCCTCTTTAGCTTTCATACTGTCCCGGACTGATGTTAAACATGAGGCTGTCTCCGATATATCGAAACATCACAAAGACATTTCAATAGAAACTTTGAGAAACGCTTCGCTTTCTAACGGAAACTCCATAATTCCTTCGGAGATATCGGTGATAATGGGGGACGAAAGCGACGCCGCAGTTATTTTTTATGACGTTTTATCCGGAGGAAATTTATGATTTCTGAGAAAGCTAAAGCTGTGGCGGTATTCGCAATTCTATCAGGCGTGTTGTTTATAACCGGCTTGATAACCGGAGTCTTGTTGGAAAGAAGAATCATATCGAGCATAGAGCGCGAAAAATCCGCTCAAGCAGAAACTATCGAACCGGCTGCGACATCTAAAACTGATGTTGAGATAGACGCTGAAACAGAAAAAGCTAGGCTGCAACTAATAGATCAGTACATCAACAGCGCGCCCAAGGAAAAGGCAGACATGGTAAGAGACTTGTTTATCTCGAAATTGGACGCGGAGCTTTTATTGGAAGACGGTCAAGAACAGAACATCAGGACGATATTAGAAAAATACGAGGGCGAATTCATTCTGATCCGAAGTCGAATACGAGCGGATATGGACATATTGAGAGCTAAAGTCGAAGGCGAGATGGCGGATGAGCTTAATGAGGATCAAAAAGAAACGTTTTTTGAGATAATGAAAAAGCTGCATTGATTAAAGAAGCTCTTGCTAGCCCCAGAATATTTCCAACACCTGTTAACTTGATTTATCACGAGAAAATCCGGGATAATCCGCAAGCGATGCTTTCGGCGCGAGTTATTGATGTCGACTATTTCAATTTAGGCGAGAGACGTGTTAGCGTCGGATGTTCATGATTGGGATTGTTGCCCCATGGACAGGCATTCTTCAACGCATCATTTTTTGTGCGGGGCATGACTATCCATTCTTTTTTGGACATAAGTTCAGCTTGTTGCGCCAAGTGCGGAGAGCCTTTAAATATATCAGAGTCAATCTGGCCTTTCGGAGTGACCATAGCATGAAAGGAGCGTTCTCCGCCCACCATGTGCCCATGCGCGAAAGACGAGCCGAAATCACAAATCACCTTGCCGCGCAATTCGGGTATGTCTTCTTCAGGAACATCGCCGTACATGCTATCTCTGGAAATCTTCAAATCGGAGTCCATCGAATTTACGAACATATATGCCATGAATAGAGTCCTTATCTGCTCGGTTCCGCCGGGCAAAGGAATGAACTTACCGCCTTGGATGATTACGTGAATATCTCCCCATGGAACTTCGACAGTGCCGTACAGATCAATCATCTTGTTTGCGGTTTTTTTAAGGTCGGCCACGTATGTTTCCATATCTGAATATGTTGGAGAGTAGTCCGCCCTGAACCAAGGCAGGTCCGTATATCTGCGAAAGTGATACATGGCGGACATTCCGGGTTCTGATACGTCAGCCCGACAATTCCATTCAGATAATAGATTGTGAAGTTTAAGCACATTCGGGTCGGATGTTGTTCTGATAGCTTTGTCGCCGTGTTTTTTCCATCCTTTTTTTATGGCAGTCATGAAATCTCTGGAATCGACGGAAAGAGTGTCATAGACAAGTTTTAATCGCAAGTCGTCGAAATCATAAACATCGCCTGAACAGAGAATTTCGCGAAGTCTTAACCCTCTGGCCGTATCGTCTAATGTCGTGGGAACAACATGGTTGGGTATCCATGCCGGTCTTGCGAATCTTGAAGAATCGCATCCTGCCGCATACCACGGGGCGTTGTTCGCGTTGGCAACCACCCCGCCCCTTGGATTCAACACATAAGGCAGTTGAAAATTCGGGTCTCCAAGCTTCCAGTACTTGCCTGTCCAGTCCGTCCAGATATTAGTTCCTTCGACTGGGACGGAAGAATCATAGCTTGTCAGCGGATTGTGATCTCCCGCTCTTACTGGAATTGCTCCAAGATACATGTACGAAATATTGCCTATGCTGTCCGCGGAAACTTCTGATTTGAACGCGACATAAGGCCTTTTATTGATTTGATATATGTCATGGACATTCTCCGCCCACGGCCTTCTGACCCTTTGTGTTATGACTTTGAGTGGAGCTGCGGGATCATCTTTTGCGTCGAGAGTCGCTAATCGCAATGCAAATCCTTCTGAAGAAGTTCCCGGTTGGAAATCTTTCATCCATCCATTTTCAGTAAAATACAGTGTTTTCTTTTTTGGCGTTCCATTTTTCACTTTAAAAACGATTTCTTTCTTCTCAATGTCCTTCCATTGCCTCTTATGCCTGTATTGCATCGGGTTGTCCGGGTTAATTTGTTCTCTATAGATATCGGCTCCGTCAGGATTATTGCGAGTGTCGGCAAATGCGATTTTTTCCGACCCGCCGCCGTGCAGTATCATTCCTTGAACGCCGCCCGCAAAATATGTTCCGGGAAATGATATTGAAACCATGCGTTGCGTGCCTAACCAAACATTATGCACATCGCCGTAAAGCATCGGAAAACCTTGCTCGGATAAGGCTCCTGAAATTGCCATTGAATTAGACCCTACTAAAGATGCCAATCCATTTACCGAACCCATCTCTTGATCGGACATGTTCATCATTGATTCAGTCGCGTTTGAAGCGATAATAGTTGCCGCAACATCAACTTCAGTGACTTTTCCCCATTTATCAATTATTTCAGCGAAATCAATATTGTTAACCGACGAATATAATTGATCGAGTTTGCCTGTGGCGCGGAGCCTGTCAATATAATCGTTGAATCCATGCGCATAAGCTGTCATGAGTATTCTAATATCTTGAGGCAACGCTGCGTCCCACTTTTCCGCGTGTTTGTAGAAATCCAAAGCTCTCGCTCTTTCATCCACTTCAAGCATTCCGGTAAGATGTTGATCATTGAGAGCCTCAACGAATTCCGCGCTGCGCCCTGAAGCCTCCAATATCTCCGAATAAAACACATGGGCGCTGTCCTCGGCGGCAGTCCACCCTAACGCATAGTAAGCTCCTTCTTTTGTTTCCGAATAAATGTGCGGTATCCCGTATTTATCCCTGACTATTTCAATATTTTCTTTGCTCGGAACTGGCGCGGACAAGAGATTGGCTCCGACAAGAATAACGGCAGCTGAAATTGCCGTCAGGATTGTCAAAAACAACGCTCTCAATCGTAAAAGTGAAAAAGAGAATATTTTTCTTCTATTTGCGCTTTTACAATCCATATTCGCCACCTCTTTATAATAACAAATCGAATTATAATTTTAGATTAGTTTAAGTCAAAATTATTATTGCTGAAAATACAGTGAGTCGTTATCATATCATTTATTATTAACATTGGATCAAGCGACACATGACTCCCAACGCATTATATTGTATATTATCATATGAAAGAAAATGATGGGGTGTGAAATGAAGTACGATGTGATATTTATCGGTGACAGATTCGCGGCTTATGCAGCGGCCTCAATTTTGTCAAGAATGGGTCGTTCGGTTTGCGTTCTGACCGAGCCAGACCCTTTATGCGGCACAAACAGAATATTTGTCAAGGATGGGTTCAACTTGGATTTCGGGATTTTGTCCGAAAGAGCAGTCGGAATCGATCCCAACTCTGTTCTCTCAGCCGCTGGGTTGAAACCGATGTTTTTCCCTCGTGGATATGTTTATCATTACAACGGAGCGAAGCTTAATCGCGTCCCGTCCGCATTCAACGAGTTGTTCTCGGCAAGAGCATTTGGTTCGTCTTCAATGAAAGCTTTCGCTTCGCTTTTTATTAAGCTAAAACGACTAAATAAAAGAACATCCGGAAATGGGATTTCGATGGGAGAATGGATTAATGGATTAAAAGTTTCCAACGACGACTATATGGAAGCGGCATCTTTGCTTGGAGCAATATGTTGGGATTTTCCTGATTTTGAAAAGATTCCTGTTTCTTTAGCGTTTGAAACCTTTAATAATTGCCCGGTGAAGACCTCGTCAATTCCTTTCGGCGGATGGAAAAACGTGTTTAGTTCAATGGAAAATATTGTAAGGGAAAAAGGCGATATTTTATATGTGTCGAAGATAGAGCGTATTGTGATAGACGGAGGAAGAGCAAAAGGCGCTGTTGTTGACGGAGAATCGCTGGAAACGGATTTTGTGGTCGTTTGCGCTCAAAACTCATCGCTTCAAGGCTTGTGTCTGTCAGATTATGTGAAGGACGAATTCAGACACATATTGAACGGCAATTATTCCGTAAGCGGCGTCAGTCTTGATTTAGGCGTCGAGGGAAAAATCAGCGAATCAATAGATCAGATCGTCACGCTCGATCCTTTCACTCACGGCATGGTCGTGTCTAACGTGGAACCTGCGTTGGCCCCTCGCGGATGCCAACTCTTAAGCTGGTTTGCGCCTGCTTCAAAATCCGAAATCGATTGCCCGGATGGAATTAAGAATATTCAAGTTAGAATTAAAGATGTTATCGAATTAATGTTTCCCGGCGCAATGGACAGAATTGTTTTGGAAAGATGGAGAGCCGGCGAGGCGAATTCATCCCGCGTTTGCTTTGCTCAATCAGGGGAGCGAAGGCCTTCTTTGGAAGCTTTTTCAATCCCTAACATCTTACTGCTAAATGATTCGCTTGATTACGGCGGACGCAAAGGCGATCCTGCACTTGCCGCAGCTCTCGAACTGCCTTTTATTATCGAAAAACTGTTTTCAAATGAAAAACATTGTTGATAAATATCTGACCCATATAGCCGTCGATAGGGGAATGGCCGAAAATACGGTCGCCGCATATCGCCGCGATTTAGCCGATTTTCTAAAATTCTGCGAACAGACAAAAAATATTTCCACGCCGAATTCGGTGGATGTGACAATCGCAAGATCGTATCTGGCCAAATTAAGGCGGGACAACTGCGCAAGAACGACTGTTTCCAGAAAAGTCAGCGCGTTAAGATCCTTCTTTAGATATCTTAAAAAATCAGGGCATGTGATTTCTAACCCTTTCGCGGCAATAGACACTCCCAAAAAAGATAAATACGCTCCGAATGTCCCGGATATCGAAGAGATATCCGCTCTATTGAAAACCCCGGACCGATCCACTCCTGCCGGACTAAGAGACAGGGCAATATTGGAGCTTTTGTATGCAGGCGGATTGCGAGTAAGCGAGTTGGTTTCATTGAATATTCACGATATCAGAAAGAATGATCCTGAATTCATAATTGTAGGGAAAGGCGGCAAGGAAAGGCTTGTTTTTGCAGGAGAAATCGCTAGAACGGCGGTCTATGATTATATCGATAGGGGAAGACCGAAATTCGGCGTTAGACAACACGGCGAAGCCCTTTTTCTCAACAAATCCGGCGGGAGGCTGACAGCTAGAAGCGTTCAGCGGATTCTTGAAAAATATGTTTCGGCCATTGCCACGATGAAAAATATAACGCCTCATTCAATAAGACATTCTTTTGCCACCCATTTGTTGAATTCCGGCGCGGACCTTCGAGCCGTACAAGAGTTATTGGGGCACGCCAGTCTTTCCACGACTCAAATCTATACTAAAGTATCGGCGGAACGATTGAAAAAAACATACGATCGAACGCATCCGAGAGCCTAGTTTCGATGGAAATAAGACTGAATAACTTTGTGCCGGACTCCGATGTTGACGGGCCGGGGCGCAGGGCGTCGGTTTTCGTTCAAGGCTGCTCTATCAGATGCGATGGGTGCGCGACTCCGTGGATGTGGGATGAAAACGCGGGTAAATGCGTCGATGCGGATACATTGATTGAAAGAATTCTGAACATACCCGGCATTGAAGGCGTGACTTTTCTCGGCGGAGAACCTTTCGATCAATCGAAAGCGGTTTCTTATGTAGCGAAGGCTGTCCGCGAAAAGGGACTTTCCATTGTCACGTTCACAGGCAGAACAATTGAGAATATCCGGGCGTCAGGCATCGAATCCGAGATTGATTTGCTGAAAAACACCGACTTGCTTATTGACGGTCCCTTCATTGAATCTCTCGCCGATGATTCAAGACCATGGGTAGGTTCGACGAATCAACGTTATTTATTTCTCACTTCTCGATACAAAAAGCTGGTGCCTCTGCTTTCGGGAATATCAAACAAACTCGAAATTAGGATTTATCCTGACGGTCGCGTCTTTGCCAACGGGCTCATGCTTACGAATGATCTTAAACAATTCGTAATGAAATTGATAAACTAATAAAAAATAGATTCCCGCTGGGAATGACGGCGCGGGAAGTTTATCCGGCTCCCTGTAGCAATTGGATTTTGTGAAAAATGTTGAGCGGCTTTTCTATTCTGGATATAATTCTGAATCAATGGTTTCAAAAAGGCGGCTGTGAAAGGAAACCCGATGAGCTATTGGCGGATGCCTTTAGACGCAGGACGGCGGGAGATTGTTCTTGGCAAAGTGAACGTTATCTCCCATCGTTGCAAAGGATGCCGCTATTGCATTGAATTCTGTCCAAGCAACACGCTCGCTGAATCAGAAGACTTCAACGAAAAAGGATATCATCCCCCTTACGTTAAATCCGACGCTAAATGCGTCAACTGCAACTATTGCGAGACTATATGTCCCGAATTCGCGATATTCGTGACTGAACTTGAGCCGAGAAACCTGCTGCCTGAAGACGTTGTAAAAACACAGTCGCGCGCAAGGAGAAGAACCCAACGTGAGTAGCAAAGCCGTCAGAACAGGCGCTCATTTTATGAGCGGAGACGAAGCATGCGCAGAAGGAGGCATGGCGGCCGGGTGCTCGTTTTTCGCAGGATATCCCATTACCCCCGCAACAGAAGTGGCGGAAAGAATGTCGATTCGACTGCCGCAGGTAGGGGGCGTTTATATACAGATGGAAGACGAAATCGCGTCAATGGCAGCGATTATCGGAGCCTCATGCGCGGGCGCGAAAGCAATGACGTCCACATCCGGCCCCGGTTTCTCTCTTATGATGGAAAACATCGGCTTGGCCGCGATGCTGGAAGTTCCATGCGTCGTGGTGAACATCCAGCGAGGAGGGCCGTCCACCGGCCTTCCCACGCTTGTGGGACAACAGGACGTTATGCAATGCAGGTGGGGTTCTCACGGCGATTATGAAGTGATAGCTCTCTCGCCGGATTCGCCCCAAGAAGCTTTCGAACTGACTATCGAAGCGTTCAACTTGTCTGAGAAATTCAGAACGCCCGTTGTCATTTTAAGCGACGAAGTTGTGGGCCACATGACGGAAAAAGTGATTATTCCTGATTCGAAGAAAATCAAAACGATCTCGCGCAAGCTTCCGAAAAAGAAGCCTGAAAGCTTCATTCCCTACGCTCACGAAGAAGACGACGTGCCGCCGATGGCGATAGCCGGAGAAGGATATCACGTTCACGCCACCGGCCTCACTCACGACGAGCTAGGATATCCGGCGATTAATGCCGACGCTCAGGAACGGCTCGTTCAAAGACTGATCCGAAAAATACGAAATCATGCCGAAGAGATTATCAGAACAGAAGACGCGTTTTTAGACGACGCGGAAATCATTGTGATTTCATACGGATGTTCGGCTCGCGCGGCGAGAGAGGTGGTTGAAACTGCGCGGGCTGACGGAATGAAGATCGGAATGATCAGGCTGATTACGCTGTGGCCGTTCTGCGAGAAAAAGATTGCTGAACTGGCTGCCCTCGAAAGGGTGAAGAAGTTCGTGGTCTGCGAAATCAACGCGGGACAGATCGCGTACGAAGTCGAGCGATGCGTAGGTGGGAAAGCCGAGACCATTCTTGCGGGCTTCATGGGCGGCAGGATTTTCACGCCTGAAGAGTTATATCGCGTTGTCAGGGAGGCTGCGGAATGAAGATTCGTTTCATAGACGCCGAAGCTCCTCCCGCATCGCGGATTCTTGAGAACCTCGCGGCCGGGCACGGAGACCACCCTCTCGACAGATATCTTAAAAAAGGCCGAATCCCGCATATCTGGTGTTCGGGCTGCGGAAACGGCATCCTTCTTACCGCTTTCATAAAGGCGATGGAGAAGGGAAACTTCGACACTAAGAAAACAGTCGTCGTATCAGGAATCGGCTGCATAGGAAGGGCCGCCGGATATTTAGACCTCGACACTTACCACACCACGCACGGGAGGGCCATTCCTTTCGCCACAGGACTGAAACTCGCAAACCCTAAACTGAACGTGATTGTTATCAGCGGAGACGGCGATCTATTCGCGATAGGCGGCAATCACTTCATCCACGCCGCTCGCAGAAACGTGGACATCACGGTAATCTGTTCAAACAACTTCAACTACGGAATGACCGGCGGACAGGGCGGGCCGACGACTCCTCTCGAATCAAAAACCACAACGACCCCATACGGTTGCAGCGAGCATCCTTTCAACCTTGTTTATCTTGCGAAAGCGTCTGGAGCGGTTTATGTGGCAAGGTGGACCGCGCTGCACACGCATGAACTAAGGGACTCTATTATTCATTCCGTGAACAAACCCGGCTTCTGCTTTGTGGAGGCGATCACGCCCTGCCCCACCGCGCATGGCCGCAGAAACAAACTCGGCGACGGCTTGTCTATGATGAAGAGCTACCGTGACAACTCTGTCCTGACCACTGACCTTGATCCGGAAGAGACCGCTATAGGATTGAAAGGAAAAATCGCCGTGGGAGAATTCGTGGATATCGACAAACCGACATTCATGGACATGTACGACGAATGCGCTATCTGCCGCGCGAACGCTCCCAAGAAATCAAAGAAAAGCTAGGATATGAAGACGACAAAAGAAACGACGAAAATCGTCGGCAAAAAACAGGTCAGGCTTGCCGGTTTCGGAGGGCAAGGCATCGTGTTGGCCGGAATGATACTGGGAAAAGCGGCGGCCCTGCACGAGAATGTCAACGCCGTTATGACGCAGAGTTTCGGGCCTGAAGCAAGGGGCGGAGCTTGCAGCGCGGACGTGGTTATTTCCGACGCTAGAATCAACTACCCCAGAGTGACGCTTCCTGACGTTCTCGTCATCATGTCCGAAGAGGCCGCCCGAACTTATGGAAATTCAGCGGCGGAAAATGCGATTGTTTTAATAAATGAAAACCTCGTCAAAACTCTGCCGGACAGAGAAGACCTCAAGCTGTTCTATATTCCCGCGACTTCAATTGCTGAAAAACTCGGGCGCGTAATGGTGGCCAACATCGTCATGCTTGGTTTCATCGCGTCAAAAGCAGGAGTCGTCGGATGTGAATCAATGAAACAAGCGGTTCTTGCGAGCATACCTGCCGGAACCGAGGAATTGAATATGGCGGCGTTCGAAGCCGGATACGCGCACTGCAGATAAGCTTTGCGCGATATTAGGGAGTTTGATTTGGCTGATGAAGATAAAATAACGGCGGGTGGCGAAGTTGAGGAACCGCGCATAGGCGTATATGTCTGTCACTGTGGACTTAACATCGGCGGGTCCGTCGATTGCGAGGCGCTTGCTTTAGATGCGTCAAAACTGGAAGACGTCGTCGTTTCCGAGGCCCAGCTTTACACATGCTCTGAACCCGGTCAGGAACGAATAAAGAGCGATATCGAGAAGCATAATCTAAACCGGATTGTAGTGGCCGCGTGTTCTCCGAGGATGCATGAGCCTACGTTCAGGCAATGCGTTCAGGACGCCGGACTGAATCCTTATCTGCTTGAAATGGCGAATATCCGCGAACATTGCTCATGGGTTCATTTGCACGATCGAGCGTCGGCCACGGAGAAATCCAAAGACCTCGTCAGGATGGCGGTTTCGCGGGCAAGACTTTTGGAGCCGCAGGAAGAGATTGACATCCCCGTCAAACAGAAGGCGCTGGTCATAGGCGGAGGCGTGGCCGGAATTCAGGCGGCGCTCGACCTAGCCGACTCCGGATATGAAGTGGTTCTTGTGGAAAAAGAGCCTAGCATCGGCGGCCGTATGGCCCAGATCGACAAAACTTTCCCAACAATGGATTGTTCGATCTGTATACTCGCCCCCAAAATGTCTGAAGCAGGCAGACACCCGAACATAGAACTTATGACTCTCACCGAGGTTGTGAACATCTCAGGCTACGTGGGAAATTTCAACGTGACGGTCAAGCGCAAAGCCAGATATGTCACCGAAGACTGCTCGGCGTGTTCAGAGTGTTCAAAGGCATGCCCGCAACTCTCCCCGAACGAGTTTGACATCGGGCTTGCGACGCGAGGCGCTATTTATATCCCGTTCGCTCAAGCCGTTCCTTCAAAGTATCTGATAGACATGGAATCGTGCCTCAATAGGAACGGAGTGAGAGTTTGCGAGAAATGCGTTGAAGCGTGCGAAAGGAAATGCATAGATTTCAACACAGTTGACCGCGAGGAATGTTTCGATGTCGGAACGATAGTCGTGTGCACAGGAGTGGACGTCTTTGACGCCAGAGAAATCCCGCAATATCTTTATGGAAAAGCGCCAAATGTGATAACAAGCCTCGAATTCGAGAGACTAATCAACGCGGGAGGACCGACGGGGGGCAATCTGATAAGGCCGTCCGACGGGAATATCCCGAAGACTGTGGCGTTTATTCAGTGCATCGGCTCGCGTTCGGAGAAAACCAATCCGTATTGCAGCAACGTATGCTGCATGAATACGATAAAAGACGCGCTTCTCATAAAGGAACACTGGCCCGAGACGGAGATTAAGGTTTTTTATATAGATATCAGGGCGTTCGGAAAAGGCTTCGAGGATTTGTTCCAGCGGGCAAAAAAAGAAGGCGTGCAGTTTATTCGCGGCTTGCCGGGAGAAGTCATTGAACTTAAAAACGGGAATCTTCGATTGCTGGGAGAAATGACGCTCCTTAACAAATTGTACGAAATTGAAGCCGAGATGGTTGTGCTTTCGATAGGGCTTAAACCGAGCATCGGCAGCGAGGTCATAAGGAAATTTCTCACGTTGTCGATCACTAGCGGCGGGTTCTTCATGGTGGCTCATCCGAAACTGCGGCCTGTGGACACAGCAACCAGAGGAGTGTTCCTCGCCGGATGTTCCGAAGGGCCGAAAGACATAAAAGAAGCGGTAACGCAGGCGAGCGCGGCTGCGGCGCGCGCTAACATAATCATGAGAAGAGGAAAAGTCACGGTCGAGGCCATTACTCCCCGAGTTAATCGCGACCTGTGCTCAGGGTGCGGAGCGTGCGTTAAGGTTTGTCCATATCAGGCGATTCATCTGGACAGCGACAAAAAAGCCGTCGTCGTCGAGGCTGCATGCGCCGGATGCGGAACCTGCGGGGCTGAATGTTCTTTCACGGCCATCGAGATGCGGCATTTCACCGACGATCAGATTCTCGCGCAGATCGACGCGTTCACCGAGCACGAAGCGGAAAAGAAAATTCTCGCTTTCTGCTGCAACTGGTGTTCTTATGCCGGAGCGGATTTCGCAGGCATAGGAAGAATGCAGTATTCCTCTGAAGTCAGAATCATAAGGACTATGTGTTCGGGCAGAGTGTCCACCGCGTTCATCGAACACGCGTTCGCAAGAGGCATCGGAATGGTTCTTCTTTCCGGCTGCCATATAGGGGATTGCCACTATATCGACGCTAACACCCACGCTGAAAAGAGATTCAACAAGACGCGCAGAATCATGCGACAGGCGGAGCTTGACCCGAGCCGCCTAGAACTTGTGTGGGTAAGCGCGGCGGAAGGCCAGCGGTTTCAGGAAAAAATCAACTCTATGTCGAAGAAGTTGAAAACCATTCCTTCCGAGGAAATAAAAAGTGCGATGAAGTATTTTGGAGACCTAGAAAGAAAACGTCTTGAAAAACTCCGGCGGGGAGCGTCCGACGTTAACGCGTGATAAGACGCGCGTCGGACTGAGATATGGGAAAAGCGCTCGATCTTTTTGAAAAAGAAGAGTTCTATAAATGCCTTCAGTGCGCCATCTGCACAGGCAGTTGTCCTGTTGCCCGCGTCGTGGAAAGATTCAATCCGCGCGAAATCATTCTCAGATACATCCTTTACGGCGAAGAGGACGAAGTTCTGGGCATGAAGGAGATTTGGAACTGCGCGACATGCCACGCGTGCCAAGAAAGATGCCCGCACAACATAACGATAAGCGGTCTTCTGACGCACATACAGAATCTTGCGGCAAAAAAAGGAAATTTGCCCGACACTATGAAGGCGGCGATGACATTGATGGCGGAAACCGGATGGTCGATTCAAGCCACGCCGAGATCAGACAGAGTAAGAACTGAACTCGGCCTTGCTCCCTTAAAACGTCCCGACACGGCGGAAATCAGGAAGATTTTCAAAGAAGCCGGACTGGACGAAATTCTGGATTTGAAATGAAAATATCGCTATTCACAGGTTGCGTGATTCCTATTAAATATCCCGGCATGGAAGCGGCTATGCGGGAACTGGCGCGCGCGTTGGACATAGAGCTTGAGGATGTCAAATTCGGCTGCTGCCCGGCCCCCACCGGACTGAAAACCGTTCACTTCGACGCATGGCTCGCGCTTGCCGCGCGCAACCTTTGTCTGGCTGAAGAAAAGAATCTGGATATCGCGACACTGTGTTCAGGTTGCGCCAACACTTTGCGGGAGACGAACCATATACTTTCGATGGATGAAAAGAAAAGGCTTTTCGTTCACGACATACTCGCAAGCCACGGAAAAGAGTTCAAAGGCTCCATGAAGATTTTGCAGCTTCCCGAACTGTTGTCGAGCAATGACATCTTAGACCTCATTCAAAAACGACTTAAAAGACCTCTCGCCGGAATGAAAATAGCGACTCATTACGGTTGTCACTATTTCCGCCCTTCCGACATCATGCTAGATGAGAAACTTGATCTAGGGTATTCCTTGCCATACTCAATGGAGCTTATTATCGAGGCTTTGGGAGCGGAGCCGGTTGAATACAACCGTCAGGATCTTTGTTGCGGGGCCGCGCTCGGAATCAATAACGGATTGACCGAGGAGTCGCTTGAAATCGCCTCTGAAAAAATCAATTGGATGAACGAGGTTGGAATTGACGCGTTGGCGGTATGCTGCCCCACATGCTTCTCTCAATTCGACTCCGGCCAAGCTCTGATAAAAAGAAAGAAACCCGATCTTAGGACTTTCCCTGTTTTCCACATTGCCGAATTAGTGGCTTTCGCGCTCGGAGCCGAGGTGGAAAAACTCAATCTTAAGTCGCACAAAATCCCCGTCGGCGCCCTGATAAACGAATAATAATATTCACAAATCGCATAATTATTTGTATCGTCTCGCATTGTTCGGGAACTCGCTTGCGCGCGTCTCATTGAAGTCTTATAATCAGTTTGCTTTGACATATTGAAATGAGGTTTCCACCATGGAATTAAGCAGAAAATTAGTGTTGTTTTCATGCCGAAGCGGAAGGCCTTTGGCGGAAAAAATCGCCAAGATACTCGATACGAATCTCGCATCGACTGAAATAAAAATGTTCTCCAACAACGAATTCACCACAATCATCGGAGACAGCGTCCGCGGCGCGGATACTTATGTCGTGCAACTGATAGACGACCCATTGTCCGACAGATCCCCCGCCGACAATTTCTGGGAACTTGCCGAAACTGTCGACGCTATTCGCAGAAGCAACGGGTTCAACGGATATGTCACTGTAATAATGCCGAATTTTTTCAGGGCTAGGCAACACAAAAGGAAAGACCGCGAACCGTTGTCAATTCGACTTGTGGCTGACACGCTAGGCGTTGCCGGAGCGAATCTTGTAATGACGCTCGACGTACATTCCGATGCGACTCACGGTTGTTTCAGCGGCGTTAAATTCGAAAACCTGTATTTTTCAAGACATTTAATCAGAGCTTTGTATGATTTGTATCCGGAAACGATGAAGAACACCGACAATCTTGCTTTTGCATCCGTCGATCTTGGCGGATTGCAAAGAGCGAAGTTTTACGCTCAAAAATGCGGGTGTGAATTGATAGCCGCCGAGAAATTCAAGGATTACTCTGTGGCCGGAAACAGGAAAATTGAAGAAACTGTGATTCTGGGCAAAGCAGAGGGAAGAAACATTATTATAGTCGATGACATGATAGACACCGCAGGCACTGTCTACAGCGGAGTCAGAGAACTCAAGGAAACACACAAAGCCGGAGACATTTTGCTTGTTTGCACACACCCGATACTTTCAGGTTCCGGCCCTGAACGGCTTGCGAAAATGTATGAGCAGGGATGGATCAAAGGTTTGATATGTTCAGACACAGTAACGCATGACACATCAAAATTCGGATTTCCAATGCATGTTGTAACATCCGCTGGGCTGTACGCCGAAGCGATAAAAATCTGCCATCAGAATCTATCGATAAAAGTTTTGCTTGAGTGAAATATTTTCAGCTTATGATATCACGCCGGCATCTTTCAGGCTTTTGAAGCGGTTGCGCGCGATAATGATGTGGTCCAACACATTTATTCCTAAAGTTCTTCCGGCTTCTACAAGTTGTCTCGTCACTTTTATGTCTTCCCCGCTTGGTTCCGGGTCGCCGCTTGGATGATTGTGCAGAAGTATGACGCTGTAACAACCTTCGACGATGGCTGAGCGGAATGTCTCTCGCGGATGCACAAGAGACCCCGAAAGAGTTCCTTCGGATACCGTTACGACTCTAAGCAGTTCATTCTTGGAATTGAGCATAGCCACTCTGAATATCTCATGATTCAGAGACCCCATCTCCGCTTGCACTATTTCAACCAGAGCTTCGGGACTGTTTATCGCCGGTCTTCGACCATCTCTGTGAGACGCCACCCTTCTGCCCAACTCGAAAGCGGCCGCGATCTGACATGCTTTCGCGTGACCCACGCCCTTTCTGCTCATAAGTTCGCCCACGCTCGCGGTGGCGACTTTTTCCAACGAGCCGTGTTCAGCTAGAAAAGCGGCAGCCAACTCCACTGCTGTCTCTTCTCTGGTCCCGCTCGTCAGCACAATCGCTAATAGCTCGGCGTTAGACAACCCGCTCGGCCCGTTGGACACCATTCTTTCTCTCGGCCGTTCATGATCGGGCAGATCCTTCATTTTATAAGTCGACATATTTGACGATCCTCCCGATTGCGTCTTGTTTCCTCAATATATCTCTTCTTGACAAACGGTATTATATACTCGATTCCTCAGACACAACATACGGCGACTGTTTAGCGCAAAATGTGGCGGGATGAAGTTGATTAATGTTATATTGATGTCGCACACAAAAGACCGCGCTCTATTGCGAGGTCAGAGCGGAGGGACAATCCTGATGGAACAAAAACCGCAGATCGTCATGGAATATTACGATCAGGAGGAACGAGTAATCGAAGGGTATATGTTGACGACGGAAAACAAGAAGAAAAAGTTCCGCGAAACCGGATTGAACATTGAGGAATTCAAGAAGAGCGTCCGCAAAAAATACGGAGACGCTGTCGATATTGTGAATAAAATCAGGCGAAACAGAGAAGCCCCGCGATCCGATTTTAATCCGGACGACCCTCAAGGAGCGAAACAAAAAGACGAAAGGTTCAGCTCTCAGGATATCAGGGACGCCATGAAAAACAAATTCTCAGATTGACACAAGGCTGTTGACCGCGATGCTTTCGTCATCGTCTTATTTCAGGCATGTCCGAACCGCTAACCCGCATCTATCACAAGAAAAATCCGGCTTAATCATCCTCCGTAGAAATGGCCATCCAAATCCGAGCTTGTCAACGGGCCGCCTTCAGAAATAGTTTTCATGCGCGTCACTTCGCCTACAAAAAGAGTGTGGTCTCCGGCGTCAAACGCGTGAACCTTCTCCAATTCGATGTATCCGAGACAATCGGCCAGCGCCGGGGCTCCGTTCTCAGCCGCGATCACAGGAACTCCGCCAATGGTTGTTTCAGTGACTTCTTTCTCGCCTTTGAATCTTTCGAGGATGTCCGCCTGATCTCTTCTCAACACGCTTATCGTGAAAGCGCCAGCCGAATCCAGAAGGCTGTGAGTGAATCGCGTTTTTTTAACCGCCACCATAGCGCGTTTAGGCTCGAATGAAACCTGAGCCGCCCATGAAGCGGCCATTCCGTTTCTGACATCCCCAGCCCTGACTCCGACGACGTACATACCGTATGTGAATTTGGTCAAAACATTGCCCATAGTCCGCCCTCCATTTTTTTACCTAAAAAAAACACCAATGCCGTTCGCGACCGGCCTGCTTGAGCCGTCGCTCGGTCTATTCTTAATTTCGCCGTCAATCACCATGACGCTTGAGCCGCCCCCATCCATGCCGATCGCGTTGACGGCTCCGATTGACCTCATAAAATCAGCCATTTCAGAATAGGTGACACCGACGCTGTATTTCTTCTGTCTGCCGTCAACAACCACAAGAAGGAGATAGCCGTCCGCCGTGCTGCCGACGGCGGTAATAGGAATCCGGCTCGATGTGCCTTGTCGGAGTTTTTCATCAGTAGATTCGTCTACAACCGGCCGCCCGCCGCGTACGAGCAAAGGCCCTCCCGTCAACGCGTTATTCACTTTTAACCAAGAAGGCTCCACCAGAAAAAACAGCGAAACGCGATCCCCTACTTGGAATTTTGGGGCTAGACGCTTGCTGTCTCCATGCAGCGAAACCACGAAACCGTCCGAAGGAATCTGTGAATTCCCGTTGTTTATGGCGACCACCTTTGAGCCTGAAACAACCGCCTCGACGCCGAATACGTTTGTGCCTGTAGTCGTTCCGAATTCCGGAGTGTACGCAAGCGCTTCGTTTTCTCTTCTCCTTCGGTTCATCCCCCAAAGATAAAAATATTCCCCGGTCTTCTCGACATACACAATCCCTTGAGTCTTCGGATATCCGAACAAAGGAATATTCTTATCCGTCAAGCCGAAAGCGCTCCTGTGCAGATGTGAAAAGTACAATGTTCTTCCGTCTATCATAATGAAACCGACGGGGAAAGGGTCTTTGGAGCTCCTGTTGAAGAAAGAACCGTTGATTGCCGCACGCGCTCCCTCTCGCCTCGCCATTGAAGGCACTGTCTCAAGCGAGTCCAATCGGTTGTTGGCGAGCATTGGTCTGACATATACGTCAGGGTGCGCCAGAGAGACGGACAACACGTGCGCTCTGAGAGGCAAACCATTTATCGTCATTCTGTACTGAGTATATGATACGCCTGTTGAAAGACTTCTCTCCCACTTTTCGAGGGTTCTGAACTCAGCCGCCGAAGCAGCGCCAGCGGCAGAACATAAAAGACACAATGTTAAGGCGCACACCGCCACACAGTTGAAATTGCCAATTCGCCGCGTCATAATTCAATCCTGACTTATTATAATAGACAATGTGGAAGGCGAAAGAGATATGAAACCAAAAAGCCCGTCTTTGACCGCAGACGTCGTAATTATCAAAGAAGGAAAAATCGTGTTGATCAAAAGGGGCCGCGAACCTTACAAAGGAATGTGGGCTTTGCCCGGCGGTTTTGTCGAAATCGGGGAAAAAGTCGAGGACGCGGCGCGAAGAGAAGCTCTTGAAGAAACCGGCCTAGAGGTTGACCTTGCCGCTCTGCTCGGCGTTTATTCAGACCCTAACAGAGACCCCAGAGGCCATACCGTAACCGTCGTCTATCTTGCGATCCCGACCGGCGGGGAAATGAAAGCTGCCGACGACGCCGACGATGTGCGAATTCTGGGGCCTGAAGACGACCCCGAACTTGCTTTTGACCACGCATTTATCCTTAACGACGCAATAGACGCGGCGAAACAAATCGGGATGCTTTGATCCGGTTTTGACATTCTTGTGTTGGGAACCCCGCATGAAAAAAAGAACTGAGAAACAAATTAAGTTATTCCCTGACGGCGCTTTCGGACATTGGTTTAATGACGAAAACGGGTTGCCAGCATACGAATATGATTGCGATCAGGATTCCGAGCCATGCGCCTCGTATTTCACAACTAAAGGGCCTTCCAGACTGCACTGGCATCAATTCGGCAATGACCGTTTTAATGTAATCGCAACTAACTACGGTTATGTCGAAGCGATAGAATCTTCCAGAGGTTTGCAATGGCTGAATCATCGGAATCCGTCTCGCATTTGCCCCGGCGGCGGGATAACGCTAGTCAATGATTCGACGGGAATGCATAGCGACTTATATGAAAAAGGGGACGTTAACAGGGGTTACAGAAGGATATTCGGGTCGGGCTATTTCAGAAAAATTTCCCGCTTGTCGCAGTTTTTAATCGATTGTCGCATCATAGCGCCCTTCGGAGACGACCCGGTTCTGCTTGCAGAAATCATCGCGACCAACGCCGGGGACACTCCGGCGGATTCTTCGATTCTCTCCTTTTTCGGCATAAACTTAAAATACATGATATTCACTCCCCTGTGTGTCTCTGCCGACAGGAAGCATTACGCCCACAATGCAATTGGAAAGATTCTCATGTCCGCAGTTTCTGCTTCCGGACTGACAAAGGCTTTTGATATAGAAGAACGCCGGGCGCGATTCTCAGATCTTTTTAATTTCGACTCGGTTTTTTTTGATTCCAACATTGCGACTGTGATTCCTTCATATTCAAGGTTAAGCCGCCCTTCTATATCAGCCGTTTCTTCAAGAAACTATTATCCTGATCCGCTGTTCATATCCGTCGTTCACGGGGAGCCTGACTTTTTCATAACCGACGCCAAACAACTGCTTGATTCTGAATGCAATTTCAGAAATAAGCCGAAAAGAGGCTCATCAGACTCACTAAAACATCCTTGTCTTTGCGCCGGACAAAACGTATCCCTTGATCCCGGCGAATCTGAAAGATTGGTCGTTCTCTTCGGATACGGAAAACGGGACGCGGCGCTTGAGCTTTGTGAACAATATTCAAATATTTCGGATTCATCTGGCGATCTACTCTCGTATAACGCCGATCTCTGGTCGCCTCGGCTGCCGGCGTTTTCAATCCCCGATATTCCCGACGAAGAGAAATGGGCTGCGCGAGAATTGACTTGGCATTCATGTCAAACTCGCGGCTCTCTTTTGTATGATGATTACTATAAAAATCATTATCTCCCTCAAGGCGGAGCTTACGAATACGTTCACGGGCTTCGCGGCGCGGTAAGAGATTTAGTTCTTTTCAATCAGGCCCTCATATATCTTTCTCCGCGGAGAGCCTCTGAACTCTTGGAGTATTGCCTGAGAATGGTGTCTTCCGAAGGAGAAATCAAATATGCGGCGCACGGCTATGGTTGTAACGCCGGAGCAGTCGTCCATTCATCGCCGAGCGACTTGCAGCTTTTTCTTCTGTGGGCGATAACGGATTATGTGTTTTTTACGCGCGACTTCGACTTCCTTGACAGAGTCGTCCCTTTTTATCCTCGCAAGTCAGGCGAATCATCCGCGCTCGACCGCGTCAAACTCTCTGTCGATTACATTCATAATAAAATCGGGATAGGCGAACATGGTCTGATAAGAGTCGGAGACGGCGATTGGAGCGACGGCATTTCTTTCTTTGTGAAAGACAGGGCGAAATTCGTCAAACACGGGGAAAGCTCTTTCAACACCGCAATGGCTCTTTATGTTTTGCCGAGAGTCGCCGATCTGCTCGATCATTTCGATCCCGCAAGAGCGAAAATACTTCGCGAGACGGTCGCTTCTCTGATGACCGCGATGCTAGATTGTTACAACGGAAAGTGGTTCTTTCGGGGTTTCGATGGAAAAGGAGCGCCGATAGGCGACAACGAACTTTTTCTAGAGCATCACGTATGGCTTCTCATCAGCGGCGTCCTTCCCGACGACATATCCGCCAGCGTTATCAAAAACATATTCGACATACTTGACGCGCCTGCCGCTTTCGGGCAATTCGTTCTCTACCCTCCGAAAAACGCTCTTTTCAACACCTTCGCCAAAGGGTGGGATGTAAACGGAGGCGTGTGGTTCGCCATAAACTATCTCCTTGCATGGGGAATTGGACGAAAAGACCCGGAAAAAGCGTGGGCCGTTTTCAGGAAGAACTCTATGGCTATGAAAGCTACGGTCGATCCCGATATCTGGTACGGAATTTGGAGCGGGCCGGATTCATACAATGCCGACTACGCGGAAAGACCTAGAGAAACATATTTCCACATTCCCACGCCCACCACCGATTTTCCGGTTATGAACCTTAATCTTCATGCCGGATTTGTGGCGTCCCTGATAAGGCTCTGCGGGGTCGAGCCTTCGCTCTCCCCCGCTGAACCGAAACCGCTGTTGCCGTTCAGTTTCGAGATTGACGCGCCGACATTCAAGCTTGCTTCGAATAAAAGCGGCGTGCGATATGAAGAGAAGCTGCATGTCGACGAGTGATTAAGCCCCCGCGCGGTGCATATTGTTTAGCGATAACAGACGCGATGCGTTATAATCTTTAACGTCGGACAAAGGCTTATTGCGGAGCGCTCGCGCGATGAAGGTTTCTTCTCCCGGCAGAATATGCCTCTTCGGGGAACATCAGGACTATCTCGGTTTGCCTGTCGTAGCCGCGGCTGTTGATGTTCGCGCCCATTTCGAGGCGGTCGAAAACGGAGACTCGGTTTTTCGCGTCGGCCTGCCCGATATCGACTCTGAAATTTCTTTTGAACCTATAACGCAGTTAAAATATTCATCAAACCGGGACTACCTGCTCAGCGGGGTCAACATCCTTCTAAGAGAAGGATACAAATTTAAAAAAGGGCGCGACATTGTTTTCAGAAGCGACATCCCAATCGGAAAAGGATGCTCAAGCTCGTCGGCGATGCTTGTGGCATGGATAGGGCTGCTGAGCCGAATCGCCACCGTAGGCCCCGCGCTTGCCTCTGCAGACTGCGCCCGGCTCGCTCACAGAGCGGAAGTTCTGGAGTTCGGCGAACCCGGCGGCATGATGGATCATTACGCGTCCGCCATAGGCGGTCTGCTGATTATCGAGACATCGGGAAACGCGCGCGCTTTTCAACTAAAAACGCCTCTCGAAGGCTTGTTTGTTCTAGGCGACTCGCTTCAACCTAAAAACACCACAGGAATTCTGGGAGCGGCAAAAAAGAACGCGTCGCTCGCTTTGGATTTGATTAGAAAAAGCATGCAGTCCGCCGAATGGAATATAATATCAGCCGAGACCGCCCGCGAGGCGCTTCGGGACGCTCCGATAGAAGCAGTAAACTCGGCCCTAGGGAATATTGACAACAGAGACATAGCGAAAGAAGCCATCGAAATGCTGCGCAAAAACAATATTGCGCCGGATTCGCTCGGAGCTTTGATGACAAGGCAGCATCGGAATTTAAGCGGATTGATAGGAGTATCGACGGAGAAAATTGACAGAATGGTAGATTCCGCTGTTTCCGCCGGAGCGTGGGGAGCAAAAATGAACGGCTCTGGCGGAGGAGGTTGCATGTTCGCATACACTAGCGCTGATCGCGCCGACTATGTGGAAAAGGCAATCTCAGATGCGGGAGGAGAACCGAGACGCGTTTTTATCGACAACGGTTTCAGGGAGGACATTTGATGAAAGGCATTATACTTGCTGCGGGGAGAGGAACCCGTCTGCGCCCATGGACGGACGACAAGCCGAAACCTTTGCTGAATATGGCCGGACAGCCGATCCTTAACTATATTCTCGACGGATTCGCCGCTGCCGGCGTGAGCGATCTGTTCATTGTGGTCGGGTATCTCGGAGACGCTATGCGGAACCACTACGGCTCGGAATATTCCGGGATGCGCCTTGCTTGGCTTGAACAGAAAGAGCTTCTCGGGACCGGCCACGCTCTGATGCTCGCCGAAAAAGAACTCAGATGCGGCGACTTCATGCTCGGTTTCGGCGACGTTCTGGTTGACCATGAAAACTACCCTGCTCTAGCCGATTTTCATAGTCGAGGCGGATTCGACGCTTCCATAACGTTGAACGAAGTGGACGACCCGTACGCGGGCGCGGCGGTTTACGTTGACGGCGACATTGTGACAAAGTTAATCGAGAAACCTCCGCGAGGAGAATCGACAACAACATGGAACAATCGCGGCCTGTTCATATTCACTCCTGTCATTTTCGATGAAGTGCGAAGACTTGAAAAAAGTCCAAGAGGCGAATACGAACTTCCAACAGCCGTCAACATGCTAGTTGAAAGCGGCAAGCGTGTGGGAGCGATGCCTGTGACGGGATTTACATCCGACGTGGGAACCAAAGAAGAATTCGAGGAATATGAGAGCTATATTATAAAAAAGCGCGGCTCTAATTGATGGAGAATTGACGCCGCTGCATCGGGGGACTTATGCGTTTTAATAAATCATTATTAATTGCTCTTGCGGCAATCGTCGCGTTGTCGGTTCAGTCGCAGGCGTTCGCCTCTCTGGAGTTGGAACGCGCCTTTTCCACCGGTATGTTTTCAGGCTCTAAAGAAAGACCACGAGAGGTGATATCATTCAAATTCAAAAACAACTCAAGCGAGCCGGTAAAAGAAATTGCCATATCCATTTCCGGCTCTTTAATGGACGAAACGCGAAATGAAACCATCTCTTTTTTAGAACCGGGAGCTTCAGCTTTCGCCCGCGCTTTCATTGCGGCTCTTCCCGCAGGCGGCTCCGGAACGGCTGACTTCTCGATAAAAGCTTCTATCGAAGATGAGTCCTATGATTGGAAAGTCTCCATCGATAGGATTCCTCCTGACTGGCGACGCATTCATCTTACCACTCATTTTCATTACGACACCGTCTGGATTCACAAGGACGGACAACGCGGCTATGCTCTTGTCGCTCTCGATCTTATAAAACAATATATCAACGCAGCCCGCGTAGATACTACCTATTCGTTCGTATTAGAACAAATACCTTATCTGAAACCATTTTGGGACACATATCCCGAAGACAGGGCCACTTTGCGCGACCTGATTTCCCGCAAACAGCTTGAACTTGTCGGAGGCTCATATATTCAACCCGACGAGAGCAGCGTGTTCGGCGAGGGGCTGATACGCAACTTATATTACGGAAAACTATATATGGACTCTGTTATGAAAGGAGGCGGCGCGACTGCAGCATGGCAGATAGACAACTTCGGGCATACTCCACAACTTCCACAGATTCTTCGCAAGAGCGGATTCGATTCTTTAACATTCCTGCGCGGCGGTCCCATTGGATTCCCGCGCCAGTTCTTCTGGATGGCTCCCGACGGCTCTGAAATCATTTCTTTCGACCTTGATATGAAAGAGGTTCTCGGCAAAGTCTTTTCAGGCCGCGTCAAACTTGATAAACGCGAAGACGCGACTATGGAATTGTTCGAATTGATGGAGCGCGAAGTACTTCCCGACACATTCGCCGCTCTTCGCGACATCAACAGCGCGAAGTCTTTTTTTCTTCCTATCGGCGACGATTTCATGCCTCCTGTCCCAATGCTTGGCATGCTGACAAGGTATTGGAATTCAAAATATATTTATCCAGCGCTTCGATTCTCATTGCCCAGCGCGTACTTCAACGATGTGGCTCTCCAGTTGAAGGATGACAAGCTGAATCAGAGATTCACTACTAAAGACCTCAACCCTGTTTTCACCGGTTGCTATTCTTCCAGAACGGACTTGAAGATCGCCAACCGCGAAGCTGAGACGACGTTCCTAGACGCTGAATATCTTTCAACAGTCGCTAATCTTCTCGGAGCGAAATATCCCGCCCGCGCGCTCGACAAAGCTATCCGCGAGCTTATGTACAACGAGCATCATGACTCTATTCCGGGAACCACTAACGAACTTTCATACCTTGATATTCTTTACGGGTGGCGCGAATCTTTATCTCTTTCAAAGGAAGTCCGAGACGACGCGTTGGATTATATCGCGTCTTCCATCAATATGTCTGCGTCCGACAACGAAGACATCGTGGTTGTGTTCAATACGCTCTCATTCCCTAGAACAGATATTGTCGAGATGCCTGTTTCCTCTTCTGTAAATTCGATTAAAACCATTGATGGCGCGGATATTCCCTTTGACATTTATCCTTCTGGCGGCTCTTATATGCTGAGATTTACTGCTAATGACATCCCGGCTTTCGGATACTCCGTCTTCCGCGCGGCTCGCGGCGGACCCGAATCAACTTTATCCGCTGCTCAAATCACAACCTCCATCGAAAACGAATTCTTTTCGGTCGAGGTCGATCCTAAACGCGGCGGAGGAATTGTGAAGCTTGTGGATAAGGCAACAGGAACAAACCGCGCGTCAGAGTCCTCAGGCTCTCTTATGAATTCAATAGCCGTTTACGAGGACAAAGGAGACTTGTGGAGAATCAACATCCCAGAAGGCTCCGCGAAACTCCTCACAACCGACTCTCCCGCTGTCGTCAGCGTGACTAGTGGAAATACTTTTTCAAGAATAGAATCAAGAAGCGGCCATAACGGATTTTCTCTTGTTCAACGCATCGATATGCAAAAAGGCGTTCCCAGAATCGATTTCACAACTTTTGTGCACGACTTTAATGGAGAGAACAAGCTCTTCAAATTGCTTTTCCCGGTTTCAGGCCACGAAGGGCTTACTCCGGTCTACGGCGAGAGATTCGCTCCTTTGTCCAGAAAACGCGGCGAAGAGTTCCCCGCCGACATGTGGGCCGGATGGTCAACCTCGTTCAATCTCAGAGCATCCGGGAAATCTGTCCCTCTGGGAGTTCCTGCCATTGTGGTCAATAGAGACGAGCCTGAGGCTCAAAAGTTTCTCAAAAACCTTGCCTCCGCTTTTATTAAAAGAGGAACGCCAAGCGTAACCTTCTTTGGAAGTCAGGAAGAAGACCTTACAACAGACTCGGTTATTTATATCGGCGACCCTGAAGCTTTCGAGCCTTTAGTCGATAAACTCGGCTCTAATCTTAACACCGCTCTTCACACAGTGAACAGAAGAGGCATGGCGGTTCTATTCGACGGAGACAGGCCTGTTTGGCTCATCGGGAAGAGAATATTTTCCGACCCGGAAGCGTCTGAGAATCTGCTCAGCAGCGTCATGTCTGAAAACAGCGCCGATTTTTCAGATGACATGTTGTTGTCGCCGATACCGGATATCGCGTCGAAACCCGCCACTTTTGCTCTTATCAACAACGGCTCCAACGGATATCGGTTTGAGCCCGACGGGTCAATCGCTCTTCAACTCCTCAGAAGCGCCACAGGCAGACCCGGTGGCGAGGCTTTCAGCAGGACTTTCTCAAAAGAAGACTGGAACCACAGATTCAGATACGCTGTCGCGACCGGCGAAGGCGTTTTCGAAACTAATAACATTGAGCAAGCCGCTCTTGCATTTAATCGTCCTCTGTTGGCGGTCTTGAAGCCTGCGGCATCCTCTCCTCAAGCCGTTCTGCCTGCTACGGGCGCGTCGTTCTTCAGCGTTGAACCGGAATCGGTCATCGTTTCCGCCGTAAAAGCATCCGACAACTCGATTCCTGTTTACTCCCGAATCGGGAAACAACCCTCGTTGGCTGTAAGGGCGTATAACAACTCTCATTCGGATGCTCCTTTCAAACTTTCCTCTCGATTCTCTTTCAAAGCCGCCCATCTCGCTGATATGAGAGAAAACAATAACAGCAAGCTTTCCATTGAGAACAACATTGTCTCGTCCATCATCAAACCTAGAGCGATAGAAACTTTTGTCATGGATGTTGATTTGCTTTCCGGCAAGAACTACGCAATCGGACGGGAAACCGAGCCGGTTCAACCGGTATATTCCGCGTATTGGAGACACAACGACAACGTGGCTCCGTTAGGCTACCAACCCCTGACTGTGAGCTTTGATCCTGTGAGCGTTGATTCGGCCTCAACCATCTCAGCCAAACTCAAAGTGGCAAGCTCATACACGGATTCACAAGCCAAAGGAAATATCGAGCTTCAGGCTCCGGAAGGCTGGAACGTCGAACCATCAACTATTAGTTACGATTTGGAACCGGGCGCTTTTTTGATTAAAGATATTAGCGTGACGCCCACGGAAAACTCCAAAGACGGAATTATCAGAGCTATCTACACGGACGAAGCACAGAGATTCTATGCGTCCCTGCGGGTGGGTAAAATTGATAAACCGACTATTTCGGCGCCCGAATCCATTGTCATCAGACCCGGCGAAGAAAAAAACATCGACATCAAAATTTCTAATCCGTCGTCTCAAAAGATTTCCGGCGAAGCAATCGTTGTTTCTCCAATAGGCACATGGATCGAATCGCCTTCCACGTTGGAGTTGAGTTTATCGCCTTTCAGAGCGTCTTATGAAGTCGCCGCGTCTGACGAATCCGTATTCCCTGTCAACGTCAAGGCTGGTGAAAAAGCTTTAAGCGGCAGCTTCTGGTTCGTGCTGAAACTCATGAGCGATGGCGATTACACATATTCCGATCCGGTGAGTATAACAATATTGAAATGATATTTTTGATTGTGTTGATGTTTTTTTCTGACAATAATGTTTTAGAAGTCGCAAGATATTGCCTGTAACTTTCATTTGTTGAAGAGCCGCTTTTTTTTTATTATCATCATGTGCGCAGCGTTGAATGCTAACTTGGGAGCAAAATAATGGAGTTCATAACGAGAAGAGAGTTTATAAAATCAACAGGGATTGCCGCGGCAAGCGCCGTTTCAATCGCATTTCTGCCGGGCATAGCTTTTTCCGCCTCATCCGGCGAAGCTGCTTTTGCCGCTTCCGCGGTGATTCAACCTTCTTTCGCGGCTCCGGCCATCGCGCTTTCCGGGCAGTCGTTTCCGTTCAGGCTTTCTCCTTCTGGCGCGAGAGCCTCGATTGACAGCGCATGGATTGCGTCGCCTGGCGGAAAACCGTTTATTCTCTCTGTTGAAAACGGCCATTTTATCCCAACTGTCCCCCCTCCCCCCGGAATGTATGATTTGTATCTCGAAGTCTCTATGGGTGCCAGCAAAAGATTCGAGAAGCAACCTCTCGCTGTGAAAATCGTCGAACAATTCAAAACCGACTATTGTTTCGGGGCCATCTCCGATGTGCATTTCGGAGACCCGCGAATATCGTCTATGATTAAGGACTTCAGCGTAGAGGAAACATTCAAGAAAGAAATACAGATTCTAAATGAGAATCAAATTGAATTTTGCGTATGTTGCGGGGATCTCAGTTTTCTTCCGCCACGCTCAAAAAAAGAAATAATCGACTATGCGGACGCGCTGACATCCGCAGCGAAATACCCCACATTTTCAGTGCCGGGCAATCATGACGGCTACACGTCCGGAGCCGGAGGCAAAATCAATTTCGACACGCTGGCTCAATGGACGCGCTCCTTCGGCGTTCTTGATTATTCCGCTTCATACGGAGAAACCGCCATCTTGGGAGTGAACACTTATAACGCTTCCGCTGATAAAAGGAATATCTTCGGAGGTTTGGGAGAAGTTGTCGATTCCGGATATGTTACTGATGAGCAGCTTGTCACTTTGGACGCGATGTTTGCCGAAGCGAAGAAAACATCGAAACTAACAATAGCTTTAGGCCATCACAATCCGACCAACACCGTCAAAGACGTCAACGGCCCGTTCGAAATCGTGCCTTTCACTGAAACAGGACGCTTGGAGCTCCTGTCGCTTTTTGAAAAGCGCTCTCTAGATTATTTCTTCTGCGGGCATGTTCACGGCATTTACAGAGAACGATACGCAAACACCGAAATAGTCACCGTTCCCACAGCGGCCAGCCGTCCGGCTGACGGACATCCTTTGGCAATTTATCTGGTCAAAGTTTCAGATGGAAAAATCTCCGACATCGAGACAGTGAAAATCGCTGAGTTGTAATGCTTCAAATCGCGCGCCGTTCTAATGCTGAACTTTCTTTTCTTCAAGCATGCGCGTGATTTCTTCAACGGCTCTGTCTGCGGTAAACAAATCTAACGCTCTTCTTCTGCCCTCTTGTCCCATTCTCTGCGGCTTTTCAGGCTCTCTCAATAAACCTATCAACAAATCCGCAAGCCTATTCGCGTCTCCCGGCTTGAATAAAAAGCCGGTTTCTCCTTCCTTCACAATTTCGGAAGGCCCACCTGCGTTGGAAGCCACAACAACTTTGTTCAGAAGCATTGCCTCCACAATTGTCCTGCCGAATGATTCAGGAGAAGCGGCGGTATGAACATATATATCAAACGCATTAATTACATCGTAAATGTCTTCCCTGTGTCCTATAAAATGAAATCTGTCTGATAACCCTTTTGAAGAAACAAAATTTTTAAGCCTATTAACATATTTCATATCGCCGTAAACAGGAGAGCCGGCAACGACAAAACTCGCGTCGCTTACATCGAGCGCAATCAAGGCGGCCGCTTCGATCAAATCTTCGATTCCTTTTATTTCCACCAGCCGCGACACATTCCCGATTACTTTAGCGTCGCTACTGATTCCTAGCTCCGTTCTTATTTCTTCTGTAGTTCTGCCATTGATAACCTTTTCTGCAGGCAGACCGTTATAAATCACTCTTGAATCTCTGTGCGTGTCGAACTGTCCGGCGGTGGCTTGTGAGTTGCACACAATCGTGTCGGCCAACATGGCGGACGAACTTGAAAAAAAACCTCTGATTATCTTGTTTGAGAAAATGTCCCTGAAGTGCCAAACGACGCGCGCGCGCGATATTCTGCCAGCGATGCCTCCCAAAATATGAGCCTTGCTAGAATTCGTGTAAATCACGTCGACTTTTTGTGATTTCGCATATTGAGCAAGCTCAATAGCGCCGGGAACGGCTGATGCGGCCCCCAATGCGACAGGATAAAACGTCTTATAAGAAACGAAATCAGCTCGTCTGGTTTTTACAAATCGTTCCGCTCCGCTGACAATATGAACATCGATACCCAGATTTTTTACGGCATTCGCCAAAGGGCCGTCTGAAAAGCTCGCAAGCGCGGGATTAACTCTGTTTCTATCCAGTCTTTCTAAAATCTCAAAAAGCGACAGCTCTGATCCGCCGAATTCAGCGGCGTGTGTTACGAAAAGTGTCCTGACCGGCTTGCCCATATAAATACTATACACCTTTGGAAAATACCGTCATATATTTTATAATGCGATTTACGAAACAACAACGCTTCGGCCTCATAGCGGCCTCGCGTTATTAGAATACGGCGATGAATCGATGTGTGGAATCGCGGGAATTTATAATTTCTCAGGCGCTCCGATAGAACCAAATAGACTTGCGCGCATGGCTGAGAGCATTCGCCACCGCGGCCCCGACGACGACGGGACCCTCATCGACGGCACTTTCGGCATGACTATGCGACGCCTCTCCATAATCGACTTGGAAACAGGCGCGCAGCCCGTCTCTTCCGAAGACGGCTCTGTTTCAGTGATTTTCAATGGCGAAATCTACAACTACGTCGAACTCCGCGCGTCGCTTGAATCTAAAGGCCACATATTCTCAACCAAGTCCGACACAGAAGTAATCGTTCATCTTTATGAAGAACTCGGAACCGCGCTCGCTAATGAACTGATTGGAATGTTCGCTATCGCGGTTTGGGACGCAAAACGCAGAAAGCTCACTCTCATCAGAGACAGAATGGGCGTCAAGCCTCTTTACTGGACGCGGCGCGGAGACGAATTCCTTTTCGGCTCTGAAATAAAGTGTTTGCGCGCCGCCACCGATATCCCGCCTGAAATTGACATGCCGGCTCTTGACGCATATTTGAGTTGCCAGTATTTTCCATTCGACACGACAATATATTCATCCGTTCGAAAGCTCCGCGCCGGCCATATAATGACGATAGAGAACAAAAGTCATAGCATCGAACGTTATTGGGAAATCAAATTTCCTGACGCTCCCATAGACATCGGCGAAAAAGAAGCTGTGGAAAGGTTCAAAGAATTATTTTATAAATCCGTCCAAAGAAGATTAATAAGCGATGTTCCGTTAGGGGCGTTCCTCAGCGGGGGCATCGACTCCGCGTCCGTATTGGCGGCGATGCGCGAAATTTCCGGTTCGGCTGTTAAAACGTTCACATTGGGATTCGGCTCTGAAGCGCCCGGATACAGCGAAATCGATTCCTCTAGAGTTTCCGCGTCTTTTCTGGGCGCGGAAGTAAATGAGCGCATTGCCTCAGCCGCCGACATATCGGACAATATCGACCGGATACTTCATCATTTCGATGAACCTTTCGGCGGAGGCCTTCACACTTGGTTTTTATCGGAATTCTCCTCGCCTCACATAAAAGTCGCTCTTACAGGAATCGGGGCCGACGAATTATTAGGCGGTTATCAGAGACAAAAGAGATTGAACGTCGTGCGCGCTTTCAAGATGCTGCCGCCGTCCGCCCGTAAAGCTGCGGTTGCTATTGCTTCTACTACCGGATTAAGAAACAACATCATTAAACTAAATAGATTAGCTTCCGCCACAAAAAACGACATTTATTATGAATGGATTTCTGTTGCGGACGAATCCATAAAGAAAAAACTATATAATCATTCATTTTATTCGGCGCGCTCAGGCAATCCTCTAGGAAATTGGGCCGCAAGCGTATTCGGCTGCGATTTGCCTTCAAATACTGACGACCTGATAAGCTTCCTTGAACTTAAAACAACGCTCCCTGACGATTTCCTCAATTATACCGACCGGATGACTATGGCATGGGGACTGGAAGCGCGCGAACCGTTTCTGGACCACCAGCTCGTGGAATTCGCCGTCTCTCTTCCGATGAACATGAAGATAAATAACGGAGTAACCAAATATATCCTTAAAAAAGCCATGTCTGACAAGCTTCCGTCAGAAATCGTCCGCAGAAAAAAACAGCCTTTTCATCTGCCTATCGGAATATGGTTAAGAAACGAGCTTCGCCCGTTGCTTGAGAATACGCTATGCGCTTCCGAACTCGCAAGCGAGAAATATTTCGAGCCCTTGGCTCTGCGCGGTCTGGTCGACAATCACATTAATGGTTTATCAGATAACGGATGGCTGATATGGTCGCTCATGCTTGTGGAGCGTTGGATGAAAAAACATATATGAAGCAATGCGACATCATTTTTTTGCGCCGGGCGTGCTTATGATTTCAGGCTATTCAAAGATTGTGAATATTTTGCCGACATATTTTCATTTGTTAAATCAAAAATCAATGTTGAAAGCTATTTTAAGTTATAATAATAATGTTAGTATTGTAGCGATATCGTTGTACTAGACAGCGAGGTGGAAGCAATAGATAGAGAAAGCCAACTTAAATATTTCACAAAACCAAACGGAGTCACTGAATGGTGGAATCCGGAAGAAGGCGTCTATAAGAATCACTATAAACGGGAGCTAACAGTCCTTGACGAAAGAATGGTAGTTAAAGAAGGTTCCCGCGCGTTAGATTTGGGCACAGGAAAAGGCAGATTCGCGAGATATTTTGCTCAACGAGGATGTAACTGCATTGCGATTGACCTCAATGCACAAATGCTCGAAGAAGCAGTTTCTCGCGCTCGTCAGGATAACTTGGAGGACAGAATTGAGTTTGTTCAATCCCCTGTCGATGTTTTTCTCGCTGAAAACAGAACCTCATTTGACATAATTTCCGCGATGGAATTTCTTGACCATTATCCCGACATTGAAGGCCTTTTTTCTTCGGTCAAAAGCATGCTTTCGCCTGACGGAACCTTTATTTTTAGTTATGTTTCTTCAATGTCTTTTTATGGAACGCTTTTTAGATTGGTGATGCCTAAAGTGAAATCCAGCGAATTGCGGGTTGCTACTACTTACAATCCAGAATGTTTAGAAAAACTACTCCAACATCGCGGGTTTGAGATTCAATCTTTCGGTGTCGGGATATGCGCGATAATTCTAAGAGAAAACATCAGTCCGGCAATACAGAAATTGCTCGCTGTTCCTATCAAAATTGAAAGCGCTCTCAAGCCGTATTTCTCATTAAGATTCTTTGTGAAAAGATGCGTTCACGTCGTCGTTATTGCAAAAAACAAACCCAAACAGCTATGAACCTTCATTAATGCGCTTTTTTTTCATTATTGAAACAAGAAGATATCCGCCTAGCAATCGCGACAGAATCCTGTCGCATTTTGAAAGAAAACCGCCTATAGGTGAAATTGACAATGCAATAAACAGTTTGCGCAAAGCTAATGTTGCCCAAGAAAGGCCCGGAATAAAACGAAAACCTTCCACAAAAATAACAAAGAATCCAGCTTTATACTCCTTATCAATCTCAATCGATAGTCCCTCTACAATGCCTGCTGAATCTCGGATTTGTGCCTCAAAACCATAAGGCCACGTTTTTAAAATATTGCTGATGAACAATCCTACTTTAAAAAAAGGCGATGTGCCGCATGGATTAAACATAATTACAAGACCGCCGTCCGCGCAAACACGCGTCATTTCACTGAGAATCTTTTTCTGTTCATCATGAGAAAAGTGCTCTAGAAGCCCCGCGTTCCATACAACATCGAAAGAACCATCCTCAAAAGGCATATCTGTAACAGAACAAATATGAAACTTGCCTTTGCGCCCAGCGTCATTGAACAGTTTTTTGCTTATTTGCTGGGCAGCCTCGGATATATCGACTAGGCACACGTTGTTGCCCATGCCAGCGAGTCTTAAAGATATCCTGCCTGTTCCGCTTCCAGCTTCAAGATAATTCAAAGCCTGACTCGAAGGCGAACTTTCTAGCAATACATCCAATATTATCTGTGAAAGGTAATCCCATGAAGCCACACTTTTGTGTCTAAGCCAATGCTCTTGCCATTCATCAGTTGTTATTGGTTGGCTTTCTGCCATTCTGCCTCGCTAAGTTCTCACAAACTATTGTTTCCCATAATAAAACTTATTTTTGTTTCAAGTCAATTACTTTTCTTTTCAAAGAGAATAGTTGTCCCATATGTCCTTGGAAACAAATCGCCCATGAAATCAAACTGTTTTGTCGCAGTAAAACCTAGGTTTTCAAATTCATCCAACATTGCGTCCACTCCCTGTTCAGGATGCGATATCTGTTTCGGAGTTATTACCCATATGCGATCATTATTGGATAAACCCCTTACTCTTTCTCGATAAGCTTCTTCTGAAAAACCAAAACTGTTACCGCAATATTCTCGTGAATAGTCTTCAGGGCATCCATACACTTTTGCGTCGGCCTTGTGATAATACCATGTCACAGTCATATAGTAAGCCGGCGACACCACGATTATGTCGCCTACCATCTCATTTTGAGCCACAATATCAAGCGCTTTTTTGAATCCATGAGGTTGCATTATTTGTGAATAATATGCGCCTGCGTTTATAATAAAACACACAAATATCATTGTCAGCGCTGTTATGGCCGCACTCTTTTTTAAAGCTGATACGCCTACTGCGAGCATAATAAGCCAAATTCCGCTCAAAGCTACAGCATATTTGGGAACAAAGGACAATCCTTGAAACTGATTCACAAAAAGCGCAGAAGAGCATGCCACTATCTGAAGAATTGTCGCATATAGAACAAAGTTCCATTCTTTAACAGCAATATATCTTTTCAAAAAAACCGCTATCGCTATTAATAGAGGCGCCAAAATACTCGCCGTTAGCGAGAATTTATCAAAAATATTGTCTCCATGAATGTTTGTCCAGATTCCTGTCATATGAGTGACCAAAACATCCGCGATGTTTAAATAATAGTGATTGGTAATAATGCTGACAATCGTTTCCCATGGTGTAGATGAGCCTGCGTCCAACCACTCTGTTTTCTGTTTTGCCATGTTCGGAACCCAAGGCAAAACTGCCAGTAAAACTAAAAATTGAGATGGAATCCAATATAAAACTGCTCGTCTTCTAAAAATAAAATAAAAATTTTGAGCAATAATCATAAAAAAGTGATAATAAAATGAATAGACTCCCAACAACGTAAAAAGCACATACGGGAGAATTGCCTTGCTATTACTATGATTGATTATATTATAGGCATACCACGCGCTTAAGACGCCGAATAACAATGCCAAACCTTCGTATCTTGGACTGGCTGAATGCTGGATCATAACAGGCGCGACTGCCGAAATTATACCCCCTAAAACACCCGCAATATCTCCAGCAACCTTCCTTGCTATGCTTGCAATAATTAGAGTTGCGACAATGTTAAGTCCGACAGGCAACACCATTATCCACAACTGTGAATCGCTTATCCTTGCCCACAGCGAAATCATTAAAAAGTACAATGGAGCATGTCCGCATGACAACGAACTTTCTACTGTTTCAGCAAAAGTAAAATCCTTCAGACCTATCGCAAATATTCCCTCCATGCTCAAATGCGGATTGAATAACACAGGCAGTCGCAATATAACGGCAATCGCCGAGGCGCCTATAATCAAAAGCTTGTATCGCCCTTTATCTAGCCGTTTCTTTTCACACATAGAAACCATTAGACCCTCATTTTTTCATAATATAGCTGATTCCGCATGAAGTCCATACTACGGTATTCGTTCATATTTGATGCTTTGGGCGCATTCCCCATTTCAGCCACGCCAAGTGTCTCATGATCGTTTTTAATAATTGTGAGTCATTTTTTACGGTATAAGTTGCATACTCGCTTGTGCATAACTTTCCATTCTTCGCGTTCTAGAAGAACATGAATCGCTTTATTGGACAAAAAAGACAATTTCGTTTTTTGAATAAAGCAAAGAAAATCAATAAATAGCTTGGTTCAGACCAATTGATGACATATCATCTGTATGGGATAAATAAATGTTGACGTATATAATATAATATATACAATTAAATTGATGGGCAAGCATAAATCACTACTATTAACAATCGCAACTGTGTTAACCCTGTGCTTAATAATTTCTGTAAAGGCCTTTGCACAACAAGCGACGCTGAACATTTATCCCGGATGGCAAATGTACAGTGTTCCTTATAATCTGTCAGACAATTCAAGAATTTGCGACATAAATGGGCTGAAAAACATTTACTCGATTTATGAAAATGCGTATGTGCCCTGCAGTGTTAGTTCTCCTGTCCGCGGGAAAGGCATCTGGATTTATTCGGAAATAGAATCCAGCGCGGCATTGGATATATCTTACGGATGGTCGGAGAAATACGAAATTCAACTTAACGCAGGTTGGAATATAATCGGGAATCCTTACGGCGCTTCTCTAAACCTATCACACTTTGCGACAATTGACGGAATTGCGTTAATGGATTCTGACGCTATCGGTTCCAGCGTGTATGGATATGACAGCGAAAACAGGCGTTACGTGGAAGCGTTAGAAATGGAGCCATGGCGCGGTTACTTAATACTCGCAAAAAGGGCTGTCGTTTTAACGCTTTATTCGCCCGACGACGCAGTTAACGCACAAATAGATTCAATGAGGATAGTTAATACGACGGGAGAAAATGTTGATTCTGTAGATATTAACGCCGGCTCCCAGTTGACTCTCAGGGCGGCCGCATACGACGCGGATGGAGATTTCGTTCAGTTTTTGCCGGTTACATGGAGAACAAGCGGAGCTTTGCCTGAACCGCCCGCTGATGTATCGGATGTTTTTAGCTTTAATCCTCAAGCCGGAGCTAATGGAAAGGTGTCGGCTTTTTACGAACACCTGTCAGATACGACGGGAAATATTGTAACTATCGGAGAAAGCGAGCTTTTTGAATATCCATATTTTGAGGAATCACCGTTAGATGTAGACCAACAGACAGGATTGGCTTACATAGGCGGACAAGCCCTAGTCGTTTTTAAGCCCGAAACATCTTATTCCAGCGCCCGCGATGAGATTGAAGCTCATGGCGGAAGAATCGTGGGCTACAACGCGGATCTCGGATTATATCAAATCCGGGCTTCGGATGGCGGAAGCGTAGAGGGGATTCTAAACGCTTTAGAGCAGTCCCCTTTGATAAAATCATCTTTTCCTAACTACATGTTAGCCGCGTCAGAACTCCCTAACGACCCGATATTCGACACGGATTCTCCCTCGCTGAATCGTTGGGGCTATGAAAAAATTCGAATGAATGAAATATGGAATATCGGAAATCCGTTGATTTCTCCGATTATTGCCGTCATCGATTCAGGACTGGACACAACACATCCCGAATTTGCCGGACGCGTTATGGCGGGAAGAAATTTTATCAATCCCGGAACGCCGGAAAATGTTTCAGACGAATACGGACATGGCACCGCGGTCGCCGGAATTATTTCAGCGCAACCCAACAATGAGCAAGGAATAGCGGGAATTTGCGCCGCCTGTAGAGTAATGCCGTTGAAAGCATGCGGGGCTTCCGGCTCATGTCCGATATTCAGCGTTGTGAACGCGATATCATACGCGACACAACACGGGGCAGACGTCATCAACATGTCTTTCGGCGCGCACCTAGACCCGACATCGCCGGCGGCTGCCACTCTTAAAGCAGCGTTGTCGAACGCGAACGCAAAAGACATAGTCACCGTTGCGGCCGCGGGAAATAACGGCGCAAGCGCGGATTCTTTCTATCCTGCCGCGATTCACCATGCTATATCAGTCGGAGCGACAACCGAAACAAACAGCAGAGCCGCTTATTCTAATTACGGCGCCACAGTTGATATATCGGCTCCGGGCGACAACATCTATTCCACAGCTACCGGCGGCGGATATGCTTTTAAAAACGGCACATCTCTCTCAGCGGGATATATATCAGGGCTGGCCGGACTGGTGAAATCGCTGAGAAAAGACATTAATCCTCAAAGCATGAAAACGCTATTTCAAGGCGCAATGAAACCATTGCAGACCGACATGCCAATCAGCGGGCTTGTAGACGCGTCCACGCTGATTGCTCAACTGACAGAGTTTAACAGCTCTCCGGTTATCGAAGAGATAATATCTGCTCCGATAACCGCATACCCCGGAGGCTCATTATCGCTCGAAGCCATCGCTTACGATCCTAACGGCGATTCTTTATCGTACGCGTGGGAAGTATCCGACGGTTCAATCATATCCACAGGAAAGAATGCTCAGTGGACTCTGCCAAACAATCGAGGCGAAAGCCGTGTTTCAGTCGAAGTAGTAGATTCGTTTGGGAACTCATCAAGGCTTGAACGCTTTGTTTATGTTTTTGACAGCGAATTGAAGGAGATTAGGGTAACCCCGGCCTCAAAAAAAGTTGAATCCGGCTATCCCTTTGAGTTCAAAGCATATTGCTATGACACAACCGCGTTGACCCAAGATGTTCCTCCGATAAAATGCACTCCTGATTGGAGCGTCACAGAAGATATTGGAATTATCTCCGCCGGCGGCAGCTTTATCGGCGTTTCCGAAGGGGCAGGAAAAGTTAAGGCGACCATCGGGAGCTTGTCAGGCGAATCGGACGTAATCGTGTCTGACACCATTGCCGGCTCGCTCTACACCGCGGCTGTGGACAATGCGCCTTGTTACGATGAATGGCTTCAGTTTAGGTGCAACCAGTCCGGATCTAACGAATCCTCAGTTAGTTTTCCAAACCATTACCTTACAAAAAGATGGGCTTATTCCACATCCCCATCGGTTTTAAAAAGCCAGCCTTTCGCGAAGAAAGACGCCTTCGGAAATATTAACATCTACTTCATAACATCTGACAGCAAAATACATTGCGTAAATCAGGAAGACGGGACAAGCTGTTGGACAGGAGCGCCTTTGCAGATATCAGCGACGGCATACGGCGATCTTTCTCAACCTGTTTTTTCCACTGACAAAGATTTTTTGTATGTGGCCCATACAGACGGGAAGCTTTACAAGATTGATATAACCGGACTGACGGCGTCTATTGTCTGGACATGGTCTCCCGGAGCCGGGTATCAATTTTATTCGACGCCGGTAGTGATAAGAGACACTGTGGCAAACCGGGATGTCGTGTACTTCACCTCAACTAGAGAAGCTGGGGAGAAAAAAGGAAGATTCTATGCCGTAGAGGATTTGGGAGCCTCTGGGTCTTTAAGATGGACATATCCATCGCAATTAAATGTTCCGATATCAACGCCATTTACAATTATGAAACCCTCGAACGCAAATATTGATGGCGAAGACTTATTATTTGCGATAAACAACAACGGGAAACTTTATGTTGTCGATCTTGACGGAAATCTTAAAAAAACATTCACCGCTGATCCAGTCAACAGCGGTCCGGATTTAACAATCAATTCTTCGACTACAGTGGCCGACTTTGCCGGCATAACTTATGTTTACACTGTAGCAAACCAGAGTTCAGCAAGGTTTAGGAAATTCGATCCATCATTGCCGAGCGATTCAGCGCACATCTGGGAAGTAAACATTGCGACGACAAGATTCCGAGGTCCTCCCGCGCATTCTAACGGCGTTTTCTATCTTGGCACATACGGCATTCCGCCCGAAGCCTCTAGCGTTTACGCCATCAGAGACTTGGGAGCTTCTTGGAGTTATGAGTGGGCCTCTCCATTCTATGTGGCAAACACAGGGTCAGGTTTTAACAACTCCACGCCTGCATTGTATGACGGAGGGATTATTGTCGGCTATAGAAACGAGGGATCCTTAATAACCATAAAAAAGAGCGGCGAGAAACAAATGGACGCTCAAAGCCCGATATTCGGACATGTTGAAAGCAGTTCAATGGTTCTGCCGTATGACAATGGTGTCACAATCGAGCCTGAAGCCTATGTCGGAAGCGGCGCTTTCCTTTATGCCCTCGAACAGAATTTGCCTCCGACCATTGACTGGTTCGTCATCGAGTCTTCATCGCATCCCGCTCTCGTTTGTCAGAAATTAGACGGCTCATCTGCTAGCGCAACGACATATGTTTCAGACCCGAACGAAGGAATATACAACCTTAGCTATTATGATATTTTTTCCGCTGTTCTCGATTTGAGCAGCATCGGCGCTCCGAATAAAACGCTGAACCAGAACTCCGTCGAGCCGAAGAACAGATTTCACAATAAAACAGGCGTCACCCCGCTTGGGATTGTTCCTGCTTTCGGACTTGCCCCCGGCGACTATCCAATTGTTCTGACTGTCACGGATAAAGGCGGGTTGACAACAAGCGCGACGAGAAATCTTACAATATGCGACTCCGCGCCAGAAATCATCGACGCGCAATTCTCTACGGACTACGTATATCCTAACGGAATTGAATCATCGACTCTTTCCGCGACAATAAGAGATTTAAATTCGGTGATAAGCGAGGTTCATGTGGATGTTTCCAGCATCCAAGGAGGCGGAGCGCCTAACTGGATGCTTATGACCTGCGGAGCTTTTGACTCAAATCAACAAGCGGTATGCACGGCATCCGTCACTGCAAGCGCGGTGACAGCGCCCGGAGCTTACAGCCTCAACATCCGCGCGCGCGACGCGACGAGCGAAGCGCAGAAAACAACGGGCAGTTTTAACGCCGACACAAACACAAACAAATGGCTGAAAGTCGTCCATGTTGATTATTTCACTCTCAGCGCGGCGCCGGCCTCTCTCCAAGCTGGTCAGACTTCCACTGTCACTATCAAAGCGTATTACTCGACGGGAGTTCAAATAGCCACATACAACAATCCCGGCGTTATCTCGATAACGACACAAAACACTTCTGGAACCGGAATTACATACAGCGGCACAGGCGTGACGGATTCAGGCTCTGGAGTTGCGCAAATAGCTGCAAATTCTTTCTCCGTCGGTCAGCACCAATTGCTGATTTCCAACACAAAAGTTGAGTCGGGAGTGACAGTAACAGCAAAAGACATAAACCTAAAATCCGGAGTGTCCAACGCGATTGCATGGACGCCTGCGGATTTAGGGAGTTTTACCATCTCGGCATTTCCACTTTCTCTCATAGTAAACGCGCAAACTACCGTCACGCTGACAGCTTATGACATTTTCGGCAATCTGAAAACCGACTTTAATCAAGCGGTTAATCTTGATTGTCTTGACGGTGTGATGGCGAACTTCACATGGAGCGGAACTGGTGTGACGCCGGGAGCGCCGGGAACTGCCACCCTAGCCGGGACTCAATTCGTCAATGGAGTCGCGGCTTCCGCGAAACTTGCATACTCGACGCCGGGAGGCCCGATAAGGATACGAGTCAGCAAAAATGCTGTTAACGCTTCGACTATTCCCGCGCAGAGCCCGTTATGGGACGCAGGACCGCTCGGCAGCTTCCTTGTCGAGGTTATCGTTCCTCCCGTCGGCAACCCAACCACATATACGACCGCGACTCTTCGCATAACAGCATACGACACCAGCGGAATACTTAAAGTCGGATATAACAATACAAACGACATTGTTCTTTTATCTTCCGGAAACGATTCGACCATCGCATGGTCGGGAACAAATGTGACTCCAGACGGCGCTATCGACGGAAAAGCCTATCTTTCATCGGGCGCATTTGCCGCAGGAGTAGCCACATTTGATATTTACAATGAGATAGCTCAAACGACAGTCATATCCGTCACAGAATACGACACGGCCAACCCCGGTGTTTCAGGCAACGCATCCATCATATGGGATTCACTGCCTCCTGACTACATCACGCTGGAAAGAGTGGATCCTCCAATCAGCGAAGACCCTCAAGTTCATACTTGGGCGACTTTGAAAATAACTGTCTATGACTCTCAAAACAACATAGTGACCGACTATGACAACACGTCAAATATCTTATTGTCAGGAAACGATCCTTTAACAACGACATGGAGCGGAGACGGGGTAACCGATCTCGGCAACGGACAAGGAACGCTTGCGCCCGGATGGTTCGATTTCGGCAGCGCCACTGTGAGAGTGATGAACACGCAACCGGGCGCGCACATTCCCGCTGCTACCGAGCAGAATTTGAGCAATACCGCGAACACGAATATCTTCTGGGATTTCGGACCGCTCGGCTCATTTGACTTAACAAAAACATCTCCGGCAGGCAATCCGATGGCGGGAGATATCGCGACAATTGAAATATCCGCAAAGGACATATATGGCAACCTCATAACAACATATAACAACGCGTCGCCGATATCTCTTTCCGTCGAGACCGGCACATCCGCTACCACTCTTTGGAGCGACGCGTCGTTAGGCGTAACTGTGACAGGGCTAGGAACCGCCGATCTGGAACCGGGGAGATTCACAGGCGGCAAAGCTTCCGTTAAAATCAGAAACACCACATCTGAAACGCAAACACTAAGGTGTGATGAATACGACGCGCCGGCGCCAGATGTTTCCGGAACGGGCCAAATAGTTTGGGATCCGGGGCCGCTTGATTATTTCGTGTTAACGCCTTCGACTACCAGCGTGTTGGTCGGTCAAAATATTGATTTTTCAATCACAGCCTATGACGGTTTCGGAAACATCAAAACTGATTTTTCCAATCCTAACGGACTATTGTTGACGCAGACAGGCGGGACCGCTTCCGGCTTCACATGGTCGGGCGCCGGGGTATCACAGAACGGCGCTCCAGATTACACCGCGATTATTACAGGCAACTTGTTCGTTGCAGGAGTGTACTCTCCGTTGTCAGTGACCGATTCGATAATCGACTTAGGGGTCAAAATCAAGGTCGTCGAGAACGTCACTCTGAATTGGGGAGAATCAGCAGCTGTTAATTGGACGCCCGGTCCGCTTGATCACTTCGTAATTACATCAACTCCCACAGCTCTTTTAGCTGGAGAATCATCCACAATCACTGTAACCGCATACGACAACATGGGCAACATCAAAATCGATTGGAATTCGCCGACTTTGGTTAGCTGCCAAAACGGGACGCTGAACAAGCTAGTGTGGAGCGGTCCCGGAGTTTCATATTACGCCCCCGGCCAAGCGACGTTTGCTGGAGCTATATTTTCTAACGGAATCGCAACAGGAAAACTGACTCATACTTTGCCTGAAGGCCCGATATTTATTGAAGCCGACAGCATGACAGGCATTGCTGATGTGAGCGATATTGCGCAAAGCCCGACATGGAGCGCAGGTCCGCTGAACATGATAGTTGTGATGGACGCGCCCAACGGAGCAGGCGTAGCGATTGGCGCGGTCGAGATGAACGTCGGCGGAGTCATCAATGCTTGGGCTGCCGGGTATGACGCTTACGACAATTTTATCGGCGATATTGTTTCAGCTTGGAGCACGACAGGAACACTGGATCCAATCGGGGATGCCGGCCCGACTGATTCTTCATTTTTCCAGCCGTTGAATGAATACACATCAGGACGCATAAGAGCGGACGGAGGATCAGGAGTAATCGGGCAGACTGGAATTATCACTGTGTTAAGCTCGACCCCTCGTGCGCCGACGATGTCAGCCGCAGGAGGCGTTGATGTAATCACGCTTACATGGCCGGCTGTGACGAAGTTCGAAGATAATAAACCGCTAGACCCCTCCATGCTGAGATACAAAATCTGGATGTCAGACACTGCGGGGGTTTTTCCGGCTACCGAAACGTATATAACTCCTTTGGGCGCGACATCGTTTGTGTTAAACGTGCCTGCTGACATTGAGACTTGGAAAACTTACTATTTTAAAATTACCGCATGGTTCGACGTACCAATTGATATTCAAAGCTCATTCTCGAATATAGCCGCAGCGGCAGCAATCGTAGCTCCTTATACGACATCCAGAACCTGCGCCCAGCTTCCCGGCGATGTATATATAGCGCCTGACACTCCCGGTTATGTGAACAGGCCCACTGGAATAGCCATAGGAGCCCCCTCTCCTTCTGGTTACAATTATGTTTATATCGCCGACAACCACAACAACCGTGTTTCAGTCTTCGATGAAAACTGCAACTTCTATGATACATGGGGCGAATATGGCGGCGATCCGGGACAATTCAAAAAACCGAACTCAGTGCTTTACGTCTCAGGAAATGTCTATGTCGGCGATTCTATTTCGAGAGTACAGAGATTTAACGCTGCGACTGGACAATATGTGGACCACGGTCAGGTTATCGGTCCGTGGAAAATGGCTCTGCTTCCGACGGGAAGAATCCTTGTCGCCACATATTATAAACAAGCGGCAAATTACGATCCCGCCTCGCTAGCGGTCGATGAGGCAGCATCATTTGACGTTCCTGACTCAAACGGCATAGCGTACAACCCGACCAATGGGTTGATTTACATCTCGGACA
>Ga0209311_1000235_pt1 | contig 57759 bp, 43 predicted proteins | sample AD_UKC045_MetaG_FD_184417 | JGI IMG/M metagenome (GOLD analysis project Ga0209311, IMG submission 184417) | Active sludge microbial communities of municipal wastewater-treating anaerobic digesters from USA - AD_UKC045_MetaG (SPAdes) (version 2) | ecosystem: Engineered > Bioreactor > Anaerobic >...
GCTTATATTTGGTATTACAATCACGAAAGGATTAAGACAAAATTAAAAGGACTGAGTCCTGTAGAGTACAGAAATCAGTCCTTAAGTTTAAACCCAAATTAATGTCCAACATTTGGGGGTCAGTTCAAATTGGGCTTTTTTTAGCTCAACACACACAAAATATAATTATTTATTTTGTGTTTCCACCATCACCAAAGGCTCCGCGCTGGCTTCTTCATTCGCTTTTTTCTGCCAATTGGCGGCTCTGCGTGGTGCTTTTGGTTTTGCTTCTTCAAGCACAACCGCTTTTGCAGCATCTACTTTTGTTTCTACTAATTGCAAGCCAGATGCCGCTAAATCAACCGGTGCTGCTGCCTTAGCTTTGCTGGTTTTAGCTTTGCTGGTGCGTGCAGAGCGTTTGTTGTTAGCCTTTGCTGGGGCTGCTTCAACATCGGCTGTAGCAACTGCGGTTTCACTTGTGTTGCCTTCATTGGCAGGAGCTGCACTGCTCACCGCCTCTTTGGCGGCTGTTGGTTTAGCTGTTTTACGCTTGGCTTTAATCGCCTCAGCAATATTGGCGTGTGGCGCATTCACTTCTTTTTCAGCTTTCGCTTCATTTTTTTGTGCTTGCTCGTTTACCACAGCGTTAGCATTGTTGTTTTGCTCTGTTTCTACCGGGCTGATTACTGCCGCTTGAACTTGCGTTTCAGCAACTGTGCCGGCAACGGCCTCTGTCGCTGAGTTTGCATTGAGCGCTTCATTGGGAACAAAAGGGCGTGCTGCAGATTCATCACGGTCACGGCGGCCACGGCGATTATTGCGGTTACGGCGGCCGGTGCGCTCGGTCGTTTGTGGAGTTGCCTCATTTGCCGTAGCAATTGCTTCTACTTGCGCAATGTTAGTTTGCTGATTGCTGTTGCGTTGTTGCTCGTTTTTTTGCGCCTCATTTCTTGGTGGCTCGTGACGTGGCTGCTGCGGTTTTTGCTGGCGTGGTTCATTAGGCTTAGCATCCGCAGGGCGGTTTTGCTGGTCTTGCGCATTTGGTCTATCACCACGCTCATTGCGATTACGGTCGCTACGGTTACGATTGCGGTTGCGATTATTGCGATTTTGCTCATTGCGCGTTTCGGTCGTTTTTTTGGTTTCAGGCGTTTGCACAGGTTGACTTTCAACCGGCGCACCGAAGAATTTTTTAATTCTGGCCATGAGCGACAGTTTGGGTGCCGGCGCTGGTTCAGTTACTTTTTCAGCCACAATTGGCGCTGGCGCTGCTGGGGTAATGCCTTTTACAGCGGCAACCGGACGCACAGCTTTTGCCGTTTCTTCCGGGCTTTTAATGTATGAAGTCTCCGTTGGAAGCTCAACTAAACTATAGCTGGCACGATTGGTTTCATCGGTCACATCATCATGTTTTACACGCACAATATTGTAGTTGGGCGTTTCAAGATGAATGTTAGGAATTAACACCACTTCAACGCCCATACGTTGTTCAATGGCGTGAATATCAGCACGTTTTTCATTCAGCAAGAAAGTGGCGACTTCCACCGGTAATTGCACTTGAATGATGGCGCTGTTTTCTTTCATCGCATCTTCTTGCGTAATACGTAAGATGTGGAGTGCGGTTGATTCAATGCCGCGGATATGGCCTGTGCCATGGCAGCGTGGACAGGGAATGTGGTTAGTTTCACCCAAACTTGGGCGCAAGCGTTGACGTGACAATTCAAGTAAACCAAAGCGTGAAATTTTGCCAGTTTGTACGCGCGCACGGTCTGCGTGCAGGGCATCACGCAAAGCATTTTCAACTTCACGTTGATTGCGTTGGTTTTCCATGTCAATAAAGTCAATCACCACCAAACCGCCCAAGTCACGTAAACGTAACTGGCGAGCTACTTCTTCAGCAGCTTCTAAATTAGTGTTAAATGCGGTGTGTTCAATATCGCTACCACGGGTGGCGCGGCCAGAGTTAACATCAACCGAAACTAACGCTTCGGTGTGGTCAATCACAATGGCGCCGCCAGAAGGCAAACGTACTTCACGTGAGAATGCAGATTCGATTTGATGTTCAATTTGAAAGCGTGTGAAGAGTGGAATTTCATCTTGGTATAATTTCACGCGCGACACATTGCCGGGCATCACGTGGCTCATAAACTGCAACGCTTGTTCGTGAATATCCGGTGTGTCGATTAAAATTTCGCCAATGTCTGCACTGAAATAATCGCGAATGGCGCGAATCACTAAGCTGCCTTCTTGATAAATTAAATACGCACCCGCTTGCATGGCTGAAGCGCCATCAATCGCGGCCCAAAGTTGGGTGAGATAGTTTAAATCCCACTGCAACTCTTCAGCGTTACGGCCAATACCTGCCGTACGGGCAATGATGCTCATGCCTTTAGGTACTTCAAGTTGGGCTAATACATCGCGCAACTCATCGCGCTCTTCGCCTTCAATTCGGCGTGAAACGCCACCGCCACGCGGGTTGTTGGGCATCAGCACTAAATAACGGCCAGCAAGTGAAATAAAAGTGGTGAGCGCTGCGCCTTTGTTGCCGCGTTCGTCTTTATCAACTTGCACGATGACTTCTTGACCTTCTTTCAGGGCATCTTGAATGCGAGATTTACCATCTGCGCCTTCTTTGTAATAACTGCGCGCGACTTCTTTAAAAGGTAAGAAGCCGTGGCGTTCTTGGCCGTAATCAACAAAAGCCGCTTCAAGCGAAGGTTCGATGCGTGTAATTACGCCTTTGTAGATATTGCTTTTGCGCTGTTCTTTACCAGCGTGTTCAATATCAAGATCAATCAGTTTTTGTCCATCGACAATCGCTACGCGTAATTCTTCTTCTTGCGTAGCATTAAATAACATGCGTTTCATGGTGTACTCCTGGCTCAAGGTCAGGGCAGACACAATGCTTAAAGTATAAGCTTCTAATAAATTTGAGACTTTTAGTGAGGTACCAAATAAATGGCACAACCTACTGAAGGCGCTTGCAATGCGCGGGGAAAAATTTAACGTGTTGAATTAAAAAAATTCAAGCATCAATGAAATGAAAACAAGCGCGTGAGAACACAGCGTTGTTTTGCATTAACCGTTCATGAAAACCAGTTTCAAGATGTGCTTGCTGGCGGTTGCACAGCGCGGCATTACTTTGTGGTTTTGAATGAAAACTTGTTAATTGTGACGTTAAATTAAACTAATTTATTAAATTTACGCCTGTGGTGGCCTAAATTCGTTAAAATTCCATCTTCAGTAAATGCTAAGTTAGCGCTAAGATTAATTACTGCTAAGTTAGACTTTCACTTTAAGTCGCGCTTTATGTTTTTTGTCTGCGGCGGCTTGAGCGTTCTTTTTACTTGCTGCTACTTTATAATATGGCGAGCGGCATTAACCCAGTATCTGTTTTTTTACTTTTAATTACATTAGGTTGCGTTCATCAAGAACGCCATCTTCAATGTAATTACGAAATTCGTAATGCACTGATCGTGCCAACTAATTTATAAGTTTAATTGGCACGCGTAAGTATAGGCTACTACTCACATTTAAGCAAAGCATGAACACAATTAAAGCACAACATCCGCAAGAAAAAACGCAACAAGTCAGTGCGTTAGCCGCAGCTTTTTTAACGGTGGACGAGGCAAGCGAAGGGCAACGTGTGGATAACTTTTTGACGAAAATGCTCAAGGGCGTGCCAAAAAGTCATGTTTACCGTATTTTGCGTAGCGGCGAAGTGCGCGTGAATAAAAAGCGTATCGATGCTGATTTTCGTTTAAGTTTGGGAGATGTGGTGCGCATTCCGCCCACACGCGCAACGCAAACTGCGCCCGCAGACACCATTGTACCCGCCGTTTCTAAACTGAATCACACCATTATTTATGAAGATGATGCGATGTTAGTTATTGATAAGCCGGTAGGATTTGCCGTGCATGGCGGCAGCGGGGTGAGTCGCGGAGTGATTGAGCAGCTGCGCTTAGAGCGCCCCAAAGCTAAATTTCTAGAGTTGGTGCATCGCTTGGACCGTGAAACTTCTGGTGTGCTCATGTTGGCCAAAAAACGCAGCGCTTTAGTGGCCCTGCATGAAGCGATTCGTAATAATCAAACGGATAAACGTTATTTGGTGCTCGTGCAGGGTGAATGGACTGCGCCTAAAAAACGCGTGGTGCTTGATTTGCAGCGCTATTTACTGCCCAATGGTGAGCGACGTGTGAATGTGGTCACCGATATCAGTAAAGATAAATATGATGAGCGGCAAACTTCTGAAACTTTATTCAGATTGCTGAAAAACTATCAGCACCCGGTGTTAGGTCATTTTAGTTTGCTAGAGGCGCAACTTGTCACCGGTCGCACGCATCAATTGCGCGTGCAGTTGGCGCATTTGGGTTTTGTGATTGTGGGCGATGATAAATATGGTGATTTTGCACTGAACAAAACTTTACAAAAAAATGGTCTTAAACGCATGTTTTTGCATTCCGCGACAACTAAAATTCGCCATCCGCTGACACAAGAAAAAATGGAACTCACGGCCCCGATGCCCGCGGAATTGAGTCAGTTTTTATTGAAACTGACCCCTGCAACATCTGCTAGAAATTGAGCATTGCAAACAGTCAAAAATGGCCTGTTTTAATCACAACCTTTTTAGATGCTTTGTGAGCCTTATAAATAAAGGCTTGCAGAGGCGAAAATTTTTCTCGTACGTTTTTTAATGTATATTTAAATAAATTCTTCATGTTTATTTAATTGTTTTTTTTGACACAAGGTAATATTTTTTATGCCCAAGCAGTTTGATTTAATCGTGTGGGATTGGGATGGTACATTGGCCGATTCCACTGGCATGATTACACATGCCATTTTAAAAGCTGCCGAGCAGGTAGGTTTGCCGACTATTTCGGCACGTGCGGCGCGCAATATTATTGGCTTAGGCTTACGTGAGTCGATTCATGCGTTATATGGCGACATTCCAACGGAACAGGCGCAAGCGCTTGCCAGCCAATATTCGGCCAATTATTATGCTGGTGAACATGAAATTCCATTATTTGAAGGCGCTGCTGAAACAATTACCACGCTGAATAAACACGGCTTTAAATTAGCCGTCGCCACAGGCAAGGGCCGAAGAGGGCTTAACTCAGCGCTGGAACATTGCGGTTTGGGCAATTATTTTCACGCCACGCGTACGGTGGATGAATGTTTTTCAAAACCGCATCCGCAAATGCTGGATGAATTGATGGACCATTTAGTGGTGATGCCTGAACGCACTTTGATGATTGGTGATACCAGTTACGATTTACACATGGCGCAAAATGCAGGCGTGAGCGCGATAGGCGTAAGTTATGGCGCACAAGCCGCCGAGCAATGGCAGCATTTAAACCCGATTGGCCAATTTGATGATTTTGCGACGTTAAGTGAGTGGCTGTTTGCAAATGCCTAGCCGGTTAATTTGAGCGAGAATGGATGTGATGACAGAAGATAGCAATATTGTTAATACCATTATTTTTAAAAGTGAAGAATTGCAAAATGGCGCGCTTGGTTTGCGTTTCAATTTACCGCAGTTGGGTGAGTTTGTGACAGGCTTTGTGGTGCGTTTTCAAGATCAACCGTATGCCTATGTGAACCAATGCGCACATGTGCCAGTGGAGTTGGATTGGAATCAAGGTGATTTCTTTACGGTACAAAAAGATTATTTGATTTGTTCAACGCACGGCGCGCACTACCGGCCGGATAATGGCTTTTGTGTGATGGGGCCGTGCAAGGGCAAAAGTTTAAAACCCATTCCCGTGACCGAACTAAATGGACAAGTTATAATCAATATTGCTCCTATAAAATAATTTTAATTCAGCACCTTAAAGAAAGTTAACCATGTCAGAAGAAAATCAAAATAACCCCGCAAATGCCAGCAGTGCTGTGCCAGAAGACAATCGTTGGCAGCGCGATACCATTGAAAAACTCGCGAGTTCAGCGTTAACTGAGCAAAAAACTGCGCGGCGCTGGGGTACCTTTTTTAAAGCACTCACGTTTATTTATTTGTTTACATTATTATTTGTAGCCATGGGTTGGTTTGGCGGCGGTAAAGGTCACATTGGCGCACATACTGCATTGATTGAGGTGTCTGGTGTGATTCAGGCTGGGGGTGATGTGAACGCAGATTCGTTTATGAGCAGTTTACGTGACGCCTACGAAGACAAAGGCACGAAGGGCATTATTTTACGTATTAACAGCCCAGGTGGCAGCCCGGTGCAAGCTGGCATTATTAATGATGAAATCAAACGCCAAAAGAAATTACACCCGACCATTCCCGTGTATGCCGTGGTAGAAGATATTTGCGCATCGGGCGGCTATTACATTGCCGCAGCGGCCGACAAAATTTACGTGGATAAGGGCAGTATTGTGGGTTCGATTGGCGTGTTGATGGATGGTTATGGTTTTACCGAAGTAATGAAAAAAATTGGCGTTGAGCGCCGTTTGATGACTGCTGGTGAAAACAAAGCCATGCTCGACCCATTTTCACCCGTAAACCCAAAACATCAGGCCTTGGCGCAGGCCATGCTAGACCAAATTCACGAGCAATTTAAAACTGTGGTGCGTCAGGGTCGTGGCAACCGTTTAAAAGAAACGCCAGAAACTTTTAGCGGCTTGTTCTGGAGCGGTGAAGAAAGCATCAAAATTGGCTTGGCCGACGCGCTGGGCAGTGCAGATTTTGTGGCACGTGAAGTGATTAAACAAGAAGAGATTAAAGACTTTACCTACCAAGAAGATTTTGCCAGCCGTATTGCAAAACGTGTGGGCGCTGGTGCCAGTGCCGCTTTGGGTGAAACACTCGCCAAACAAATGATAGAAGCGGGGCAAGTTAAATTGCATTAAATATAGTCTTTAATATTGGGCCGTAAATGAATGCAACCATTTTCGATGCCCTGTGAGCCTTATCAATAAAGGCTCACAGGGCATTGTTTTTTTCTCGGAGAAAATTTACAGCATTAAAAGCGAAATTTTAGTCTTCAACCACGATCGATTGATATTCGGCTGGCGTTGCCGGATAAGATAATTTCATGTCTTTTAAAGTGTTGCGTAACAGATGAGAAATCAGCAGATTACGATTGGTTTTAGAATCAGCAGGAATCACGTACCAGGGTGCGTAATCGGTTGAAGTTGCTTTGAGCGCATCTTCATAAGCTTGCATGTATTGTGGCCAAAGCGCGCGTTCTTTTAAATCCCCTACGTTAAATTTCCAACTTTTAGTCGGGTCATTTAAGCGTTCTTGCATGCGTATTTTTTGCTCTTCTTTTGAGATATGCAAAAAACATTTGATGATGGTGGTGCCAGTTTCAGTCAGCATACGCTCAAAATCGTTGATTTGCGCATAGCGACGCTGACATTCTGCCTGATTAATCCAGTCGTGTACTTTAACAATCAGCACATCTTCATAGTGGCTACGGTTGAAAATGACTAATTCTCCCGCTTTTGGCACTTGGCTGTGTACGCGCCATAAATAATCATGCGCGAGCTCTTCACTCGTTGGGGCTTTAAAGCTGGCGAGTCGAATGCCGAGCGGGTCGCATTCACTGAACACATGACGCACGGTACCATCTTTGCCGCTGGCATCCATGCCTTGCAATACCAGTAACAGTTTACGTTTACCCTCGGCATGTAAAACATCTTGCAAGGCATTGATTTCGGCTGCAAGTTGCGTGAGTGCCTGTGCGTCTTCCGCTTTATTGCCTGACCGTGCGCTTTTATCGTCTGGCCTGAACTGACTTAACGAGAACTTTTTAGGGTTAACGCGATACTGGTCTAGGCTTTTCATGGCGGCGTTTACTTGTGCGCTTTTGTGTAGTTGATGAGGCCGTTGGTTGAACTGTCAAAGTTAGTGATGACCGCATCGTTGGTGAGCAAGGGCAGAATTTCTTGTGCAATCTGCTTGCCGTACTCAACACCCCATTGGTCGTAACTGTTGATATCCCAAATCATGCCCTGCACAAAAATTTTATGCTCATATAAAGCAATCAATTTACCCAGCGTGTTAGGGGTCACTTGGTCAAACAAAATAGAAGTACTGGGGCGGTTACCTTCAAACACCTTATGCGGCAACAGTTGCTCCAGTGCCTCACCTGTTAAGCCTTGTTTTTCTAACTCTGCACGCGCTTCATCTCTGGTTTTACCCAGCATCAGGGCTTGTGTTTGCGCTAAGAAGTTAGCAAGAAGAATTTTATGGTGCGCATAACCATGCTTGCCAATCGCATAGTGACTATGCACTGGCATTAAAAAGTCGCACGGCACAATTTGCGTGCCTTGGTGAATCAGTTGGTAAAACGCATGCTGGCCATTGGTGCCGGCTTCACCCCAAATAACAGGGCCCGTTTTATACTGAATGCGTTTGCCGTCGCGGCAAATAAATTTGCCATTACTTTCCATATCCGCTTGCTGTAAATAGGCTGGAAAGCGCGCCATACCTTGGTCATAAGGCAAAATAGCATTGGTATCCACATGAAAGAAATTGTTATACCAAATGCCAATCAGCGCCATAATCACCGGAATATTTTGCTCAAGCGGGGCGGATTTAAAATGGTTGTCCATTTCATGCGCGCCTGTAAGCAAGGCCTCAAAATGATCCATGCCAACGTACAGCGCAATTGATAAGCCAATCGCTGACCACAATGAATAGCGCCCGCCAACCCAATCCCAGAAGGCAAACATATTGTTGATATCAATGCCGAAATCTTGCACGGCTTTGGCATTGGTTGAAAGCGCAACAAAATGTTTTGCCACATAGGCGTTATCAATTGCGGAAGCTAAAAACCAAGTGCGCGCCGAAGTGGCATTGGTCATGGTTTCTTGCGTGGTAAACGTTTTTGAGGCCACTATAAACAGGGTGGTTTCAGGATTACATTTTTCCAATGCACGCATTAAATGGGCGCCATCAATATTTGACACAAAATGTACCTGTAATTCTGGGCTGGCATAAGGTTTGAGTGCATCACACACCATGACGGGCCCTAAATCGGAGCCGCCAATACCAATATTCACAATATCAGTGATGCGTTTGCCGGTATAGCCAGTCCATTCGCCATTGCGTACTTTTGTTGAAAACGCACGCATTTGCGCTAACACCGCATTCACGTCTGGCATCACATCATGGCCATCTACATAAACGGGCGTATTACTGCGGTTACGAAGCGCCGTGTGCAACACCGCGCGATTTTCGGTAATGTTGATTTTTTCACCCGCAAACATGCGGTCGCGCCAGCCTTCAATGTTCGCTTCACGCGCCAATTGAGTCAGTAAGGGTAAGGTCTCATCATTGATACGATGCTTGGAAAAATCAAATAAGATATCGTCGAGTTTTAAACTGTATTTATCAAATCGATTTTTATCCGTTGCAAATAAATCGCGCATGTGGATTGAGACCATTGATTTTTGGTGCTGGCAGAGCTTTTGCCATACGGGTAGTGTCGTTAATGCAGCCATTTGATTTAAGAGTACTTTACTTTCTAGTAGGTTAATTTAATTGTAAAACAATGCCAGCTAATGGTGGCAAAGTGATGACAAGTGATTGATTGTGACGCATCCATGCAACGTTTTCTGTGTGCATTCCCGCACCGTTTCCTTGGTTGCTACCGCCATAACAGTTCGCATCACTATTAAATACCTCTCGGTATGTGCCCGCTACAGGCACGCCAATGCGGTAAGTCTGACGCAACACAGGCGTAAAATTCAGTACTATTATAACAAAACTATTATCTAAGCCACGTCGAATATAGCTGACAATGGATTGGTCGCTGTCATGACAGTCTATCCACTCAAAGCCTTGCACTTCAAAATCCAGTGTGTGCAGCGCACCATGTGACTGATAGAGTCTATTTAAGTCATGGACGGCAAGTTTAAGGCCTTGATGCCACTGATGACCCGCATATTCATTACTCAATAAATGCCAGTCGAGGCTGCTGTTCACATTCCACTCACGGCCTTGGCCAAATTCATTGCCCATAAAATTGAGTTTTTTGCCAGGTGAAGTCATTTGATAAGTTAGCAACAGCCGCAGGTTGGCAAATTTTTGCCATGCATCACCGGGCATTTTGTCGAGCATAGAGTGCTTACCATGCACAACTTCATCATGCGAAAAAGGCAGCACAAAGTTTTCAGAATAGGCGTACAACTGACCGAAGGTAAGCTTGTCGTGATAATAGCGTCTGTGCACCGGGTCGTGTTCAATATAAGAGAGCGTATCGTTCATCCATCCCATATTCCACTTCATGCTAAAGCCCAGCCCGCCTAAATAGACTGGACGAGATACGGCAGGCCACGCAGTGGATTCTTCTGCAATGGTCAGTACACCGGCAAAGTCTTCACCGACCATCACGTTCAATTGTTTTAAAAACTCAATGACATCTAAGTTTTCACGTCCGCCGTACTTGTTTGGCAGCCATTCACCTGCTTTGCGTGAGTAATCTAAGTAGAGCATTGAAGCTACCGCATCAACACGTAAGCCATCGATGTGAAATTCAGATAACCAAAAATGTGCGTTCGCCATTAAAAAGTTGCGCACTTCATTGCGGCCGTAATTGAAAATATACGTACCCCAGTCTTGGTGTTCACCTAAACGTGGGTCTTCATGTTCGTATAAAGCCGTGCCATCAAAACGCGCCAATGCCCAATCATCTTTGGGGAAATGGCCTGGCACCCAGTCTAATATCACGCCGATATTGGCCTGATGAAAAGCATCAATTAAAAAGCGCAAATCATCTGGCGAACCAAAGCGATTGGTGACGCCAAAATAGCCGGTTGTTTGATAACCCCATGACTCCGTGAGCGGATGCTCTGAAATTGGCATGAATTCAACATGGGTGTAACCCATTTCCGCGACATAGGTCACTAGCGTTTTTGCCAAATCACGATAACTTAAAAAATGACCGCTTTCATTGCGCTGCCATGAACCTAAATGTACTTCATAACAGTTAAACGGTGCATGTAACCAATCCCGATTTTTGCGCGCATCTAACCAAGCATCATCATTCCATTGGTGTTGGCTATGGCTAATTTTTGCTGCAGTGCCTGGGCGTTGTTCAAATTCAAAGCCATAGGGGTCGGTTTTTACCAGTACGGCACCTGTATGACGATTACGAATTTCAAACTTATAGGTATCAAACGTGGTGAGGTGTGGAATAAAAATATCCCATACGCCGCTTGAGCCATGCGCACGCATGGAGTGAATGCGGCCATCCCAATTGTTAAAGTTGCCAGTAACGCTGACACGTTCAGCGTTTGGAGCCCACACGGCAAAACGAACGCCCGCGATGCCTTCTTGTGTTCTGAATTGCGCGCCAAGTGTCTTATATGCTTGCAACAAGCGACCTTCACCTAGTAAGTACAATTCATCCTGCGTTAAGCTTGAATTAAAGGTGTAGGGGTCATATATTTCAAATGCGCTTTCACCCGTCGTCACTTTCAGCAGGCAAGGCGTTTTAAAAGGTTTTTTGCTTACAGTTTCAAATAAGCCATCTGCATGGGTCTTTTCTAACACAATCCATTTACTATCAAGCTTAATTGACACTTCAGTCGCCGGCGGCAAAAACGTTCGATACGCATATGAGCCATCCACTTCATGACAACCCAAATAGCTGAATGGGTCATGGTGCTTAGCTTTTAAAATGCGCTTAAGACCATCAGCTAAATGAGCGGGTTTTTCTCTAGTAGTTTTCGTGCTTTTCTCACGTTTTTGGCTAGGCGTTGTAGTGGACTTGACCAAGAGACATTCCCCTTAAATTTTTTAAGAAATATTTTTAACTTTTCTGCTGTTATTGCTAGATTATAGTGCTTTAAGCTGATTATAATGTATATGAAGACCAGTTAAATAGAAAATTAAAGCTAGTTAGCCCGGCTAGTTAAACGGATTATCAATATAAATTAAACTTCAGGAGGGCATCATGGCGCCAAATCGACCAATAGAACAACATTCTGATCGTTTTATCAGTAACTTAACCAAGCAGACCACGGCGATTATTTTAGCCGGCGGGCGCGGTAGCCGACTAAAAAGCCTTACAGATTGGCGAGCGAAACCAGCGGTGCAGTTTGGTGGTAAGTTTCGTATTATTGATTTTCCATTATCTAATTGCATTAATTCTGGCATACGCCGAATCAACGTGGCTACACAATATAAGGCGCAAAGCCTGATTCAGCATATTCAGCGCGGTTGGGGATTTTTGCGTGGTGAATTTAATGAATACGTCAATATTATTCCAGCGCAGCAACGTATCTCTGAAGATTGGTACAAAGGCACGGCTGATGCGGTGTTTCAAAACATAGACTTGTTACGTGAGGGTGGGGCGGAGTATGTGCTGATTTTAGCAGGTGACCATATCTATAAAATGGACTACGGTAAAATGCTGGCGACGCATGCGCTTAATCATGCCGACATGACCGTGGCTTGCATCAACGTGCCATTAGAAGATGCCAAAGGCTTTGGTGTACTGGCGGTGGATAATACAGATCGCGTGATTGAGTTTGCTGAAAAACCGGCTAATCCAAAACATATGCCAGATGACCCGACAAAGGCATTTGCAAGCATGGGGATCTATATTTTCAATGCAAAATTTCTCTATGAACAATTGATTCGCGATGCGGGCGACCCAAAATCTAGCCACGATTTTGGTGGGGACATTATTCCATACATCATTAAAAAGTATAAAGTGCAGGCGCATCGTTTTACCGATAGTTGTGTTGGGGCTAAAAACGGTAACCATTACTGGCGTGATGTCGGTACGATTGATGCATATTGGGAAGCTAATATGGAACTCACCAAGGTGATTCCTGAATTAAATCTCTATGATAAAGAGTGGCCTATCTGGACCTATCAGGAGCAATTACCCCCGGCAAAGTTTGTTTTTAATGATGAAGGCCGAACAGGCAAAGCAACCGATTCATTGGTTTCAGGCGGCTGTATTATTAGTGGTTCGAGCGTAACCAGTTCAGTACTGTTTTCCGATGTGCGCGTGCATAGTTATTGCGATATTGAAGCTTCGGTGATATTGCCAAAAGTAAAAGTAAATCGAAATGTTGTGTTAAAAAATGCGGTAATTGATCGCGGTTGTATTATCCCTGAAGGCATGCAGATTGGCGTCGATTTGGCGTTAGATGCCAAACGGTTTTATGTTTCAGAAAAAGGGATTACCTTGGTCACCCCTGATATGCTAGGTCAGGACTTGTACCGCGTCATATAATTTGCCATACCTAATTAGCCGGTACCTAATTCATCGGTGCGTAAAAATTTACGCACCGATGTCAATTTGAAGTTATTCGTTTTTTGTTTTAAAGGTCGTCATTCAAAGTGAAATCTAATCGTTCAAAAGTTCTCCTCAATCTATATTGGCATATGCATCAACCAGATTACCGTGATACGGTGACGAATGAATATGTGCTGCCTTGGACCTACCTGCATGCCATAAAAGATTACAGTGATATGGCTTATCACTTAGAAGAAAATCCAAAAGCCCGCGTCACGTTTAATTTTGTTCCGATTCTACTCGAGCAACTAGAAGATTACACCAACCAGTTTAAAGAAAATCAAATTCGCGATCCTTTGCTAAGCTTATTGATACTTGAGGATTTAGCGGGCATTAGCCCAGAGCAGTGTCGGCTGATTGTAACGAGCTGCTTTAAAAGCCATCACGAAAAAATGCTAAGCCCATTTCCACACTATCAACGTTTACTGCATCTCTACCAGTTAATTGAGCCGATTGTAGGGGTGGATGATTTTCACTATTTATCAGCGCAATATAAGGTAGATTTGTTGGTCTGGTATCACCTAGCTTGGTGTGGCGAAAGCTTAAGACGCAATAGCAAAGTCATCCAAAGGTTGATGGCAAAAGGGGTGCTTTTTACTTACGAAGATAGACGCCAATTGTTTACCACTATCGGGGATACAATTTCCGGTCTGATACCGCGCTATAAAGCATTACTGGCTAGTCAGCAGATTGAGATTTCAACAACCCCTTACTACCATCCAATTCTGCCTTTATTGTTGGACTTTAAATCGACTTTGGACGTGATGCCTTATGCGCCTTTGCCCAAGCACGCAAAATATGCCGGTGGGCAGCCACGCGCAACAGCACATGTGGTAAAAGCCGATTCATACCACTCACGGTTATTTGGTGAAAAGCCGCGCGGAATGTGGCCAGCAGAAGGTGCTGTGTCAAATGCGGCGCTTTCATTGCTGGCAGAACATGGGGTTGAGTGGGCGGCAACAGGGCAGGGTGTGCTGGCAAACAGTTTGTTAAAATCTCAGCTTAGTGTCAATCATAAGGTGGATTATCTTTATCAGCCATACCGCGTTACTAACGGTAAACAAGATATTTTATGTTTTTTTAGAGACGATGCCCTGTCGGACAAAATTGGCTTTGAATATGCAAAAATGCACACGCCCGATGCGGTGAGCGATTTTGTAAAAACATTAGAAAATATCGCCAAATCAGACGGTCCAGCTAAAAAAGTGGTGAGTGTCATTTTAGATGGTGAGAATGCCTGGGAATATTATCCCTATAACGGCTATTACTTTTTAAATGAGTTGTATGCGGCACTTTCAAATCATCCTGATATTGTGATGACAACCTTTAGTGACATCGTAGATATATATCAATCGGCAGAATATAAGAGTAAAGGTATTGTGGCACCGGTACTGCCACAAGTAGCTGCCGGCAGCTGGGTGTATGGCACATTTAGCACTTGGATTGGCAGTAAAGATAAAAATCAGGCTTGGGATTTACTGTGTGAGGCTAAGAAAACGTACGACCAAGTTATTGCCAAAAATGGTATTTCGGCTGAAAAACTCGCCGCATGTGAGCGTCAACTAGCCATTTGTGAAGGGTCTGATTGGTTTTGGTGGTTTGGTGACTACAACTCGTCTGATAGCGTTGCGAGTTTTGATCAGCTCTATCGTCGCAATCTCATGAATTTATATAAACTGCTGGGTCAGCCTGTGCCGCAAGCGTTACATGTCAAAATCAGCGCAGGTGGCGGCAATGCAGATAACGCGGGCACTATGCGTCGTGGGCAGGAGTAATTTAAAGCTCGCCTGAATATTGGCGTTTTTTAACGCTTCTTTTTAAGTTATTTAGTCGAATCGTCTTATTTGAGATACGAGCGCTATTTTTTACAACATTAAATCTTTCTGCGTCACGCAGCGATAAAAAATTATTTGAGACTTTCATGATTTCTACCCATACGCCTCCATTGAATCAGCGTCGAGCTGGTGTTCTATTGCACATTAGCTCTTTGCCAAGCGACCGTAATGTGGGCGATTTAGGCACTGAGGCTTATCGTTTTGTCGATTTTTTACGTGAAATTGGCGCAACCGTTTGGCAAACATTGCCCATTAATATGCCGCATGCTGATAACTCACCTTATCAAGCATTATCAGCCTTTGCGGGAAATCCTGATTTTATCAGTATCGAAACGCTGCAATCGCAAGGGCTTTTATTAAGAAAATCAGATGCTGAACCCCAAGTCTTTAAAAAAGTAGAATTGTTAGCCAACGCCTATGAAGCTTTTAAGATTCGGGGAGATAAAAAAGAGCAGTTAGCTTTTACGCGATTTTGTAAAAAACAGGCACATTGGCTAGATGATTTTGCGTTGTTTTTGGTACTCAAAAAGCAGTTTAATCAGGCGGGCTGGAATGCGTGGCCAGATGAATACAAAAATCGCGATGCTGCGACCCTTAAACATGCGCGTAAAACCTTAGCGCACGAAATTGCAGTCGTACAATTCACACAGTATATTTTCTTCACCCAGTGGTTAAAGCTAAAGGCGTATGCTACGAAAAAGAAAGTATTTTTGTTTGGTGATATTCCTATATTTGTGGCCTACGACAGTGCTGACGTATGGGCGAAACCGCATTTATTTAAGCTTGATGCACATAAAAATATGGCGGTGGTGGCCGGTGTGCCGCCAGATTATTTTTCTGCCACAGGCCAGCGCTGGGGCAACCCGCATTACAACTGGGATGCGATGGCCGCCGATGGCTTTAGCTGGTGGGTGTCACGATTGGCGACGCAAAATGCATTGTTTGATGTGGTGCGTATTGATCATTTTAGAGGGTTGGAGGCGGCGTGGGAGATTCCAGCCAACGAAGATACTGCGATCAATGGCGAGTGGGTACTGGCACCCGGTGATGCGTTACTGGCCGCAGTCAAGGCAGCACTGCCGCATATCTGCTTAGTAGCTGAAGATTTAGGTGTCATCACGCCAGAAGTAGACGCATTAAGAACTCAATACGATCTACCTGGTATGAAAATTTTACAGTTTGCTTTCAGTGGCTCAGATGACAACCCATATCTACCTGAAAATATTGAAGGCAATAGCGTTGTTTATACCGGTACGCACGACAACGACACCACTTTAGGTTGGTATTACAGCTTAGATGACCAACAGCGTACACATTTTCACGAATACCTCACGCAAACACAAGTGCAGAATCAGCAAGTGCAAATGCCTGAAGATTTAGTGCATATGGCACTGGCCTCCAACGCCATGTTGGCAGTGATTCCCATGCAAGATATTTTGGCGCTTGATGGGCATCATCGCATGAATACCCCAGGCACTTGCTCCGGCAATTGGCATTGGCGTTTTCAATGGCAGCAATTGTCAGTGGAACAACAAAAAAACATCAAACGCGCCATTAAGCAGAGTAAGCGGAGCTAGGTGATGGCATTGTTAATGGGTATTGATGTGGGTGGTACGAATTTACGCATTGGTATTTTTGATGGTTTGAAGCTGGTAGATGAAAGCCGATTTCAAGCCGATTTTGCAAGCATTTGCCAAAAGCACTCCCCTAAAGTAGCTTGGCAGCAAATTCTTAATATGACTGAAAATGCTATACGCGCTACACAAACCAAGCATGCGGATATTACCGCGATTGGCATTGGTTTTCCGGGGTTTATTGACCCAGTGACAAAAATTATTGCGCAATCGCCAAATTTAGCCGGTTTAAAAGACGTGAATCTTGCGGCCAATTTATCGCAACGCTTAGGCAAAAAAGTTGTGGTGGAAAATGATGCGAATGCCGCAGCGTATGGTGAATATTGCTTGGCTTTACAACCGATTGGCGGACTGATTTATTTAGGCTTAGGTACGGGTGTAGGTGGTGGCATGATTGATGCCAACGGCTCATTGCACTTAGGTGCGCATGGTGTGGCAATGGAAATTGGCCACATCATTATTGAGCCGAATGGCCGCCAATGCGGTTGTGGCAATTTAGGTTGTATGGAACAGTATGCCTCGGCCAGTGGCGTGGTTGCCACTTATTTGCATGCAACACAGCAGCAGTTGAGTGCGATGGAAATTGCGCAATTAGCCAAAAATGGGGATGCAAACGCCATTGCGGCCTATGATCTAGCCGCGAATGCTTTAGCACAAGCGCTGGCCAGCATATTAAAAGTGGTAGATGTGAAAAATGTGGTGATTGGCGGTGGCTTAACTGGGGCGTGGCCGCTCATGCAAAAAACGTTTCTTGCGCGCTTGGAGGCTGATTTAATTCCAGTGTTACGTGGCAAAATTAACGTAATGATTTCAACCACGCATGACCAAGCTGGAATGCTTGGGGCAGCCATGCTTGCCAGTTTAGCCTAAATATTTTTGTCTTAAAAACAATGAAAAATAAGCTATTTTAGATAACAACCTTTTTCGATGCTCTGGAAGCCTTATAAATAAAGGCTTCCAGAGCATAAAAATTTTCTCGGCGAATTTATTGTTTGTTTAAATGCTGTTGCAAAGCCCAAACGACATGCTCTCGAACAAGTGCATTTTCATCAAACTCACGCGCTTTTAGTGCTGTGATAATTTCAGGTGTTGTGTTTGCATTGCCCAAGCCGACCGCCACGTTGCGTAGCCATTGTTGGTAGCCAATGCGATAAATCGCACTGCCGGCCATTTTTTCTTTAAAAGTACGCTCATCCCACAAAAAACATTCGAGCAGGGTAATCGTATCCAAACCGTGTTTAATGGCAAAATCGGCTTCTGTCGTGATTTGTGCAAATTTATTCCAGGGGCAAAACAACTGGCAATCATCGCAGCCATAAATGCGGTTGCCAATCAGTGGTCTGAATTCTATTGGAATGGACGTTTTGAGTTCAATGGTTAAATAGGAGATGCAGCGTCTGGCATCCACTTCATAGGGCGCAGTGATGGCCTGTGTCGGGCAAACCTCAATACAACTTGTACAAGTACCGCAATGATTGCTGGCCGGTGCATCAATAATGAGCGGTAAATTGGTATAAATTTCACCTAAAAAAAACCATGAACCGCGGTCTTTGTTAATTAAAAGGGTATGTTTTCCACGCCAGCCTAAGCCGGATTTTTCAGCAATTGCTACTTCTAGCACAGGTGCGCTATCGGTGAATACCCGGTATTCAAAAGCATCGGCTGCATCATTCACTAGCGCCGCTTGTATGTTATCGCAAAGTTTTTGCAGTTTTTTTCGCATCACTTTGTGGTAATCGCGTCCCAATGCATAGCGCGAAATAAATGCTTGATTTGGTGCTTGCAAAATCGCTTCACTGTCTGCGGATTGCGGCGGTAAATAATCGAGCCGCGCCGAAATAATCCGTGTAGTGTTAGGCACTAATTCCGCTGGGCGGGTTCGCTTCGTGCCATGTTTTGCCATATAATCCATGTCACCATGAAAACCTTTGTTAATCCACGCTTGGTGTTCGGATTCTGCTGTCTGCAGATGCGTGTCGGTGATACCAATTTCACTAAAGCCCAAGGCTTTTCCCCAGCGCTTAATTGCTGCGCTCAACTGCGTGAAATCCATAGGGTGAGTCGTCATGGAGCATGATTTTACACTTGATTTGGCCGATGAAGCAGCGACGTTGCAGTTTGCCGCGATTTTAGCCAAAGCGCTGGTGCCAAATTTCATCATTTATTTGCATGGCGATTTAGGCGCAGGAAAAACCACTTTAGTGCGCGGCGTTATGCATGCGCTGGGCTTTGCTGGCAAAGTAAAAAGCCCAACCTACACCTTGGTTGAAATGTACGAAATTGAACTTCAACCAAACTCTAAATGTCACTTGTATCATTTTGACTTATATCGTTTTAATGATGAAGAGGAATGGAACGCAGCAGGTTTTAGAGACTATTTTAATGCACGCAGCGTGTGTATAATTGAATGGCCAGAAAAAGCGCAGCAGGTATTGCCAACCCCGGATATTGATATTGTATTTTCAATACAGTCCATCGGGCGAAAAATACAAATCATTGCGCATTCCGTATTAGGACAACAATGTTTACAAGCCATCATTTCACAAGCTATTCATTTACAAGGCAAGCCATAATGCAGGCGTTGATACGCTTTAGCGTGAACGCCATGCTTTGCTTGACGCTGGCAATGGCCAATATCGCACACGCAGAAAATAAAATTATTGCGTCACGTGTTTGGCCCGCGCAGGATTTTACCCGCATTACGCTTGAATCTAACAAGCCATTTGTTTACAAGATGCAGATTATTTCAAACCCTGATCGTGTTGTGCTGGATATTGAAAATGTTGAATTCAATCAAATCATTAAATCCACCAATGATCGCGTTCTACCGACAGACCCGTACATCAAGCAAATCCGTGTGGCGCGTTTTCAACAAAATGTAGTTCGTTTAGTGGTTGATTTAAAAGACGTTTCCAAGCCCAATGCATTTTCTTTGAAGCCTACTGGCGATTACAACCATCGCTTGGTGTTGGATATACACCCCTTACATGACCCGTTAATGGCGATGCTAGCAGCGCGCGATGCTGCGACCAATGCGCAGGCGAATATCCCAGTGGATGCGTCGCAGCCGTCTTCTGAACCGCAAGGTTCAACCGAGGTGTTACCAAACGGCGTGAGTACGACAGATTCTCAACCCATAGCAGAAAATGCACCAACGACTGATACCACGCAGATTGCCGAGCAGAGCAAACTGCCAGAAACGACATCAGGCACAGATGTGGCAAAGTCAGACAAACTCAGTACCGACAACATTGACAATAAAAATGTTGCAATTGTGCCGCCTGATGCAACAAAGTCAGATTCTTATAAACCCAGTGTGAATAAACCTGATAGTCCAGCATTTAGGCAAATCACAATTGCGATTGACCCTGGGCATGGCGGTGAAGACCCAGGTGCTATCGGTGCCAGTGGTAGCCGTGAAAAAGATGTAACTTTGCTGATTGCAAAAAAACTAAAAGAAAAAATTGATGCTGAACCCAACATGCGGGCCATTCTAACGCGTGATGGCGACTATTTTATTCCACTGCATGACCGCGTGATCAAGGCCAGAAAGTTGCAAGCGGACTTATTTTTATCTATTCATGCGGATGCGTTTACCAATCCAGCGGCACGCGGATCATCCGTCTTCGCACTATCTGAAAAAGGCGCAACCAGTGCTGGTGCGCGCTATTTGGCGAAAAAAGAAAATGAATCTGACTTAATCGGTGGCGTGAGCCTAGGTGGAAAAGACCCAGTATTAGCAAAAACGCTGCTGGACTTATCACAAACTGCCACCATTAACGATAGCTTAAAATTGGGTAAAGCCGTTTTGATGCAAATTGGCGAGATTAATAAATTACATGCAAAACGTGTAGAACAGGCGGGGTTTGCAGTTTTAAAATCACCCGATATTCCCTCCATTCTGATTGAGACGGCTTTTATCAGCAACCCTGAGGAAGAACGCAAGTTGAACGATGATGCTTATCAGGACAAACTGGTGAAATCAATTTTGACTGGCATCAAAAAGTATTTTTCAACCAATCCCGCATTAGCTAAAACTAAAATCGCCCAGGAATAAACTCAGGCTAATTGGAAGTTGATATTTCTTGGCCTCTAAGTTGAACCAGTCCAAATCTAGCGCTGATTTATCGCTTGAACACCATCGTTTTCAAATAATTCACTAAGTATACAAGTTGTTGCAGAGTTGGCACGACTCATGCTTTACAGAATTTAACAATAAATAACAATTTGCTCATACATTTAATTTTATGGCTACAGAAGACACAATTCATCAATACAATTTAAGCATCTTTGAGAGCTATCTTAAAGACGTTCGTACCGGCACAACTTCAAGTATGGTTTCGTTAGCCTTTTTGCTTGTCATCTCTATTGAATCAGTCGATAGAGGGATGCTAGCCATTTGGTTTGCGTTGATATTTATTACTGCTGCCGTTAAGTTTTTTTCTTATAGATTCTTTGATCCTAATTTTGATGCACAATCTCTTGCGAGATTTGAGGGTGTTCACCATCTCATTCAAGCGTTTTCAGGCATAGCCTGGGGATCATCTTGCTTCTTTTTATTAAAGTCTGGAGACTTAAACGGCAATGAAAGTCTAGTACTCAACATACTTTGCGTATTGGTGGCTTATTCAGCTGTCGTCATGTCGGCTTCTTCTACAGGTATGTTGACTTTTGTGACACCCATTATTGCATCTATGCTGATTTATTTTGCCACGGATTTAACGCATTATCATTGGTGGTTTGTGGCGACGCTATTATTGGCAGGTGCGAGTGCTATTTTTGGTAAAACCAATAAAAAACACGTATTGTCGCAAGTAGAAAGTCAGTTGTTGAATAAGCGCTATATTGATGAGTTAAATCGTGTCAAAGCAAGTGTGCAGCGCGCAAACCTCGATTTGGTCAAGAAAAATGAGGCGTTAGTCATCGCGCAGGAACGGCTTCGCATGTTGGCTACCAATGATGAATTGACTCAGGTATTTAATCGTCGCCACGCCATGACTTATTTAGAAAAAGTGTTTGCTGAATTAAGTCGTCGCCCCGACGATTTTGTGGTGGTACTGGCAGATATTGATCATTTCAAATCAATTAACGACCGTTATGGGCATCCAGCAGGGGACTTAGTCTTACGTGGTTTTTCAAAAATGTTGAAAGAACAACTTCGTCAAGTAGATACCGTTGCGCGATTTGGCGGGGAAGAGTTTTTGATCATGTTACCAAAAACCAGAGAGTTGGAAGTTAAAGCGATTATTCAGCGTTTATGCGATGCCGTAGCGGCACAGCCCTACAAACTTCAAGGTCAGTCAGTAAAAGTGACCTCGTCCTTTGGTTTGGCGTCTTACCAGGTGGGTGACACAATTGAAAAACTAATCGAACGTGCTGACCAAGCGCTTTATCACGCGAAAAAATCCGGTAGAAATACTGTTAAAACTTATTATGAAGCGGATATGGCGGCATATATTGCAGCAGTTTAGGCGCGGCGTTTAGCGTAAAAATTTAACTTCTACTTCACGGCTAGTTTCACCGTAACCTGATTGCGTCAGTAGCGCGTTTTCGATGTAGCGGCTGATGCTTTTTCTTAGCGCAGGCACGGCATCATGTTCAATAAATATCTGCGGAAATTTAAACCCAAGCCATGCATACAAACTGAGATTCTGGCTGAGTAATTCCGCTTCTTCTAAATGTTTTGGGCTATTAGCTTCCAACCATATGGGCGCTTTTGGCAAATGTCGAATGTTTGATAGAGCTACACTTTGCAAACATAATAAATAATAGTCTTTTTCGAAAGCCACGTTGAGAGAAGTAGGTGCACATACGAAGATGAACTTGTCTTTTAACGACATGTTAGGCGCATTTATATCTACTAATTTAGCCTGCTCAATTTGGTTGTTGAGCGAAGACTGCTCAAAAAGTGGGTTAGTCAATGTTGTTCTATCTTGTAGAAATTGTAAAACTTCAGAAATTCTTCGTGTATGCAGTTGCGTTGCAATCGTCTCTAGTTGTTCATATTGCGTACTAATTGGAAGTTTTTGTATGTCAGAAGTGTCGTTCATATTGAGCATATGTTCAATATGGATACGTTCGTCATTTTCTAAAACACTCACATAGCCAATATCATAAATACCAAAACGGCCAGCGCGACCGGCAATTTGCCTTACTTCCGTTGCGTTTAATGGGCGGGATGCGACGCCATCAAATTTATGAATGTTAGAAAAAATGACGCGACGTATCGGCAAGTTTAACCCCATGCCAATGGCATCCGTGGCTACTAGAATATCTGCTTGGCCATTACAAAATCGCTCAGATTCCGTACGCCGTACTTCGGGAGAAAGGGCGCCATAAATGCTCGCTACAGTAAATCCCCACTGGCGAAATCTTGCCGATAATGTCAGCACATCTTTGCGGCTAAAACTAATAATCGCGTCACCTTTTTGTGATTTCGATTTTAATTTCTGGCGGCTGTAATGCTTACCACACAGACTGTCATCTTCAAGTATCAGCGGCGTTTTGCGTGTTAAATAGCTAATCTCAAAACTTTCATGCATGGCCGAGATAACAGCAAGGCAGGGCGTTGTGACAGCGGTAGAACCACAGACAAATACGCTTGTTGCTGGCACGCCAACTAACGCAGCAGTCCATGCGCTACCACGGTCAGGGTCTTGTAGCATTTGTATTTCATCTATAATCGCCACTTCAACCGCATTATTCGGATTCATCATTTCAATGGTAGAAGCCGTGTGCATTGCGCTTGTCATTAAAACGCGCTCTTCGCCGGTAATTAGGTTGCATGGAATGCCAGCCGCAACAAGCCTGTCGCGCACTTCCATTGCAAGTAAACGTAGTGGGGCAAGATAAACGCCTGATTTTGCTTGTTGTAATGCAATTAAAGCGTAATGTGTTTTACCAGAATTGGTCGGCCCCAGATAAAAATGGTGATGTCGCTTCAATTTTCGCGCGAGTGGATAGCGATGGATATAAAAGTCAGGTGAAAAATTTTTCTGGCTAAAATGCATACAACCAAGAATTTAGCCTAAAACAGGTAAAATACCAAATGACAATTTTTTTCCAGCCTACATGATGCACATTCAAAAACTACCTGACCAATTGATTAGCCAAATTGCAGCGGGCGAGGTGGTCGAGCGTCCTGCTTCTGCGCTCAAAGAGCTGCTGGAAAACAGCTTAGATGCCGGAAGTACTGACATTCAAGTGGCTTTGTTGCAGGGTGGTGTTAAGCAGTTGCGTGTTGCAGATAACGGCGATGGTATTGTTCAGGAAGACTTAAGTTTAGCCTTGACACGCCACGCCACCAGTAAAATTGCGAGTTTGGAAGACTTGGAATCAGTCGCAAGCTTAGGGTTTCGTGGTGAAGCATTGGCAAGTATTGCGTCAGTTTCACGCACACAAATAGCCAGCAGAGCCAGCTCAGAAAAGCACGCATGGCGTATTGCTTCAAACGGCAGTGAGATTACACCGATTGAACCTATCGCGCTGGATGCTGGCACCATTGTAGAAGTGAGCGATTTATATTTTAATACGCCAGCAAGGCGCAAATTTTTAAAGACTGAGGCCACGGAATTCGGGCATTGTGAGGCTGTATTTGAGCGCGTTGCGCTCTCGCGGCCAGATGTCGGATTTTTATTGCAACACAATGGTCGCGTACTAAGTCGTTTAGCCGTGGCGGTACCAGAGCGTCGGTTTTTAGATGTGTTAGGTGAGGAATTTGTGGCGGAGTCCTTTCATTTAGATGAATCTGCGGCAGGCTTGCGTTTGTGGGGTAGGGCTGCCAAACCGACTTTTAATCGCCACAGTCGCGATACTCAATATGTGTATGTGAATGGCCGCTTTGTGCGCGATAAACTGATTTCTCATGCGATTCGTCAAGCTTATCAAGATGTACTGCACCATGACCGCCATCCAGCATTTGTGTTGTTTCTTGAAATCGATGCCACGTTGGTGGATGTGAATGTGCACCCAGCTAAAACGGAAGTGCGTTTTAGAGATGGTCAGGCTATTCATCGGTTTATTTTTCATAAACTGCATAAGGCGCTGGCAACACCGACGGGCGTTTTGAATACAGGCAGTGTTGAACATGCGCCACATCAGCCAAGCAATACACAACAAACATACCCAACGTATCAGTCAAAAATACCATTGAGCGCGCGTGAATCTGACAGTTTTTACCAAACTTTATACGGTAATTCAAACGCTGAAAATATCCATCAAATGCATCAAACCCAAACCGATGCCCCGGAAGCCTTTATTTATAAGGCTTCCAGCGATGCAAATTTCTCTCGGCAGGAAAACACCACCGATTCACAAGATTTTTCGCAAGATTTTCCACTTGGATTTGCCGTGGCACAAATTCATGGTGTTTACGTGTTAGCACAAAATGCACTTGGCCTAGTGGTTGTCGACATGCACGCAGCGCATGAACGCATTATGTATGAAAAGCTCAAAAATGCACTTGATATGCAAGCCGTTGCAATGCAGCCTTTACTGCTGCCAGTGAGCTTTCATGCAGATAAGCTAGAGGTTGCAATTGTGCAAGAAACCCTTGCGCAACATGAAAATAGCCTGCAAAAACTCGGGTTTGACATTGCAGTACTCTCACCCAGCACGCTGGCAGTTCGAGGCGTGCCTGTGATGTTGCAACATGCGGATGCGGTAACGCTTGCACGCGATGTGCTGCGTGATTTACGTGAATTTGGTGCAAGCCGTTCACTCACCGAGCGCCGAAACGAGTTGCTTGGCACCATGGCCTGCCATGCTGCCGTAAGAGCAAACCGTAGTCTCACCATTCCGGAAATGAATGCGTTACTACGCGATATGGAAGCCACAGAGCGCTCTGGGCAGTGTAATCATGGTCGCCCAACCTGGTTTCAGGTCAGTCTATCTGATTTAGATAAAATGTTTATGCGAGGCAAGTAATACGATTTTGCATAACAACAACCGAACTCACACTATATTTTTTTGGCTTGTAGCCAGCGAAATACCAAACTGTTGGGGGTTTCGCTGCCATCCACCACATAAATGAGCGACTTATCGTGTTCAAGTAGGGTTGTGACTGCAGTTTTAGCTTCAGGGCGGCCGCAGAATAAAATTTGGTCACCAATCATAAGTGGCGTATCAAGGGCGGGTACCAGCATCGGTTTTTGATTGCGCAACAGCATCAGCGGCACAATATCCAGGGCCTGCTCACGGTCAGTAGGCTGCCGTGATAACGTTTGCAATGTAATGGCAATATGTTGATGAATAAGTTCGGCCACCGCCGGCGCAGATTGCTGGTTGATGTTTACTGCCCAAGTCTCAGGCACTTCTTCACCCACTTTTGACACCAGTTGGCTAATCAGTTGATTTGCCCACTCGTTACTTTGATCACGCACCAAGGTTAAAAATTGCGCCAGCAATGGTGAAATTAAATGCGCTAAACATTCGTGCGCAATAATATAAGTGGGCTGCATGGTGATGTGCGCATCAAACTGTTTAAAGAGTGCTGCGTTTTGACTGTTATTTTTACGAATGACTAAAAAAATGTTGGGATTAAGCTCAAAAGCCGTCATCACAATCGACAAATTATTGATGTCGTTATCTGTACCAGCAACAATACCTACCGCACTATCAATGCCAGCTTCTTTTAAGGTTTTGGCCTCAGTGCCGCTACCCACAATACAATCCTTGCAGCCAGTGAGTTCAGGTCTGGCCTCAATAATAGTTGTAGTGATATGCTCGCGTTCCAAATTAGCCACAACTGATTTACCAAAGCGCCCATAACCACAGACAATCCAGCGCCCTCTAGGTGGCGGTTCTGGGGGCAGTAAGGTTTCCCCCGTGATGCCAGTGAGCCATTCGTGCAATAAATAAGTACCCAGCGCGTGTACACGCATAGCCAGTTGATCGCCAAATAATGTATAAGGGTTAATGATATGGTCAGTGCCAAATGAGGCCATGTTGGCGGCGATATCATCACGATCTGCACGCGCAACCACGGGTAACTTCGGGTTCAACAATTTTACGGCAATTGCCACCGCCAAATTTACTTCATCATTATCTGTGAGTGTAACCAAGCCACAGCAGTGTGGGTTTAAGATGCCAGCACGAGTTAAATTGTCGGGCAGCATTGCATCACCGCAAAAATGTGGAATCACTTGTTTGCTATCGGTGAGTTCTAATTCGTCTAGGCGATTTTGCGAACGCTCGATGACCACTACGCGCATGTTCATATGGTCTAATGCTTTGGCCAATAAGGCTGCAGACTGACCATAGCTACATAAAATATAAAAAGGCTCTTGTAACAAAGCAACTGCTCGGCTAAAACGTTCAGAAGCGATGGCTTGCTTGAGTGCGCTATCCTGCAATAAGGTTATAATTTTACCTATGGCATAAAACCAAGGAATCACGGTGAAGTAGATAGAAAATGTAGTCCACAAACGCTGTGCCTGGCTAAATGGATAAGGTATTTCACCAAAACCGATGGTGGTAGCGGTGTAGCTGATAACATAAAGCGCCTGAAAAACGCTCATGTGCCATGGTTGACCTTTATCATCTAGCCCTGGCATAAGGGTGAGTCCCAATACAGCAATAGCAAAACTCACAATAATTAAAATGAGTGGTCTGCGCAAACGGCGCAAAATCAAAAACATGATGCTATTCATCTGTGCACTTGTAGGATTTTATTTTTTTTCATAAAAATAAAATCTAGCGTCTTTGACTAATGGTTTCTGCAATCAGCAATATTACTGAAATAATATTGGCCATTAATGCACCACCTGATAGTGATACGATGTAAACCATTAAAGCTTGCTCATCGTATTTGCCATGCAAGCTCGCCCACAAAATGGCAGCGGTGATGAGTTGTAAATCAGCCGCCAAGCTAGTGGAGAGTAAAATTGCGCCTACGTGTGTGCGGTCACCAAACTTAAGTACGGTCGCAATTAGGCTCACTACTATGGCGGCATAAAGCTCGTATACATGATGATGGGACGGGTTATCTATATCACCTAAAAAAAATCCAAAATTAAGGGTCATTGCCAACACGATGAAAAAACCAAAAATAACTTTTTCTAAATTCATATCTCAGTCCGTGTAATGATAAAAGGTATGTGGTAAATAAAGGTTCATCCTTTAAAAAAACTATTATACAAGCCTCCTAGCAAGATAAAATAAAGCCACATGCTTTTTATTCATTAAATTTATACGCGAATCATCTTTTAAACATGGAAACTACAGCTAATCCTCCTGCTATTTTTTTGATGGGCCCAACCGCGAGTGGAAAAACGGGCGCGGCAGTGGCACTCTGTAAGCGGCAACCTGTAGAAATTATTAGCGTTGATTCTGCGCTTGTTTTTAAAGAGATGAATATCGGTACTGCCAAGCCCGATGCTACTACGCTCGAGAAAGCCCCGCACCATCTCATTGATTTAATTCCACCTACAAGTGTTTATTCAGCTGCTAATTTTAGATTAGATGCCTTGCGATTAATGGCAGAGATTACTGAACGAGGCAAAATCCCATTGCTAGTTGGCGGTACTATGCTTTATTTTAAAGCTCTGCAAGAAGGTTTAAGCGGCTTACCAGAAGCTAACCCTGCAATACGTGCCAAACTTGATGCAAGGGCTGCTCTGATTGGCTGGCCTGCCATGCATGAAAAATTATCCTTGATTGATCCAATCACTGCCGCAAGGTTAGCGCCTAACGATGTGCAACGCATTCAACGGGCTTTAGAAGTCTTTGAACTAACGGGTGAGGCAATGTCATCGCTTTTTGAAAAACAAACCAACGAGGCATTACCCTATAATTTACTCAAAATTGCTTTAGTGCCGAGCGATCGTAAAGTACTGCATGAACGCATTGCCAGCAGATTTGAGCAAATGCTCAAAGATGGTTTTGTCGATGAGGTGAAGTGCCTTATTGCGAAATATCCATCATTAACTGCTGAATCAACCTCGATGCGCTGTGTTGGCTACAGGCAGGCTTTAGAGCATCTTGCTGGTGAGTATGACTTAGCTGAATTGCGTGAAAGAGGCATATTTGCCACACGTCAATTGGCGAAAAGACAGCTCACTTGGTTGCGCGGTATGGATGATGTGGTTGAAATGGACTGCTTAAATCCGCAATTAAATGAATTGGTTTTTAATGAAATAAATCAATATGTTAAAAACAATACTTAGTATATTAAATTAAGTACTTTAATGGATTGGCGCGTTAAGTAGGAGCGATTTTTAATTCGCGATAGCAATATTTCGTCAAACACATGCGCGATTTAAAAATTACTCATACATCAAGCTTTGCATACGTTTTGCGGCCTCAACACACTCTTCAACACTTGCCACCAACGCCATGCGAATGAAGTTTTCGCCTGGGTTTGTGCCGTGTGCTGCACGTGCCAAAAAGCTGCCAGGCAGCACGGTAATGTTTAAATCACGGTAAAGTTTAATGGCAAAATCGGTGTCCGAAATGCTTTTGTCTTTTACTTTAGCCCATAAGTAGAACGCAGCATCGGGCATTTCTACTTCTAATACGTTTTGCAGTATCGGCGTGACGGTGCTAAATTTTTGCACATATAGCTTACGATTTTCAATCACGTGCGCCTCATCGCTCCATGCCGCTATTGAGGCTGCTTGAACGACTGGATTCATGGCGCAGCCATGATACGTGCGGTAGAGGGTAAATTTTTCAATGATTTTTTCATCGCCTGCCACAAAGCCAGAACGCATGCCCGGCACATTTGAGCGTTTTGAAAGTGAGCTAAATATCACCAAGTTTTTAAAATCACGACCTAATAGATGTGCGGCCTGCAATGCACCAAGTGGCGGATTAGTTTCATCAAAATAAATTTCTGAATAGCATTCGTCTGCGGCAATCACAAAGCCATAGCGATCAGATAATGCGAAAATGGTTTCCCACTGAGCTAAGCTCATTACTTTACCAGATGGATTTCCAGGGCTACATACATAAACGAGTTGTGTACGTTTTAATATATCCTCTGGCACGCTGGCAAAATCCATTGCATGATTATTTTCAGGCAGTGTATTTAAAAAATAAGGGGTCGCTCCCGCTAAAAATGTAGCCCCTTCGTAAATTTGATAAAACGGATTTGGTGAAATGACCACTGGATTTGATTTATTCTGGTCAATAACGGCTTGCGCAAAAGCAAATAAGGCTTCACGACTGCCATTCACAGGTAGAATTGCAGATTCAGGATTAAGCGCTGGAATATTGTAGCGGCGTACCAGCCAGTGTGAAATGGCTTCACGTAGCGCTGGCACGCCGATGGTTGTCGGGTAGCTTGCGAGTCCAGCAAGATTGCTAACGAGCGCATCTTCTATCAACTTCGGTGTAGCATGCTTAGGTTCGCCAATCGACAAGTTGATTGATTTCAACTTTGGATTTGGCGTGATTCCCTTAAACAAATCTCGTAAGCGTTGAAATGGGTAGGGCTGCAGTAAATTAAGATTCGGATTCATGACGGCATTATAAATTAGGTATTGACTTGAACAATCATAAACAACAAAACTTTTTTGCAATTTTCGGCTTGTTATTTGGCGCTTTTTGTTGGGGCGTGATTTGGTATCCTTATCGCATCATGGCTGAGGCTGGTGTTTCGGGGGGTGCCGCTAGTTTTTACACCTATTTTTTAGCCATTATTCTAGCCAGCATATTTTACCTAAGACATTGGCGAGGTATTTTTAGTCAGCCGATTACCATTATATGGTTGAGTTTGGCCGCTGGCTGGACAAACCTAAGCTACGTGCTGGCCGTCATTCATGGCGAAGTTATGCGTGTGATGCTGTTATTTTATTTGTCGCCTATATGGACATTATTGCTTGCACATTTTTGGCTGAAAGAAAAAACGCATTTTACAGGTTATGTGGCGATTGGCATCTCTTTGTTGGGTGCGTTTGTGATGCTGTATAACCCTCAACTAGGTGGTTTACCATTACCGAATAACAATGCAGAATGGCTGGCATTGGCTTCTGGTATTGGCTTTTCGCTGACCAATGTCATTACTCGAAAATCGAGCCATTTGTCTTTGGCCGCAAAGTCTTTCTCAGTTTGGGTTGGGGTAATGCTGGTGGCGGCATTATCTATGCCTTATATAGATGGTAAATTTACAACTCCAAACCTATTCACGGTTACAAACTGGGTTGTGATGGGGGTTATTGCAATATTGTTGTTGGCAGCAACGCTTTTTGTGCAGTATGGTGTTACACGCATTGCTGCAACAAGGGCTTCAATTCTATTTTTGTTTGAACTCGTTGTGGCTGCCGTTGCATCGTATTATTTGGCGAATGAGCAGATGAGTATCAATGAATGGATTGGTGGCGGTTTGATTGTTTTTGCCGCGATATTTGCTGCAAGTCAACATTCAAATACTTCTTAGTTTTGGATTACTCCCCAAAAGAACTTGGCATGCTCCGACCAGCTTCTGCTGCAAAACGGATTTTTAACGAAAGGTCATTGCGTGAGTCCGCATTTGTTAGCGCGTTTTCTTCATCAATCAGGCCGTTGGTAAATAATTTAAATAGTGACTGGTCAAATGTCATCATGCCAATATCGTTGCTATCGGCCATCATGGTTTTGATTTCGCTCATTTTTTGTTTCTGAATGAGTTCTGAAATGTATGGAGTGTTAATCATTACCTCAACGGCGGGTATGCGCTTGCTTTGTATGCCTGAAATTAAACGTTGCGAAACGATCGAAATTAAATTCATGGATAAGCCAAGTAGCAAGCCACTTCGGTCTTGTTCTGGAAAAAATGAAATAATACGCTCAAGCGCCTGGTTGGCGTTATTGGCATGTAATGTGGCTAAACATAAATGGCCTGTTTCAGCGTAGGCGAGGGCGTTTTTCATGCCTTCCATGTCGCGAATTTCACCAATTAAAATTACATCTGGCGCTTGGCGCATGGCATTTTTAAGCGCGTTTTCAAAAGAAAGCGTGTCAATACCTACCTCGCGCTGGTCTACCACTGACTTTTTATGAGAATACATAAATTCAATAGGGTCTTCAACGGTGACAATATGCCCGGTCGCGTTGGCATTTCGATAATCAATCATGGAAGCAAGCGAAGTAGTTTTACCTGAGCCCGTAGCGCCAACCACAAGAATCAGGCCACGTTTGCGCATTATGAGTTTACTTAAAATTGGTGGCAGCCCTAAGCTTTCAATAGTTGGGATCTCAGTTTTAATATGACGAACTACCATGCCTAATTCACCGCGTTGTTTAAAGACATTCACCCGAAAGCGACCAAGATCGCGCTGCCCAATGGCAAAGTTACACTCCAGCGTATTTTCAAACTCGCTGATTTGCGCGGGTGTCATAATCGAGTAGGCGATTTCTTTAACCATGCCCAGCGACATAATTTGTGCGTTGATAGGCAGCGTATCGCCTTCAACTTTAATATGAATGGCTGCCCCGGTGCTGAAAAACAGATCAGAGCCATTTTTTTCTAACATAAATTTTAAGATGGGGCTAATGTCGATTGCTGCCATGGTGCATTCCTAAGTGCGACTTGAGTCTAATAAACGATCAATGATACAGGGCTAACTTTAGCATAAAAATAACACAATTCGCTATTGTTATCATTAGTTTACATTAGGTTTCTCATTATTTTTCTTAAATTATCACAATATGCATTATTTTAGCTTAGCGTTGTACATGGTGATAAAAGCATTTTCAAGATTACGGGTAAAAAGCGACGTATTAAACAAGGCTACGGTGGAGTTGTTAGAAGATAACTTCTGTTTGATGCTCGCTAATGCCGCGTGATCATTAGCAAGTTCTAACGCTTTTTGTTCATATGCAGCAAGGTTTTCCGTAATAAGTTCAGGTAGATTGCAAGCGTTAAGTAGGCTACCAGCCACGCGTGAGGCAAACGTGTTACCGCTACAAGTTAAAACAGGGACGCCCATCCACAAGGCGTCGCTGCAAGTGGTATGTGCGTTGTAGGGTAGGGTATCTAAAAATAAATCTGCATATACATGCCGAGCTAGATGGTCGGCAATACTAACGCGTGGTGCAAATATGATTCTGTGTGACGTAATGCCGTGTTTAGCCGCCTCAATAATCAAATTTTGTTTAGCCCAAACGTTACATTCTAGTAACCAAAGCTCACTGTTAGGCCTTGCTTTTAGAAGGCGCATCCAAACGGCGAATATTGCCGGCGTGATTTTAAAGGTTTGATTAAAGCAACAAAAGACGAAGGCGCCTTCAGACAATGCGCAAGATTCTCGCGTCGGTTTTTTGCCGATTGGCCGTTGGTGGTTATTGGGCTGATAGCAGTTTGGCAATGGCATCAGAGTCTCTGCATAATGCACGGCTGATGCAGGTGGTGTGATGTAATCATCTGTCATGATGTAATCAAACAGCGGTTGTTGTAGCAATGGGTTGTTTGCATTTGAACGTTGATCGACTGCCCCCATCGTGCCGGGAAAGCCAAGCCAATTAACATTGATTGGCGCAGGCTTGAGCGCTGCAATGCCACTGCGGCTGGTTTGGGTAAAGCCAGTTAAGTCAACTAAAATGTCAATGCCGCAGGCGTTAATTTTGTTAGCAGCTTCAATGTCTGTTAAAAATCGAATATCGTGAAACGCATCAAAGGCTTTCTCTAACCTGATTCTGGCGCTTGATTTATCGTCCAACCCAAATGAAAAAGCAAACACTTCAAATTGGGTTCTATCATGCAGTTCAATGAGTTCTGTAATGAGAAAAGCAAGTGGGTGCAATCTAAAATCGGCAGAAAGGTAACCAATTTTTATTTTTTGATGCTTATCGCCATGCGAAGTTTGATGTTTAAAATTAAGTTCCTCACCAAGTGCTATCAAATTAGCAAACTGATTTTGCACCCAATGATTTGCACATGTCTTTTGTTCTTCTGCCGTCGTGCCAGGCATCGATAAAAATGCAAAGGGCGAAATTCGTGCGCTGGGGATGCTTTTGACTATTTGGCGCACGTTATTGATATTGTGCTCAAGGTCTTGCCAATCACAGATGTGTTGTTGTTGATGTACCAAATGCGCCAGCGCATGATGCAAATCCGGATTGATTTCTAAGGCTTGCTTATAGCTCAAAATCGCCTGATCAAGCTGGCCAAGCTCGCGATACATATTACCTAAATTGTTGAGCGTGTCTGCGTCATCGGGGTTAACTTTTGCCGATTCTTGAAAGCTTTTTAACGCCTCTTTAGGGCGGCCTAGTTCACGTTGCGCGTTGCCTAGGTTGTACCAGTACACAGCATTTTTAGGTTGATATTGAAGCGCTTCTTGAAAGCAGGCTTCTGCCATCGTAAAACGGTGTTTTGTATGCGCTTCGTTACCTAATGCTTGTAACGCAAAACATAGGGCATCGCGCACATCTTGGTTGGTTTTAAAAATTCGCAACAATCGTCGAAAATAGCCCGCAGCTTCTTCATAACGACCCAATTCTATACAAAGGTTGCCGCAATGAATTTGTGCGTCGATGTCTTTGGGATTACGCAATAATATTTGCTGGTAATGCTTAAGCGCGGTTTCTTGTGTAGAAGTTTGCATAGTGCTTATTGTAAGTGTTTTAGCGCGTGCTAGGCCATTTTGGCTAAGCGTTTCAGGCCAAGTCGTTTGAGTAAAAACCTATTCGGATTCATAGCACCCAGTAACGCATTATCATTGGATGACGTTTCTCCGCATATTCTTTGCGCGAGTAATTCTGCGCACCATGGCGCGCTTGTAAAGCCTTTACTGCCATGCCCAGTGTTGATGTAGAGGCCATCCAGCCAAGGTAAACTGTTGATATCCTCATTAGGGTGAGGTGGACTTTGCCTCAATAAATCGGCATCAATTAACTTTCCTACTATTGGAAAATAATCGGTGCTGACACAACGTAAACTCGCGCGGCCTGATTGAATGCGCGATGCTAAATCTTGGCACAATGCCGATGATAGCGTGTTCAACGCGCTTAAGTTTTTTTGATGGTCTGCTTCCCTAATCGACAAATCGGATTGCCCGGCATCAAACGTAGCGCCTAAGCTATGTACGCCATCCATGGCAGGGCTAAAATAGCCATCGCTACATAAAATAGTGTTAAGCGCACGGCTATCAGCACAAGCTGCAAGCAATGTGACTTGTCCGCGCACTGGCTGGGTGCTGATGTGTTGGCTTTGCAGTAAATGCATGGCATTGTTGGCGTTGGCAATTACTACGATATCAGCTGCAAGCGTTTTTTGTTGTATATCTATGACCTGCCATAGCGCGCCAGTATTTTTTATAAGTGCTATTTTGCAAGAAGTCATTATAGAAATATGTTGGTGTTGCGTTAATCGTGCCAGCAAAACGCTGGGATTTACCCAGCCCGTCTGTGGAAAATACAGGGCTGCGTGGTCAATGCTGACACCCGCGATTTGGCTCGCTTCAATTGGGTTAACAAGTTTTGATGCAACCTTTAATGAAGGATTTGTGTTCAAAAAAGCGGCCACTTTAGTAATGCGTGCCAGTTCTCTGCTGTTGTAACCTGTTTGCAGCATGCCGCAAGTATTGAATGCCGTGGCGGGCAATTGCAATGATTGATAAAAGTCGAGGCTATATAAAAATGACGCTAATGCAAAACTGCTAAGTGCGTCATTGCCACTCACGCGAGGGTAGAGCATCGCACATGGATTACCTGAAGCTCCCGAGCCTAAGTTTTCGTGTTGCTCAACAAGTCTGACCTTGATGCCGCGCTGCGCCAGCGCGTATGCCGTGCTGCAGCCTGCAATGCCCCCACCAATCACAATGGCGGTTTTAACGCGCATCGGCTTTGCTCATCAATATTCCTTGCAGCATTTCCCGTTTTTTTCCAAAGCCGGCACGCTTTTGGGTGTTAAAACCTGCTGCAGCAAGATTGCGTCGCACATGGCCAGCGCTGGTGAAAGTGGCAAACGTACTGCCGACGGCGGACAGCCTGACTATTTGCTGAAAAAGTTCGGTTTGCCACATATCAGGATTTTTAGCAGGGGAGAAGCCATCTAAAAACCAAGCATCGACAGCACCATGAATTTGGCGTAATTGTGTGGTTGCATCACCCACTAGCAAACTTAAACACACGCGGTTTTGAAAAAGGTCTAGCGCCTGATTACCTTGTAATAATTTCTCATAATTTTCCAGTAAATGGTCGCTAAATTCAGCTAACGTCGGCCAAAGTGCAAGTGCTGAGGTTAGGTCTTGTAAGCTTAATGGGTGCTTTTCAGTGCTGATGTAATGCAACATTGCTGTTGCAGGTGCAACTTCTAGCCATAATTTAATTGCGCTGAGAAAGTTTAGCCCCGTACCAAAACCTGTTTCTGCAATTGTAAAGTGCGGTGTATTAAGTGTTTGCCAGCGGCTTTGCAATGCATTGCCTTGCAAGAATACGTAGTCGGTTTCAAGTAAGCCATTATCGCTTGAAAAATACACATCTTGAAAAGTGCTGGCATATGGTTGGCCGTCTCGCCACTCAAGTTTTGCAGGGGAATAGTGAGTCATATTTTGTTGAATACGCGCAATTTTTTGCTTATTTTAACGCGCTTATCGTAACCTGTTGCAGTTTTATAAGTGATGATAGTGACAGTTTTTTTGCGGATTTTGTTTGCTATAAAATAAGGCATTTTTAACCTGTTTTTAATCACAACCTTTTTCGATGCTCTGGAGGCCTTTATTTACAAGGCTCTCAGAGCATAAATTTTTTCTCGAGCGAAATTATGCTTAATATTTGTTGTTTTTAGTATGAAAATAAACGGTAGAAGTCAGCTAGATTTTTTATGGTTCAGCGTCTTTTTTTGCTTCATTTAATCTGGCCAAGCGAATTGCTTCTTGAAATTTTGCATTTTCAATTTCACGCATAACGCCTCGCATATCTACGGCTTTTTCTTGCGTGGTAAATTTGCCAGTCAGCGGTGTGTCAGTTTTCAAGTCGCCGCGTTCATATAATGACCAAATTTCTTTGCCATATTGGCTGGTTTTGAGTGCTGGCGCAAATTGTCCAAAGTAAGTGGCTAGGTTATTCACGTCGCGCAAAAGCATTTCTTTGGCGTGGTTATTGCCTGCGGCGTCTACCGCTTGGGGTAAATCAATAATGACCGGGCCATTACTGCCTACTAGAATATTAAATTCAGATAAATCGCCATGCACAATGCCCGCGCATAGCATACGCACGACTTGCTGAATTAAAAAAGCATGATATTCAAGCGCGGTTTCATGGCTCAATTGCACATCATTTAGACGCGGTGCCGCATTGCCGTCGTCTCCTGTGACTAATTCCATCAACAATACGCCTTCGTAAAAATTGTAAGGCGTGGGCACGCGCACCCCAGCGTTGGCTAGCCGGTACAAAGCGTCTACTTCGGCACTTTGCCAAGCGGCTTCTTGTGATGCGCGCCCGTACTTGCTACCTTTTTGCATGGCGCGGGCTTGACGGCTATTTTTAACCTTGCGGCCCTCGGTGTAATCTACGCTTTGTCTAAAGCTGCGTTTATCCGCCTCTTTGTAAACCTTGGCACAGCGCACTTCATCACCGCACACAACCACATACACCGTGGCTTCTTTGCCGCTCATTAACTGACGCGTCACATCGTCAATCAGCCCATCTTCAACGAGCGGTTGTAATCGGTTTGGTATTTTCATATGCTTTTAAGATAAGTTGTAAGCTGCAATTTTATGCAAACGAAGCTTTTCGTAGGCGGCTAATAGTTTTTGATGCATGAGGCTGCCTTCCATATTGTCACCTAAATTATTCAGGCCAAAATATTGCGCTTTTTGTTGGATAAGTTGCTGCGCCTGTTGTAACATATCTTTGCCATACATCAGTTGCAGATTTTTTTCATAATGTGCGTTGCCGCTAAGCTCAGCGTCTAATTGCAAGATATTGGCAACACAGCGGTAAACGCTCGCACGTAATGGCGTAATTTCGTTAAATTGCGCTAACCAGGCACAGCCGTCTAATGTTTCTTCAATGCGTCCACTTGCTAATGCGGCAAGTGTTTTAAGTTCGCCCACACGTAAATCAGCCCAAGTGGTGTTTGGGTCAGCACATAAGCCAATCAGCGTGGTCACGGGTAACTCTTCTGCCAAGTCTAAATCCAGCAAGGTTTCTAGCAACGCATTCGATTCAGCAGGATTCAAATCTTGTAGCTTTAATGCAAAAGGGCGCACCAGGTTACCTACGGTATTGTTTTCCCATTCTAATTCTTCTACCGGGTAAATCTCACTCATGCCCGGCACAAAAATACGGCAAGCATATACACCCAAATGTGTGAAGTCGGCAATATACATGTCGTGGCCACTGGCATGAATCGTATTCACGCACCAGTCATAATCTTCTTGGGTCGTTGAACTGAAATTCCAGTCTGTAAATGCAAAGTCTGGCGTATCGCGCAGAAAATCCCAACTCATCACGCCGCTTGAATCCACAAAATGAATTTCCAAGTTTTGCGAGTCAGCGATTTCTTCCATATCAAAGCCGGGGGCTGCAAAGCCGGTTAAACCATCAATGGCACGGCCTTGCAATAGTTCGGTGAGTGTGCGTTCTAGCGCCACTTCAAAGCGCGGATGCGCGCCAAAGCTCGCGAAGCAGCCTTGGTCGTCAGGGTGTAGTAAAGTAACATTCATCACCGGATATTTTCCACCCAGTGAGGCGTCTTTAATTAAAATGCCATAACCTGCCGCGCGCAAACCCTTAATGCCCGCCGCAATACGCGGGTAGCGGTTAATTACGCTTTCAGGCACATCAGGTAAACAGATGCCTTCACGGATAATCTTGTATTTAATGTCGCGCTCAAAAATCTCGGCCAATGCCTGCGTGCGGGCTTCCATGAGCGTGTTGCCAGCACTCATGCCATTGCTCACATATAAGTTGCCAATTAAATTCACTGGAAACAACACGGTTTTATCGTCACGCAGCCGTTTGTAAGGGATTGCGCAAATGCCACGCGCTGCATTGCCTGAGTTTAAATCAATCAGTTGGCTGGCAAGCGTTGTGCCTTCGGGGTTATAAAATTGCTGCAACTCGGGTGTTAGTAACGCTGTTGGCCAGCGGTCGCCATCTAGTTTTATCCATTGTTCGTTCGGATAATGCACAAAATCATTGTTTGCAACAGTTTTACCTAAGTAAAAATGCGTCCAAAAGTAATTGGTGCTTAAACGCTCAAAATATTCGCCCAATGCGCTTGCACGTGCGGCCAATTGTGATGCGCCTTTACCGTTGGTAAAAATGCGCGGGCAATCCCTATCAATCACATGCACAGACCAAATGCCTTCAATCTCATTTAACCAAGAATTTTCCTCTACCTCAATACCAAGCGCCTCAAGTTTGCCTTGCAAAGTAAGAATTGAAGACTCGAGCGAACGGTCTTTGCTGGGGATAAAAGTTTCGTGTGGGTTAGAATCATTTGGGGTGTTGTGCGTGGTCATCGTGAATTTTTTTTCAGAAGTAAAGGCTGACAGAATATCACGTCATGATTGATATGAAGTTTTTAGTCATTGAGAATTTATTAGATACTGGTCAACTAATTTACTAACCTTGCAAAAGGTATACACATCTGTATACTTTTACACACTAAAAAAATTCCTTTATTGAAAGTTCAGCATGTCAACTCATCACATTCAATCAATGCGCAAACAGTTTTATAAAGCTTTCATGGTGTTAACGGTGAGTTTGTCTATTACCGCGTGTGTGAGCGTATCAAATCAACAAAATGTAGCCAAAGAACAAGATTGGCCAAGCTACGGACGTGATTACACGAACCAACGCTTTTCACCGCTAACGCAAATTAACCCGCAAAATGTGAAAAATCTAACCCTTGCTTGGCATTTCAAAAGTGGCGTTTCTGCGAGCTTTCAGGCAACCCCAATTGTGGTTGGAGGTATTATGTATGTTGCGCTTCCCTATAACCATGTAGTTGCACTAGATGCAAAAACTGGTCAAACGCTTTGGCGTTACCAACATGAGCGCAGAGCGCAATGGAAAATGTGCTGCGGTCCAGCGAATCGCGGCGTTGCTGTCAATGATGGTAAAGTCTACATTGGTACTGTGGACGCTAGACTCATCGCGCTAGATGCCAAAAATGGCCAAAAACTTTGGGATATCGATGTAGCAGATGATACTGCACTTACCGAAAATGCCAGTTCATTGAGCCATTTAGATGCAAAAAGCAAAAAAGATATTTATGGTGGCACGGGCATTGGCATTAACATGGCGCCAGTCGTATATAAAGGTAAAGTGATTATTGGCGTGACAGGCGTTGGCTATGGCCTGCACTTAGATACACCTACGCAAGATGCCCCGCTAGGTGCAGTAGTAGGCGTAGATGGCCGATATGGTCGCCCAGGCTTTTTAGCCGCTTACGATGCGCTTACAGGTAAGCGCATCTGGCAATTTGAAACAATTCCTTCACAAGGATGGGAAGGTGAGTTTGCTGAAACAACGTCAGATGGCATTTCGCTTAACCGCGACATACCAAGTGAAAAAGCCAATATGCAGAACAATCAGGATGCATGGCGTTACGGTGGCGGTTCAGCATGGAGTACGCCGGCAATTGACACGCAAACCAACACATTGTTTTTTGGCACAGGTAATCCATCTCCGCAGATGAATGACATCTCTAGGCCGGGTGATAATCTTTACACCGTTTCGCTTGTGGCACTTGATACTGAAACAGGTAAGCTTAAATGGTATTACCAGCAAGTTCCGCATGATGTTTGGGGTTATGACTTAGCCAGCCCGCCAGTATTGTTTAATTATCAGATTGCAGGCAAGTCAGTTGCAGCAGTGGGGCAAGCCAGTAAAACCGGTTGGTATTTCATTAATGACCGCGCAACAGGAAAGTTGCTGAAAAAGTCAGAGGCATTTGTGCCGCAAAAAAACTTATTTGCTAAAGCAACGCGCGGAGGTACTGTGCTGTATCCTGGTATTTTAGGTGGCTCTAACTGGAGCCCCAGCGTACTAGATGAAACAAATCAAACCAGCTTTGTTGCTGGTATCCACGCACCAATCAAATATACACTGGTGGAAGAACCCGCAAAAAATGGTAAGCCTGCAATCCGTTACGCCTCATCTGAACCTACCAAAGATCCGCGCTGGGGCGTGATTTCTGCCATTAGCTTAGCCACAGGTAAAATGCAATGGCAAGTGAAAACAGAGCAACCGCTCATGGGTGGTTTGTTGGCAACGCGTGCGGGTCTGCTTTTTATGGGTGAGGGTAATGGTAACTTTAATGCTTATAACAGCCAGACGGGTGATTTGCTATGGCAGACGAAAGTCGATGCGGGAGTCAATGCGCCACCAATAAGTTATGCTATTGACGGTGAGCAATACGTTGCAGTTGCTGCTGGCGGCAATGCAATATTTGGGTTTACACCAGGCGATAACATTGTGGTGTATAAGTTAGCGCATTAATCAAAAATTAATAGCAAAAAAAATGACCCGATTAAGGGTCATTTTTTATTTGGATGCTTAAATTAATATTTAAGCAAAAAGTTACTAAACCTTCTGAATGTTAGAAGCTTGTTTACCTTTTGGTCCTTCTGTAATGTCAAAACTTACGCGATCATTTTCTTTTAAGCTTTTGTAACCTGTGTCAACAATTGCTGAGAAATGAGCGAATAAATCGTCGCCGCCTGCATCAGGAGTAATGAAACCAAAACCTTTAGAATCATTAAACCATTTAACTAAACCTGTAGCCATATCTTATTTCCATACTTTAAAAAAGGGAGGCACCCTGAAAGATTGGGTTTTTAACAAATAATTCAGTCTTGCAACTTAAACCACATTAAACATCCAAACGCCTAAATTACTTTTTACGGGGAAACATTATCCATGTCAAGTACTATTTTGACAATATTTTACAAAATTATCAAAAAATATAAAAAAATATAAAAAATCCCCCGTTTTTGTTTCGTTTTAGCTTCTCTTGATGTATTAACTGATTGCCAAAAACCAGCACTGGCGTTACAATGCGCGCGCGATGTATTCACAAAAAATGTAAATACTGATGAATGTCATTGGGTAAATGCCCATAATTGTTACGGAGAGACTGTATTGGCTAAAGAAGAGTTAATTGAAATGAATGGTGTGGTAATGGAAATATTACCAGACTCACGCTATCGCGTGACCCTTGATAATGGTCACAAACTCATTGCTTATACAGGCGGCAAAATGAAGAAAAATCATATCCGCATTTTGGCCGGTGATAAAGTAACTTTAGAACTGTCTCCATACGACATCAACAATGGTCGCATCACCTTTAGGCATATTGAATCTAGTGGCGCGACTTACACCCCTAAAAGACGTACGTACTAGTACTTTCAACCAGCGCTAGATTGGTTTTTTGGTATCGAGTTCATCTATGATGCCGTTTCATTCTAACTTTTCTTGACGCTCAGTAATTAAATAAGAAACTTACTCCATTTGATGTAGTTTTTCATCGGTAAAGATACTGGCTTCTATTGGGTCTTGAGTGAGTCTTGATGTGATAATCACGACCAATTAAATGAAATTTGGATATTATTCTGAATGTTGTGGGAATTAAGCACTATGCCTACCCACTATTTTAATCTAGAGGCGGGAATGTTGATGTAGTTGGTCTCGCGCGTGTTGACTTTTACTGACCGCTGGCCATTGTCATTTACTTGCCAAGGGAGCGGTAAATTATCTGAGACGATAGTGATAGTATGTTCACCCGTAGCGACCAGTGGAAACTCAAATCGACCAAGCGCGTTGGTTCGGGTAGAGAATTTTCCATCCAATAAAACGGTGATGTTTTGAGCAGGCTCTTCGTTGGCATCGGGTAGATTATTGTCGTTGACATCTAAAAATAAATAGCCGTTTATAGAGCCTGCAGCGCTCCCAGAAGTGCCGCCCAATGGGGCTGATGAGGTTCCGCCGCGAGTTTCATATCGCAAGGTAACAAACAGTGCGCTACCCTTAGTTACATCCGTATTTGACTGTACTGGAATCAGTGGTTGAACAATAAATGGGCTGGTAGTTGAGTTCTTGCTCTCCAAATACGAGGCGATTAGCGACCAATGATTATTTAGCCGTGCGGTTAAGTCAAGATTTGCACTCAAGTGTTTAGTGGCACCTCTGCCGTTTGATTTGTCATAACTTAAGTTGCCATTCCAGGAGATGTTGTTAAATAAATCACTGCCTCCATTTAGAGAAACGCCAAAATGATTAATACGCTCGCCTTCATTTTTTTCAACTTCGCTGTAGATTGAAGTATTCAGGCGTGAGCCCACAGAAAAACGCCAACCTTGGCTTAATGTAAGTCTAGTCACTTGGTTGTCGCTTTCGGCGCTGTAGTCTAATTGAGCGCGCCCTGTGCCCAATTGATTGAGCTTGTCAGCAAATACATAACCGCTCCTTGCATCGTTATCAGCGTGACGAAAAGTCGCGCTGGCACCAATACCCAATGACTGGTTGACTTGATAACGTGCACTGCCAGTGAGTAGTGCACCGTTAGAACCGCTTCCAGAAACACTTCTAACCAAATCAAAACCGCCATCAAGCAACCACTGTCGGCTTATGTAGTTGGCTCTGTAGTAAGTACCCTTAACATTGTTACTAATTGGGGTGTAGCCCCAAGCTAAATCTGGGTCTAATCGAAATATACCGGCTTGATGAGAAATTTGCCCGATGCGTTTGTTCGCATCAAGCCATATTCCAGTAGCGTTCGAGGCAGTGTTATTTTTGCTTTGCAATAGATTGGCTTGAATTCTTGTGTCACCATTTAGCCAAGCGGCACTGCCGTAAAATGATTGTGCGCTGGTTTTTGTTTTATCTATTTCTGGGGTTAACCCAAAAAATTGGTTAAAAGCAGCAGTAGAACCGGCAGATGTAGAGACTTGATTGGCATCAATCAGTTGTGCTCCAATTTGCCAGTTGGGAGAGGCGTTCCATTGTGCGCCTGCCATAGTGAGTGAGCCACCCAATGTACTAAAACCATTGAGTTGTAAACCATCAAAAATACCGGGCGTGCCTGTTGCAAATTGAAGTTGCAGGTCTCTATTTTGCAACCACTCTGTTGAAACCCCCAACACTGGAAAAGTTGGAATGTAAAAACGATGCTGGGTGCGCGCTAGGTCAATAGAGGGTGTGTAGAGTGTACCAATGCCATTATTCGCATACCAGCCATTATTAAAGGGCATTCCACGCTGAAGGATAGAACCTGCTTTTCCTAAGGGTTCATTACGAAAGACGCCGTTAATCGAAAACGCGCCGTAGTGCTGCGTGTCAAATTGGCTGGTCATTGCTAGGCCATTCTCTTCGCTATCACTTGCTCCCGTGTGCTTTGAAATGCTGGATACTGCCTCTATCCGTAAGTAGTGCGGCAAACCTGCTGGGTCATAATTGGGATCATCATTTTCACCAAAAAGAATGGCAGGTTTTAGGTTGCCGTCATCAATGACTTGGTCAACATAAGGTTTATCACTAGATGTTACGTTTTCAGCGGGCGGCTTGATTGGATCTGCGATGGTGTCTTGCGCAAGCACCTCAGCATTCAAGAGTACCGTGCTGACAGAAGTGAATAATAATTTAATCCAGAAAAATCTCACTGCGTAAATTGCTGCTCGAAGGGCGTTGATTTGCCGTCCCACTCAAGATTTCCACGAATTGTAATGGGGTAGTGGATGGTTGGGAGGGGCTTGTCCTCAGCCTGTTGGATATCTAAACTGATTTTGCGGGTTTCACCCACTAGAATGGGTAAGCTAGACGGCGAAAATTCTAATTTTTGTCCCTTAGCATCAGTCCCTGACAGAAACCCAGCCAGTCTGCCATGTGCATTACCAGTGTTGCGTATCGAGATGACTGGTTTGGAAACATTTTCGATAGTTTTAACTTCACTTGCAACTACTTCAAGATTAGGTTTAACATCGCCTACCGCAACATAGACTATGATGCCGAGTCTTCCAGCAAACGGAAAGGAGAGGCCGTCAGCCGTTTTAGCCGTTTGTTCATCGCCACTAATCATGATGGCAAAGCGGCATTCTTGCGCAGGGGTGTTGGCTGGTGGTTTTACCTCAAATCGATAGCGATATTTTGCTCCAGAAGGCACGCTGATTTGTAACCGCTCTAAAGCGACCCAAGGGCGGCAGCTTTCAGGAGATAAAGCTTCAGTAAATTGTGTGCCACCGTTCTCATCCAACGTCCAGTCCGCGGTTTTAATGCTGTATTTTCCGGGCGTGGTGCTGGCATTGGTAATTTCAATCACTTGGCGATTGACTGTATTAGGTTTCCCGGTAATTTCAAATCGTGGCGGTGTGGCAATCACTGCGAAATCATTCGCATGGGCGAGCGAGTTGAAAAAAAACAGCGCTGTCGCCGCCAGCCATGAAAATAGCATCTTTTGATTTTTGAATACTTTTTTTGTCATATTAGTTGATGTCAATTTCGAAATAAAACTCGAGTCTTTGCATGTCATTAAGCCTTGTTCCATCGCTATGGACTTGAATATAAAAAGTGTCTTCAATGATATTGTTTTGAATTGCGCCAGCGTAAACTAACGTACGGTTGCCAGAAACGAGAGTGCCAGGTAACAGCTTTCCTTGTGTTTTCCAATCAACGACCACTTGGCCAATGGGTTGCGCTGGCAACACCATGTATATTTGGCCTGTTTTATTTAACCAAGGTGAGGTGTTAAGCCGAATGTTGACAAAAGTCGAACCATCCACAATGTTGCCATTTACGCGATTTGCACCAGCGCTACGCCAGCGCATTTTTACTTGTGAATCCGTCACAATGGTAGCTGAGTCGTCAACACGATAAGTGCCAGCGTGAGCGTTCGTGTTTAGTGCAAAAATTAGGGTGAACAGACAAAGTAACTTCAAGTTCTTCATGGCAGACTCAATGTGTAAATCGCTCTGCCCGTGTAGGTGCCAGATGCATAAATTGCAGTGTTTGCATATGAAAAAGTCATGCAGTTTTCTACCCATCTGTTCGCAGCAATGCTGGCTAAAGTAATGGTGCCGCCATTGAATGTGCCTGCTGCGATGTGTGCTGTGCTGTCTTGGTTCGCCGTACTGGTCCAGCTAATGCTTGAAAATGGGATAGTGTTGCCAGCGGCATTCACCAGAGAAGCAGGGGTTGTGACACTCATCACACCGCTACCTGATGAGCCTGGAACCCTGACCCAGCCACCAATATAGACTTGACTGGGTGGGTTGCATACATTAAAACCATCGTAAAAGCTATTTGCAGCAGTGCTGTTACTGGTCATTGGAAGCGCTGTGCTATTGCCTAATGATGCTGCAGGAACATTTACTGATACGACGTTGACGGTATTGTTGTTGGCAGGCCTGCCACCGGCATTGTAGTTACCGCCAGTGTATGAACCATTTCCAACTTGGATATAAATTTGCCTTGGCCCTGGGTTAATATTCAATATCCAAGCGTTAGCAGAACCTGCACCTGTCAGCATCAACAGCGCGACAAGTGCAGGTTTAAAGTTGTTACTCATGTTTACCACCTGAGCAAATGGACACCTAGCGCAATCCACTTTGTAAATTTAACCAGTTAAACTAACTGATACTAGGATTAATCCCTAAATTGCTATTTTAAACGATATTACTATGGCATAGAAGCGGTATAAGTGACGCGACCAGCATTTGCATTGATGCCACCATAAGTACCAGGTGCTGCTACGGCACTATTCAAATAGGTATAAGTCCATCTAGCATCAAGGTTAGTCACTTTAGTGCCAATATTTGGTGTCAGTGTAATATTGGTCGTTGCTGCATCAGCCAATGCAGGAGCCGCCAGTGGGGTGGCTGACGTATTAGCAGCTACGGCAGTGGCGATTTGCGTGTAAGAAATTGAATCACCTGCACCATTTTGTTATTGGTGTCCATTGCATCCAAGGCCGAGTCTGATATCACAACTGGCCAAAGCACGCTTAGTTCTACAGCTAACCTTTATTTTGTGATTAAAATTCCTCAAACACTTTTTATGCGCGTAGGCCCTGATTCAAATTTAACGCAAAAAAATCGTCCCATAAGTTCAGCAACCAGCGGTCCGTTGGCTACACATATTGCAGGTAATAGTGGTGCCGTATTATTGAGCGTTCATTCAAAAACAGCGTTAAATGATGAAAGTGCAAAAAACATACGAACCCAACCCAACGTAATCTACGCTCATGAAAATCAAACAGCCAACCCAATGGTTTACACCGCATCGATGCCCTAAAATTTACAGCTAAAGCTGGCAAATAGAATGAGAAACTCAGTCTAATTAAACGCGTAACCTTTTTCGATGCCCTGCGAGCCTTTATTTATAAGGCTCACAGGGCATTGTTTTTCTCTCGGAGATATTTGTAGATAAAAAATACTTTTTTTGATGCATTCACTTGCCTAAGTATTTTAGATGACTTGCGCAATGTGCACGGCAATCGCTAGACCCAAAACCTGCGATTAAAATCTCCCCTTGAGTACATTGATTGACTTGGCATTCGGGCAATGTGAATTTTGTCACTTTCAGGATAGATGCTGCAGGTGAAGCTAATAAATAATCAATGTGCCACCTTAATTTATTCTCATTTAATTTTTTTGCAGTAAGCAAATGCCGGGCAATGCGCGCCTCAATATTACGTAAGGCACTGCCCGTATACACATAACGGCCCTGAGGAAAATCAAAAAAGCCAAAACGGCCTATCGTTAACAGTGTCGGGGTGCTGAGCAAAATCTCCAGCTGGTAGGTCACGTAAGTTGGCATTTGCGTTGAATTGCGACTATTTTTAAATAGAAATAAATTCTAGCGCAATTTGATGATGATGCTTGCGTAGCCAGCGTTAGTTTTAATCGAACAGAGTGAAGCTAAAATCTAGCGCATTTAGGCTAGACTCAGTGGTAATTGTTGAGATATTTGATTGTGCCGAACGTTTATTTCACTGTAGCAAATTGCTTTTATGCTACTGCAGAATAAACTGGCGTCCCCACGGGGATTCGAACCCCGGTCGCCTCCGTGAAAGGGAGGTGTCCTAGGCCTCTAGACGATGGGGACCTAAGAAAATATTGCCAAAGGCAATATTAGATACAACACGTAAATTTTACTACAAGTCACTATATTTCTATAATGAATTTTTGCTAAATTGGTGGAGGTAAGCGGGATCGAACCGCTGACCTCTTGCATGCCATGCAAGCGCTCTCCCAGCTGAGCTATACCCCCAGTTACCTACATTTTCACCACTTACTTAATTCAGTAATCAGCGAGGCGCAATATTAAAGATGAGAGGCTAGGTTGTCAATGACTTTTGTGAGGTTTATGTAAATTCATCCGTTAGCCACGTATATTTGATTGGCTGTCAAATTGGGTTAAATCAACGCGCGGTAAAGGCTGCCAACCAGGTTTGCGATGTTCAGCAACCACATTGGTGAATACGCCGCCACGCACATAAAATTTTGCCGTCACGCGCATAAATTTTGGCTGTGTCGCTGCAACCAGATCATCTAATATCTGGTTGGTGACTGCTTCATGAAAGCAGCCTTCATCTCTGAATGACCACATATAGAGTTTTAAACTTTTAAGTTCAACACATAATGCGTCTGGTATGTAATCCAGATAAATGACGGCAAAATCAGGTTGTCCTGTTTTAGGGCACAAGCATGTAAATTCCGGTATTTCCATGTGTATGTGAAAATCACGGGATTGTTTTGGATTTTCAAACGTTTCCAATGACTTAGTAGGTTGTGCAGTCGGTTTGGCACCTAAAGAAGTGCTGGAAGTAGTGATAGACATAAGGCATCTTAGTAAAAAAAACGTTATTATAACGCTCTAACGAAAACCTAAAATTAAAAAATCAATTTGCGCTTAACACACTTAAAACTCGCAGGCTTTAAATCATTTGTTGATCCAACCACATTGCACATTCACGGGCAACGTGTTGGCGTGGTTGGCCCCAACGGTTGCGGTAAATCTAACGTCATGGAATCTGTGCGCTGGGTGTTGGGTGAGTCTTCTGCTAAAGAAATGCGCGGAGACAGTATGGATGCCGTGATTTTTAACGGCTCTGGTAATCGCAAACCTATTTCACGTGCAAGCGTTGAGTTGATATTTGACAATAGTTTAGGTGGTGCGTCAGGTGAATGGTCGCAATATGCCGAAATATCGGTTAAACGCGTGATTGAGCGTGACAAAGGCTCGACTTACTACATTAACAATACCGTTGTGCGACGCCGTGATGTTGCTGATTTATTTTTAGGAACTGGCTTAGGTGGCCGCGCCTATGCAATTATTGGTCAAAATACCATTAACCGTATCGTTGAAGCTAAACCCGAAGAGTTGCGTATTTTCTTGGAAGAGGCGGCAGGTATTAGTAAATATAAAGAACGCAGACGGGAGACTGAATTGCGTTTGCGTGACACGCGCGAAAATTTAACCCGTGTAGAAGATATTCTTCGAGAACTTGATAAGCAAATAGCTCGTTTACAGTCACAAGCAGTGGTTGCCGAACAGTATCATCAATTGCAAGCCGCATTAAATGTGAGTAAAGGTCAAGTTTGGCTGCTAAAAAAACGTGATGCAAGTACGCAATGGGAAAAAGCGCAACGCAACGTGGAAAGACTTGTGAATGAACTTGAAGCACAAATGGCGGCTTTGCGCAGTAATGAATCAGTATTAGAGATTGCACGGCAAGAAAACGTTACAGCCAATGAATCGGTAAATCTGGCACAGGCCAGTTATTACGAGATAAACGCTGAAGTTTCAAACCTAGAAAATCAGGTTAAAAATACTGCCGATGCGCGTGAGCGCATTCAACAGCAGTTGATGCAGTTAGTGACCTCATTAGAAAAAAATGCTGTGCAATCGCAACATTATAAAAATATGTCTTTGAGTGCTCAACAAGCGCTTGAGGTTGCCAATACTGAAGGCACTGCTGCTGAACAGGCGGTTGCCCAAGTTAAAGGTGCTTTGCCAGCATTGTTGGCGCAATTTGAGCTAGCTGCAACAACATTTACTACACGTCAAACGGCGTTACTTAATGCCGAGCAGCGCTTACGGCTTGAGCAAACAAATCTTGACCATATCTCACGTGCAATTAGGGAGACGCAGGATCAGCTGTCACGGTTAGTACAAAATTTAAATAGCATTCAAATCACTTCTGAAGAGGCCATTGATGAAAAGCAATCTGCGCTCAGATTAGCTGAAACAGAAGTCGCTAAATTAGAAGCGCAAGTCACCTCAGTGCTTGAAAATGAACAGTCACTTGGCGCACGCATTAAAGTTCAGCGTGATCTTTACGCTGAGAAGCAGCGTGATTTAAGTCATCTTGAGGCTGAAATTGCCTCACTTACTAAAATTCAGCACAGTATGCAAAATGGTCAAAGTGAATCTGCATTGAAAGGCTGGTTAAATAGTGTTGGTTTGACCGATGAAGTGCGTTTTTGGCAATCAGTGCGTGTTAAAAAAGGTTGGGAAACCGCATTTGAAGCAGCCTTAGGCGCAAAACTCAACGCTATACCTCATGCGTCACTGAATATTCAAACACGGCCGCCGGGCGCGCTCACGATTGCTCTGGATTCTGATGAAACAAGTGACGTGATACAACGAGAAAACTCACTCTATTCTTTGGTGGAAAATATTCACCCAAAGCAGCGCGGCACGCTACAAGACTGGCTAGCCGGTGCGTATGTTCTGGAAAACGGAGTGAATATCGAGGACGCTCGTCGCGGGTTATCCAGTGGTGAATATTTAGTGTCCAAACAAGGTGATATCTACACGCAACACAGCGTGACTTATTTTGGCTCACAGTCACTGTTGCACGGTGTACTTGAGCGGCAGGCGCACTTGGAGGCATTAGAAAAACAAAAGCCACTTGCAGTGCAAACTGTGGCAGATGCGCTAGACCAAGTGACACAAACAGAAAACGCTTTGCATCAATTACGTGATGCGCAACGCGAAAGTAGCGTGTTACTTAAAAGTGCTTTGCAAAATCAGCATCAGCTCAATTTAACACTGCAGCAGTTAAAACAAACCCAGTCTAATGCAATTCAGCGGCAGAAAAGCTTGCAAAGTGATTACAAGGTCATGGAAGAGAAATTGCAGAAGTTAAATGATGAGCGTGGTGCAAAAGAGACGATTATCCATGACATAACGCAAAGTTTGCAAAAAATACAGCAGGATAAAACCATTGCTGAAGCAAATAAGGTACAGGCAGAAATGGCGTTTAATCAAGCGCGCACTCAATTGCAGTCGCTGGAACACGCTTTTCAAGAAAAAAGTTTTAACATCAAAATTAAGCAAAACGAAATCAATGAATTAAATTCTAAAATGCAGCATGCTGATGAAGAATGTGCCAGCTTGAAGTTACGTAGAGACGAAGCTGAAGCCACGCTCAATGTGACCCAGATGGACACGCTAAAGCTGAATTTAGAGGTGGCATTGAATCGTAAGCAGCAAGCCGAACAATTGCTTGCTAGCGCACGTAACCAATTAAGCGTATGTGAGCAAGCGTTACTGCAACAAGAACGGCTACGTATGCAAAATGAGCAATTATTGCACCCACTGCGTGATAAATTAGAAACCAGCCGCTTAGAAGAACAAGAAACACGCTTACATTTTGAACTGTGTCAGGCTGAATTGTCTGCGTCGCATTTGAGTGAAACTCAGCTTGCAGAACACTTAGAGGCCCTAGCTAGTAAAACTGCTGACGGTAAATTAAAAGTAATAGATTTGGAAAGGCGACGCGATCAATTAGAGCGGCAAATTACCGAATTAGGCGCAGTCAATTTGGCCGCTATTCAAGAGTTAGAAACCGAACAAACGCGAAAACAATATTTAGATAGTCAATGCAAAGACTTAACGGACGCTAGCGAGACGCTTGAAGATGCGATTCGCAAAATAGACAAAGAAACAAGAGGGCGTTTGCAGACCACGTTTGATGAAGCCAATCGCCATTTTAGTGAGCTTTTCATGACCCTGTTCGGTGGTGGGCAAGCACGTTTGGAGTTGCTAGGCGAAGAAATTCTAGATACCGGCATGCAAGTTTTTGCGCAACCGCCGGGTAAGAAAAATAGCACCATACATTTACTTTCTGGTGGCGAAAAAGCATTAACAGCGCTTGCTTTAGTGTTTGCCTTGTTTAGGTTAAATCCAGCGCCATTTTGTTTAATGGATGAGGTAGATGCACCATTAGACGACAGTAATACAGAACGTTTTTGTACGATGGTGAAAAAAATGTCTGAGAAAACACAGTTTTTATATGTAAGTCATAATAAAATAACCATGGAAATGGCGCAGCAATTGATTGGTGTTACTATGCAAGAATCAGGCGTTTCACGGATTGTAGATGTGGATATGGAGCAGGCAGTAAAAATCGCCGAGGTAGCCAGCGCTTAAAATTGAATATTTTTACTGTTAAGTAATAAAAAACAACTATTTGAAAGTTAGCTTAAATGAGTAATTTGTATATTTTGTTAATCGTCATTGGCGTACTGATTATTGTTGCAGTACTGGCGTACAACTGGTGGCAAGAGCGAAAATTTAATCAGCAAGTGGATAGTGGTTTCAGTGCGTTGCAAAAAGATGCACTGTTAGATGACCCGGAAGTTGATTCAAATCAGATGAAAAGTGGTTTTGAAGATACCATTATTGATGATTTTGCAATTAAACACCAAAAAAGTGTTGCTGAATATCAACCAGCTAGCCAACCCACACCGCAATACCAAACGCAAGCTTCACCCAATGCCAACAATCCACTTGAAAATTCAATCGCCGATCAAATTCTGCCTGATGATGTGTCGATTAACGATGCATTTTCCGAACTAACCAACGCGTTAAAAGGTACGCAAACACGTAAAGTTGAGCCTACTTTTAATGCCGAAAATTTGGCCTCAACCGCAAATCATGTGAATACGCCAGAAAAACCGGTTCAGCGCAGTGATATTAAAGCGATTTTTGATGACGCTTTTGGAAAAACCAACAAAGCGCCGTCTGCCAACATTGGTAACACTGCACCTGAGCAAAAAAGCCGACCTACCGCCAATATTGTCAACGAAATTGAAAAGCCGCCCTTGGGTTTACCCGCAATGCTACAAGCACAAATGGACTTAACTGCAGTATTGCATTTAGCCAAAGAAATCCCAGCAAGCTTGCTCATTAAAACGGTGGCAGGGCTGTTTAACGATTACGACAAGCCCATTTTTGTACACACCATCGCCACGCGTGTGAATGCTAACCCAAGCTGGCTTTTGCTGAGTGAAACACCCGAAAAGCAGCTGATTGCAAAAATTGCCTGTAGCTTACAACTGGCTGACCGTGCTGGCGCAGTTTCTCGCAACGTGCTGAACCGCTTTCAACAGGCTGTTGAAACACTAGGCAAAGGTTTAAATGCGCATGTTGAGTGGCAAAGTAACGGTGACGCGCTCACAACAGCCACCGCATTAGATACATTTTGTATTGAAGTGGATAAAACCATTGGTTTTCATCTGGTGCACGGCGAAAGCGGGGCGTTTACCGGCACTAAACTGAAAGGTTTGGCCGAGGCGCAAGGCTTTAAACTTGCGGCGGATGGCAGCTTTAAATTTTACAATGATGAAGGTCGTGTGGCTTTCATTATGTTTAATCGGGACAACTTTCCATTCAGTCAAGACATGCTGAGAAACTCTGTGATTAAAGGCATTACTTTTCAGCTGGATATTCCGCATGTACTGCATTGCGCTGAGGCGTTTAACCAAATGGTGGAAATTGCTAGATTAATGGAAAGCAGCCTGCATGCCACGCTGGTGGATGACAATAATCGGGTGTTGGGCGATATTCAGGTTGAAAAAATCCGTCAACAACTTAAAGTGATCCATGCCACCATGCTGGTGCGCGGCATTATTCCTGGCTCTGATAACGCAATCAGATTATTCTCATAAGACGTTTCAGTCGCTTCGCAAATTTTAGAGTTTAGTATGCTTGAGGAGCCAACGCAGCAGATTGACGTACTACGCAAAAAAATATCGCAATATGATTACGAATACTACGTGCAGGATGCGCCCTCCGTTCCGGACAGTGAATACGATAAGCTTTATCGTGAGTTGCAGTATTTAGAGCAGCAATTTCCGCAACTCATCACGCCTGATTCTCCTACACAGCGCGTAAGCGGCACCGCAGTAAATGCATTTAATAGCATTACCCATCGGCAAGCCATGCTGTCACTCAACAATGCTTTTGAGGCACTCGAAGTTGAAGCTTTCGATAAACGCGTTCGAGACACCCTAGGGCAAGCACTTGTTGAATATGCTGTAGAACCTAAATTTGATGGTTTAGCCATTACCCTAACTTACGAGGATGGTGTGTTTACACAAGGTGCCACGCGGGGCGACGGCTACACAGGTGAAGATGTCACGCATAATTTACGCACCATTCACTCAATCCCCATGCGCCTTAATGTGACCCATCCTCCACAATTATTAGAAGTGCGTGGCGAAGTGCTCATGCTGAAGCGCGATTTTGAAAAATTAAATTTGGCGCAATCAAATAAAGGGGAAAAACTTTTTGCAAACCCGCGCAATGCGGCGGCTGGCAGTTTGCGTCAGTTGGATGCAAAAATTACTGCGACCCGACCCTTGCATTTTTTTGCCTATGGTTTAGGTGCGGCAGAAGGCGTGCCGAGTATCACCAGCCACAGCATGGCGATGGATTATTTAGCGCGTTTACGTTTTCCTGTCTGCGCTGAACGTGGTGTAGTCAAAGGTTTGGCAGGACTGCTGGAATACTACAAAAGCGTGGGGTTAGCGCGCGATACATTACCCTTTGATATTGATGGTGTGGTGTATAAGGTTAACCAATTCAGCCAGCAGAATGAATTAGGCTTTGTATCACGGGCACCGCGCTGGGCAATTGCCCATAAGTTTCCTGCGCAAGAAGCACTTACCACGGTTGAAGACATTACCGTGCAAGTGGGGCGCACCGGTGCAATTACGCCGGTGGCAAGATTAGCGCCAGTGTTTGTGGGCGGCGTGACGGTAACGAACGCTACTTTGCATAATGAAGATGAAATTCGGCGCAAAGATGTGCAGATTGGTGACACCGTCAGCGTGCGCAGGGCAGGGGATGTCATTCCAGAAGTCGTCAGCGTGGTGCTTGAAAAACGCCCAGCCAACGCACGCCGCTTTGAAATGCCGCAAGTTTGCCCAGAGTGTGGCTCGCATATTCTAAAGCAGGCTGATGAAGCCGTTGCGCGTTGTACGGGTGGCTTGTTTTGCCCGGCCCAACGCAAGCAGGCCATCATTCACTTTGCCTCACGTCGCGCGATGGATATTGAAGGCTTAGGCGAAAAATTAGTTGACCAGCTAGTAGAAGCTCACTTGGTGCACAGTCTGGCAGACATTTATACACTAGATTTGGCAACGTTAAGTAGCCTTGAGCGGATGGCAACAAAGTCAGCGCAAAATATACTGGATGCCTTGCAACATAGTAAAACAACCACGCTGGCACGGTTCATTTATGCGCTGGGTATGCGTAATGTGGGTGAAACCACTTCAAAAGACCTTGCCAAGCATTTTGGTAATTTATCAGCCTTAATGCAAGCCAATACGGAAGCACTGCTTGAAGTGAATGATGTTGGCCCTGTGGTTGCTGAATCCATTACCAATTTTTTTAGCGAAACGCATAATCAAGAAGTCATCGCGGCGCTACTAAATGCCGGCATCACGTGGCCAGAAACCGATGGCAAACAGCAGGCGACAGGCCAATTGGTTGGTAAAACTTTTGTGTTAACCGGCACGCTTCCTACGTTATCGCGTGAGGCCGCCAAAGAGTTGATTGAACAAGCCGGCGGAAAGGTCAGCGGCAGTGTCTCGAAGAAAACGGATTTTGTTGTGGCAGGAAGCGATGCCGGCAGCAAACTCGACAAAGCGCAAGAATTGGGTGTAGCGATATTAGATGAGGCTGGCCTCCAGCAATTGCTTAGTTAAGTTGCTAGCTTATGTGATTATTGGCGAAGTTGAAAGTTGAACCAAGCGTTCAAAGATTAGTCTAGCTAACGTTATTTTGGAAGATATTTTATTGGGTGATTGGGTGAAAATTGAATCTATATTCTACATTAAGTTATACTTTTATATTATTGATTTTAAATAATTCTATAGCATTTTCAGCAGAGCCTGAAAGCTGTCAGCAAGCGCTACAAAAAGGCGATGTCGCGCAAGCATTATCTACCGCAAAAAAAATGCTCGCTGTGAATGCTAAAGATGTTGATACGCTGCTGTGCCAAGGCCGCGCATTCACTGCAAGTCAAGATTTTAACAGCGCACTGGATGCATTTAAACTCGCACAACTGAACGCAAGCGACAGCACGCAAAAAACAATTGCGGCCTTGTTAATCGGTAATGCGCAGCTATCACTCAAGCAACCAGATCTGGCAATTGCGAGTTTCCAGCAGGCATTAGAACATGCAAAAACGACCAATAGCGCCACCTACGTGCGTGCAAGTCATTTAGCCTTGGGGAATGCCTATTTGAATCAGCAGCAATTTGAACCAGCATTGGCGCAGTATCAGGCCGTGAATAAGCTGGATGCCAACGACAATGAACGTGGCGAAAGTTTTGAGAAAATTGCCTTAACGCACCACAAAATGGGCCAGCATGATGCCGCCCTTGAGTTTCAAATTAAGGCTTATATGATGCATGAAAAGTCCGGCACACTAGACCAATATGCGCATTCCAGCATTGAATTAGGGCGCTATTATGGCCAGGCAAAACAATATATTCGCGCTGAAAACACCTTAAATAAAATCATTAAATTCGCAAAAGAGCAGGGCGGGGCTTACTATGAAGCAAAAGGTAGCTGCGTTTTAGGCATTGTAAAAGCAGCTGAAGGTGAAAAAGAGGCGGCAAAAGCATTGGTTGAATACGCAAAATCAATTGCAAAAAATACGCAGGATAAGTCACTTGAGGAAGAAATTAATCAAGAAACGCAAGGCTTGTTATAAGCGCAAAATTGCTACGAGAAAAAATTACTGCCCTGCGAGCCTTTATTTACAAGGCTTACAGAGCATCGAAAAAGATTGTATGGGTTTTTTGCTAGTAAAAATGTATTTTTTCTACAAAATTGCAATGAGTTCCAGCATAAAAATTTGTAAGGCTTATGCAAATATGGCGACCAAGTATTCAGCCGCCAAACATCACCATGACAAATAAGGCAATGCCATGAAACCATATTCGCCACCCTATATTCCAGCTTCTGAAATCACACCCAAAGACACCTTTGAAAACCGTCGCGCATTTTTGCAAAAAGCCGGATTTGGCGTTGCGGCAGGCACTCTTGCGCTGTTGAATCATCCCGTGCGTGCGGCAGAAACCGCCGTAAAATCGTCCATTATTCAGCCAGTTGGCGTAGGCAAAAAAATTGCGCAATATAAAAAAACCGCTTTTGGGGCGGAGGAAAAGCTGACTTCGTATGAAGATGTCACGACCTATAATAATTTCTACGAGTTTGGCACCGACAAAAGTGATCCGGCCAAAAATGCCAAGCTGTTTAAAACACAACCTTGGGCGGTAAGTATTGAAGGTGAAGTAAAAAAACCGAAAATCATCAGCCTTGAAGATATCATCAAATTGGCGCCCCTTGAAGAGCGCATTTACCGTATGCGCTGCGTTGAGGGCTGGTCCATGGTGATTCCATGGCTGGGCATTCCTTTAGCTAAATTGATTCAATGGGCAGAACCAACGGGCAATGCTAAATTTATTGAATTCATCACGTTAAACGACAAACAGCAAATGCCCGGGCAAAACTTACCAGTGCTGGATTGGCCCTATGTTGAGGGTTTGCGCATGGATGAAGCTATGCATTCGTTAACAATGCTGGCGGTTGGCTTATATGGCGAACAATTGCCTAATCAAAATGGCGCGCCTCTGCGCCTTGTAGTGCCGTGGAAATACGGTTTTAAGGGCGCAAAATCGATTACAAAAATTCGGTTTACAGAAAAAATGCCACGCACCAGCTGGATGAAAGCCGGGCCAAGAGAATATGGGTTTTATGCCAACGTGAACCCAAATGTTGATCATCCGCGCTGGACGCAATCTTCAGAAAAAAGAATCGGTGCTGGGCTTTTTGCAGGGCGTATTAAAACGCAAATGTTTAACGGCTATGCCGAGCAAG
>Ga0209311_1000245_pt1 | contig 56509 bp, 36 predicted proteins | sample AD_UKC045_MetaG_FD_184417 | JGI IMG/M metagenome (GOLD analysis project Ga0209311, IMG submission 184417) | Active sludge microbial communities of municipal wastewater-treating anaerobic digesters from USA - AD_UKC045_MetaG (SPAdes) (version 2) | ecosystem: Engineered > Bioreactor > Anaerobic >...
AGTTTAACGGTTCTTACTTTAAATTCTTTACTATAAAATTTTCTTGATTTAGTTTCGCTCATGACACACCTCCTTGGTTATAATATACGAACTTTTCGGTGTGTCCACAATAATGGGTAAAGGTTAGAAAAGACTAAAACTCCGTAACTTTCCATACATTTACCGGATTTGTGGCGAGGTGGGCTACACTTTGTTGCATACTGCCCAGCAAATGTCGTCTCGATACGTCCGGGATTGCTATTCATCCGGGCGAAGCATCTTTACCGGGATCGGTTGACATGAAAAGTTAGTTCGGAACAGATGCTTCGCCCCTACGAAAAAATTGTTTCTCCGGCGCGATTATAGCCTGGTCATCGAGTAGTCCCGTTGCTTCACCTTTCGGGACGTATCGAGATGACTGTAGATCGCGTTACCAGGTTCCACCCCTAACGGGGTTGCGAGTTTTTTTTATTCTTCTAGCTATAAACAGTTCACCCCTGACGGGGTTTAGCCTGTAGGTCGGGCCTGCGGCCCGGCAGAATATCAGTGTGGTCCACCAGCGGGTAGATTCCTGCTCAACGCAATGCTCTATGAATTCGAACCGAGTTGGGTTTATATAAAATCTACAGCGAGGTGGGCCGGGGAGCAGGTAAGTGCTACGCACCTCGGTTGTATGCGGATTAATATATATGCAAACTGGCCGGAAATCCATTGCTTTTATTTGTATATGAAATATCAGGAGTGTAGCACATGGTTTCGTTTCCCAAAACCATTTACAGTCCTAATCGACGACCGGTGTTATTGATAACCCCATCATTGCCACGACATTCAGGTCGTGGAATAAATAAAGCAAAAACAGGGCTTTAGCCTGAAAGAGTATTTGACTAAAGTCAATTTTGTCTGGTTTTGGAAACCCACGTCATAAATGACGTGGCAATGAACAAAAAGATTAGTGCTCACCCCAAGTCAATTCGTCTCGATACGGGCCGAATCTACATCTGCTGTAATGCTGTTATATGCCCGGTGCAGTTCGCCACTCAAGACCATGTACGGCCCTAATCGACGACCGGTTATTCAAAAATATATTACGGTCATCGAGTAGTCCCGTTGCTTCACCTTTCGGGACGTATCGAGATGACTGTAGATCGCGTTACCAGGTTCCACCCCTAACGGGGTTGCGAGTTTTTTTATTCTCCTAGCTATAAACATTTCACCCCTGACGGGGTTTAGCCTGTAGGTCGGGCCTGCGGCCCGGCAGAATATCAGTGTGGTCCACCTGCGGCACTATTCCGGTTGAGCGAAATGTCCTTTAATTATCGGCAAAGCCCCCTTATTCCTCTTTACCTGATCTTTTCCAGCTCTTCCCCCTCCAGGTGGGCGACGATCACCGCGCCGCAGGAATCGCTCAGCACATTGACGGTGGTGCGAAACATGTCCAGAATCCGGTCAACCGCCAGGATAATACCCACGCCTTCCAGCGGCAGATTGACGGCGCGCAGGATGATGGACATCATCACCAGTCCCACCATAGGAATACCGGCGGCGCCGACCGAGACCAGCAGCGACATCATAACTACAACCAGTTGCTGGCTGAAATTCAGTTCGATACCATACACCTGCGCGATAAAGATCACCGCCACACATTCGTACAGCGCCGTGCCGTCCATATTCACCGTAGCGCCGATGGGCAGGGTGAAATTGGTGATCTTGTCCGAAACCCCGGAGCCCTTGTGCGTACATTCGAGGTTGACCGGCAGGGTGGCCATAGAAGAACTGGTCGAGAACGCCGTAAAGAACACCGGTAAAAGATTGCGATAATGTTTAAAGGGCTTGACCCGTCCCACTAGTTTCAGCAGCAATGGCAGGGAGACCAGGGCGTGGATGAATAATCCCGCCAGGACAATGAGAAAATAAAAGCCCAGCGATTTGAACGCGCCAATGCCGGTAGTGGCGACCAGTTTGGCATTAATGCCAAACACACCCAGCGGCGCCAGCCACAACACCAGGCGAGTGATCTGCATCATCGCCTCAAAAGCGCCCTGTATTACGCGCGTCAACGGCAGGCGATAGTCGTCCTCCAGCCTGGTAATGAAAAACCCGAATAAAATGCAGAAAAAGATCACCGGTAACACATCGCCGTTAGCAATGGACTGGAACGGATTTTCCGGAATGATGCGAAACAAAAGATCTTTAATGCTTTGATCCGCAGCCGGCAATTCCGTTACCTGCTCCTGCAAGCCAATACTGGCGCCCGCGCCGGGACGAAAAATATTCACCAAAAGCTGCCCTGTGCAAATTGCCAGCAGACTGGTAGTTATATAATAAATCCCTGTTTTAAGCCCCAGCGAACCGAGTCCCCGCGCCGTACCGATGCTCAGAACACCCGACAAGATCGAAGTGATGATCAACGGCATAATGACCATACGCAACAGCCGCAGGAACAGGGTGGCCAGCGGTTCGGCAACCGGCAGAATTGCCGGGCCCAGCAGGCTCCCGCCGGCAATTCCCAGGATAATACCGGCAAAGATAGTATGAGTCAGGGTAATTTTTTTCATTCGCTGTTACACTGCCACACTCTTTTCCGCCCAAATCTGCGCCAGATGCACGATCACCCGCACCGCGCTGTGCATATCCTGGATCGAGATCCACTCTGTGCGGGCGTGAAAATTGTGCCCGCCGGTAAATATGTTCGGGGTGAGCAGACCCTTGTACGAAAGCTGCGCGCCGTCGGTGCCGCCGCGGATGATATTGCGTTTGGGCGTCAGTCCGGCCCGTTTCACCGCTTCCAGGGCGTATTCAACCACTTTGGGGTCCTCATCCAGTTTATACTTCATGTTGCGGTAATATTCATCGACCTTGAATTCAAACGCCGCGCCGGGATGGGCGGCAATCACTTCTGTTAGCAGCTTTTGTAAATACGCTTCTTTTTCTTTCAGACCGGGCACGGTAAAATCGCGGATCAAAAATTTTATTACCACCTGCTCAACATTTCCGGATATCTGGTGGGGATGAACATAGCCTTCCCGTTTTTCGGTGGTTTCGGGGGACAGCGTATCTTTGGGCAATTTATCAATCAGTTCAACGCTTATCTTGACGGCGTTAATGAGCTTGTTCTTGCCATAACCGGGATGCACATTTATGCCTTTAATCGTCATCGTTACGGCATCGGCGCAAAAGGTTTCGTCCTCGATCTCGCCGGCGGTTTCGCCATCGATGGTATAGGCATAAGCCGCGGCAAATTTTTTAATATCGAAATGTGAACTGCCCTGGCCGATCTCTTCATCCGGCATAACGGCAATCTTTATATCGCCATGTTTAATTTCCGGGTGTTTTAAAAGATGGTTAAAGGCGTCGATAATTTCGGCAATGCCGGCTTTGTTGTCTGCGCCGAGCAGGGTCGAGCCGTCCGATGTGATGATATCATGCCCAAGCTGTTGCGCCAGGTGCGGATTTTCAACGGCTTTGAGCACGATCAGCGGATCGCTGGAGATGACAATATCGCCGCCCTGGTAATTGCGGTGAATTTTTGCTTTAACATCCTTGCCGGAGACATCCGGCGAGGTATCGAGGTGGGCGATAAAACCGATTGCCGGAACCGGGTAACTGGTATTTCCCGGCAGGGTAGCGGTTACATAACCCCATTCATCCATAGCCGCATCTTTTAAACCCATTTCCTGTAATTCCGCCACCAGGTACAGGGCCAGGTCTTTTTGCTTTTCAGTGCTGGGAAAGGTAGTGGATTCTTCGGAAGACTGGGTATCAAAGGTGACATATTTTAAAAACCGTTCCACACAGGTATGTTGTATTTGCGTCATAACTCGCTCCTTTTATAATGGTACAACCTGATATTCATGGCAAAAAAATAGTATAAACATATATGCCGCTTTACAGCAATATAATTATTTTTAACTAAAAAAGAAGGCTTTTTTTACAAGCGCCAGTCAAATTGCAGAGAAAAAACCTCTGTATGGTTACCGCTTACCCGGTCATATCCCGAACCGATAGAATCTATATTATCGTAGACTGTTTGCTCGTATTTGGCGGTTATTTGCATAGAGTTTGTAATTTTCGCGTTTAAGATAAAATACCAGCGCGAACCGCGCCGGTATAACATTTTCATCCGCATAACCCCGGGGAGATCGTTTTCGTACAGATAAAAGGCGGTGTCGTATAATGGTGAATCGAACATGATCCAGCGGGCGCGGCAATTAAAACGGTTATCAATTTTGTAATGCAGGTCGTGATACAGCATAACCGCGCTGCTGTCGGGCAGATAAGCGCACAAGCCATAATCAACGCCGCGCAGATTGTGATATTCAAACCGGCTGCGTAGTTGCAAAGTGGTGTGAAATTGATAGTCAACCTGGGCGCGTAGCAAAAATTTTTTCTGTGTGATAATTTTTTTAGCTAAATTGCCAAAATTGTCTTCAACAGCAACCATTTCATCCCGGCTGCGCCATTGCCCGCGCAACATTCCGGCTAGTTGCGGGTTAAATTTGTGTTCAAGGATAACCATAACATCCTGGTACTGTATAGCGCCTAAATCGCTGTTATCATAATAGGGTTGTTTAAAGTGGTCATAATAACAGGCAAGCGAGGTTTTTCGGGTCGGCTGCCATTTCCAGCCGCTGTAAAGTCCGGTTTCATTCACCATATCGTCATTGGCGCCAAAAGCGCAGCCGTGGCGGTTCAGAAACCCGGGCCGGTAGTCTCTCCATAAAACCAGGTATTCAAAGCCCTGTTCGCGAAACAGGATGCTATGTAAATGATTAAAACCGGAATGATTGCTTTGCGCGCACTCGCCGAACACCTGCCAGCCGGATCGGGTTATCCCATAATCCATACTATAAACAGAGTATGATGTTCCGGCAATCCGTGTTGCCGGACGCTCGACGATGAAAGGTTTGCTTGTGGCGGCGGATAAACCTTGTAATCCCAAATAAATAAAAGGGGTTACCGGCCATTTAATGTAACCACCGTACACCGTTTCTGTAACCGAATCCCGGTTTTTAATTTCGCTGCCGTAACGATGATAGCCGGAACTCTGAAAGGAAACGATCGTATCGTTTTCCACGTGGGCGTCGAGCGGGTGGTTGCTATAAAAGACCGCGAGTTCCACTTTTCCCAATCCGGTTAACACCCCGCCGCCGCGGTAACCGCTGTTTTCAGCAACAGAAGCGGACCCTTTAATACCCCGTCCGGCAGGAGTTGCCGCCATTATCGGTTCGTATCCCTTGTTCTTTTGGTAATACCCATGATGCACCAGCCCCTGTCCGGACTCGACATAAAAATTACCGATCACCAGTTTACCATGTAACCGGGGCGCCAGCCATTCCCCATAGCCGCCGCAATAATCATAATAACTTTTTTCTCCGGGATCCTTTTCCGTCACCAGGGCAAACCGGCATTGGCCGGGCAGCGAGCCGTTTATTTTATGATAAACTTGGGCTCGTTTTCCGGCATAAATGTTTTCTTTATAGGCCCGGCTTTTCTGTACATCGGTAATAAACCGGTGTCGCCCGGAAACAGTGAATTGTGGATGGGTTTTTTGTTTAACCATAAAGAATGTTTTTATTAAAGCGGTCGCCGGTTCCAGAACGGGGATATTATCCAGTTCATCAACAGACCTGAATTCGCGATGCTGGCGACGATACTGTATTATAGCTTGTGCTCCCGCCTTGGTGATCCAGGGAATGTCTTCAAGTTCCTCGCCAGATACCCGGTTCAAATCCAGCGGTTGTTCCTGTAAATTTTGCAGGTAATCGAGCAGCACATTAATATTATCGCCATTAGCCGGGGTTTCAAATAACCTTTCGACGTCAATTTCCTGCGCATGACCCGTCCGCCAGGTTAACCCAAGCACACACAATATTGCTAAAACCGGTTTGTTTAGATAAGTCAGGTTCATGCTGTTTATTTCTCTCGTGTAAACACCAGTGAAAATAAATGCGTTATGTCGAGGTAAGGATGTGTATTAAAGGCATAATCTATGGCAAGCCACTGCCAGTTCAGGCCGAATCCGGCCGTGAACCGGGAAGGCGTAGTAGCAAACCCGGAACTGACCCGCAATCCGGCAACCGGCTCAATTTCAGCGCCGCAGCGATAATCAACCGGAAAGCGGGTATCTTTGTACAACTCCAGGTTCATCTTAACCGCCTTAACGGGTAAAATTTGTACGCCGGTAATAATGCTTTGCGGCAGCTTTTCCCGGCACTGACCGATAGCGGCATAGCCGAAATTTCGAACTACCCAGCCCCATTGCAGCCGCGGATGCGGCTTTATAATGCCGCCTATATCGGCCAGAACGCTTACAGCTTGTCCGTACCCCTTTATTGCCAGACCTACATACCTGGCAGCCGCGCCGATATATATAAATTGGTCAATTTTATAGCACAGCCCGGCGCAAACCGTGCTTTCCCGGTAATTACTTTTACCAAACGCCTGCGCCCCCAGGCCGCAGGTAACCCGCCGGACATGAAAGACCCCGGCAAAGCTGCCATATTGTAACTCATCCAGGCCGAACAGTTTACCGGTAAAAGCGCCCATTTGTATTCCGGCATCACGCCAGATACCGGCGGGATTATAAAACAGGTTTTCATAACTAAAACAAGCGGAAGCGGCGCCGGCAAACCCATACATCCGGGCCCCGGCCGGCATATCCTCAAAGGCAGCCAAGCTTGGCCGGAACATGACTAGCGTCAGTATGCAGGCAATAATGGAACGTTTCCCTGGGTTCATGCGTTTATCCTGTAGAACAATTTACTTGACTAAAACCATAAAATAACGGATATTTATGAAAGAAATTTTTAGTATGTTTGTCCCGGAGGAATAAATGTATAAATTGTGTAACAAACCTGGTCAGGCAATAATAGCCGGCCTGGTTTTGGTGATTGTTTTCATTATAGCAAGTTCTGCCTTTGGCCAGCGTATTGAAGCGCGGGTAACAACGACCCTGGAATCGCTGCCTATTGATAAAAAGGAAAAACTGGCTGATTTTGCCGACAAGGTAGAACATTATATCAATAGCAACAGCAATAATCGCTGCAATAACGAGTGGCAAACCGATGTGTTTGTTGATATTACCATAGTTCCCACCGACCGAAGTTCCGGAGCTGAAGAAAAATACAGCGCCGATTTTCTGATCCATAACAATTATGATCAGCAATTTCACGACGACAGATGGACCTTTGCCTACCAAAGCGGCAGCACCTTGTCTTATAATGAAAACATACAAGATTCTTTTACCAGCCTGGTAGAATTTTACCTGTTCATGATCCTCGGCGGCGAATTTGATAAATGGGGAACACTGGCCGGCACTGTATATTATGAAAAAGCCAGAAATATTGCCGAGCAAAGTAAATTTGGACTGGGTCGTTTCCAGGAAGGCTGGGATCGCCGCCTTGATCTGGTCAATTTTTTTCTGAGCGACAGGCACAAACCGTTCCGTGAAATGGTTGACTATTATTATTATGGTATTTCATTTGTAAAAAACGATAATGAAAAAACCCGTAAATATATTGCTACAGCCATTAAAATGCTGGATAAACTTCTTGCCAACGATCCGGATAATGATTATGCCAAAAAATTTATCAGCGCTCATTATATTGAACTGGTTGAAGTGTACCGGCGCGCCAGGGACAAAGAACCGTTGCGTACCTTGTTGGTCATCGATCCCGAACATGAAACTATCTATCGGGAACTGCTAGCTAACTAGTCTATCTACAAGTAAAATTTTCCCCGCCACCCCGTGTTCTTCCACCCTGTAACAATTTACCTGGGCTCTGATCAGGGCCCAGGTTTTTTATTGCCTAATTTTCAATTATTTCAGTTTTTGGGGACTCGTCGGTTTCCAGGTTCTGTTCATCCCTGGTAACTTCAATAAACTCGAGTCCGTCGCCTTTCTTTTTCACCCGAATAAAACTGCCGTCCGTAAAATTGCCTTTGAGTAATTTCTCAGCAATGGGGTCTTCGACCAGTTTTTGAATGGTACGCTTTAAGGGACGGGCGCCATATATCGGATCAAAAGCATGTTCCGCCATATATTCCTTGGCGCCTTTGGTCAGTTCTATGCTGATATTCCGGGTGGCTACTTTTTTCAGCATTTCATCGATGACTATATCAATAATTTGCAACATATCATTCTGGCTGAGCTGCCGGAAGACCACCAACTCATCGACGCGGTTGATAAACTCCGGATTGAATAATTGCTTAACCTGTTCCAGGATCCGATCCTTCATGTTTTCGTAATTCGATTCATCATCGGACTTGGCAAAGCCATAGCCGCCGCCTTTGGTTACCTGACGTGCGCCGATATTGCTGGTCATGATCAGAACGGTATTTTTAAAATCAATTTTCCGGCCCAATCCATCTGTAAGGTGGCCTTCATCGAGAATTTGTAACAAAATATTAAAAACATCGGGATGCGCTTTTTCAATTTCATCGAACAGGATTACGGAATAAGGATGCCGCCGCACCCGTTCGGTCAACTGACCGCCTTCTTCAAAGCCAACATATCCCGGAGGGGCGCCGGTTAAACGCGAAACGGCAAACTTTTCCATAAATTCGGACATATCGATACGGATCAGCGCATCTTCACTTTCGAACAGGTATTTGGCCACTTCTTTGGCAACATAGGTTTTCCCTACGCCGGTAGGCCCTAAAAATATAAAAGAGCCGATTGGTTTGTTGGGATCTTTTAAACCGGCCCGGGTACGCTGAATAGCTTTGCTGATTATTTCTATGACTTTTTCCTGGCCGATGATCCGTTTCTTTAATTCTTCCGGCATTCGCAATAACTTTTCCGATTCCGATTGCGCCACGCGCGACACGGGTATTCCCGTCATCATCGAAACAACATCGGACACATCCTGCAACGATACGTTGGCAAAAGTGTCGTCCTGCTCTTCGTTCCAGCGTTGTTTGGTACGTTCCAGTTCTTCCAGCAGGGATTTCTCGCGATCACGCAATATGGCGGCTTTTTCAAAATTCTGCGTACGGACCACCGTTTCTTTATCCTGCCTCACTTTTTTAATTCTTTCTTCCAGGTCGGTGATCTCTTTGGGAACTACGATATTGGCCAAATGCACCCGCGCGCCGGTTTCATCCATAACATCTATAGCTTTATCCGGCTGAAAGCGGTCGGCAATATACCGGTCGGAAAGAAAGACTATATCGCGGATGATATCATCGGCAAAGCGAACATGGTGATGCGATTCGTAACGGCTTTTCAACCCTTGCATGATTTCCATGGTTTCGTCAAGACTGGGAGGATCGACCATTACTTTCTGGAAGCGCCGTTCCAGGGCGCCGTCTTTTTCAATAAACTGACGGTATTCATCCAGGGTCGTTGCGCCGATACATTGCAGTTCACCGCGCGATAACGCCGGCTTGAACATGTTGGAAGCATCCAGCGACCCGGAAGCGCCGCCGGCGCCGACTATGGTATGTAATTCGTCTATGAATAATATAATATCCTTGGTTTTAGCCAGTTCATTCATGATCGCTTTCATGCGTTCTTCAAATTGGCCACGATATTTGGTGCCGGCAACTATAGAACCCAGATCCAGGGTAACCACGCGCTTGTTATGTAATATACGCGGCACTTTCTTTTCTACAATCCGCAGCGCCAGGCCTTCGGCAATGGCGGTTTTACCAACGCCGGGTTCGCCAATGAGCACGGGATTGTTCTTTTTGCGGCGGCTCAGGATTTGCGCTACACGCTGTATTTCATTTTCCCGGCCGATGATAGGATCCAGCTCGTTTTTTCGCGCCAGTTCCGTCAAATCACGCCCGAAATGATCCAGCGCCGGGGTTTGCGACTTGGACTGGGGGGATTCGGTTTCGGGTTGGGGATTGGGAGTTCCTTGCATAACTCTTTCTAATTCCTCCGTTGCGTTTTCATAGGTAACACCAAAACTCTTTAATATTTGCGCGGCCAGGCCTTCTTTTTCCTTGACCAGCGCCAGTAATAAATGTTCGGTACCGATAATATCGGACTTGTGATGATCCGCTTCAATATAAGCGCTTTTTAAAATTTTTTCCGCACGTTTGGTAAAAGGAATGTTGCCGATGGTCATGGTATCCCCGGAAGCTCTGCCGGCGTCTTCAATCGCGCTTTTGATCTCTTCCAGGTCGCATCCCAGGGCCATTAATATTTCAATCGCAATTCCTTCTCCCTCGCGGATGATTCCTAATAATAAATGTTCCGTACCAATATAATCATGTCCAAGTCGTAACGCCTCGTCACGGGCAAATTGTATGACCATTTGTACACGACTTGAAAAATTATTCTTCATATCATCTCCCACACTACAGGCATAACAGGATGTCACTCATTATTGTTAATGCCTGTTTTCCATTTCCTTTCGTTTCATAACAAGATAACATCACCAGCTAGTGTAAAGATTCCTGATTTTTCTGTTACCTAGTATCTGATTTAGAATTGCTTAATATAAAAAAATGACAACTAGTAATACAAGTGTTTTATTTATGTGACATTTATAAGACAAACCACAAACGTGCAAAGCGATAACTGATTATAAATTATGTAATTGCCCGCTTGTTCACATATCTGAAAAACTGTACAAATAATTAAAGACAATTATTATGCCAAACTAAGAGCTAGTCCAGTTTATTATTAATTTTACCATCGTACAATTCTATTATACGATCCGCCCGTTCGGCAAGTTCAATATTATGGGTAACAATGATCAGCGTTTGGTGCAGCGTGCGGCTTAAAGTCCAGAGCAGGTCGTGCAGGGAAGCGGCGGTTTTGGGGTCCAGGTTGCCCGATGGTTCATCCGCCAATAATAGCCTGGGTTCATTGCATAGCGCCCGCGCTACAGCAACGCGCTGCAATTCGCCTCCCGATAGTTCGGCAGGTCTGTGTTTGGCCCGGTGTTGCAAGCCGATATGTTCCAGCAGGGTCATGGCGCTTTTTTCCAACCCGGTGGTACTTTTTCGCGCGATCATACCCGGCAGCATAATATTTTCCAGGGCGGTAAATTCCGGCAGTAAATGGTGCGCCTGGTAAACAAATCCTATTGTGCGGTTACGGATTTGCGCCAGCTTTTGATCGTTATATTTATAGATATTCATGCCGTCAATTTCAACAACGCCTTCGGTAGGTTTATCAAGCGCGCCGATGACATGCAGCAGGGTACTCTTGCCCACGCCAGACGGCCCAATTACGGCAACGATTTCCCCCTCCGCAATCTCCAGGTCGATACCTTTGAGCACATCAACCTGCGCCGGAGTGCCAATACTATAACTTTTCTTTAAATTTGTGGTTTTTAATACACTCACCTGTTTATCCCGAATTTTATATTATTCATACCGGATCGATTCAACCGGGTCGAGTTTGGCGGCTTTAACTGCCGGGTATACGGCGGCGATAAAGGTAATCAGCACAGAGGCTACGGAAATCATTATAAAATCCTGCCATTTCATCAGCACCGGCAACCAGTCGATAATATAAACATCACCCGGTAAAGCAAAAAATTTATAATGTAGCTGCGCCCAGCATAACAGGTAACCGACCAGGCAACCTAAAAGGGTTCCGGCAATGCCAACAAACAAGCCTTCAAAGGTAAAGATCTTGCGGATGCTGACCGAGGTTGCGCCCATGGATTTTAAAATACCAATGTCTTTGGTTTTTTCCATTGTCACCATGATCATGGTGCTGACAATATTAAAAGCGGCGACCATGATGATCAGGCATAACACGATAAAAGCGGCCCAGCGTTCCAGCTTCATCCAGGTAAACAGGGTGTGATTGAGATCGAACCAGGTTTCTGCGGTATAGGGAAAGCCCAGTTTGGCGCGAATGGTATCGGCAATAGCTTCGGAACGTTCATAATCATCCAGCACCAGTTCGATACCCGATATTTTGTTGCCCATCTGGAACAACTTTTGCGCGGATTCGATAGAGATAAATGCCATGTTGGCGTCGATATCAAACAGACCGCTTTCAAAATACCCGGCCACGCGGAAAGGACGCATGTTGGGAATATCCATAAAATTGCGGACGCCGACAAAACTGGCCAGTGTCACCCGGTCGCCAACGGTAACCATCAGGCGGTCGGCCAGGCTAAAGCCCAATACAATACCCGGATAGGATTTACCGTCAACTTCTTCCTCCGGGGGATCGACCATGCCCAGGTTCAGTTCACCGAAGACAATTTTATCCAGTATTGTGGAGACATGCACGGCGGTTTCCGGTTCGATACCGCGCACCATTATCCCTGCGGTCTGTTCTTTGGAAAGGATCAGGCCCTGGTTATCGATATATGGCGATGTGGCTTTAATATGCGGCACGGTTTTAAGCAGTTCCAGCACCGCGCTCTGGGTTTCCATCCCTTTGTGGTGAAAAGAGCGCACTTTGATATGGGAATTGATGCCAATAAAGCGCGACCGCACTTCGGATTCAAAGCCGTTCATCACCGACAGCACAATGATCAGCGCCGCCACGCCAATGGTCACCCCGGCGACGGAGATAAAAGTAATAATGGAAATAAAGCCCACCCGCCGTTTGGATTTCAAATAGCGCAGGGCGACAAACAATTCAAAAGGCATCATTTAATTTCCGGCCTCATGGTTGGGAACAGGATGACATCACGAATTGACGGCGAATCGGTGAGCAGCATGATGAGACGATCTATGCCCATACCCAGACCGGCGGTCGGCGGCATGCCATATTCCAGGGCGCGCAGAAAATCTTCATCCAGCATTTGCGCTTCATCGTCGCCGGCGTCTTTGAGGGCCATTTGGCTTTCAAAGCGTTCGCGCTGATCGATAGGATCGTTCAGTTCCGAAAAAGAGTTACCGATCTCGCGCCCGGCGATGAACGGCTCAAACCGCTCCACCAGTTTGGGATCGTTACGATGCCGTTTGGCCAACGGCGAAAGTTCCACCGGGTAATCGATAATAAAAGTGGGTTGGATCAGGAATTCCTCTACTTTTTCACCGAATATCGCGTCGAGAATTTTACCGCTGCCCCAAAAACTTTCAATTTCAATGTGCAGGCGTTTGGCTACTTCTTTCAACTCTTCAGTGCTTTTGCCATACAGATCCAGCCCGGTGTGCTGTTTGATGGCGTCGAACAGGGTAATGCGCTTCCAGGGCGGGGTCAGGTCGATCTCCTGTCCCTGGTATGTGATTTTCAAAGTGCCGAGAGCTTTTTGGGCGATGGTGGTCACCATATCTTCGACCAGATCCATCATATAATAATAATCTTTATAGGCAACATACAGTTCCATCATAGTAAATTCAGGATTATGGGTGCGGTCGATGCCCTCGTTGCGAAAGTCCTTGCTGATCTCGTACACGCCGTCGTAGCCGCCAACGATGAGGCGTTTTAAATACAACTCATCGGCAATGCGCATATACAGCTTCATGTTCAGGGCATTGTGATGCGTGGTAAAGGGCCGCGCGGTGGCGCCACCATAAATGGGCTGCAACACCGGGGTTTCCACTTCCAGAAAGCCTTTTTCATCCAGGTATTGTCGTATACCGGAAATGATTTTGGCGCGTTTTACAAACACATCGCTGACATTGCGGTTCACCACCAGGTCGACATAGCGCTGCCGGTAACGCGCTTCGGTATCGGCAAAGGCATCGTAGGTGATGATCTTGCCGTCCTCTTCTTTTTCCTTGACGATGGGCAGGGGACGTATATTTTTAGTCAACAATTCCAGCACAGATACATGAATGGTAATTTCCCCGGTATGGGTCTTGACAACTTTGCCCTGCACGCCGATGATATCGCCAATATCCAGCAGTTTAAACACTTCATAACTCGCTTCGCCAACATCGTCGAGCCGCACATAAATCTGAATCCGCCCGCTGCTGTCCATAACATTGGCGAATGCGGCTTTGCCCATACGCCGCAGGGACATAATACGACCGGCTAACGAAACCTGCTGGTTTTCGTATTCGGCATAATGCTGAATGATATCTTGCGCAAAATGTTCCCTAGCAAAACTATAGGTAAACGGGTTGACGTTCTTTTCTTTGAGCTGCGCCAGCTTTTCCAGGCGCACTTGCATTAACTGGTTTATATCGTGTAACTGTTCTTCGCTCATGCTCTTTCTCCACAGACGCCGGGGGCGCCGGTTTTTTTAATATCAATTTTTATTTATATAAATATCAGGAAACAGGACGGTTATTTATCCTTGTTGACGTAAACCCTTTGCACCCGTTCCGAGATATAACACAATACTTCATAAGGAATGGTCATACTTTTATCAGCCAGGTCAACTGCTGAAATCGTTTCATCGCCCTGTGTGCCCATCAGCATTACCTCGTCGCCGACCTGTATGTCGCGGTTGTCCAGCAAATCCACCATTACCAGGTCCATACACACCTTGCCGATGATCGGGTAGCGCTGACCGCGGATCAACACTTGTCCGTTATTGGAAAGTAGCCGGTTATAGCCATCGCCATAACCGACCGGCAGCGAGGCCACCAGGGTCTTTTTTTCGGCAATAAAAGTACGGTCATAGCTGACACTTTCGCCACGGTCAATTTCTTTGATGTACAACACTTTGGTTTTAAACGTCATAGCCGGTATCAGGTTCAAACTTTTCGCCATGTGCGGATTGGGATAATAGCCATAGATCAATATACCCGGTCTAACGATGTCGAAATAGGTATCCGGCAAATCAAGGATCGCGCCGCTGTTGGCGGCATGTTTCAGGGGAACAGGGATGCCCTTTTCTTCCAGCCGGGCAATGACCTGCTTAAAGCGCTGCAATTGCAGCAGGGCAAAACTCTTATCCAGGCTATCGGAATTGGCAAAGTGGGTGTACAGTCCCTGCACCTGGATTCCGGGGGTGTTGATAACCTTTTCCACAAATTCCGGGGCCTGCCGCCAGTTTATGCCCATGCGGTTCATGCCGGTATCGACCTTGACATGAACCACCGCCGGTTTGCCCATCCGCTTGGCGGATTGCGTCAGGTTATACAGTCCTGCTTCATCGAACACGGTCGCTTCCAGGTTATACTCCAGGTACGGATCGGTGCGGTTCAACCCGGAACTGCTGAATACCAGGATCGGCGCGTCGACGCCGGCTTTGCGCATCGCAACGCCTTCTTCACCACAGGCTACTCCCAGGTACTCCACACCGCTGCGAATTGCCTGTTTACAAATTTCCAGTGAGCCATGTCCATAGGCATTGGCTTTAACTACGGCCATTATTTTAGCGGGCTGTACCCGCTTTTTTATTTCACGGATGTTATAAGAAATGGCCGATAAATCTATTTCCGCAACGGTCGGCCTCACTGTTGAACTCCAGTACTTTTTTTACTCAATTACTCGTCACCTTTGGTTTGCATGAGGAATGCCTGAATAAAAGCGTCAATATCGCCATCCATCACGGCCGCGGTGTTGCTGGTTTCGTGGTCGGTGCGGTGGTCTTTGACCATGTTATAGGGATGAAACACATAGGAACGGATCTGGCTGCCCCAGCCGATATCCTGTTTTTTATTTTCCAGTTTGGCCAGTTTTTCCTTGTCTTCTTCCAGTTTTTTCTGATAGAGTTTGGAAAGCAGCATTTTCATGGCCGAATCTTTATTGCGATGCTGCGAGCGTTCGTTCTGGCATTGCACCACAATCCCGGTGGGAATGTGGGTGATGCGAATAGCGGAACTGGTTTTGTTGACGTGTTGGCCGCCGGCGCCGCTGGCGCGATAGGTGTCGATGCGTAGGTCTTTTTCATCCACGTCGATCTCGGCGGTATTATCCACTTCAGGGTAGACAAACACTGAAGCGAACGAGGTATGGCGGCGGCTGTTGGCGTCGAACGGTGAAATGCGCACCAGGCGGTGCACGCCGGTTTCCGCTTTTAAATAGCCGTAAGCGTATTCGCCAACGACTTCGATGGAAACGCTTTTCACCCCGGCTTCATCGCCGGCCTGAAAATCGAGAACATCATATTTATAGCCCTGCCGCTCGAACCAGCGCGTGTACATACGCATCAGCATTTGCGCCCAGTCCTGCGATTCCGTGCCGCCGGCGCCGGGGTGGATGGTAACAATGGCATTTTTGGCGTCTTCGGGTTGACCCAGCATTTTACGGAATTCCAGTGCGTCGATGGCTTTTTCCAGGGTTTGCGCGTCCTTTTCCAGGTCTTTGAGCATCCCGGCGTCTTTTTCGTCTTCGGCCAGCAGAATTAATTCTTCCAGGTCGGTACAGCTTTTGTTGATCTTTTGCCAGCTATCCACCCAGCTTTTGCGCTCGCTGATCTCGCGCATTACCTGTTGGGCGGCTTCATTATCGTTCCAAAAGCCGGGAACCTGGGTTTTTTCCTGCAGGGCGTTTATTTCGCTTTGTTTAATATCGATGTCAAAGGAACCTCCGCAAAGCTTCGGTTCTCTTTTTATATTCGCGCAGGTTATATTTTAAATCTTCTATCATAAAGTTTTTCCGGATTAAAAAACAGGCTAACTGAATGCAAACATAAAATATACAACAACTTTGCGAAATAGTCAAGGAATGAAAAAGCCAATTCTGTCATTCCGACGAGGGCAGTGAGGAGGAATCTTGTGCGCATAAAATGGCTGGGATGGGCACAGCCATGGGGCTGTATCAAAAGGGATAGTACGGGAAAGTGTCGTACACCTGCGAATGTTTTTCGCTATAAATTTTTAATCTACATATTAGAATATGGCATTATTTTTATGGAATTTGCGAAAAGGCGTACTATACTTTCCCGGTACTTGTTTCCTGGAAAACTAGAACAATAAAGACCTTTTGATATAGCCCCTTTATTTTGCGTCCTGTGGTAAAACACCACCAAAGGCGGATCTTGGACCCGGGACGAAAATAGATTTTTACTATTATATTACTTAGTAGAAATTAAAAGATACTTAAATCTAAGCACGTGTAAAAGTAATAGGTTCATCATTATTAATTTGTTCATAATATTCTTTAATATAATTTATTTCTTCAGACATCAATTGAACATCTTTTATTCCCTTCATGACAACATCATCCTTGCTTCTATAATCCTCTATTTTTTTAAAAATCAATTCGAAGTTATATTTTGATTCCATATTTTCCTCTACTTTACTATTTTTTTCCCTGATTGTGATTCAATTTGCATTCTTAATTCTAAAATATTATTTTCAGAACCACAATAAGGACATTTAAAAACATTATTTTCAACAGGATAAGGAAAAAAATTTGGCCTTGTCATGTGACTTTTCTCAAGATTCGCTTGAATTAAAGATTCTTTCTTACAATTAGGACATTTAAAATGAATTTCAACTATTTCATTGTTTTGTTTTATTGGTTCTTTAATTTTTGTATCATCTTTTTGACTTATTGCAAATTTATAAATTTGTGATTCAATTGTTTCATAAATCTTTACCATATTTGATACTTCAAAACTCATTCTCATCAATGTATAATACTTCATAATTGCATCATTTAATTCTTTATTTTTACTATAATCATAAATTTGTAATTTTAATTCCTCAAAATCATCTATTTTTATTGACCTGCTATGTGTTAACCATTTTGATTGTTTACATAGTTCATTTGCTATTTCTTTTGCTCTTTTTTCTTTTTCCTCTTTTGTGACAACTTTCTTGGATGACTTATGGGTATCCCAAAATTTAAATTTATAATTTGATAACCAATCTGTAACTAATTTTTGTGAAAAGTTCTGTGCATTTTCACAATGTTGAATTTCACCAGGTGAAATATTTTGTAATATTGGAATGTATGCTGGATTTAATTTCCCAGTTTTTTCGATTTCCTTTTTAATTTTTTCCAAGCCCTCTAAAAAAGCTTCTGCTGAATATTTTTTGTTATTTGATAATATTATTTGGGCGTCTATTGGTCCTAATCCAGATGTCGGGCCCATTAATATCTCATCTCCTGCTAAAGCAAAAATTGTACCAGCACTTTTTGCCCATCCTGGTATTATTATACCGACTTTATCATATTTTTTTCGTACTAATTTTACTAAATCCTCGACAACTTCAGCATAACCACCAGGAGTTTCTAATATTATATCAATGCTTTCTCCATTTAAATTTGATAGTTGATCTTGAAATGGTAGTATATCAGAATAATCAATAGAATTAAAAATGTTTTTTGTAAGATCACTAGCAAAAACTAATATGTCTCTATTATTTCTTAATTTTGAAATAGTTTGTAATTGTTTTTTTCTCTCTTTATTAAGATCGTCAAAAGATAAATTTTTATTTAAAAAATCAGAATAAAAACCCATAATTATTGAACCCCTTTAAAATTATATAATATTTGATTTGTTAAACATATTTAATATTTATAAATAATGCAAGGGAAATTGTGTAAAGTTCTTTTATTGTTTAACTTATTTCAATAATTTCTTTACATTTTCTTATTCACGAACCCAACCTTAAGTACTTAATAATACATAATATTAAACTATTTCAAGTACTATTAATTGTTATTTTAAAAAAATTTTTTTATTTAGGAATAATCAATTTATAAATGGGGAGTTATTCCTTCCAGGACATTGATGGTTTGAGTTCCTTATCTGCGCAAACCCGTAAATAAAGGTTGATAAGCTTTTGATATGGAATATCAATATCGTCGGCGATCTTTTTAAAATATTCTATTGTCTCTTTTTCCAGGCGAATTGTAATTTGTTGTTTCAGTCTTTTCACATAGGGATTGGCGGCAGACCTGGGAAAATCATATTCTTTTCGCATATTATTTACCTTTATAATATTTTGCAGATTCCCTGTTTACAACTTTACGCGCAGAAATAATTCTGATCAAGTCGTCATCCTCCCAATAGCTATGGACAACCACCAAAAGGCGGAGTTTAAAACTCATGCCTAATAGAATATAGCGATCTTCCTGTCTGGAATGATCGGGATCATGAATAATGCGCGCTGCTTCATCATAAAACACCGTTTTCGTTTCGGCAAAAGACATGTCATGTTTGTTTGATTAGCGAGATTTTTGATTTCATTCCATTTAAAGGATATTTTTTCATATTTACAATATAATTATTTTTCAAGGGGTTTTCTTGTTTCACATTGTATAATCATGTGCTACGCACCTGGAATTTCATATCTAAAACAATACCAATGGATTTCCCGCCAGTATACATGGAAAAAATCTACTTGGAATCAAGGTGCGTAGCACATACTGTTCACAAACAGATAAAACTTTTAATAATTAAAAAGCCCCTTTACCCCTGTTACATCTCCCGATCTTTAATCGCCAGCAGGTATGCAAACGCCGCGTCATGGTCGTTGGGGATTTCGCCGTTCAGAATGGCTTCCTCGATGGCTTTTTTCAGCTTGCCGACCTGCGGGCCGGGCTGCAAATTCAAAGTCTTCATGATCTCGTCCCCCTTTACCGGCGGCTGGAATTCGCGCAGACGATCTTTTTCTTCTACTTCCTTCATCCGTTCTACCACCCGGTCGAAATTATGCAGATGCTCTTGCACCCGGCCGGGATTTGCTGATGTAATATCCGCCCGGCAAAACAACAGCAGGTCGTCCGCTTCCGGGCCTGCTTCGAACAACAGCCGGCGAATAGCGGAATCGGTCACTTCCTCCTCGGCCAGGTGGATAGGCCGCAGGTGCAGGCGCACCAGTTTTTCAACATATTTCAGCATATCGTTGGGCAGTTTCAGTCTTTTAAAAATCTCGGGCAGCATGCGCGCACCCAGGTCTTCGTGGCCGTGAAACGTCCAGCCCAGTTTGGAATTATATTGTTTGGTAGCCGGTTTGGCAATATCGTGAAACAGCGCCACCAGCCGCAGGCGCAGGTCGTCCGAAACCCTGGCGACATTATCGATGACCTTGATGGTATGATCAAACACATCTTTGTGGCTGTGCTTGCCGATTTGCTCAACCCCTTTGAGGGCAGCGATTTCCGGTAAAATGACCTGCAGAATACCGGTTTCGAACATAATTTTAAAACCAATAGACGGTTTGGTGCAGGCGAGGATCTTGATCAATTCATCGGTGATACGTTCCTGGGAGATGATGCGCAGCCGGTCTTTTTCAGTTTTCAGACCCTCCAGCGTGAGCGGATCGATCTTGAAATGTAACTGACTGGCAAACCGCACCGCCCGCATGATACGCAGGGGATCGTCGTAAAAGGTGTGCGCCGGTTCCAGGGGAGTGCGGATCAGTTTATGCTTTATATCCTGGCGACCGTTGTAGGGGTCGATAACCTCGCCGGGAGAATCCTGGTTCAGGGATATGGCAATGGCGTTAATGGTAAAATCGCGGCGGGAAATATCGGTCAACAGATCGGCGCTTTCCACCTCGGGTTTACGCGATGATTCCCGGTAACTCTCTTTTCGGGCGCCGACAAATTCCAGCACCTGGTCATCATATTTCAGCATGGCCGTGCCGAACTTTTTATAAATGGTATAATTGGTAATCTTTAATGTTTTAGCCAGTTTGGCGGCAAAACGGGGGCCGTTGCCTACTACCACAAAATCGATATCTTTGGATTGTTTTCCCAGTAGCAGATCGCGCACATAACCGCCGACGGCATAGACCTGCACATCATTTTCCCGCGCTACTACGCCAATGGTCGTAAAAAGATGATTGTCGAACAGTATTTTTTCCATTCATTCCAATATTTATTAATCCGGTAGTATCTGGAAATATACTGAAAAAGCTGTTAAAAACAAACCCTTTTACAGTTAGTAAAAAGCGGAATGAATAACGGTTTGGCAGAGTTGTTGCTCTTGATAAGCTGCTGTACCGGCGCTAAAACGTCGGTCAGTATACAAATCAATTAAAAACATAAAGTTGTGTTTGTTGTGTCTTTACATATAACCACATTTTTGTTACTTGTAATCCACATTTGGTAATCAACATGTCCCGCTTGACTGGAAAAAGCTGTTGAAAAAGTCACAGATTCAATTCAGAAACAAAAAAGCAATTAATACCTATACTGTTCATACAGTAATGTTCATCCTGTCTCTGCTGCTCGGCTCTTGTTCGTTGCCCAAACAGCCTTGTGTGCCGGAGTGGACTGTTACCATGAAGCGGCTGCCGTTGCTGGCCGCCGATACCCTGGCCCTTGCCGATGCCATACCGGATTCCAGTTTTATCATCGACGATAATGACCTGTACCACATCTTTTTCAGCGGTGAAAATGAAATTTCTTTTCGCAGCCAGCTGCATTTGGGCAGTATTATCCCTGACCCGGTTAATGGTGAGATCGGCAGCTTTAAAATAATGAATACCGCCGGACGGCATGTACATTTTAATATTTATGATGTATTCCCGGGATTGGAACGATATAATAATACCACTACACCGGTACCGGAAATAAAATGTAATACAAGTCAAAATATAGTGTTTGATAATTATTTAACGGTCACTTTTGAATCCGGGGCAATTCATGTGCGCATTGTCAACAATCTGGCATTCCCACTGGGCAAACCGGTTTATATAACATTGTACGACCACACCTTTGGCGTAACAATCAGCGAGTTGTTGTTTGATCAATATATCCCGGCCAACGGCGGAGAAGGCGAAGCAACCTTTGACCTGGCCGGCAAAACCATTTCCAATGATATGCGCGTCTCCATAGCGGGTACTGTTGCGGGAACCGGCGCGCAATCCGTTTACCTGGCGGAAAACCAGGGATTTGATGTATATGTAGAAATGGAAGATTTGATCGCAGTTGCCGCCGAGGCAAAAATACCGAGCCAGTCCTATTCCACCATGCAGTATCTTGATCTCAGTACAGATTCAATGGTAATTGAAAAGGCTCATGTGACGAGCGGGTCTATCAATTTGTCGATAGGCAGCAATTTTTACCTGCCCATTGAACTGGATATTACTTTCCCGGGAGTTGTGGACGGTCGCTCTCAACCCATGCACAAGGTATTTACTATTCTTTCCGAATCCACCCAGGATATTTTGTTTGACTTGACCAATACTACCATTACAATGACCGAAGGACTGCTGGCGATGGATATTACCACGACCTTGTTGCCACGGCAGGATGATTATATACGAATTAGGGCGGGGGACAGGTTTGCCGCATCCGCTATGGTCTCCGATCTGCAATTTTCGGAAATAACTGCCGCACTGGATCTAGTTAAAACCTTTCCCGCTGTAGAAAAAGAGATCGTCAAAGCCGGAATGGAACTTCCGCAAATCCTTTTACAGCAGGCGGTTTTGACGATGGATTTTTATAATAATCCCGCCGCAATGACGGTTAATTTGGATTTTGAAGGTAAAAACAGCGGCCGCCAGTTTGCAGGATCGCACTATACCTTTGCTATACCGCACGGCGCGCATAACCGTTTGACGATATCGGGTAATGATGTTCTGGTGAACGGCGTTCCCGGCGGTTCCGGCAGCGGCCTGCTGGATCTGGTGAACCTGATGCCGAACCGTATCGTGTTTAGCGGCATGGCCGATATACATGATGACCATGTGACTTTGAGTGAAACACCGGTTGATATACATTATTCTGTGGATGTGCCAATGATTTTTGGCCTGCCGGATCATACAATAATGCAAAGTGATACCATTGCCTTTGATTTCAATAATTCTCATCGGGAGCAAATTGAACGCCTGCAGGATGTGAAACTGGAATTTTCAATTGTAAACGGTCTGCCTTTGGGTGGATTGCTGCAGGTACGGGTGGCGGATTCTACCATGCTGGCAAACCGGGCAGTGGAAGAATGGCCGGTGTTAAGCAGCCTGACCTTTAGACCGGCAGAGGTTGATAATAACGGCAATGTAACGCTGATCAAAGAGGAACGGTTACAGTCCGGCCTGAATAGCGATCAGTTGGAGCTGTTGCTGGCCAGTGAGGCTTATTTTTGGTCCGTAGAGTTTGATTCCCTTACCATAGCCCGGCTCAAATGTAGTGATCAATTTATTTTACAAAGAGCTTATTTGTCCGGTACGGTGACGGTGAATGAAGATACTTTCAAGGGAGAAAATGATTCCGAATAAATTCTGGCGATTTCTGGCGCTGGCGCTTATTGCCTGCGCTCAAACGCTGCCGGCGCAAAGCGGCACAAGTCAGGGGCATGGCGACGCCTGGTCCGCCCTGGCACGGGGTACAGATGCAATATTCTGGAATCCCGCCAACCTGGCGCTGCATGACCGGCGGGAAGCGCTGGTATCATTTTCCCTGTATGGTTGGCGCATGGCGGTCGGCAACAACGCCCTGAACCGTAAAATGTACGAGGATTTTTTTACCAATCCGAACCGGGTATTGTCCCGGGAGGATGTTGAAAAATTGTTGTCCTGCATTCCGGATCAGGGCATAAAACTGCATGGCGATAACCGGGTGTCGCTTTTCTCCGCTGCATTTAACAATTTCGGAATCTCTTTATCATCAAACACCCGGCTGTATTCCGGCATACCGAAAGCAATGCTGGAAATTCCGCTCAGGGGACTGGAACCGCAAACCAACCGCTTCTATCTGCACGGGGAAGCGGAAAGCGCCGCAGAGCTAACCCTGGCGTATGGTCATACGTTGTACCGGCAGCGCACGTTGTTGATATTTAACCGTCCGGCGCTGGACTTTACCGAAATAATCGTCGGCGCCAGTGTGTCGGTGTTATTTGGCCTGGGATCGTTTTATACCCGGCAGGCGGAAATGCTGACCAGTATCAGCGATGCGGGAATTACCGTCCAAGGTGAATATTATGGCGTTGGCGCTTTTATGAAAAACGGCCACCTTCCCGGCCGGGGCGTGGGACTCAACCTGGGCATCTCCGGCAGAACCCCGGATCGTTACATTATCTCAATTGTGTTGCGTAATGTATTTCATCATATCACCTGGGATAAAAACGCCAAAGGTTATAAAGGCTCACTGGATACCGGGCTGCCGAAATTTATTCTCGGCAGTGGCCAACTAGCGGGTCTGGAGGGGGATGAGATCGCCGACAATTCGGAAACCGACCTGGCTTCATTCAACAGCGCCAGGCCGTTTGATGTTCGCCTGGGGGTGGGCCGCAAGCTGAAAAAGTATGATTATGCTGTGGAAACCGGTACGGAAGATCATAAATTTCTATTGGCTTTTGGCGGCGGCCTGCATTATAATATTGTGCACCTGTTTTCTGCGTATCGTTATTATTCCGCGCATTTTTTCAACGTCGGCCTTGGCCTGGGTGGGAGATCAATGTATTTCGATATTAGCCTCGGTATGCAGGACGGTTTGACGGCAAGTTATTACAAAGGACTGGTGATTGCCAGCAGTTTGCAATTCGGCTGGAATTATTAAAAAAATATTTTTTAATCCGTTTTGGGCTTGACAGTTGCAACCGAATTATTCCAGGTACGACGACCCATAGTTAGAAAAGGGGTCATCATGGGCAGCAGGAACAACAAATTATGCCACTGACCGGACAAATCTTCTCCCGGGAAACCGATAAAAAACAAAATGATTATTCCTGGAACCAGGCAAATATAACTGGGCAGCAACAGTTTCCAATATGGTGTGTCGGGGTATTTCCAGGGACTAAGTTTTAATGTAAAAAATATCAGCAAAATATAACAAACCATGGCAACGCATCCCGCCCGTAAGTTGCCGGACACCAACCACAACACTGCGCCGATAAACAAAAAACAAGACCCGCCGATCCAGCCGATGGTCCAGCCCAGTTTTTCGCCTTTATATAGCATTATAGACCGCCTTAAATATTCTTTATTATTCATTGTCGGCAAAGGATGGTAAAACTTGATTTTTTACTTACTACCGGACACTTTTTATAAGTTCCCGACATATCACCCCTACGGGGTTAGATTGTGCTGAGATGGCTCTCTACAAACATTTCACCGCTTCGCGGTTATTTTAAAGTCAATTAAATGAAATTAACCCCCGGTAGGGGGTGATATGTTTATAGAATAACACATAAATACAAGCTCAACCCCTGTAGGGGTGGCATGTTTGAAACCGAGTCCATAAAGTGTCCGGTAGTGAGATTTTTTATTGAAAGCGAAATGAATCCAAATCGGTCAGAGAATGAGCCGTTATAGAGCTAGAGCAGTTATTCCAGCTTGGCAAATTAAAGTAAATTTTGTCCGGCTTTAATTTGTCGTTCGATGGCGGGGCATCAACCAATATTGTTTATCAATATCCCTGAAAGGGACAAGAGACGGGAATCTCTTGTCCCATCAGGGATTGTTATTTCAAAAGTAGCACTTTTTTTTCTGCCGTATACTCTGGTGTTTTAAACTGGATAATGTATAAACCGGATGTACAGACTTTACCGCTTAAATCAGTTCCCTGCCAGTCAAGTTTATATGTTCCTGCGGATTGCTGCCCTTCCTGCAACACATTCACCAGCTTGCCGTTCATATCATACACCCGGATACTCACTCGGCTGTGTTTTGGTAGTTGATATTCAAGGGTCGTTTGCAAATTAAACGGGTTGGGATAATTTTGCGAGAGGGCAAACTCGGTTGGCAATGCCTCTTCTGTTTGAATACCTGTAAAAGGGCGTGCATGGATCATATCCGGGATCGTCAGAGTATCGGCGCCATCCGGTCCGGAAACAACCAGGGTTACAGTAAACAAGCCTTCCCAAAAATAGATATGCTGGGGATTTTGATTATAGGTAAAAGTATTGTCGCCAAAAGACCAAAACCAGGTAGTGATATTGCCCTGTGAAGAATCGGCGAATTGCACGGACAGAGGGACATTGCCTTCTATGGGCGTAGCTCCAAACCTGGCCACCGGTGGCGGTAGTGTTACAATAATATAATTTTCTTTAATCAACGAATGCGTTCCCGCTGGACCAGTAACTTTTAATTTTACAGTAAAAGTACCAGTTGTAGTATAGGTATGTTCCGGGTTTTGCAGACTGCTTTTCTGCGAATCGCCAAAATCCCATTCCCAGGCGGTAATATCACCCTGCGAGCTGTCCGAAAATTGTACGGTCAGCGGCGCCGAGCCGGTACGCGGAGCTGCGCCAAAAGCGGGTATCAGTTCGGAATTGTACACATTGATATAGTCCTGCCGCAGCAGCGAATCGCTGCCGGTCGGGCCGGTTATTTTTAATTTTACTGTGTATGCTCCGGGATTTATAAAAGTGTGTTCCGGGTTTTGCAAGGTACTCCGGGTAGAATCGCCAAAATCCCACACCCACGAAGATATTTCACCCTGTGAACTGTCGGAAAATTGCACAGTAAGAGGAGCGAGACCCTGTCGTGGTGTAGCGGCAAAATCGGGAACGAGTTCAGAACTGAATACATTGATAAAATCATGTTGTACCAGTGAATCGCTGCCGGCCGGCCCGATAATTCTTAATTTTACTGTGTATGCCCCGGCAAGAGCATAGGTGTGCTGGGGATTTTGCAAAGCGCTGCCGGTTGAATCGCCAAAGTCCCATTGCCAGGCGGTGATGTCGCCCCGTGAGCTGTCTGAAAATTGCACAACCAGGGGCGCCGGGCCGGTTGCCGGGTAAGCAGAAAAATTAGCAGTTAAAACAGAATTATAAACCCGAATAAAGTTCTCTTTTATTATAGACGTGTTCCCGGCAGGCCCGGTGACCGATAAGGTGACGGTGAAAATACCGGTTTTTGTATAGGTATGCTGCGGATTTTGCAAGGAACTTGTGGAAGAATCGCCAAAATCCCATTGCCAGGCAGTTATATCGCCGGTGGATAGATCGGTAAAGGAAACCGTAAACGGCGCCAGGCCTGTGGTATTGTCGGCTGTAAACTGCGCGACAGGCGGTGTATAGATTTTCGTGACAGTTAATGTAAAACTTTGCGTGTCTTCTGCGTTTTTTGTATCTTGTGCTTTTACGGATACACTGTGTCCGCCAATTTGAGCGTTGCCGGGAGTCCAGGTCAGCAATCCTGTAGTAGAATTGATGACCATGCCGGTTGGCCCTTGTTGCAGCAAAAAAGTGATGGCGTCGCCATCTTCATCTTCTGCCGTTACCTGGTATTGATACAATGAATCTACAAATGCTTGTGTGACCGGCGTCGAAGTGATTACCGGGGAATGATTTGTTTCAATAACAGTCAGCCAGAAATATTGCGTTGTGAATCCGCCATCCATATCCTTAACTTTGATACCCACCAGGTGCACACCGGCGCCCTTGTTCCAAACATCTTCCGCCATTTGTGATAGAGATGGAGTCCAGGTAACATTGCCGCTGGCGGCGTTAATAGTCATACCAGCGGGGTGGAATACCAGGGACCAGGTTAAGGGTGTAACGCCATCATCCGTGGCATTACACGAATACGACCACAATGTGTTCGCGGCCGCCAGGGTGTCCGGATTGGCGCTGATAACCGGATTGGCATTGGTAAAATTGTATTTGGCGGCATCGGTATTGCGAATACCGGTGACCGACACTTCATCGGCTTGAGTGGAAATACAGGAAGCAATAATCCAGGCGGTTCGGCCGTCACAGGCGACCTGCGTATAACCCTCTTTCCAGGCCAGGCCCCTGGTTTTGCTCCAGGCCAAGCCATCCCAAACCGTAAAGCGTGGATTTCTTCTACGCCCGTTAAACAAGATCATTTTTTCATCGGAAAACACCGCGTTTCTTATAATCGGCATAGATGTGTTTTCGTAATAAAGCGGCGCGCCCAGCCCCAGCTTGCTGGTCCAGGTCAACCCCGGTTCGTCGGCGACGGCGCAATAAATGGGTGATTTAAAGTCTCCGCTCAGTTCCGAGTTGTTATTCCAGCCCAGGTAGATTTTATCGCTTCCCACAGCCATTGCCAGTGATCCCCCAAGTTCATCGGCGGCATCGGTTACATTATCATTGTAAATCCAATCGGTTTTGCCCGGTACGCGGTAAGCAAAGCGAGCGTTTTTTTGCCCGCTCGCGGAACGATAAACCAGGTAGACCAGTCCGTTTTTACCCCGTGTTAATGAGGGAAAGGAACCCGGACCAAGGGCAACTGCCGGCTGCCAGACGCCATTTTTCTTTTCCGCCATGTGAATTGTGCTACCGGCAACATCCTGGTAAACGATATAAATGTAATTTCCACTGGTGATAATATCGGGATACAGGGTATATTGCGGCCGGTCTTCAATTAATAATGGCGTACTCCAGTTCCCCGGTTCGCCATTCATATAATAAACATCGCCGTCATCGGTATTAAAAACGAGATGCGTCTTGCCCTGTTCGTCAACATCCATAGCCAGGCATTGCTGGGGCAAGTCGAATTGATCTTTACCGAACACATCGAGATTATTAACCGGTAAAGTCTCCGTTGTTCCCCAGTCACCGTCATGATCTTTTACACGAAAACGAATGCTTTTATTGTGTACCCAGGTGGTTTGTACATCTCCGTTGACCGGATTGAGAGCAATATCGCCGCTAAAACCGCCGCTATCGAAAATATTTTTAGCAATGATTTGAAACGAGTCGGAAATATCGGGCTGCGGCAAGCTAATGCCGGACACGGACACTTCGGTGCCCGGCAGATCGGCTACCGCCACCCAAATGGTTTGCCCGTCGCTCACCAGGTTGGGCTTGCCGCTTATCCACGGGGCCTCGCGGGTTTCGCTCCATTTCTTACCGTTCCATATCATATACCGGGGGCTCATTCTGCGACCGTTCATAAACAAAACCGTACCGTCGTCGAAAATTTCCACACGGGGATGCGGCGAGCCGGTATTTTCCCAATACAACGGGTCGTCGCCACCCAGTTTGGTCGTCCAGGTTGTGCCGGGTTCTTTGGCATAACCGCAATGCAGGGCCACTTTTTCCGGGCCGTCCACGCCGGTTACATCGCCCCAGGCCAGGAACATTTTACCATTGCGCGCCGCGACGTTGGGGGCGTCGCATAGGCGCACAACCGCATTGGTCGCGCCGGAAATCCAGGTGAGGGATGTTTGTCCTGCCTGCAGGTAGCCAAAACGGGCGTTGCGAATGGTGTCGCGGGAGCGACCCAGAAAATACACCCTGCCGGATTCGTTTTTAGTCAAAAAAGTATATTCCCCGCGACCCAGATTCTTTGGTGTACCCCATACACCGTTAATGTTATAACACATGTACTGATAGTCCGTCACGCCTTCTTCCCAGGTGACATATAGACTGCCGTTGGCTTCCACCATGTCGAAATTAGACTTTAGAGAAGAAGACGTACTGATGGTAATTGGCGTACTCCAGTTCCCGGCAGTTCCCTTGATATACCAAACTTTACCGGCTTGTTCCGTAAGGACAAAATGCACGGCGCCATCCGGCGAAGCGGCTATGGTAGAACAGGTGCCCTGGTTACCGTGGTCATCCTGGCCGTATAGCACAATGCCGCCATCGGGAATTTGTTCCGGGGACGTCCAGTTGCCGGTAACATTACGATATGAATAGTACAGGTCACCATCGCGGACCCAAGCGACGTGAAGGGATTTGTCCGTTTCATTGAGCGCAATATCCACGCCATAACCGTTGGTGTCCAGAACAACTTTGGGAACGATTTGCAGATCGTCAATTTCAAGAGCAAAAAGGTGATGAATAGGTAATAACACGAATAAAAATAACCAAACAAGCGATGTTCTACAAATATTGTTTACTAGCTTCATTATTCCTCCAGGTAAAATTTACATTACCAAAAGCGCCGTTGCAAACATCACACCTGCAAGGCCGGTTTTTGTGAAATTATTGTATATGTAACTATTTGATTTTATTAATATAATATTTTTTAATTTTTCAGAAAAAATTCGCTATATACGCAAGTCCAAAATCTGTAATATTATGAGACAATTTTCAAATTGCAGGAACACATTGAGATTTCCAAAATATATTATTATATTCCTCTTGTACTACCGGTTGCATACCGGTAAAGAGTTGATGAAAGACAGAGATTGAGACAGGTATGGATTATAAAGGATATTTTGACCGGGAAATCGAACGCCGCAATACCGGCAGTATCAAATGGGATCGCTATAAAGATAAAGATATTATACCCTTATGGGTGGCGGATATGGATTTTGCCTCGCCGCCGGCTGTCATCGAGGCGCTGCAACAGCACGCCGCGCATGGCGTGTTCGGCTATACCCATGCGCCGGAGGAACTACTTGAAATAATAATTCACCGCTTGCAAAAGCTGTATAACTGGGCCATTGCAAGGGACTGGCTGGTGTGGCTGCCGGGCCTGGTGAGCGGTTTGAATGTGGTGTGCCGTACCGCCGGTGATGACGGCGACGCGGCGTTGACGAACACGCCGATCTATCCGCCGTTTCTGTCCGCACCGGGACTGTCCCGGCGCAAGTTGGTTACGGCGGATTTATGCAAAGTAAATAACCGCTGGGAGATGGACTTTGATATTTTGAATAATGCGGTTACACCGGAAACCAGGCTGTTTTTATTCTGTAATCCCCATAACCCGACAGGTAGAATATATACCAAAGCAGAACTGCAACAAGTGGCGACTTTTTGTGAACAACACGATCTGGTTATTTGTTCGGATGAAATCCACTGCGACCTGCTGCTGGATGCGGACAAGCGGCATATTCCCCTGGCTTCACTGGATGAAGCGATTGCCCAACGTACCATAACGTTGATGGCGCCGAGCAAAACCTACAATATGCCGGGACTCGGCTGCGCTTTTGCCATTATACCCAACGCCTATCTGCGGACAAAATTCCGTCGGGTAATGGAGGGAATCGTGCCTTATATTAACGCGCTGGGTTATACTGCGGCGCAGGCTGCCTACCGGGATGGCGGCCCCTGGCTGGAGGCATTACTGGCGTACCTGGCAGGTAACCGCGATCTGCTGCAGGAACGCGTCGCCGCGCTGCCGGGCATTACCATGACGCCAGTGCAAGCCACCTACCTGGCCTGGCTGGATGTGCACGATTTAGGACTAGAGAACCCGGCCGCATTTTTTGAAACGCAGGGACTGGGATTTTCCGATGGCGCGGAATTCGGCGCCCCCGGTTTTTTGCGGCTGAATTTTGGCTGTCCGCGTTCACTGTTAACGGAGGCGTTGAACAGACTGGAAAAGGCAGTTGGTGCAATAAAGTAAGAACTATTTATGTATGTCGGGCCTGTGGCCCGGCAATTTAAAATTTATGCAGGACAGCATGTCCTGCCTTATTTTGCGACCTGGGGTTCAACCCCGGGACGAGCTTGAAAAAATCCATTCTTGTCATTCCGAGGAGCGAAGCGACGAGGAATCTTTCCTTGCTAACGTATTGAAAAACAAGATTTTTCGCTTTGCTCGAAATGACAATTTGATCGAATATGCTTTTATTTATAAATCACTTCATCTTAAATCTGGATTTTTGATACAGCCCCGATCATTAAATACAGGAGTTTTCTATGTTCAATAAAAAGCATGGTTACGGATTATTAATTGTACTGGTGGTTGCGTTTTGCGCATTGTTTATCCTTTCCCTGTACGCCCAGGATCAGGTAAAACTGGAAGACCTGACAGTATCACAGTACAGCGCCGCGGTGTTGAGCGGTACCCTGGCAAATAAAAAAGTTGATGAGGCGAGCGGTATGACGGCTTCGCGTATACATGATAATGTTCTGTGGTTAATAAACGACAGCGGCGGGGCGGCCGAGCTTTATGCAGCCGGCACAGATGGCGCCGACCTGGGAACGTACCCCATTACCGGGGCAACCTGCCGGGACTGGGAAGACATTGCCTCGTTCACCCTGGACGGCGTCCCTTACCTGCTCATTGCCGAAACCGGCGATAACGATTCTGTTCATGAGCGGTGTATTTTGTATTTCATTAAAGAGCCGGATGTGAAAAAGGCGCAGGAAACCGGGATGTATAATGTATCCGTCGATTATACCCTGGTATTTCAATACAGCGACGGCCCGCGCGATGTCGAGTCCGTTGCCGTGGATGTGGCTAATAAATTGATTTTACTGTTGAGCAAGCGCACCAACCCGCCGGTATTATATAGCCTGCCGCTCGATCTTACCACGCCGCCGGGGGTACAAATTGCGCAAAGGATCACTACCGTGCCCGTACTCCCGCAGCCGACCAAAGAAGAGTTAGAGATGAAAAAACGCTATGGCGTAAACGGCGTCCAGCCGGTTGCTATGGATATTTCGCCGGATGGGCAATTTGCTGTGGTCCTGACCTACACCAAAGCATTCCTGTTCCCTTTTAAAACGGATTGGCAGACCACTTTTACAACCATTCCGCAGTTGATCCGCACACCGCTGCTCAAGCAGTCCGAATCCCTTTGTTTTGCGCAGGACGGGCGAACATTGTATATGACTTCGGAAAAAGTACCGACTCCGTTGTACCGGTTGACGTTAAAGGAATGAGATGATATTTCCCTTTGGCTTTCTGGTCGTCGAATGGGCCCGCACTGCGAGACGTGCGCTAAAGCAAAAGTTAGTAGGTCGGGCCTGTGGCCCGGCAGTTTTAAAATTTATGAGGCTGTATCAAAAGCCTCAATTTATAAAAGGTCATTCAAAATACAATGCATAAATAACAAACTTGTCATTTCGAGCGAAGCGAGAAATCTTGTTTTTTACAATATGTCAAAGACGTAAGATTCCTCGTCGCTTCGCTCCTCGGAATGACAAGAATGGCTTTTTTTCTTATTCTTGTAACTTATTTTTATTTTTGGGGCTTTTGATACAGCCCCCTTATTATGCGTCCTGGGGTTCAACCCCAGGACGAGCTTGAAATAGAAAAGCTACTCTTAAAGAAGCAGCGCTCCGAAAGAAAAAGTAAAATTATTATAAAACAAGGAGTCCGTTATGTTTATCGTTCATGTATTCGTTCATGTTAAACCGGAGCAGGTGGATAATTTTATTCGCGCCAGCCTGGAAAACGCCAGAAACAGCGTCAAAGAACCGGGTATTGCCCGTTTCGATGTGGTGCAGCAACAGGATGACAAAACCCGCTTTGTGCTGGTTGAAGTATACCGCACTCCGGATGATCCTGCCCGGCACAAAGAGACTGACCATTATAAAAAATGGCGTGATACGGTGGAAAGCATGATGGCCGAACCGCGCAGCAGCATAAAATTTAACAATCTGTACCCGGACGACAACGGCTGGTAATAATTAGCGAGGATAAATATGCAATTCGAGTTTGTTACTGCCGGGCGTATCATATTTGGGCCCGGCAAAATACAGGAACTCGGCGCAATTGCCGCTACGCTGGGTAAACGCGCTTTTATTCCTGCAGCAAAGAATTCTTCCCAGGCGCGGCTGGTATGCGACCTGCTGGCAAAACACAATATCCGCGCCGAGGTGTTTCCGGTCGAGCACGAGCCTAACACCAAATTGATCCTGCAAGCGGTGCAGCGGGCGCGACGACTGCGGAGCAACCTGGTAATCGCTATTGGCGGCGGCAGCGTCATCGATACCGGCAAAGTAGTCGCGGCCATGTTGACCAACAAGGGCGACTTGGCGGATTACCTGGAAGTGATCGGCAAGGGACGCAGCCTGGCCAAACGAGCGGTACCCTGCATTGCTGTTCCCACCACCGCCGGCACCGGCGCGGAAGTGACCCGCAATGCTGTTATCGCTTCGACAGAGCACAAGGTCAAAGTCAGCATCCGCAGTCCCTACCTGCTGCCGCACGTGGCGCTGGTCGACCCGGAACTGACCATGTCGATGCCCCCGGAAGTAACCGCCAGCACCGGTCTGGATGCGTTGACGCAGTTAATGGAAGCGTATGTTACCCACAAAGCCAATCCCCTGACCGACGGCTTGTGCCGCGAAGGACTGGCGCGGGCCGCCCGGTCGTTACGCGCGGCTTTTCATCATGGCGCCGATCCGGCTGCGCGCGAGGATATGAGCGTTGCCGGGCTGTTCAGCGGGGTTGCCCTGGCCAATGCAGGACTCGGCGCGGTACACGGCTTTGCCGGGCCCCTGGGCGGTTTGTTTGACGCCCCGCATGGCGTTATTTGTGCGCGGCTGCTGCCGTTTGTGATGGAAGCCAATGTCCGGACGCTGTTTGCCAGCCAGCCCAGCTCGGTCAGTTTGCAGCGCTATGAGCAAGTGGCGCAAATCTTAACTGGCGATGCGCAGGCCGGGGCTGCAGCCGGGGTGCAATGGGTAAAAAAGGTATGCGCGGAACTGAATGTGGCGCCGTTGTCTTTTTATGGTATGCAGGAAAGCGACATTCCTACTGTAGTTGAAAAAGCGCGGCAGGCCAGCAGCATGAAAGGCAATCCTGTGGAACTGGATGCGGCAACCCTGGCGGAGATCTTGCACAAAGCGTTATAAGAGTATTTAACCCGGTAACCGGCAGCATGTCAGTGTGGTCCACCTGGGGCACAGGACTGCTATAAAGGAAATGCTATGACTCCGAACCTGACCGTGCTTGTGTTGTATGTGCGGCGAGGTGGGCTACACTTTTTAGTACACCGGTCAGAAAATGCCGTCTCGATACGTCCGGCATTGTTATTAATTCGGGCGAAGCATCTTTGCCGGGATCGGTTGACATAAAAAGTTAGTCCGGAACAGATGCTTCGCCCCTACGAAAAAATTGTTTCCCCGGCGTGATTATAGCCTGGTCATCGAGTAGTCCCGATACGTCCGCCGGGACTGACTAATCGAAGATCGGTTTTTTAAAATATATTACAGTCATCGGGCAGGACAGTCGAGCACAGTGGTAATCTGCCCCTCATTTTTTCAATTTACACCGATTACTACTAATAGCTGATAACTGTCAACTGATAGCTTAACAAAAAATCCCCCGGTTAATACAACTTCCGGGGGATGGTTAGTTATTTAGGTATTACAGGAGCATTTTACATAATAAAGAGCATTTCCGAATATTTGGGCAGCGGCCACAAACCATCCGGAAGTATGTTTTCCAAGTCGTCGGCGTAATGGCGTACATCATTCAACAGATCGGAAACATTATCGGAAATGAATTTAGCTTTATCGGCCACATTTTCAATGCCTTCGGCTTTTTCCAGTTTGGTTTTTATCTGTTCACAACCCAATTCCAGGGAGTCGATATTCTTTACAATTGCTTTGAAAATCTCTACCTCGGTTTTTGCAGAACCGGCTGGCAACAAGGTGCCGAGTTCTTTAATGCCCTGAATTACATTTAGCAGTTCGTTTTTATAAGTAATTGCCGCCGGTAATATCTGGGTGTTGACCATGTTACAAAAAGTTTCGGACTCGATTTCCAGGGCGGTGATATATTGTTCCTGTTTGATCTTGTAACGACCTTCAATTTCCTGTTTGGTAAACACTTTTTGACGTAACAGCATATCAATGTTTTCCGGTTTTACCAGGGCGTCGAGGGCGTGCGGGGTTTTTTTGATATTCGGCAAACCGCGTTTTTTAGCTTCTTTTTCCCATTCCTTGCTGTAATTGTTGCCTTCAAAACGAATGGGTTCAGTTTCCACGACATATTTATTTATCACAAAAATAACCGCCTCTTTTAACTCGGTACCTGCGGCTCTTTTCGCCTCAATTTCTGCAACGATTACATCAATACTGTCCGCAACGGCCGCATTTAATACGGTATTGGCCAACGATACGGAGGCGCTGGAACCGATAGCGCGGAACTCGAATTTTTCGCCGGTAAACGCAAAAGGCGAAGTGCGGTTACGATCGGTATTGTCTCTGGAAATGGCCGGCAGTTTGCTGATGCCGAGGTCGATCAGGTATTTATCAACCGATTGGGAAACCCGCCCGGCCTTGATGTCGTCCAGAATATGGCTCAACTGTTCACCTAAAAACACCGAAATGATCGCCGGCGGGGCTTCGTTGGCGCCTAAACGGTGATCGTTACTGGCTGAAGCAATAGCCATACGCAGCAGGTCACCATATTTATGTACTGCCCGCAGAATCGAGACCAGGAACACCAGGAATTGCAAATTCTTTTCCGGGGTGGCGCCGGGATCGAGCAGGTTATGTCCTTCGGAATCCGCCATGGACCAGTTATTGTGCTTGCCACTGCCATTGATGCCGGCAAACGGTTTTTCATGCAGCAACAAGGCCAAACCATGACGAAGAGCTACCTTTTTCAATACTTCCATGATCAGATGATTACGATCCGCGCCGACATTGGCTTCGGCAAATATGGGCGCAATTTCAAACTGGTGCGGCGCCACTTCGTTGTGGCGGGTCTTGGCCGGAACGCCCAGTTTGTACAATTCGGTTTCAGAATCCTGCATAAACGCCAGCACCCGTTCCTTGATCGAACCGAAATAGTGATCTTCAAGTTGCTGACCTTTGGGTGGTTTGGCGCCCTGCAGAGTACGTCCGGTTATCTGTAAGTCGGGACGTAAATTATAAAAAGCTTTATCAATTAAAAAATATTCCTGCTCGGTGCCGATGGTTGTAACCACACGGGAGGCTATAGTATTGCCGAACAACCGCAGTACTTTCAAGGCAGATAAGGAAATCGATTCCATAGAGCGCAGCAACGGCGTTTTTTTATCCAGCGCTTCGCCGGTGTAGCTGATAAAAACCGAAGGAATACAGAGAATGCTGCCTTTGGGGCCTTCCATGATAAATGCGGGACTGGAGGGATCCCAGGCCGTATAACCACGCGCTTCAAAAGTGGTGCGGGAACCGCCGCTGGGGAACGACGAGGCGTCGGGTTCGCCCTGAACTAACTGGTTGCCGCGAAAACGTTCCACAACGCCTTCTTCATCCAGTTCGAGAAAAGCATCGTGTTTTTCAGCAGTCAGGCCGGTTTGCGGCTGAAACCAGTGGGTAAAATGACTGACGCCCTTGCTCATCGCCCATTCCTTCATGGCGTGCGCTACGGTGTTGGCTATGGTTATATCCAGCTTTTCACCTTTTTTAATTGTATCACGCAATTTCTTGTAAACATCCTTGGGCAATCTTTCGCGCATAACATGATCATTAAAAGTGTTTTCGCCAAACCGACTGGAATTGGTCATTTTCTGCGGTTCAAAGTTAATGTGACCATTTGCCGCTATTTTCAGCAAAACACTTTGACGGGGGTTTGAATTTGAATACATACGATCTCCTAAGCTTGTCAATTAATTATATATTATAAAAAATTTTATCATTTTCCAATTTTACATTGTTGTAAAAATATTAATATCGCTAACACGACTCGCTTTTTGTTAACCTGTTTGTTTCCTGATTGACGGGGTTAAGTTTATAGCGGGGAATATTAATGGTTACGTGTAAAAAAGTCTTGTATTTTACCAATAAAATTCTTAATTAATACGGTGTCTGCCCGGTATTCAGGTTAAGTGTGTTCCCGTCAGTTCACAATCTTAAACCTTCCCGAAACCCGGGCAGACATTTTTATATTATACTACAACAGGGTACTTTCTTAAAATCCATAACCAGCGGTCATCCAGAAACAATTATCCATATCGTCGTCGAGCGCGAGAGAGTAATTCCATTTGACGGAAGTGTTTTCAGTCAAACCTTTTCCGGCAGAAAGCACCAGGATGCTTACGGCATCCTTTTTGGGAGTGGCCAGGTAACGGGCCGAATAAGTACCGTAACCGAAAACCAGGCCAAGATCGGCGCCGGCTAATGTGGTTTTGCCGGACAGTTCCAGCCAATAATCCGATTCATTCGGGGTATTTTCGGTGCTGCTCTGACCGGGGACAAAAAAAGCCGCCAAGCCTGCCGGGCCGTAACCGGCTTTACCGTATATTTCATACTCATAATCGGCGTCGGCGTTGAACGCTTCAAACAGATCATACGAGTAAACAGTAACGCCTAACGATGAAGCGACGGAACCCGTCGGCAACGCTACTTCAAGATAAGGGTCGGTTTCCACTTCAATATCGCCGGCGGACATGCTCGAGGTCCATAAACCGAATAACACCGGGCCGGCGTTGAAAGCTGCGGTGCCCTGCAAAGCCGGGCCACTATATTGTTTTACACCGCGCCACACATAGGTGGAAACACCGGTAACATCTCCGGCAAAGGATACTTTTGCTGCCGAGTTGTTTATTAAAGAAACAAGTAAAAGAACAATTAAAAGCGACAACAAATTTGTACTGAATTTCATAAAGCCTCCTGCATTGACAAGATTTGGGCCGATTCAATTCAAATACACCATTCCTTTGGCAAAGGTTGTGCCATTATCCAGAAATCGACCTGTAATTGATTGTTTTTTAGTTTTTCATAGTTGTTTGTTTTTAAAGCAATTAACTTGATTTGTTTTATAATAAAAAATTTTTTGGTTTTTAATATGATTCCAAAATCATACATTATTGTATGTTATTTAAAAAAAAGATACATTTTTGAATGAAACCAACGATGATCTGATTGTTGCACTCTTTTGAAAATGGTTGTTAATATTTTTCTGGTTCGGCTTTATAGTTGCAAGCAAAGATTTTTTTCTATATCACAAGTTAATGCGCAGGTTTTATAAAAGCCGACCGGTAAAGAGGCCGATTTTTCCAAATAAGGTTATTGGTATGTGCCTACAAAGTGAACCAATTCATACAAAATTGTAATTTTTTTATTTATTTCATACATTTTTGTTGGTCGTCGTTTCATCTTTACAATTTTGTATCCATACTTTGACCGTGCCGGCTTGTATTTTTCCACACACTAAAATATTGTTGCAATTATTCTATTACTGAGTAGTAAAAATCTGGAATCCATGATACGCTTCCATACCATGTTCACCAATATCCAGGCCGCGCAGTTCTTCTTCTTCCGATACACGCAAGCCGACAGTCTTTTTAATAATAAAGAACAGAATCAAACCCAAGCCAAACGCCCAGGCAAAAGCGGACAATGCGCCTATTGTCTGTACACCTAATAATTTTAAGCCACCGCCATAGAACAATCCGCCGTCATAATTGAACAAGCCTACCGCTATTGTTCCGAACAGACCGTTAACGGCATGCACGCTGACCGCACCCACCGGATCGTCAACTTTAAGAACGCGGTCGACAAAGTATACACTGAAAACTACGAGTACGCCGGCAATAGCGCCGATAATTAACGAGGCAACTGGAGTTACTGTGGCGCAGCCTGCTGTAATCGCAACCAGTCCGGCCAACACACCGTTCAGAGCCATCGAGGCATCCGGCTTTTTGGTAATCATCCAGGCGGTAAACAGAGCAAAGAGCGCTCCAGCCGCTGCTGCGAGATTGGTTGTTACGGCAATACGACCAACATCACCGCCGGCAAAGGTTGTGCTGCCGGGATTAAAGCCGAACCAGCAGAACCACAAAATAAACACACCCAGAGTAGCAAGGGGAATGTTATGTCCCGGAATAGCGCGCGGTTTACCGTCCGGTCCGTATTTACCGAGACGCGGTCCGACCATGATGGCGCCGGCCAGAGCTAACCAACCACCTATCGAGTGCACAACGGTAGAGCCGGCAAAATCAACAAAGCCCATTTTTTCCAGCCAACCGCCGCCATCCAGCAGTGAGCCCCACGCCCATGAACCGAATATCGGGTAAATAATTGCGCTGATAAAAACACTATAGATCAGGTAGCCGGAAAATTTGGTTCGTTCCGCCATAGCGCCGGACACAATAGTGGCAGCCGTACCGGCAAACACGGTCTGAAAGATCAGAAATGTCCAGTTCCAGTCGCTGCCCATCACATCCGTACCGCGCAATAAAAAGTGGGTTGTACCGAAAAACCCGTTTGACACACCGAACATCAGGCCAAAACCAACCAGAAAGTAGACCGGCGAAGCCATACAGAAATCCATTAAATTTTTCATCATAATGTTGACATTATTTTTAGCGCGGGTAAAACCGCCCTCAACCAGGGCAAAGCCGGCCTGCATAAAGAACACCATAAATGCGGCAATACAGGTCCAGATAATATTCATATTCAGTTGTAATTTTTCTTCGAGGGCTGCCAGTTCCGGGGCGGGGCCGCCGGCATCCGTGGTCGGGGTTGCTTCTGCCGCAACCGTATCGACCGGGGCAACTGTTTCTTCGGCAAAAACGCCGGAGGTCATCAGCAAGACCGTCAATAAAACCATAATTACCGGTGTAAGCCGGATTATTTTTTTTAACATCTTTTTCTCCCTTAATAGTATAAAGTGATTGATAATTTTCATTATTTATTAATATCAGCCAATCGCGTCATGGCCGGTCTCGCCGGTGCGGATGCGGATGCACTCTTCGAGATTTTGAATAAATATTTTACCGTCGCCGATATTACCGGTTTTAGCGCCGGCAATAATACCCTCAATGGTCGGCTTGACAAAAGCATCATTGACGGCAATTTCCAGTCTTACTTTTTTCAATAGATTTACTTCGAGATCCGCGCCACGATACGTTTCGTGGTAGCCCTTTTGCTGACCGCAACCCAGGGCATTGGTAACGGAAATTTTAAATATCTCCCGTTCATACAGCGCCTGCTTGACTGCATTCAGTTTGGCAGGTTGTATGTAAGCAATTATCAGCTTCATTTTTTACTCCTTTTAATTTGTTATATAATGAATGAATTTTGCGTTAATTATAATTTGTCGTCAGGCAAGGGCTGTGCCACCATCGCATAATACAAATAACATATTGATATATATCAAATTATGTTATTTTCCCCTTTTGTGAATTTTCAAATTATTCCCACAAAAAAGAGGGGCGACTTTACAATTCATACAATTTTGTTAGAAATGAATAAATTTCCGCTTTGGAGATTATGCAAAACTACAAAATACAGGTTAAAAACCAGGCCGGCCTTGTAAAACGACCACAGAAAAGAATGGCAGAGATAAAAATATTTTAAAAAAAGTTCCGGTTTTTCCAATCTGCGGAATAAAGATTGCATTTATGCAGAAAAAATGGCAAATTGGAATGTGTTTTAATACAATTATGTAGCTTTTACAACAAGACATTACTAAAATGTATGTTCCTTTTAAATAAAATATATGCTGTTTTTGTTATATATATACAAAGGAGTTTGTAACCATGCCTGTAACCCCGGTTAAAGCAAAAAATGTCAAGTCGGAAAATCTGCTGCGCAAGCTATCCATGTTAATAGAAATTAACCAGGCTTCCAGCCGCACCACGGACCTGCAGCAATCACTCAAAGCCACCCTGCAAATTCTACAAAAATCATTTAACATAAAATCAGGCGCAGTGTTTTTATGTAAAGATGAAAACAATACCCTGGAAATGGCCGCCTCAATCGGCTACCGTATCGACATTGCCAAAACCAAGTATAGAATGGGCGAAGGGCTGACCGGACGCATTGCCGAAACCGGCAAACCCATAATTGTCCCACAGGTTAGTAAAGAGCCGCTGTTTCTCAACCGCATGAGTTCGTGGGATCCTGAAAGCGACCGCGAACAATCTTTTCTGGGCGTGCCGATCGAACTGGATTACAAAACTCTCGGCGTCCTCATTGTCAATTTACCTTATAATCCGCGCCGGGACTATGACAGTTATATCAAATTTCTCACCCTGGTTTCCTCGGCGCTGGTGCAATCCATACGCCTGCAAAACGTAATAACCCAGGAACGCCAGCGCCTGGTTGATGAAAATGTTATGCTTAAACAAAAACTGCAGGATGAATACAGCCTGCAAAACATTATCGGCACCAGTCACGAAATGCGGGATGTTTATGACAAAGTGACCCAGGTAGCGCGGGCCAACACCACAGTTCTCATTCGCGGCGAATCCGGCACCGGCAAGGAACTGATCGCCCAGGCTATTCATTATAATTCGCTGCGCAACGAAAAGCCGTTTATCCGCGTCAACTGTGCAGCAATACCGGAGACATTGATAGAATCCGAATTTTTCGGCTATGAAAAAGGAGCTTTTACCGGAGCCGTGGCGCGTAAAAAGGGCCGTTTTGAACTGGCCGACGGCGGCACTATTTTCCTCGATGAAATCGGCGATCTGACCCCTATGACCCAGGTGAAATTACTGCGGGTGCTGCAGGAACAGGAATTTGAGCGAGTCGGCGGCACTGAAACCATCAAAGTGGATGTGCGGGTCATTACCGCCACCAATGCCAACCTGGAAAAACTGATGCAAAGCGGCAAGTTCCGCGACGATTTATATTATCGCTTGAATGTGTTTTCCATTTTCCTGCCGCCGTTACGCGACCGCCATGAAGATATTCTGCTGCTGGCCGATCATTTTATGTTGAAATATGGCCGCCAGCAGAGCAAGTCTATCAAACGTATTTCCACCCCGGCCATCGATATGCTGGTGCGTTATCACTGGCCCGGCAATGTGCGCGAACTGGAAAACTGTATCGAGCGCGCCGTAGTGTTGTGCGACGACCAGGTCATTCACAGTTACCATCTGCCGCCCACCCTGCAAACTGCGGAAAGCAGCGGCACCATTACCCGGTTGTCGCTGGAGGAATCGGTAGCCTCGTATGAAAAAGAACTGATCCAGGACACCCTGAAATCGACGCGCGGCAACCGCGCCAAAGCCGCCCGTTTATTAAATACGACCGAAAGAATCATTGGCTATAAATTAACCAAATACGAAATCGATCCGGAAAGATTTAAAAACCGATAATTATTCTGAATCCTTTTTACTATTCCACATCTAACCATTAAAAGAAATATTTTACTAAAGTAATGGAGGATTTATGGAACAGGAAATTACCGGATTACCGCGTCTGAACGCCCCGGCGCCGGACTTTACAGCAAAAACAACTCACGGCGTCATAAAGCTGTCCGATTTCAAAGGCAAGTGGGTAGTATTATTCTCGCACCCGGCGGATTTTACCCCGGTTTGCACCACCGAATTTATTGCTTTTGCCAAAAAGAATGATGACTTTAAAAAGATTAATACCCAGGTGATAGGCCTGAGCATTGATAGTATCTATTCACACCTGGCGTGGGTGAGGAATATCAAGGATAATTTCGGTGTGGAAATTCCCTTCCCGGTGATTGAAGACCTGAAAATGAATGTGGCCCATTTGTACGGCATGATCCACCCCGGCGCCGCCGACACTTCCGCCGTTCGCGCCGTGTTTGTGATCGATGATAAAGGTATTCTACGCGCTATGGTTTACTATCCGCTCAGCAACGGCCGCAGCATCGATGAAATTTACCGCCTGGTCGTTGCCCTGCAAATCACCGATAAAAACGGCATAGCTACACCTGAAAACTGGCATCCTGGCGATAAAGTTATCGTGCCGCCGCCGCAAACCCAGGAAGCCGCCGCCAAACGCCAGGGCGAAGGTTATGATTATACGGACTGGTATTTCAGCAAAAAAAGTCTTTCGTGACCCCGATGAACTCAAAAGGCTGCCCGCACAGGCAGCCTTTTTTTAATAACAATTTTATCAATAACTATCCATCGAACAACCGGCAAACATAAGCTGTAAAAAATTAATACTGATTTCCTTCCGCTCTCGCATACCGATACGGCAAATACTTGGGCTGCCACATGGCGTTGCGGATCATCTTGAGTAACGCATCGTCATCCTGTTGTAAACCCAGGTCGCTGTCGCGCGCCTCTTTGGCCACCGCCAGCGCCACCTGCTCGGAAACGAACCTGATCTTTTGAATGGCCGGCAGCATCCGCCCGGAGGCCAGTTCATCGTGAGTTACCAAATTGCTCAACGCCTGCGAGGCGGCAATGAACATTTCATCAGTCACTATTGGTGTGCCGGAGACCAGGGCGCCAAGACCCACGCCCGGGAAAATGTACAAGTTATTACATTGCGAAATCACCTGTTCGCGGCCTTCAATTTTTACCGGCGCAAAGGGACTGCCGGCTGCTACCAGGCATCTGCCGTTAGTAGCTTTGAGCGCCGCTTCAGGCGTACATTCTGCTTTGGCGGTGGGATTCGAAAGCGGCATGACCATCGGCAGTTCGGTGTTCTGCGCCAGTTGTTTCAGTATTTCTTCGTTAAAAGCGCCGCTTTGTCCGGTTACACCTATCAGTACGGTAGCCCCGGTATTTTTCAGGGTATCCAGCAAGGTTATTTTATTAGTGTCGGCAAGGGACCAGTTGGCAACCACACTTTTATCCTTGAGCAGGAATTTTTGTTCTTCGGTAACCGCCATGCCCTCCACCAGCAGGCCGTCCTTATCGATTCCGAACATGCGGGCGCGCGCTTCCTGTTCGCTCAAACCTTCAGATTTCAATCCGGAGACTACCTGCCGGGCTATACCCAGTCCGGCCTGACCTTGTCCGAAAATGACAAATTTCTGATCGCCCAGCTTTTGTTTTTTTATTTTCATGGCGGAAAGGAACACCGCCAGCGCTACCGAACCGGTGCCCTGAATGTCGTCGTTAAAGGAGCAAATGCGCGCCTGGTAGCGATCCAGCACGCGGAAGGCGTTATTCTTGCCGATGTCTTCCCATTGCAGCAGGGCGGTAGGGAAGCGCTTGCGCACCGCGGCGACAAATTGTTCGATAAAGGCATCATAAACCTCGCCGGTTGCCCGTTTTTGCCGCACCCCGATGTAGAGAGGATCGTTAAGCAGCTCTTCATTATTGGTGCCCACATCCAGCATTACCGGCAGGGTAGAAGCCGGATGCAAGCCCGCGGCGGCAATATACAAACTCATTTTACCGATGGGTATACCCATCCCATTGGCGCCCAGATCGCCCAGACCGAGGATGCGTTCGCCATCGGTAGCGACGATCAGGGCAACATTGCTGAACGAAGCATTTTGCAATATTTCATCTACATGGTGGATATTGTTCAGCGTTACATACACGCCCCGCCGCCGCCGGTACAGGTGGCTGAATTGCTGGCAGGCTTTGCCGACTGTGGGGGTGTAAACGATTGGCAGCATCTCTTCCAGGTGGTCGAGCAGCAGACTGTAATAGAGCGTTTCATTACGATCCTGCAGCGACATCATATAGATGTATTTCTCCAGGTCGTCCGGCTTGCGGCTGAAACTTGCGTATGTCCGTTGTTTTTGAATGGACAGGGTCGATACGGCGTCGGGCAGCAACCCGCACAAGCCCAGCGCATAGCGTTCATTGGCCGGGAAGGCGGTGCCCTTGTTATAAATGGGGTGTTCGGTTAAAAACATTCCTTTAAAGGGAACCTGGACATATTCTTCACCTGTAAAGGGATCAATCTTTTTAGTATATTCTAACATTGACCCTCCTTATGAATTAATAAAGTTAGTTTGATACTGACACCTGGAGTTGCCTTGTGCAGAGCAAATTGGGAATATTAGGCTGGTGTCATTGTAAAATATAGAGTTTTATCATAAAAAGATACAAAAATCTTGCAATGGATAAACTTTTTTTCTGTTAATAAAGAAATATCTGCTTTAAAATTGTCATTGAATTATGTAAATTTACCTGGTCATAAGGAATTCATTTTCTCATTGACCCCGTTGTAACACTTGCTTGTTTTTATCACAATAAGAAAGGATATTATATGCAGCAGGCATTATTGATAGTTGATATGCAAAACGATTACTTCCCCGACGGTTCCATGCCGCTGGTGAATATTGAAAACGCCGCAGCAAATGCAAAAAGTTTACTGGAACGGTTTCGGGCCGATAACCTGCCGGTGATCCATGTTCAGCATATCAGCAACCGCAGTGGCGCCACCTTTTTCTTGCCCGAGACCAGCGGCGCAGAAATCTGTTCCGCTTTACGGCCGCTACCCGGCGAAACGGTTGTGATCAAACATTACCCCAACAGCTTTCGGGAAACCGGACTGGCCGATTTGCTGACGCAACAGCACATCAAACACCTGGTGGTGTGCGGCGCCATGTCGCACATGTGTATCGATACTACCGTTCGCGCTGCATTTGATCTGGGTTTCCTGTGCACCCTGGCTGCGGACGCCTGCGCCACCCGTGATCTGCACTTTATGGATACCCCGGTTCCGGCCGCCCAGGTACACAATGCTTTTATGGCCGCATTGAACGGCCTGTTTGCGCGGGTGATGACAGCCGATGATTATTTAACCACCAAACACCGGGGCAGATAAACAGAGTTTTAGCGTAGAGTCGGTTCCTGCGCCGTGGATAGTTACGGATTTAGAAAAGTACGGTCGTCGGGTAGTTCGTCCCGCCAAGCGGGACGGACGTATCGAGACGACTTGACCTGGGGTGAGCGTTAATCGTTTTGTTCATTGCCACGTCATTTATGACGTGGATTACAAAAACTAAAAAATTGACTTTAGTCAAGTACTTCCTTAGGCTAAAGCCCTGTTTTTGCTTTATTTGTCCCACGACCTGAAGGTCGTGGCAATGACAGGGTTTGACGGGAAAACCGGTCGTCGAGTAGTCCGGGGCTGTATCAAAAACAGTTATTGTAGTAATTTTTTTGGAAATGAGTACCAGGGAAAGTGTGGCACACCTTTCCGCAATCTCTTTAAAAACATGATATTAGTCCAATTCATAGACACTTGATTTTTAGCGGAAAAATGCCCCAGGTGTACTACACTTTCCCATTCTAAGCTTTTGATACATCCCCGGATGTATCGAGACGACATGCCCCGGTCAGCTCGCAATAAAGTGTAGCTCACCTCGCCGCAAATTAAGAACAAGCCGGGACAGGTTCGGAGTCATAGTCTTGTCTTTATAGCAGCCCTGTACCCCAGGTGGACTACACTGATGTTCTGCCGGGCCGCAGGCCCGACCTACAGGCTTGAGTTGGGGTGAACACTAATTTTTTACTCATTGCCACGTCATTTATGACGTGGATTACAAAAACTAAAAAATTGACTTTAGTCAAACACTTCTTTATGCTAAAGCCCTGTTTTTGCTTTATTTGTCCCACGACCTGAAGGTCGTGGCAATGACAGGGTTTGACGGGAAAACCGGTCGTCGAGTAGTCCGTCCCGCCAGGCGGGACGACATTTCCTGGTCAGTACACAATAAAGTGTAGCCCACCTCGCAGCAAATATAGCAATTGTCCGGTCAGGTTCGGAGTCATAGTCTTGTCTTTATAGCAGTCCTGTGCCCCAGGTGGACCACACTGATATTCTGCCGGGCCGCAGGCCCGACCTGCAGGCTTGACTTGTGGTGAGTACTAATCTTTTTGCTCATTGCCACGTCATTTATGACGTGGATTACAAAAACTAAAAAATTGACTTTAGTCAAACACTTCTTTAGGCTAAAGCCCTGTTTTTGCTTTATTTGTCCCACGACCTGAAGGTCGTGGCAATGATAAGGTTTAACGGGAAAACCTGTCGTCGAGTAGTCCGTCCCGCCAAGCGGGACGGACGTATCGAGACGACTTGACCTGGGGTGAGCGTTAATCGTTTTGTTCATTGCCACGTCATTTATGACGTGGATTACAAAAACTAAAAAATTGACTTTAGTCAAGTACTTCCTTAGGCTAAAGCCCTGTTTTTGCTTTATTTGTCCCACGACCTGAAGGTCGTGGTAATGACAGGGTTTGACGGGAAAACCGGTCGTTGAATAGTCCGACCCGCCAGGCGGGACGACATTTCCTGGTTAGTACGTAACAAAGTGTAGCCCACCTCGCAGCAAATTAAGAACAAGCCGGGACAGGTTCGGAGTCATAGTCTTGTCTTTATAGCAGCCCTGTACCCCAGGTAGACCACACTGAATGCTGCCGGGCCGCAATCCCGACCTGCAGGTTAAACCCCGTCAGGGGTGAAATGTTTATAGTAAAATAAATAAAAAACTCGTAACCCCGTTAGGGGTGGAACCTTAGGTATGATCATCGCTCATCTCGATACGTCCCGAAAAGTAAAGCAACGGGACTACTCGATGACCGTAATGCATTTGTCATTCCAACAAACGCGGCAAGGAGAAATCATTATATTCTTTGCCACGTCATTTATGACGTGGATTACTAAAACTTAAAATTGACTTTAGTCAAACACTTCTTTATGCTAAAGCCCTGTTTTTGCTTTATTTGTCCCACGACCTGAAGGTCGTGGCAATGACAGGGTTTGACGGGAAAACCGGTCGTTGAATAGTCCGACCCGCCAGGCGGGACGACATTTCCTGGTCAGTACACAATAAAGTGTAGCCCACCTCGCAGCAAATATAGCAATTGTCCGGCCAGGTTCGGAGTCATAGGGTAGCCTTTATAACAGTCCTGTGCCCCAGGTGGACCACACGATATTCTACCGGGCCGCAGGCTACTGATCGAACCGGGTTTCATAACCCGGTTCGTATAATGGTACGGGATTTCCAATCCCGCGCATTAATGACGCGTCAAACAATGCAATACAACCTTGTTTTATTACCAGGGTTAGAAACCCTGACCCATTTTCCGCACCGGGATGGGAATCCCGGCGCGATCAAAGAAAGCACAAAAACACCTGCAAAGAGATGAATCGGCTATTGTGGTTATATTTACCAAAAATGCCGGACATACATTGTTTTTTACCTCCATCCCAAAAAAATTGCGATATTTTATGTTTTTTCTTGACAATAATATTACATTTGAGTATCTTGCTTATGTAGATATTTCCCGCCCCACTGCGAACCAGGGATTTGCAGTAACAAAATGGGAATATTTGCCTATTGCTTGGGAACGACTGTATATTATATTGAGTCTGCGCGGAATTGGGTGGAATGGGTTGGGAGGTAATTTTTTTGTATCAATTATAAGGAATGATAACATGAAATTATTTCATATTTTATTTCTTTTATTTATTCTTGTTACAAACCTGCTCGGTGATAATTTTGATACTGTTCTGGTATCGGGGATTGTTACCGATCAAAATCAAAATAAAATCGGCGGACTTTTAATTCAGTTTATTGGAGAATCAACCGGCGATACAGCAACGGCTATTACGGATTCCACCGGATTTTACCAGGTTACATTAAAAAAGATTATTACCCAAATACCGCAAACTCAAATACCCGGCGATTACCTGCTGTACCAGAACTATCCCAATCCTTTCAATCCCGGCACCGTCATTGCCTTTCAGATACCCCGCCAGCAATATGTACTTATTGAAATTTATAATATCCTGGGACAACGCATCCGCACTCTTGGCAACAACGATTTCCCTGCCGGTTTGCATAACCTGACCTGGGACGGAACAGATGAAACGGGTATGAAGGTTAGCAGCGGTGTTTACTACTACAAAATGATTACCGATAACCGGGTTGACCTGAAAAAAATGGTGCTGCTGGAAGGCGCTTCTGCCAATTCCTTTACTAACCTTGTACATCAACCACCCCTATTCAAAACTGGTGAAGAGATAACGAAATATCTGATTAAAGCCGAGAAGCTGGGATTTCATCCAATAGCAGATGAAATACTGGAGATTACCTCGACTCAAACTGAAATCAGTAAGGACTTGACCATACAACGGATTAATTTTTTTCCGTTAGCGGTTGGTAACAGTTGGACATTTCGTATAGAAGGTGCACCTGAAGCAGATACTATGACTTACTATATTGAACGCAAAGTTATGTCTGGAGGTAAGGAATATTATGAATTTCATAATAAAAAAGTAAGATTCCTTGGTGATTTAAATTTATTATATAGGCTTAATGAGCAAAATGATCTTATCGGTAAATTTGGAGATAATGAAGAAATAATTATTCAATTTTCTAATTATACTTTAGGTATGAGAATAGCTCATTTGGGCTATTCTCAAGAATTTAATTGCGATATTGATTTTATTACATATTTATTTGGTCTTAACATGAATGTTGATACATTTTGCGTTAATTTTAAAAATTGTGTGAATTATTCTATATTTATTGGGGGTTGGATAGATTCAGATCATCTTGTGTATTTTGCACCTGAAATTGGGCCAGTAAAATTTTATTATGGAACACTACCAATACTATTAGTTAAAGCAAATATAAAAAATAATTAGAATCGGAGGGATTATGTTTAAGACAATTTTACTATTACTTGCATTTTTAACAAATGTAACTTTTTCACAAACCACTTTGAAAGAAATTAATAGATTTAAAGAAAAATATGGAAAAAATTGTAATATTTTGATTGACAAAAAATCACAAGGAACTAAGAGGATTACAGGTGGGGATATATATATAAAAAATATCACTTTAAATAATATTGAACAGACTATTAATGAATTTCTTTATAGCTACTCCAATTTGTTTAACATATCCGAATCTGAAATACAATTAAAATATAAAAAAGCGGTAAAAAATGGAAATCTTGTGGCTTTTGAAAAATGTATCAACGGTATTCCGGTATGGAATTCCGAGTTAAAAGTTCTCATTGATAAAGATGGTAAAATTAAATTTATTAGCACAAACTTTACCGATTTTAAAGCAAGTAATTTAAAACCAATATTATTAGTAAACGAAGCAATCAATACAGCAATTCAAATTAAATTATTAGATCAGTTTAAAACCGAAGATACAAAATTGGTGTTTTATACCAAAAAAGAAACAACGCAATTGGTATTATGCTGGTATTTAAAAATAAGGTCTAATAAAGATACTTTTATTTTTATGATTAATGCGGAAAATGGAGATGTTGAATTATGTGTCGATGCTTATCCTGATATCAGTACAATTAGTGGTTCTGTTGAAGCAATGGTTTATTCCGAACCAATAGATTCTCCCCCTGATAATTTACCAATATTAACAGTTCCGCTGGCAGATTTATCTGTTAGAATTGAATATGGAATTAGTGAACTCGAAGATTATACAGATAATTCTGGAAATTATTCTTTTGCAAATCCACCTTATGATATTTATACTCTGAATGCAACACTTAATGGACATTATCATAAAGTTATTAATGTTTATGATATGGGTGACCAAACATCCCACAGTGCAACTGTATATATTGGTACACCGCATAGCTGGATTTGGAATGAAACAAATCATTATGGACAACATAACACTTATTATTATATGAATGAAATAAGATCATTTTTTCTTGATAATATTCCAGATTTTAATTCAAACTATTTTTATAATCATAATATGGAAGCATTAGTTAATTACACTATATTTGATGATCCTTCACAATATACATATCCATGGGGTAAAGCAGTTGGTGATAAAATATTACTTGGAAAATATGGTAGCAGGTATGCTGGTGTAATATATCATGAATATTCACATAATATATTGTATAAAGCAAATGGAAATTGGATAGGTTATGATGACCTTATATATGAAGACGGTGGTGCAATTGATGAAGGCTTTGCCGATTATTTTACTTGTGCCCAAAAAAATTATCATAAACCCCTCCAATTTGACCCAAGAGTTTTAAATGATCATAAGAAATATACTTATCCTCCTTATGATCCTCATTTCCGAGGTCCGATTATTGGCGGCGCTTGCTGGGATTTAAGAACCAGCTTAGGGGGTGATTTTGTTGATAATTTGGTTTATGAGTTATTTACTACCTATCTAAGTCATGGGAGTACTTTTGGTGATTTTATGGATTACCTCCTGGAAGCAGATGATAATGATGATAATATAATGAATGGAACCCCACATGCTCAGCAAATTTTTTCTGCTTTTAACGAAAATCATTATATATTGGGGAATTATGTTTCCGGTACATTATATCGTGATTTTACTTGGGATAATTCCAAAATTATCTTGGGCGATATAACGATTCAACAAGGCACCACCTTAACAATTGAAGACGGTGCAGAACTTAATTTTGCACAAATCGATCTTACATCCGGGGGTTCTAATACAAATTTGCCTGAATTTATAGTAAATGGTAAGCTGATAATAAATGATGATTTGACGCTTGATAAATGCTTAACAATCAATTCAGGCGCGGAAATAGAAATTGGGCCTAATTCATCTTTACAGTTAAATGGTGGACTAATCATAAACGGAGATGTGAATTTTTCATGTTCAACAAACTCAAGTCTTACCATTAGTTCTCCAATTATTTTAAATTCTGGTACTGATATTGTTTTTGGTGATAATACAATTATTAATTTTCAAGATCATTTAACTTTAAATGCAGGTTCTTCATGCACTTTTGGAGAACTTTCCGAAGTCAATTTTTATGATAATGTATATTTGTATGGTTCTTTTGTGTTTGGTGAATACTCTACAATTAGCTATTATGATTTTGCATATTTTTATGGAACTTCACATTGTACATATATGCCACATACAACTGTTTATTACATTGTAGGGTCGAGACACGAAGGTAATGCAGAATTACAAGTTGATTCTCATGCTTCCTTTGGCGCGCCTGCTTTATTTTCAGCCGGCGCCAATTACAGCCTTGGCGCAGATGCATCTGCATCTTTTGCCGATGTTTGTGTTATCGACAGCGCCGCAACAGTTTACATCGATCACGGTAATGCCTCATTTAGCGACAGTTTACTCGTCTACGGCCAATTATGGATTGATAACTGTACTATGGATTTTGGCGACGATACCACCAAAGCCCAGGGTATTATCTTTGAAGGCGGCGGCGCATCGCTGTCCCGTATTACCGATAGTATCGTTCGGGATTGTATGGACGGCATAACCATCATCAATTCCAGTCCGCTGATAAAAACCAGCGAATTCATGAATATGGAAAAACGCGGCTTTAACATCATCGGTATCGACGCAGAGCCGGAGATCAGGCAGTGCTATATCCATCTCACCGGCACGTATCCCCTGCAAATGCTCAGCGAAGCGGACCCGACGCTGGTGGATAACCGTTTTTACGGCAACGGCAAGTGTGGGGCGCGCATCTGGGGCGCGGACGGAGTGTTCACCCGCAACGAGTTTCGCTCACAAACCGAATCCGGCGTGTTTATGTTTTCTTCCACTTCCGCGCCACAGTTCTACAGTTTTGCCGATTCCGGCGGCAATATGTTCGATATGTCGCAAATCGCCACCCAGGCGGTATTTATCGGCGGCGGCAGCCCGCTGTTAGGCGATTATCCCAACATTACCGGCAATAACATTTTCAAGAATCGCGGCAGCCGCTATTATATCTATAACGACACGCCGGGTAATATCATCGCCGAGTTAAGCTGGTGGGCCAACGGCACCGGAACCGGCTCTTATTATAACGCTGATGGCGGTAATGTCGATTTCTCCCCCAAACTGGATGTCGAACCGCCGGCCGGGCCGTTATTGCTTAAAGCGGCGGCGTCGCCCTTTACTGCCGGTTTTGAAAAGTATCAACGTAAGGATTACGCTGGGGCCATGCAAGACCTGAAACAGATGTTGCAGCAGGATAAAACGTCCAGCAAAGCCGACCAGGCGGTGTTCCGCATGGGCAAGGCCGCCCGCAAGATCGGCAGACTCGGCGAACTGGAAGCGTTTCTGGGAGATTTGAAAAAAGAAAGAGATCCGCAGATCCAGTACCACAGTCGTAACTGGTTATGTTACCTTTACGCCAGCCGCAACGACATGAAAAACGCCGAAAAACTGCTCGATGAAGTCCCCAAAGGCTCTTCGTATGAGCGCACCATGCTGTTGGATATTTGCTCTTATTATGCGTCGTTAAAAGATATGAAAAACGCCGAACGTATCGCCGGTATTCTGCGGGAACGGCATAATAATGACGTATTGGAGATGGAACTGGAAGCGGCCCTGGAAGGCTGGATCGACTTTACCCAGGTCAAGGGCCAGACCAAAGCGCGCCGCCGCGGAGCATCCATACCCTTACCGCAGCCATATATTGCTGAACAAACAGCAGCCCCGGTTCCGGCGGATACTGTGGCGCTCAAAGCCGGTATCTATCCCAATCCCTTCAACTCATCGACCACCATCAACTATAGCGTGGCGCAAGACGGCCCGGTACAGATCGCTATCTATGATCTGCTTGGCCGCCGCGTGCAAACCCTGGTGGACGAGCGACGCGTTGCAGGTTCCTACCGCGCCGTTTGGAATGGCTGCGACAAGACCGGCCGCAGCGTGGCATCGGGCATCTATTTTGTCCGTATGCAGGTGGGCGGCAAGGCGCAGTCATTCAAGATTTCGTATGTAAAGTAATTTGTCGTGTAAGGGCGGTGCATTAACCGCCCTTACTAACCATCCCAACAAACTATCCCTGCGTAAAGACCATTACTATTGTATGTTACCCATAAACTTGATATTTTTAGTCAAATAAAAATTATAAAGAAAAACTCGTCAACAAATTCCGTCTCATACTCTTTTCTTTACATTTCACATCAGTTAATTCTTGACAAGGAAAGAAATTTTTAATATATTCGTTCTTAAACGTTTAAGTATAGTTATTATTTTTCCCTTAAACATATTTATACGAGGACAATATGTCACAAAATGCCGCCTGGGGAACATTGGGCAAAAAATCGCTGGTGCAGTTGTGGATGCTGGTCATATTACGGGTAGCCATCGGCTGGCACTTTTTATATGAAGGTTTTGCCAAATTATATACGCCGGGCTGGTCTTCGGCCAGTTACCTGGAACTGTCGCGCTGGATTTTTGCCGATTTCTTCCGGGCCATTGCCGCAAATCCAACCCTGTTGCGCATTGTCGATTTATTGAACATTTGGGGTTTGATCCTTATCGGCCTCGGCCTGATCGTCGGCTTGTTCACCCGCACCGCTACGGTTGCCGGCATGTTGTTGTTGCTCTTGTATTATATAGCCAATCCGCCGCTTGTAGGCCTCGATTTCGCCGTGCCGACCGAAGGCAGCTACCTGGTGGTGAATAAAAACCTGGTCGAGTTTCTGGCACTGGGCGTGTTGTTGTTCTTTCCCACCGGCGCTTTTGCGGGCCTCGATCGCCTGCTGGCCGCGCGTAAAACAAGTAAACCGGCTAAAAGCAGCGTCAAGCAGGAAAAACCTGCCGCCACAACCGTACCCGCCCCGGCAATCGATTTCAAACGCCGTGATATTATAAAAAGTCTTGCCACTTTACCGTTTTTAGGCGCATTCGGCTATGCCCTGGCCAAACAGAAACAGTGGAAAAGCTGGGAGGAAAAGAACCTGGTCGACGCCATGACCAGCGCCAGCGTTAAAACCCTGGATATTACTTCCCTGGGCGAGCTTAAAGGCCAATTACCGACCGGCACGATCAAAGGCGTACCATTCAGCCGTATCATCCTTGGCGGCAACCTGCTCTCCGGCTGGGCGCACTCGCGCGATCTGATCTATGTCTCCGACCTGGTTAAAGCCTATCATCACAAGGATAAAATATTTGCCACCCTGCTGCTGGCGGAAAAGTGCGGCGTCAACACCCTTTTAACCAACCCGATTCTCTGTACGATCATCGATGAATACTGGAAGCGCAATATTGGCAAGATCCAGTTCATATCCGATTGCGCGGGCTTGAATTACACTGCCGAAGGCGCCAGTCCCCAGCCGTTTGATGAATATATGGATCGCATTAAACGCGCCATCGATCACGGCGCGGTGGCTTGTTATATCCAGGGCGAAACCGCGGATTATTATATGAGCAACGGCAAACCCGATGTGATTGCCAAAGCCCTGCAATTGATTCGCGACCGCGGCGTTATCACCGGCATCGGCGCGCATCGCATTGAAACCGTTAAAGCTTGTGTGGACGCCGGGTTTGCGCCGGATTTCTGGATGAAGACCATGCACCACCACAATTACTGGTCCGCCCAAAATCCCACCTGGCACGATAATATGTATTGCTTCAAACCCGAGGAGACCATTGCTTACATGAAAACCCTGCCGCAGCCACTGATCGCTTTTAAAGTTATGGCTGCCGGGGCGATCCATCCCTCGGATGGCTTTCGTTATGCCTTTGAAAATGGAGCGGATTTCATCTGCGCCGGCATGTACGATTTCCAAATGGTGCAGGACGTCAATATAGCGCTGGATATTCTCAACGGCGACGCTATGAAAACCAGAACCTGGCGGGCCTAAGTCCGACAGATATAAGTGGTTTTTAATAAATTGAAGTGGTTTTAAAGGGCGGCCGGATTGGTCGCCTTTTTTTGTCTGCTAATGACTAGTACATACCCCTAATCAGAACAAGGGGCTTTTGCCCCTTGCCAGTCCGGTCATCGGCCAGGGGCAAGATAATATTGTTGGAAAGAAGCAAGTCCGGTCGTCGGGTAGAACGGTCGAGCACCGCGAGACCGGAAGTATCGAGACGAATGTCTACCCGAAGACCGGTTTTAGGTAAACGTTATCATTGCCACGACCTTCAGGTCGTGGGGCAAATAAAATAAAAACATGGCTTTAGCCTAAACAGGTATTTGACTAAAGTCAATTTTTGATTATAAAATTTACCACGTCATAAATGACGTGACAATGAGTGCGTATAGATCAGGCCATGTCGTCTCGATACATCCGTCCCACTTGGCGGGACGGACTATTCGACGACCTGCCTCTTTTAAATCTGTAACAACGGGGAGTAATAATTGCCACAAAACACACCGAGGCTACGTTTCCACGCTCAATAAAGACAAGGGGCAAAAGCCCCTTGTTCCAGGGAAAGAAATCCCGGCTTATTTTCCATACCGGGATGTAAATCCCAGCGTGATTGGTTTTTTGATTATTCCTATCATTGCCACGACCTTCAGGTCGTGGGACAAATAAAATAAAAACATGGCTTTAGCCTAAACAGGTATTTGACTAAAGTCAATTTTTGATTATAAAATTTACCACGTCATAAATGACGTGGCAATGAGTGCGTATAGATCAGGCCATGTCGTCTCGATACATCCGTCCCGCTTGGCGGGATGGACTATTCGACGACTGGCTATTCTAAAATGTACTACGGTCATCGAGTAGTCCCGTTGCTTCATCTTTCGGGACGTATCGAGATGAGTGTTTCCTAACCTTTACCCATTATTGTGGACACACCGAAAAGTTCGTATATTATAACCAAGGAGGTGTGTCATGAGCGAAACTAAATCAAGAAAATTTTATAGTAAAGAATTTAAAGTAAGAACCGTTAAACT
>Ga0209311_1000246_pt1 | contig 56492 bp, 43 predicted proteins | sample AD_UKC045_MetaG_FD_184417 | JGI IMG/M metagenome (GOLD analysis project Ga0209311, IMG submission 184417) | Active sludge microbial communities of municipal wastewater-treating anaerobic digesters from USA - AD_UKC045_MetaG (SPAdes) (version 2) | ecosystem: Engineered > Bioreactor > Anaerobic >...
TGAACACGCAAAAGACAGGTACCATAAGCATGAAGCAAAGGGAAGGCAAAAAAGTGCATATTCGCATATGCAGTAAACCAAGGATGGAAGTACAAAAAATTTATAAAGCAATGGGATATGAAATGATGCCATTTTACAGGAAAAAATTTGTGTTTCCCGAAAGTTGAAAGTTAAAGATTCAAGTTGCTGTATACAAAGAAATTGCATCCCTAAGGCTCTCAAGTTGGGTTAAATTTTTGTAGTTGCTTCGAAAGTAAAATCGTGGCTTTTGTTTCCTCAAGAAGAGAGAATTATTGTTTATCCCGTGATATGAGAAGGGAGTATAGGCAAACACAAAAAACTGCTCCTTTGCCCGGGGCGAAAGGAGCAGTTATAGAACAAAGGAACAATATCCGACGCTTAGTACATATCACCCATTCCACCGGGCATACCGCCGCCCATGGGAGCGGGTTTATCTTCTTTTATTTCTGAAACTATGCATTCGGTAGTAAGGAGCATTCCGGCAATAGATGCTGCATTTTCGAGGGCGATGCGGGCTACTTTAGTTGGATCGATTACACCCGTTTGCATAAGGTTTTCATATTGTTCAGTACGGGCATTGTAACCGAAATCATCTTTTCCATCGCGAACTTTCTGAACGACGACCGAACCTTCGAGGCCGGCATTTTCGGCGATTTGACGTAAAGGTTCTTCGAGGGCGCGGATAATGATGTTGATTCCAAAGTTTTCGTCTTCATTTTCGCCCTTCAGGTTGCGGATTTCTTCGATAGCTCTGATGAAAGCTACTCCGCCACCTGGTACGATACCTTCTTCAATAGCTGCTCTAGTGGCATGCAGTGCGTCATCAAAGCGGTCTTTGCGCTCTTTCATTTCGACTTCGCTGGCAGCGCCTACTTCGATTACTGCAACACCTCCTGCCAGTTTGGCAAGGCGTTCCTGAAGTTTTTCCCTGTCGTAATCACTCGTAGTGGCCTTTATCTGTGCTTTTATTTGATTGATGCGGGCTTCGATTTGTTTCTTTTCGCCACCACCGCTAACAATAGTGGTATTGTCTTTATCGATTGTAATACGAGCTGCCTGGCCCAAATAAGACAAATCGGCATCTTCGAGTTTGTAGCCTTTTTCTTCGCTAATAACCGTTCCACCCGTCAAGATGGCTATGTCTTCCAGCATTTCCTTTCTGCGATCGCCAAAACCAGGAGCTTTGACGGCAACCACCTTCAATGTGCCCCTCAAACGGTTGACGACTAAAGTTGCGAGAGCTTCACCTTCGAGGTCTTCCGCAATCACCAGTAATGGACGGCCGGTTTGAATCACTCTTTCCAGTACGGGCAGGAAGTCTTTCATGGCACTAATCTTCTTGTCGTAAATCAGTATCCATGGATTTTCGTATTCTACTTCCATTTTTTCGGTGTTGGTAACAAAATACGGAGAGATGTAACCGCGGTCAAATTGCATTCCTTCTACTACTTTGACGCTGGTTTCGATTCCTTTGGCTTCTTCTATGGTAATAACTCCTTCTTTGCCCACTTTACTCATAGCTTCGGCAATGAGTTTGCCGATGAAAAGGTCGTTGTTGGCCGATACGGCGGCTACTTGTTCGATTTTTTCGAGGCTGTCACCAATTTGTTGGGTTTGGCTCTTGAGAGATTTCACTACCTCAGCCACGGCTTTGTCGATGCCGCGTTTGATATCCATGGGGTTGGAACCAGCGGTTACATTTTTCAAACCATTGACATAAATGGATTGTGCCAAGAGAGTAGCAGTGGTTGTTCCATCTCCTGCATTTTCATTTGTTTTGGAAGCTACTTCTTTTACCATTTGAGCTCCCAAATTCTCGATCTTGTCTTTTAATTCGATTTCTTTTGCCACGGTTACACCGTCCTTCGTAATTGCAGGGGCTCCAAATGACTTTTCAAGTACCACATTGCGCCCTTTAGGACCAAGAGTAATTTTTACTGCGTCGGCCAGAGCGTTTACACCTCTTTTCAGAGCCTCGCGTGCTTCAAAACCATATACGATTTCTTTTGCTGCCATATTCTAAATGAATTTAATGATTTAATGTGTTGAATTGTATTGTTATGAGTTTTCATCACAGAATTGCCAGAATATCCGATTCGCGCATAATCAGATAATCCTTTCCATCGATATTGATCTCAGTACCTGCGTACTTGCCATATAAAACTACATCTCCTACTTTTACGGTAAGAGGTTCGTCTTTTTTGCCATTACCAACGGCAATTACAGTTCCTTTTTGCGGTTTTTCCTTGGCAGTATCGGGGATAATAATTCCACCCGCTGTCTTTTGTTCAGCTTCTGCTGGTTCTACCAGCACTCTGTCAGCTAAAGGTTTTAAAGTGATATTTGCCATAATACTTGATGTTTTAAAATTTCCTGTGGCGGCAAAGTCAAATATTATGCCAGAGGGGAATTAGCACGGATTTATTAGATATCATCTGAATTCGACAAACTGAAATTTTCTCGATAGACTGTGTTTTAGTGCTTTGCGTATATCCCTGAAATAAAAAAAAGTGTCAGAAAAAAAATGACAGTCTGACACTTTTTCACGTATCTATTCTATCATTGTTACTGTTCGTCAGGTTGCACGGGTTGATTGAAATTTTCCATTCCGGGAGCAGGTCGATAGTCGATTTGTTTCTTGGCAGCTTCCTGCTGGGCTTTTAAGGCTTCAGCAGCAGTGCTTTTGGTGGTTTTATTCTGGACATTTCTGGGAATTACTGCAACAGAGAATAAACTAAGCACGAGTAATGCAATTGCAAGAGTCCATGTGCTTTTCTCGAGAAAATCGGTTGTTCGACGTACACCTAAGAATTGATTGGAACCTGCAAAATTGGAGGCCAATCCACCTCCCTTGCTATTTTGAACCAAAACAACCAGCGTCAACAGGAGGCAGACTATCAATATAAGAACTGCAACAAATATATATGTACTCATAGCTTATTCTTTTTCGAGGTTTTGAATTTGGCCTGCAAAATAAGCACTTTTTTCGGGATTTAACAAGCTCAGCTTTTTATAAATTTCAATGGCTTTTTCTTTTTTCCCTTGTTGCGCATAAATTTTTGCAAGTGTTTCACTAACGATATCCTCAGTAAATGTGTTGCTTTTTTCAGAGAGATCGTCGGGATTAAAAAAACTGGTTCGTTTTCGTTCAATACGAGGTTCATCACGTATAAAACGATCGATGAGATCCATCTTCGATTGCAATCCTTCGTTTATAGTTGGTGCTGTCCAATTTTCTTCCCTACTGGAAGTTTCTAAATTAGATGAGAGAGAATTGTTCTCAAGAGGTTCATTAACTAATTCTTCAGAAGAATTTGATGTTATTTCTGAAATTGCAGAAGTATGGGAGGGTGAGCCAGAGGATGATGAGTGAAATTTTTCATCATAAGTTAATGCTTCGCGGGCGAGTTTGTCGGCCTGTATTTTGGACTGTCTGATTTGTTCGAGTTTGCGTTCGATACTTGCCAAAAGGGCTTGTTTTTTATCTATAGCAGCATCATATGGGACGAAAGTTTCGATAGGTCGAAGAGGTATGAATGGCAGGTTGGGGTTTATGTTTTCCGAGAATGTTTTGGCGGGTTGGTTTTCGCTTGATTTAGTTTCGCAAGTAAGGGGTATGAAAGTCTCGATAATACTTATAAGTTTTCTCAATACTGAACGGTCGCCGGCATAAGCGGCCGAAACTTTTAAACGGTCGAAATAGCGGATATCGTTTTTTGCTTTCAGAGAAGCAATAAGCAGCATTTGAGCGGTTTGGCAATAAGGATAAAGAATGGTTAATTCCGATAGCTCATGGATGCTGGATAAACTGATTTTTTCGGGGTTACGTAAAAATTCTATAAATTCTGTCCGGGTCATCGAATTTACCAGTTAACCACTGCTTTATTGAAAATATCGTCAACCAGAGCTTCGACAATGAGTTGAATCAGGTTATCCTGGACTGCATTCAGGTTAGCCGTAAAAGGATAATCTTCGAAACGGGTAAATGTTTGTTCGAAGTTTTGTTTTTCATCGAATTTATTGGTGAATTTAACTCTCACGCTGATGGTCAGGCGATTAAGGGCGGCTTGTTCGGTACCTTGTATGGCAACGGGTTGAGTGATATAACTGATGATGCTACCTTCTATATTTAAATCGCCGTTTCGTCGTATGAGTTGTAGGGGAGTTTGAGTAATGAAGCGGTTTCTCAGAGCTTCGGTCAATGTTTGACTGAGTGAGGGCACAACCAGTGAAGCCTGATTAGGGAAATAATCGATACTGATAGTTTTTGCTTCGATAGGGATAGAGGCTCCTGTAAATGAATAACTCATTCTGCAGCTTGAGGATACGAGGGCGATCAAAAACAAAAGGATGGTTTTTTTTACGGGCATAAGGTTTACAGAGAGATAATTCTTAAGAATCGGTAGGTTTTTCCAAAGGAGGGGTCGAGATATCCGATCGAGGGGAATTTTTTTTATTGGTATAATACATATCGAGTGAAACGATCATAGCATAGAAGGCCCAGAATGGCACGCTCAGTTTATCAGTATCGAGGAAATTATTCATGAAGCCATGAATATAATAAGTAATCAAGCCGATGATGATGCCGATAGCCAGTTGTCGGTGATGTCGTGAGCTAGCTTTGTAGTAAACTCTGAAACCATAGTAGATAGAAAAAGAAAATATAAGAACAATGAGAATTGTACCTAAGAGTCCTCTTTCAGCAAGTGGCCCGATATATTCGCTGTGGGCATTGCCTTTATCGCCAGCATTGGTCGAAATGATGGTTTTTTCTTTAGAAAGTTGATAAGGAGCATAAATAAACTGATAAGTTCCCGGACCCCATCCAACGATTGGCCTTTCCTTGTACAAACGAAGTGCAGCTTGCCAACGATTGATACGTTCGAGATTGGATGCATCGGTTCGGATATTGGCTATGGATTTAACGTGTTCTACAAAATTGGCCGAAGAATCTTGTTTGTTCTTTTCGAGGCGATCGATGATTTGCTGCTGAAAGGCGAAGAAGAGCCCGATCACGAGGATGAGTGTGGTTAAAATCCATTTGAACGGAATTTTTAAAAGAACCAGAATAAAAACGATAACTCCGCCTAAAAGTCCAATCCATGCAGCGCGGCTAAACGAAAGGTACAATCCAATTGAAAGCATGATGGTGGAGATAATGGCAAACCATTGCCAGAAGCGGCCATGGCTCTTATCGAGTGAGAGGGAAAAACTTACAGGGATTAGTAAAGCAGTAATGGCTCCATAGGCCGTATGGTCATTGTAAAAAGGATACATCACCCAGTGCCCTATTTCTTCGTCGAAACCCACCTTGGCATGGCGAATGGTCGTATAAACTATCACAATCAATAAAGAAGCGATATATACTCGAATGAATCTTCGAATATTCTTCTCGTTCTTAAAGTATAGAATTCCCATAAAATACATGGGCACAATAAACCACAATTGAGAGAGAAGGTATTTGAATGATACTAAAGGTAACTCGCTCGACAAACAGGTAATCAACATCCACGCCAGATGGATAATAATGAGTATGCTCAAAGGATGACGGAAAAACGAGCGGTCAATGTCGCTATCATAAATGATCTTTATGATGAAGAAAAGCATTAGACCAATAAGTAAAATCTCCGAAGGGACAGAAATGCTAACTCCCAGGTCAAAATCTTGTAAAACAATCGACAAAGGAGTTAAGAAGGCTACTAAAAGAATAACGATATCGAATGCAAAAACGAATAAAAGAGCAAGGGCTACTAAGATGGGAATGGCAAGAGCCCAGTAGGTATCGCGTGAAATAAGATAAGTATTCAGAAGGATGAAAGCGGCCATAATGAGGTATAACCACTTCACCTTGTATTTTTCGATAGAGCTGATTTTATGAAAAGCAGCTGACATAATTAGGCATTTTCTTTTTTTAGCCGGCTGTTCTCAATAATGCCAATCACTATAACTGATAAGAGCAGAACACTCAAAGTAGATACGAGAACGATGATCCATCTTACTGGAGTTGCCTTTTTATCGGGTACCTGAGGGCTTGATATGATGTTCGAATAGGTAAATTGACGGTCGTGATCCATGTAAGCTCGATCGTAATCTTTTTTAATTAAAGCATAATTGGCGGCTTCCTGTCTTATCAATTCCTGGAGCATAATAAGATCTCCACCTTTTTCTTCCATGTTTTTGCGAATACGCTGCACTTCGTTCGTATTGATTCTTCCTCCTCCGAAGTCGGTTGTTCCCAGATAACCCTTCACCACTTGCTGCGTTTGAAAGCTAAAGTCGAGCAGGTTGTAATTCACGCCCAAGTCGCGCATGAGGTCTTTGAGGGAATCCAACTCATGTGATTTTCGTGTAAGATAGCGTTCGTACATGGCCACCACTTCGTTGAATTTTTCGTTATGAAGGCTGGCAATCTTATGATTATAGAAATTGATAATAGAATTCACCATGTCTCTGGCCTGATAGGGATCAAAATCGTACACCTCGATAAGAACGGCTTCGTATTGTGTTTTGTTGATTTTTACGTTGTGGTTGTAATTCCAATAAAGATTCGATTTCCAATATTTCTTGGTGGTATCGATTTTATAATGTTTGATAAGACTGAATTTTTGAATTAAGCTGTCGCGTATATCGGTGGATTGCATGATCTGCAACATCTGCTCGGTGAGGCTTTCATCGGAATATTCTTTGATATTGGAAGGATACAATACGGCTGAAGATTTGTATCGGGGTTTGATGAATGAAGGACTCGAAAAGATTACTGAGAGCACGATGGTAGCCACGACTATTATACTTAAATGCCATTTCCATTTAATCAGTATTTCAATCAGTTTGAGGTTCCTAAAATAATTTTCCATGGTCAGCAAATTAAAGGTAATTGGTTCAGGTATGAAGTTTTTAAGAAAAATGAGAAATTTATGAGATTTATTGTGCAGATAAGTATCAAAATTTAGGGGGAAAGTATTATTGGGTTTGAAATTTTTTTTTTAGCTTTCAAAGAGGAGTAGTTTTCAAGGACGATGATGATGATTGTCGCCAGGAATAAGGATGAAATAACAGTAAGTGTAACGATGAGCCATCGGATGGGATAGGATTTTTTTTCGGCCTTGTAAGCTGTAGTAACCACGAATTTTTGTGGCAGGAATTCGAAGGCATCTACACGGGCTTCTTCGTATTTGGCCTTGAGGTCACTCAATTGTTTTTTTTCGAATTCGAGCTGATTTCGTATCGATACATAAGCTCCCCCATAACGTGCAAGGACATCAAGCTGGGCTTGTAGGGCTTGAATCCCGCGAGTATTTCCTCTGGCAATCTCCACAGCTAATTGCTGATTGATCATTTCGGTTTGGGTTTCATAGTCGAACACTCCTAATTCTCTGAGTTTAACCAGCGAATCTTCCATTTGCTGAATTTCGGCTTGCTTTTTAAGATATTCTCCTTCTACAATATGAAAAGCCTTCAGGGCTCTTTCGCGTTGCATGGCGGTTTTTGTACTGTCGAACAAGGCTGCAATATCATTGGCTATATCAGCTGCTGTCTGAGGGTCATGATCGAGAACGGAAACCTTTATGGCCATATTTTCAGTGCGGCGAAAAGTAATGTTGTTTTCATATTCTTTATAAAGCTTGGTGAGCCTGTATTTTTCGCGGGGCTTTATTCCATAATGGTTGGCTAAATCATATTTTGCAATGATTCTGTCTCTAATGAGATTCGAGTTGAGTATCTGCAACATTTGTTCGGCTTGTTCTTCGGCACCGAATTCGAGTACATCCTGTTGAATTCCATAAGTGTTGGATAACAATGCCTTCGAAATACTGCTCGTCGAAACAGGATACATGATCAGGGTCGACTTATACTTTGGCTTGATAAAATATGAGGAAGAAAATATGAGTGAAGCAAAGAATGCAATAATTGTTACAATTAGCAATGGTTTCCCCCATATCGAAAGGAATAGAAATAACTTTTCCGAACTGTAGTCTTTTGTCACTTTTGTTGTATCATCTGTCATATATGGCCTTAACTAGGCAATGTTAAATGAGGGGTCAAAATTAAGAAAAAAAGAATATAAATCGATAAAGAATTGATGCTTATATATTATTTGCCTTCTCGGTCATGGCCTTCATCAACATTTTAACATTGATCAAATTTAAGCCCATGGCGGTTATAAGGCCCATCACCCATAAAAGGCACATCCCATGTAACCATGAAAGCCCTATTTGTTTAGCGACAAAACCCGCTATAAGTGAAACCAGTGTAAAAACAACCAATGTGGTGAGATAACGTTTATTTACACGTATCTTGAATATTTTGACTACCAGAATAACTTGAGCAATCGCAGAAAAGGTTTGTGCCGAGAGACTTGCAATTGCCGAACCCGTAGCCATGATACGAGGAATAAGTAATAGATTGATAGAAAGATTTATAGCTACGCATATGGCAGCTATTATATTCAGTTGTTTTAGATTTCCGTTTGCTGTGAGTAAGGTTCCAAAAACGTAAGAAGACGATATGGAAATGAATGCAAACATAAGAAGAGTGAAGATCAGGGAAGATTGATTCAGACGTGCTTGAAATTCTGCCAAACTCTCGTCCGTATGTTGTGGATACAACAATTGCATTAATTCGGGAGAGTAATAGAGTGCAGTAAAGGCTAACAAGATTGAAAAGACGAATAATGCAGAAAATGAAAATTTTATAAACGGTATAATGTCTCCTTTATGTTTGATTAAAGTGGCAAAGGTGGGCAAAAGAAAAACTGAGAAGAGATAAGCTACCATATTGAAAGCGTCGAGCAAACGATAGGCAGCGGCATAAATTCCTACTTGATGGTTGCCCTGGGGATCGGGAATGAGCCTTTCGAGCAACACGGGATCGATTCGATTGTAAGTAGCCATTAAAAGAGCCAGGATTGCAAAGGGAATGCTCTGCTTGATAATCATCACAAAGAATGGAAAATTCCAGTGTAGCTTGGTTTTTCCTGCTTTTCTCCAAACAATCATCAAAGCTACGAGGCATGTGAGCAAATAAGCTAACGTTTGCGTATATACGAACCATTCTATTCGGAAATGTAACCTGTAATGCTGGTTGAGTAATAAATAACCCACAAAAACGATCATCAGAAATCTGTCGAGTACCGAAAGGATGCTGTCGGTGCGGAACATGAGCAAACCTGAAATATTGCTACGCAAGTAAAGGATCAATGCAAGTAGAAATTGGTTGAATCCAACGACTGCCAATAAACTCATCTGTCGGCTGTTGTACCCAATGATCAACCCCGTGAGCATGATTACTACAAAGTAGAGAGCCGCTAAAAGAAATCTCAATACAAGAATATTGGAAAAGTGTTTGGTGAGTAAATGTCGGTTTTGGGCAATATTTCTATTATTATAATTGGTTATGCCAAAATCGAGCAGTATGTTAAAAAGAAAGGAAAAATTTAAAATAGTGGTATAAAACCCATACTCTTCAAAACCTACAAGGTTCTGAACACTTCTGTCGATTCCCAATATCCAGAAAGGTTTGATTAGGAGATTGAGAAAAAGTAAAAGCCACAGGTTGGAAATAAATTTTTTTTGCATCCCTGCAAAAGTAGGAAATACCCTTTCTTCTTGTCAGAATTGTCTAAAATTGTTAAGATTCCTATTTTTGCAAAAATGAAAATCCTTTGCGTATTCTGGTCAATACAAGATTGCTTCTGTATGATAAACTCGATGGTATTGGATGGTTTGCTTTCGAAACTCTAAAACGTATTACTGCCGAGCATCCTGAGTATGAGTTTATTTTTGTGTTCGACAGGCCTTTTCATCCCGATTTTGTCTTCTCATCCAATGTAAGAGCCGTGGTTGCTCCCCCTCCCACACGCCATCCTGTTTTGATATTTTTGTGGTTCGAGCTAAGCATTCCTTTCCTGATTCGTAAATTCCGTCCCGATGTATTTCTGTCGCCCGACGGTTTTTTATCGCTTTCAGCTAAAGTGAAATCTCTTACAGTGATTCATGATTTGAATTTTGAACATAATCCTCAGGATTTACCTTGGAAATATAGAGTTTTCTATCGTTTCTTTTTTAAACGCTATGCAAAAAAAGCCAGTCGTATTGCTACAGTATCCGAATTTTCGGCCAGCGACATCAGCCAGCATTATTCCGTCATTAGAGATAAGATCGACGTGGTATACAATGGTGTAGCCGAAGGATTCAAGCCTTTGCCGCCAGAAAGAATCAGAGAAATTAGAGAAGAGTTTTCCGAAGGAGACCCCTATTTTATTTTCGTGGGTTCTATCCATCCGCGAAAAAATATCATTAATCTTCTGAAGGCCTTCGATTTATTCAGGCTGCGGACATCTTACCCAATGAATCTGTTGATCGTAGGGAAGAAGCAATGGTGTAGTTCTTCCATCGAAGAAACCCATCGAAAGATGAAATACCAAAAAGATGTTATTTTTACGGGAAGGTTGGATGTGGATAAACTTCAGCAAGTGGTTGCTTCTGCCTTTGCCTTGACTTATGTGTCTTTGTTCGAGGGTTTTGGCATTCCTTTGCTCGAGGCCATGAAATGCAATGTACCTGTGATTACTTCCAATATTACATCGATGCCTGAAGTAGCTGGTGATGCTGCCTTATTTGTTGATCCGTATCGACCCGATGAAATTGCTCAGGCCATGGAACAACTTGCTACTAACGAACAATTGAGGAAAGAACTCATCAGAAAGGGCGCCGTACGATGTGAAAATTTTTCATGGGAGCTTTCGGCAAATTTGTTATGGCAAAGTATTATGAAAACGATTCATCAAACACAATAGAGAATAAATGGTCGATGTTTTGGTAATGGGTTCAGGCGGACGTGAACATGCCCTGGCATGGAAAATTGCACAAAGCTCCCTGGTGAAGCATTTGTACATTGCTCCGGGCAATCCCGGCACCAGTCTCTGTGGGACTAATGTTCCTATCGATGCAATGGATTTCGAGGGAATTGCCAATTTTATAGTGGAAAATTCTATCAATCTGCTTGTGGTTGGGCCCGAAGCTCCATTGGCTGCCGGAATTACTGATTTTCTCCAGTCTGATCCTCGCTTACCTCATCTTAAGATAATGGGGCCCAATAAATTAGGAGCCTTGCTCGAATCATCGAAGGATTTTGCCAAAAAATTCATGATTCGCCACCATATCCCTACTGCAAGATATAAAGCCTTTCGAAGCGATGATTGGGAAGAAGCCTTGCAATTCTTGAAATCCATCGATCCACCTTATGTATTGAAAGCAGATGGCCTCGCTGCGGGGAAGGGTGTGGTTATTTGCTCCACTATTACCGATGCGACTGCTGAACTCGAAAAAATGTTGTTGGAGAAAAAATTTGGAGAGGCTTCACAAAAAGTATTAATCGAAGAATTTTTGGATGGTATCGAGTTGTCGGTATTTGCGATTACCGATGGGAAGCATTATTGCATGCTTCCCGAAGCTAAAGATTACAAACGGATAGGTGAGGGAAATACAGGGCCAAATACAGGGGGAATGGGGGCCGTTTCACCGGTTCCTTTCGCAACAGGCGATTTTATGCAAAAAGTGGAAGAACGGATTGTCGGCCCAACCATTCGAGGCTTGAACGAAGAAAATATACCCTATCTTGGATTTATTTTCTTTGGTTTGATGAATGTGAAAGGCGAACCTTATGTCATCGAGTATAACGTGAGATTAGGAGATCCCGAAGCCGAAGTTGTTCTCCCCCGCCTCAATAGTGACCTTGTCGAATTGATGATGGCTGCTGTCGATCATCGGTTGTCGGATTTTCATCTTGATGTTGAACCAAAGAATGCAGTTGTGGTTATGCTTGTATCGGGCGGATATCCAGGTAAATATAAAAGCCATCTCCTAATAGAAGGATTAGAAGATATTTCGGATGCCCTTGTTTTTCATGCCGGAACCATGATCGAAAAAGGCAAATATTATACTGCCAGTGGTCGTGTGTTGGCTATTACGGCTATGGGAAATTCTCTCGAAGAGGCCTTTCGAAATACCTATCGACAGGTCAATAAAATATTTTTTCTCGATATGTACTTTCGCAAAGATCTTGGAAAGGACCTTCTGAATTTATGATAAATTATCTCGAGAATCATGAGATTAACAAGCAAATGTGGGATGCCTGCATTCAAAAGGCATTCAATGGAAACATCTATGCCTATTCATGGTATCTTGATGTAGTGGCCAATGGATGGGATGCACTCGTGGAGGGCGATTATCAAACTGTGTTTCCCTTGCCTGTCAGAAGAAAATTTGGCATCTCTTATCTTTATCAACCTTTATTTGTGCAGCAGTTGGGGATTTTTTCGCAGATAGAGCTTACTTCCCGAATCGTTCAAAATTTTTTCGAGGCCTTGCCCTCGCGAATCAAGTTCGGTAGAATCCAACTCAATTATCATAACAAATTCGAACCTTCTCCCTTCATCGAGGTGACCTACAAACCCAATATAGAACTTGCACTCACACAATCCATCGAGCATATTAGAAACCATTACAGCGAGAATACCCGACGCAACCTCCGCAAGGCGCACCATGCTGGTTTAATCGTAATTGACCACCAAACTCCCGATATCATCGTAAAGATGTTTCGTGAAAATCGTGGTAAACACGATATTTTATGGACTGACAATGACTATAAGAAACTTATACATTTATTCTATTTATTGATACATAAAGGTGTTGGTTTGGTGCGTGGAGTTTTTGATCAGAATCACAATATGATAGCAGGAGCCTTTTTTGCTTTTTCGCATCAAAGAGTGATCCTTTTACTGTCTGCGGTTAATGAAGAAGGCCGGAAGCATGGAGCCATGCATCTTCTGATTGATGATACCATAGAAAAATATTTGAACCATGCCCTGGTCTTCGATTTCGAGGGAAGTACGGATATCAACCTTGCACGTTTTTACAGAAGTTTTGGTTCAGATACCTATTATTATCCACTTATCGAAATGAATCGCCTGCCCAAATGTATTATTGGGTTTTATAAGAAGTTGAAAAGGTTTGAATAAAAACAAAAGTCTGCTTCGTCATGAAAAAATAATTACTTTTACCGCAAACTCCATGGTTATGGTCTATGTGCTGGGAAATCAGCATTCGGTGCTGAATCAGTTTATCTACGAGATGCGTGATGCTTCCATACAGATTGATAGTCTGCGTTTTCGTACCAATATGGAAAGAGCTTCGATAATTTTTGCCTATGAAATCAGTAAGAAATTCAGGTACAAAAAGAAAGAGGTTACAACTGTTTTGGGAACTGCTGAAGTTTCGGTGCCAATCGATACATTGGTTATAACGAGCATACTGAGGGCCGGCTTGCCAATGCATAATGGCATGCTGCATGTTTTCGATCATGCCGAAAATGCCTTTATTTCTGCTTATCGCAAATATGATCGTGATGGTGGGTTTCATGTCGAAGTGGAGTATGTTTCATCACCTGATCTGACGCATAAGATTCTTATTCTTTGCGATCCCATGCTGGCCACAGGATCGAGCATGGTATTGTGCTATAAAGAACTGCTCAATCATGGCAAACCATTGCACACCCACTTTGTCTCTCTCATTTCGAGCGTGGAAGGGATTGAATTTCTAAAGCAGCAAATTCCGCCCGATAATTATACTCTATGGACAGGTGCAATAGATGATGAGCTTACTGCTCAAGCCTATATTGTCCCAGGATTAGGCGATGCAGGAGATCTGGCTTATGGCAAGAAAGTAAAATAACCCGGTAATTTTACCTGAAGCATGAAATTGAAAAATGCTGTATTCTATGAAAATATAAGGATTGCGCTTGCTTCTGTACGCAGCCATTTGGTTCGATCGTTCCTTACCATCAGCATTATTGCCTTTGGCATCATGGCTTTGGTCGGAATCCTTACTTCGATCGATGCCATCAAGAATTTTTTTGAGGAAAATTTCATGCATATGGGCGCTAATACTTTTACAATACGAAATCTGAGAATTCAATCGGAAAGCGAGCGTGGAGGCCGTATTGGAGAACCTATTCGCTATAATCAGGCCATAAGTTTTAAAGAAAGGTTCGAGTATCCAGCCGTGGTCTCTGTTTCAGTAAATGCGTCCTTCAGCACGACTGCCAAATATAAGAACATAAAAACTCATCCTAATCTGAGAGTTTTGGGAATCGACGAGAATTATCTCATTACTTCCGGCGAAGAACTGCGAGTTGGAAGAAGTTTTACCAGTAATGAAGTACAATCTGGAAGTTTTGTTTGTATTATTGGAAATGACGTGGCTAATAAACTTTTTAAAGGGATTAACGATCCTACAGGGAGCGTGATTACGATAGGACCTGGCAAATACACGGTTGTGGGGGTTCTAGCGCAAAGTGGTTCGAGCTTTGGGTTTTCGGGCGATCGAAATATTTATCTCCCTTTAAATAATGTCCGCCAGCGTTATTCCTTAAATAATGTTTCTTATTTGATAAATATATGGGTTTCGAGTGCTACAGAATTAGAGGCAGCTATTGGAGAAACTACAGGGTTTTTCCGTCAAATTCGTAACTTAAGGCTGCCGGAAAGCAACAATTTCGACATTGTTCGTAGCGACAGTTTTGTCAATATGATGCTCGAAAATACACGCCTTATCTCCCTGGCCGCTACCATTATTGGCCTTATTACCTTATGTGGGGCCGCCATCGGATTGATGAATATCATGCTGGTCTCCGTTACCGAACGAACTCGCGAAATTGGCATCCGCAAAGCTATTGGAGCAAATAAAAAAACAATACGCAATCAGTTCCTCGCCGAGGCAATCGTTATCGGACAACTGGGTGGTTTGTTCGGAATAGTGCTTGGTATTGCCATTGGGAATCTGGTGGCTATAATAATCGGAAGTAAGTTCATTATCCCATGGGCATGGATTTTCCTGGGTGTGTTCCTGTGCTTTATTGTCGGAATTTTATCAGGATATTTCCCGGCTAATCGTGCTGCTGAACTCGATCCCATAGAAGCGCTGAGATATGAATGAATCCAAACGTCAATCGAATTGCCCTATTCCTATTTAATTTTATTTTCTGTGTTTCGACTTCGATCTTGAAATACCGAAGGATAAGAATAGATGTTCTTTTGTTATAGTATTAATATACAATTGATTGGATATTTAATAAAAAAAATTTTCTTTAACTATTATTTGACGTTCCCGTAATTTCACTCTACGTTGAAAAAGGCTTTTACGACGTTTGTCAAGTTAATCCTAACGTTTGTCCTTTATTAACCACTTGACAAACTGAAAATCATTATATTATATTTGTGCTGTATTATTTAGAAAAGGCACATGGCTTAAGTGAAAATTTTTGGGGTTACTTTCGAAGTAACCTTGCTAAGTGGGTTATTCATTTGGTTTGGTACAGTCTGAGTCCCGGAATTTCGGGACTCAGTTTTTGACAAGACAATGGTCGTCGAAAGTTTACTGCTTGGCAAAGGCTTTTATTGAATGAAATTCAAAATGGTTTTGATGAGGTTTTCTGCTCCAAGGGCAATTTCGCTAATTCTCGAATTCAGCATGTAACAAGGAGTAGTAAATATTTTATTTACCCTGTCGGAAACTACTTCGGCAATGGAAGATTCGATGTGATAACCACCCATTTTTTCCAGATCGTGTGCTGTTGAAGGGTCTGTTCCTATTGTGGTAGTTACCTGACCTAAAACTCTGGTAATTAAAACCGGACTGATACACATTGCTCCAATGGGTTTCCCTGCCATGTGCATGTCTTTGATGGCTTTTTCTATTATAGGATTCACACTGCATTTTACTCCATCGAAGGCATACGTACAGAAATTTTTTGCCACTCCAAAGCCTCCAGGGAAAATAAGAGCGTCATATTTTCCTGCTTCGAATTCTGCTGCATTAATAATTTTTCCCCGCGCAATGCGTGCAGCCTCCACCAGTACATTGCGTTTCTCGTTGGAAACCTCTCCCGTAAGATGATTAATTACATGGGCCTGTGGTATATCCGGTGCAAATATATCGTAGCTGCAGTCGAATTTGTCAATCGCTAGCATCGTCATCACTGCTTCATGAATCTCAGCTCCGTCTGATACCCCACATCCAGAAAGAAAAATTGCAAATCTTTTCATACATTTATTCATTATTGGTTTTGCTTCAAAGATAGTGCTTTTTATTGAGGTTTTTTTATTCAGACAGAGAAACCTTTTATAAATTTGTTCCACTTACTCTATCCTAAGCATGAAGTATAAACCCGGCGATATTGCTGAATTTGAGGTAATTAATAAAAAATCATTTCCCGATGATAGAGAGTATTTCGTTTTGCAGGACGCCTCTGCAATGAGATTCTTACTTCCTGCCAAAAGGTATAGCCATTATTCCATCGAATGTGGAATATATATAAAATGCCGTATAGACAGAATCAATTGCAATGGGAGAATTTTTCTCGAACCCTTTCATCCTTATCTTCACAAAGGTTCTTCCTATGTTTTCGAGGTTTATTCTCTCTTCCAATCGAACCTCATCAACATAGCCAGTCTAAAAGATCAATTGGGCTACGATTACATGGTGATGCTTCGCCCCGATTATCGACCTTCAGAGAAAATTTTATGTCGAGTAAAGAAAATTTCGAAGGCGAAAGTACATCTTGTTTCTGAAGTGGCAAATCCACAGTGGCTATCCCCTCCTCAGGAGGGTTTATATACCATGAAGAATATAGGAATCTATTCCCATCCTTCTGGAAATCGATTTTGTTTGGCTTATCATCCAATTTTTGGTGTAGATTTAATCCCTTTAAACTCAGTAGTAGATGCAGGCTTTGAGAAATCGCCATTTTTACAATGTTTCGTATATACCGATGATTATGAAATTCCTCGTTTTGAGCCAGTACCTGCTGGTTTATGGCCGGGAAAGGAAAAGGAACTATATTTCGATTCTTATGATTCGAAGATGGATTGTATGCGCGGTCCTAAGACTATCATGATAGTAAATGATGGACTTGGAAATGAATATGAAATTTCGTTGGGAAACTCGAAATATATTACAATGCCTTTTGGAAATCCAGTGAAATGCAGGGTTAAGAAGATTAAAAAAGGCCGACCCGTATTTGAACTCATTCCCTGATCTGGCTAAACTTCGGTCGAAATACTTTTTTTACTTGAATAAATCTTTTCGCAGGTTAGGGTTTATTTAGAAAACTCATCGTTATGCAAATGAATTTGAGCCCAATACCCAGGCAATACCTTACAGGCTAATTGAATGAGATGAAAATTCAGGCTGAGCTTGTTTTGAACAGTTTGCTATATCACCCAGCGGAGGCCCTTATCATTGGAGAACCCAGACCAGATGCCTCTGTTTTCTCGGAGGAGAATGAACAAGGAATGGCTTCGGCACTGTTAAAACCTAACAGGTCTATGACCTATTAGGTTTACACTTATCTGAAAATCTTTACACAAAAATACGACAATTGAAATTCCAGCAATAGCGTTTTAGAGAAGATTCCTTGTTTACCTCTTTTAGAATAGAATTCTGGTATGGGAGAGAAAAATCGCTTGCATGATCGTTTGCCTTGCCCACTTGATGAAAATTTCTGGATCATCTGTCGCATTAATCCTCAATTGTCGATTTTGTTTCGTCTCGATAGATACGGTGTGAATTATGGGATTATAACTTGAAGTATTTGTTTTAACTAGACAAGAATATGCGAAAGAAGTATTTTTAGTCCAATGACTATTAGAATAACACCTCCCACTGCTCCCATTTTTTTCCCGAGAAGCGGACTGGTCTTTTTCCCTATTGAAATCCCGAGCATAGCTGCTATGAGAGTTATGAACCCTATCGAAAAAACAGCAAATATTAGATTAGCTTCGATCAATGACAAGCTGAATCCTACAATCAATGCATCAATACTCGTGGCAACCGAAAGCCCCATGATAGTTGGCAGATTGAGAGGATTGAAAGGTTTTGGCGGTTTTTTCCCCCTAAAACTTGAAACGATCATTCTTACTCCTAAAAAGCTCAACAATAGGAAGGCGATCCAGTGATCATAACTTTTTAGAGTTTGCTCGAAAGATGAACCAATCAACCATCCAATCAAAGGCATGACAGCTTGAGTAAAAGCAAGAGGCAAGCTAATCTTCAGGGCATTCCGAAGGGAGATTTGTGGTAAACATAGCCCACAGGATATGGCTACAGCGAATGTATCAAAGGAAAGGCTAATGGCCAGAAAAATTATATAGATAAAATCCATTCTCAGAATTTAGGCTCGTAAAAATAGGGTATAACCCTCTATCTTTAAAAATTGAGAATAGGATGTAAAGTGGTGATTTTGCCTAGATAAGAAGTATCACAAGGTATATTGTATATTCTTGATGATTTTATTGATTCTTTCTCGCCTGGTGCATCTATAAGCTTTATACATCCAACGATTTCCCATTGCTTCGATTTTTACCAGATATTTTGTATCAAGTAATTCAGTATATATTTTCGATGGATTTTTATATGATTTTTTCTGAATTCAGGTCATCTTGATGATAGCAAGGATCTTATTTATCAAAAATTCATGGAAGCCAAAACATCGATTGGCTAAAAAATGAATGAAACAACTCACACTTTATTCGGATTAAAGGATATGCACAAAAACGAAATTCTATACTTTTGTTTCTTCAACAATATTCATTCTATGAGAGTAGGAATTCTTAAGGAACAACCACCAGAAAACAGGGTAGTGCTTTTGCCTGAAGGGGTTGCCACTTTAGTAAAGCTTCAGATTGAGGTTTTAGTAGAGCAGGGAGCCGGAATACGTGCTTATGCGGATGATGCCATGTATGAAGCGGCAGGAGCAAAGATTCTTACACGCGAAGACGTCATTGGACTTTCCGAAGTAATATTGATGATCAATGCGATTTCATCAACCGATATTGCTCTTTTAAAAAGAGGGCAGGTCATTATAGGCGCTTTAAATCCCTACTTCGAGAAAGATTATGTGAAGGCTCTTGCTGCCGCTGGAATTACTGCTTTTAGCATGGATGTGATTCCACGCACCACAAGGGCTCAAACCATGGATATACTATCGTCCATGTCAACTGTGGCTGGTTATAAGGCAGTTTTGAAGGCTGCAAATGAATTACCGAAGTTTTTCCCCATGCTGATGACGGCTGCAGGTACTATTTCACCAGCCAAGGTATTGATTTTAGGTGCTGGGGTGGCCGGATTGCAAGCTATAGCTACTTCACGTAAGCTGGGCGCCGTAGTGGAAGCCTTCGATGTACGAACGGCAGCTAAGGAAGAAGTTCTTGGCTTGGGTGCGAAGTTCGTGGAAGTAGAAGGCGCCATAGAAGACAAATCTGCCGGAGGTTATGCTGTTGAGCAAACCGAAGAATTTAAGAAGCGACAGGCTCAAGCTATTCATGACCATGCTATAAAATCCGATGTAATCATTGGCACAGCTCAGATACCTGGCAAACGGGCTCCTCTTTTGTTGAGAACCGAAACAGTCGAAGCGATGCGCCCGGGAAGCGTGATTATCGACCTGGCAGCTTCCACCGGTGGCAACTGCGAATTGACCCAAAATAATAAAACCATTGTGCACCACGGAATTAAAATCATTGGCAATTCCTTTTTCCCCAGCGAAATACCAACCGATGCTTCACGAATGCTCGGTAAAAACTACATCAACTTTATCAAATTGTTGATTACAAATGAAGGTAATCTCAACCTCAATTGGGATGATGATATCGTGAAGGGCACGCTGGTAACCCATGAGGGTCAAATTGTTCATGAGAGAGTTAAATCCCTTATCAATAATTAATTAACACTTAACAATAAATTTTATGGATGGTGTATTGAGATTTATTTATGAATATAAGGATGCGATTTTTATCATCATTCTTTCCATCTTTCTTGGAATTGAAGTTATATCGCAGGTTCCTGCCGTTTTGCATACTCCATTGATGTCGGGAGCAAATGCCATTCATGGTGTGGTGATCATAGGTTCTATCATTGTAATGGGACATGCTCACGAAACCCTCCCCTTAATCCTCGGATTTATTGCCGTAATTCTTGGTACTTTGAACGTCGTCGGCGGTTTTGTAGTCACTGATCGCATGCTCGAAATGTTTAAAAAGAAAAAAGATGGGAAATAACGGAGGTAGGCCATGGAACAAATTATAAATGTCATTGAGTATTCGCAGCAATTTTCGATTCTCGAGATTTCTTATATTATTGCATCCGTATTATACATTGTCGGATTAAAGCGTCTGAGCAGTCCTAATACGGCTCGAAGTGGAAATTTATGGGCTGCCGCTGGCATGTTTCTGGCCATCTTGTTCACCATTTTGTTTCATAAGGTAAAACAGGAGGATGGGACTTACGAAGGGATTCACAATATTCCTTTAATTGTGGTTGCATTTGCCGTAGGAGGTACAATTGGGTGGACGGCTGCCAGAAAAGTAAAGATGACGGCAATGCCGCAAATGGTTTCATTGTTCAATGGAATGGGAGGAGCTTGCGCCGCATTGATTTCTCTTATGGAATTTCCGCATGTGCCTGACGTATTGGTCGAACATCATGGTATGCTCAATGGGTACACCCTGTCGGTAATTCTTGGATTAATGATTGGCTCAGTTTCGTTTGCAGGTAGTATGATTGCATTTGGAAAACTCGACGGGAAAATAGGCGACATCAAGGCAAGCTGGCTGAAATATCTAAACATGATTATACTGGCCAGTGTGCTCATTTTTGCTATTTATATCCTTCAGCTCGACCATAAACCTTCGATGGGTTTGGTTTATCTATTTGCATTTTTGGCTTTGTTCTATGGGGTTAGTTTCGTCATGCCCATTGGTGGAGCCGATATGCCAGTAGTTATTTCTCTTTTGAATTCTTTTACGGGGGTTGCTGCGGCCATGGGAGGATTTCTTTACGGCAACCGAGCCATGCTCACCGGTGGTATACTCGTTGGATCGGCTGGTACCATTCTCACAATTTTAATGTGCAAGGCTATGAATCGTTCTATAATAAATGTCATTGCGGGGGCTTTCGGAGGCAAAAGCAAAGAAGGCGCTGCAGACATCGATAGAACCGTTAGAGAAATCAACTTAAGTGATGCGGCTATTCTTCTTTGCTATTCCCAAAAGGTATATATCGTTCCGGGTTATGGACTGGCCGTTGCTCAGGCTCAGCATCTCTGTCATGAACTGGATCTTTTGTTATCTAGTAAGGGGGTGGAAGTGAAATATGGAATTCATCCCGTTGCTGGACGTATGCCCGGGCACATGAACGTTTTACTGGCCGAGGCAGATGTTCCTTACGAAAAATTAGTCGAGGCCGAAGATGCCAACAACGAAATGCCTAATACCGATGTGGTAATTGTAATAGGAGCTAATGATGTTGTAAATCCCGCAGCCGAAGAAGATCCTTCGAGCCCTATTTATGGTATGCCTGTAATCAGGGTTTGGGAAGCAAAAAATGTCATTGTTATGAAACGTTCGATGGCAAAAGGATATGCCGCTATTGAAAATAATCTTTTTTATCATCCTCGCACTCGAATGCTTTTTGGTGATGCCAAAGTAAGCTTGCAAAAACTCATCGCTGAAATTAAAAGTCTGTAATCTTTACGCTTTGGATTGAAAAGTCGGCCATGTGGGCCGACTTTTCGCCTCTCGATATACTCCTTCCATAACAAGTATAATGGCTCCGATTTGCGTAAATTCAGTTTCAATGATTATTTATTATATCCATTCGTCGAAATTCGATGCTACTTTTGTCCCGTCATAACTAACGGGATTGATATGCAATTATAGAGTCAGGAGTTCTAAGGATACAAAGCGAAATAAATATGGCAAAATGAAGAAGATAAAATAAGACACTGGCTCGAAATGCGTTTAAAATTTTTAATCTGAAAGTATTTTTCGATGTGGTTCCTTAAATGTAAAATATTAAAGGATTGCAAAATATAAGTTTTTATTTTTGCCTAGCGAATTTCATGGAAAATTGAAATGCAATCAGATTCTCGTTAATAAAATGGGATTATTCCTACCAAAATTATGTATAATACATTAAAATTATACAGGTTCAATATCCTTATTCCATTAAGGGCTAATATTTTAAGGAATTGGGATTACATCAGGAAATGGCGGCTGAGAAAAATTTCTGACCGTCAGTTGGTCAATATTCTTGGAGTTATTGTAGGCTTTTTGAGTGGGTTGAGTGCTATTATTCTGAAAAATACGGTTTATTATACGCATGCTTTTATTACGAGTGATTTTGGCTTTGGTAACAACAGCTTCCTATTGTTCTTTTCGCCCTTAATAGGGATATTGCTTACAGTGCTTTTTATTCGTTATTTTATAAAAGATGATATATCACATGGAATAAGTAAAGTGTTATATGCTATTTCGAAGAATAACAGTTTGTTGAAGCCTCATAATACTTTTTCTTCGATGATAGCCAGCACTTTAACGATTGCCTTTGGAGGTTCGGTAGGGGCTGAGGCTCCCATAGTGCTCACAGGTGCTTCTATAGGAAGCAATTTGGGGCGGATTGCAAAGGTTTCATACAAACATCGAACCTTACTGATTGGATGCGGAGCGGCTGGAGCTATAGCCGGTATTTTTAAGGCCCCCATCGCTGGTATTGTTTTTACCATCGAGGTTATCATGATCGACCTGACTATGGCTACCTTAATACCTCTTCTTTTATCGGCTATCACGGCCTCTGTCATTTCTTTTTTCTTTCTTGGGGATGATGTTTTGTTTTCATTTACCCTCGAAAGTTCGTTCGATCTCTCACGTCTTCCATTTTATGCTATATTGGGCTTATTTTGTGGCTTTGTTTCCTTATATTTTACGAGGGCTTCCGATTATACGGAATCCAAGCTGCAGCGCATCGGTAATCCTTTTCATCGACTTTTAGTGGGAGGTGTTATACTGGGAATTTTTATCTATATATTTCCTTCACTTTATGGGGAAGGATATGATGCTTTGATGCTGATGCTCAATGGCCATGGCACCGAAGTGGTCAACCAGAGTTTGTTTGGAAATCTGCAGATGTCGTCCTTCATGTTTCCATTGATCTTGCTTGTAATCATGTTGACCAAAGTAATAGCCATGGCTCTGACAAATGCTGCAGGTGGTATTGGTGGGGTTTTTGCGCCTTCTCTGTTTATGGGTGGCATGAGTGGTTTGTTTTTTACTCGCACGCTCGATCTTCTTACAGGAATTCGAATGCCCGAAAACAACTTCGTTCTGGTAGGAATGGCTGGTGTAATGGCAGGAGTTATGCACGCTCCTCTTACGGCTATATTCCTGATTGCCGAAATTACAGGAGGTTATCAATTGCTTACCCCTTTAATGCTGACTGCTGCTATTTCTTTTATCACCATCCAATATTTCGAACCTCATTCCATCTATACAAAGAAGCTGGCCGAACGTGGCGAACTGATTACTCATCATAAGGATAAAGCTGTACTCTCGATGATGAAAGTTACCGATTTGCTTGAAACCAATTTCAAAACTGTTTTTCCTGATGCTACCTTGGGAGAATTCGTAAAAGTAGTAGCAAGTTCCGAGCGTAATGTTTTCCCTGTGGTAGATAAAGAGAATAATTTTTTGGGAGTAGTTTTCATCAACGACATTCGACATATTTTGTTTCAACAGGAACTATATCACAAGATCTTCGTAAAAGATTTGATGTTTATGCCCGATGTAAAAGTAAGCCCCGACGATACTATGGAAGATGTGGCTAAACTGTTTCAACAAACCGCCCACTACAACATTCCTGTGATAAAAGATGGGAAATATCTGGGCTTCGTTTCCAGAGCCAATGTCTTTTCCAATTATCGTAAATTGCTTAAGGAGTTTTCGGAAGACTGATCATCTGTTTTCTTTGTTGTTTTATCGTAGATTTAATTTTCTGTTTTTAAAAAGGATGTATATTTGCTGCCAAAGTGAACCGAATGTTTAATTAAATATCTAAATCTAAGTATATGTTCAAGAATCATCCCAAAGGATTATTGGTTTTAGCCATTACCAACATGGGCGAGAGATTTGGCTACTACACCATGTTGGCTATTCTTACCTTGTATATGCAGGCCAAGTTTGGTTTGACTTCGGCCACAACCAGCATGATTTATGGAACCTTTCTGGCTCTTGTTTATTTCCTCCCCATTTTAGGAGGAGTTATAGCTGATAAGGCACTGGGTTATGGGAAAACGATTCTGTTGGGCATCCTGGTCATGTTTATCGGATATCTGTTGCTTGCTATTCCACTCGAAAGCAATGCAGTAGGATTGGCCATGATGATTTTTTCGCTCGTTCTTATTGCTTTGGGTACTGGATTTTTCAAGGGAAATTTACAGGCACTCGTAGGCAAGCTTTACGATGATCCCCGGTATGGAAAGAATAGAGATATTGCATTTTCGATTTTTTATATGTTTATCAATATTGGGGCCTTCTTTGCTCCCAGCGCAGCAAATTATATCAATAATACCGTTTTGAGGTCGGCCGATTTTACCTACGACGCTTCCATACCTAAAAACTATGTCATTCTCAATGATGAAAAGAATGCCATTGATAAGAACACATTTATTCTGAAATATATAAGCCCCGAAGAACAAAAGCTGTCGGGAAAGGAATTCGAATCCGTCTTGAACAAGGCAAAAAAGGAACATAAAGCGGTTTTCACCGATGATATCGAATTTGCCCTTTTCAGATTGAAAGCCGCTGGCCTTTATCAATATACTCAATCGGGCAAGATTACCGATTCCTCCATGATGATTAGCAGCCATGAATACGAATTGTTACAAAGCCGTGATCCCAAAGATGCTCAGGACAAAGCCGATGTAATAACCAAAATACAAGCTATTCATGTAACAGACCCAAATTTGGGGGGTGGCCCAAACCCCGACGATTTTGCTCGCAATTTTGGCAAGCATTATGTTAGTCATTCACTTTCCACCTCTTATAATCTGGCCTTTGGCGTAGCTTGCATCAGTTTGATCATTTCCGTTCTCATCTTCCTGCTGTTCAAGAAAACATGGAAAGCAGTAGATAAAACGGTAAAACAGGAAATCGCCGAAGCTAAGATAACAGGCAAAGAGGTAAAGATGATGCCAAAAGAAGAAGTGAGAGAACGAATGATCGCTCTGTTCTTGGTATTTTTCGTGGTTATATTCTTCTGGATGTCGTTCCATCAAAATGGATTAACGCTTACCTTCTTTGCCCGCGATTATACCATGAGCAATATTCCGGCCGCATGGACTATGCTGTTCAATCTATTCCCACTGCTATCTCTAATTGTATTTTTATATGGCATTTATCTTTCGACCATAGGATTGTTGGGCAGCAAACCCAATAGAAAAATCGGAATTTTACTTGTTCTTTTTGGTATTGCAGGCATGGCAGGTTATTACTTTACAAGTATTTATGGCATAGATAAGATGACCAAGATAACCCCTCAAATCTTCCAGCAGTTCAATCCGATGTTTATCATCATTCTTACGCCTCTTACAGTCGCTTTGTTTGGATATCTTGCCAGTAAAGGGAAAGAACCCTCAGCACCCCGAAAAATAGGTATTGGGATGTTTCTGGCAGCCGTTGGTTATGCCATTATGATGATTTGCTCCATAGGTTTGCCCGCCCCAGCCGAAATTTCGGGTATATCCGATAAATTAGTATCTCCCTCATGGCTTATCGGTACTTATTTTGTGCTAACTATTGCCGAATTATTCCTTAGCCCTATGGGACTGTCGTTCGTGTCGAAAGTTGCACCACCCCAATATAGTGGGATCATGCAGGGTGGCTGGCTGGCCGCTACGGCCATCGGAAACCTGCTGGTGGGTGTAGTGGGTACCTTCTGGGAAAAACTTCCTCTGGTTGGATTTTGGTCAATCTTGATTGTCTGTTGTCTCCTTTCGGGCATTTTCATCTTCTCGATCATGAAAAAGCTCGAAACCGCTACAGAGTAATTTCTTCTCAGTCGAAGAATTATTTACCACATGAATTCTGATGTATATAAACCGGAATTCGAAAAGTGAAAGTAATGAAATATCCCTGGGGTGATGATAATCCTTATTATTCTTATTCGACTTATTCCAAACGGATTTTTGGAGGAAGGATTCAAAAACTCTCTATAAAGGCAGGTTTTACTTGCCCAAACCGTGATGGAACAAAAGGAATAGGAGGTTGCTATTACTGTAATAACGATGCATTCAACCCTTCTTATTGTCGTTCTGACAAGAGCATCACTCAGCAAATCGAAGAAGGAATAGCCTTTCATGCGTGGAGATACCGGAGGGCTACCAAATATCTGGCTTATTTTCAAGCCTTTTCGAATACTTATGCACCTTTGTCTCATTTACAGAAATTATACGGCGAAGCCCTCAGTCATCCCGCAGTAGTTGGTCTGGTAATCTCTACCCGTCCCGACTGCCTGCCAGAAGAAACACTCATTTATTTGTCCCAACTTTCGAAAGAATATTTCATACAGGTAGAAATTGGGATAGAATCGTGTTATGACGCGACTTTGAGTCGAATAAACCGTGGGCATAGTTTTGATGATACCATAAAAGCCTTGGATAACCTTTCCATGAGAGGTATAATGACAGGAGCTCATCTCATCTTTGGTCTTCCGGGCGAAACTATCGAGATGATGCTGAATGAAGCCCAAATAGTCTCGCAATTGCCTCTGACGAGTATTAAACTTCATCAGCTTCAGATTATCGAGGGTTCGGTTTGGGCAACAGAATATCGCCTTCGTTCGGAAAGTTTTAGACTTTTCGAACGCAATGAATATGTGGATTTCATTATAAAATTCATTGAAAGACTTCGCCCAGAAATAGTAGTAGAGCGATTATCGGCCGAAGCTCCTCCGCGCTTCGTGATTGCACCCGATTGGGGTTTGGAACGTGCCGATGCTTTTCAGCAAGATATTCGAGAAAAGATGCTGAGCTTGCAAACCTATCAAGGGAAACTTTTCAAATTCAATGAAAAATAGGGGAAAAAATAAAATTTTCTCGAATTTTTTGTAGAATATTAAATAAATATATTAAGTTTGTATCCGTATTCATAAGTATCAACAAAAATCTAAAACTATGAAAAAATTGTATTCTCTTATCGTCGCGATGTTCCTGATTGTGGGAGCTTTTGCGCAAACTCCACCCTATACTGACAATTTCGAGTCATATACGGTGGGTGGGTATCTGGCTGCTCAAAATCCTGACTGGTGGACTACATGGAGTAACACCCCGGGTACGGGTGAAGACGCTATCATTTCGAATGCTCATGCCAACTCAGGCGCTCAATCAGTACTGGTTGACGAAACTGGCGGCTCTACTGACCTGATTTTGAAACTCGGTAATAAAACCGTAGGCCTCTATTACATAGGTTGGTATGTCTTTGTTGATAATGGTAAAGCAGGTTATTACAACATTCAACATTTCCAATCACCAGGTACTGAATGGGCCTTCGAGGTCTATTTTAATACTAATGGAAGTGGTACACTTAAAGCGGGAGGGAATAGCATAACCTTTAGCTACCCCAAAGCTACATGGTTTAAGGTTTATCATGAAATCGACCTCGATAATGACCAGATTAAACTTTATGTAAATGGAACTCAGGTTCATCAATGGCCATTCAGCTATCAAGCCAGCTCTACTACGGGCACAAAACAACTGGGAGCAGTTGACTTCTTTGCTGGAGCTCAAACAGGCGAAACCCCCCAGTACTGGTTCGATGATATTTCATTCGAACTTGCACCCGCACCTCTATATTCCCAGAATTTCGATAGCTGGGCTGTGGGTAGCTATGTAGCCGTGAATGATCCTGAGTGGTTTACTACATGGAGCAATTCCCCTGGCACTGGAGAAGATGCTCTGATAGATAATGCTTTTTCCCATAGCTCTTCCAATTCTGCCCGTGTCGATGAAACTGACGGCGCTACCGACCTCATCTTAAAACTGAGTAATAAAACTTCTGGTCATTATAACCTCTCCTGGTATATGTATATCGAAAACGGGAAAGCAGGGTATTATAATATTCAGCACTTCCAATCGCCTGGTACCGAATGGGCTTTCGAAATGTATTTCAAAGCAAATGGAACGGGAAAATTGCTGGAAGGAAACAACACCATTACCTTTACTTATCCTCAAGCTACATGGTTTAAAGTAGAACACGATATCGATATAGACAACGATTGGATCAAACTCTATGTGAATAATGTATTGATAGAAGAATGGCCATTTAGCTATCAATCGGGTTCAACCACAGGAACCAATCAACTTGGAGCTGTTGATTTCTTTGCTGGGGCAGAACAGGGAAGTGGTGAAACACCAAAATATTTCTTCGATGATGTAGTGTTTATGGCTTATGGAGCCATTCCCGAAGCCAACATCGAAGTAGATCCTACGTCATTGGCTGCCTATCTCGAACCCAATTCAACCATTACTGAACAAATTACCATTACCAACAGTGGTTCACTCGATTTGAGTTTTGATGCACTGGTAATTTTGAATTCGGGTAAAATGGCAGGCAAAGCAACCGCAACTCCTCAACCAGCTGTATTGACCAATGCCTTTGCAGGTCCCGTACTCAATGGAGGAGCTCCTTCTACCGATGCTACTGCCGTTTTGCATTACGATGGAGATAATTATTCTGCTATAGGATGGAGCAGTGCACCTGTTACAGTTACCGTTGCGGCTATGTTCCCCTACACCATGACTGCTCCCTATGCCGGCATGAAAATCAACTCGGTAGATGTTTATATCAACGATCTGAATTCAAGTGGCAGCAATGAGATGACAGTGAAGATCTATGGAATGGGGTTAACATACGAACCCGGCCCGCTCATTTATTCTCAACCTTTCACTCCTATGGGGGGAGGCTGGGAACACATCGTTCTTACTACTCCTGTCTTGGTTACCGGTGAAGATATATGGGTAGGCTATCAATTTACACAAAACGAAACCGGAATCTATATTCCTGGCACGGATGCCGGTCCTAATCATCCTTATGGCGATTTCCTCAGCACGGGAGTGGGCTGGAGCCACCTGTCCAATAATCCCAGCCTGCTTTATAACTGGAACATCCGCGCCAACCTCAATGGCGATCCTTTCAATAAGTGGCTTACCATTACTCCTACCTCTGGAACAATTGCTCCTGCCGGCTCACAAATTCTCGACGTAACTTTCAATTCTAATAATCAACCCGTTGGAATCTACGAAGGAATCGTACGTATAATGAGTAATGACCCCGATTCGCCTTCGGTTGATGTACTCTGTACACTTTCGGTATCAGTAGGAATCAACGACATGAACAAAGTAGCTGTATTGGTTTATCCCAATCCCGCTCAAGATTTTATCAATGTGGCTGCTAACCAAAAAATTACCGAAATCAGAATTATGAATTTTGCAGGACAAACCCTCTACAAAGGCAATGAAAACCATATCAATATTAGCAATTTGCCAAAAGGAATCTATTACCTGCAAACCATTACCCACGAAGGGATTTCCAATATCAAATTCATTAAAAACTGAGATCCTTTCTCTTTGACTTTGATTTTCACCGCCCTTGCTATATGCCGGGGCGGTTTTTTTATTTTTTTCACCAAAATTTTACACTCCTTTATTACAATATTCCAGACGATAACTCTTTTTTCTTCATACTTTTGCAAATGTTTAACTTTCGACCTGCTTATTCGTGGATCATTTATCATTTCCTATTTTAATATGATTATGAAATACTGTAAACCAGTCTTATTATTCGTTCTGTTTATCTTGATATTACCGGGTTGCGGGGCTCAGGTTGACGAGCAGAAAAGGAATCTTATCCTGATGGATCTTTTGAAACGCTCGGTGGAAGAAGGCCATTTTAGCCCCGTTGCCATGGATGATCAATATTCGAAAAAAGCTTATAATTTATTTATCGAACAACTCGATCCTCTCAAAAGATTCTTTACCGAGGATGATCTGGCTGAAATGAAAAAATATGAGCTGAGGTTAGATGATGAATTCAAGAATTATGATACTGAGTTCTTTGAATTGACTTATAATATCTTATCGAAGCGGTTGAAACAGATCGAAGATTTTTACTCCGAGATTTTGAAAAGACCTTTCGATTTCGGAAAGGAAGAATACCTCGAGATGGACCCTGATAAACGTCGATATCCTAAAAATGATGAAGAACTTAAAACAGCTTGGGAGCAAATGTTAAAATATGAGGTACTCAATTGGCTTACCGATAAAATCGGGCAGCAAGAAAAAGCAATCGCCCGGGCCGATACGAGTTTTACTCTCAAAACTATCGATCAATTGGAAAAGGAAGCTAGAGAAAAAATTAATAAAAGATATGCGGATTGGTTTCACGAAATGAATAAACTCGAAAAAGCCGACCGTTTTGCCGATTATTTGAATTGTCTAGTGAGTGTTTTCGACCCTCATACCAATTATTTCCCCCCTAAAGAAAAGGAAGATTTCGACATCCAATTTTCTGGTCAGCTCGAAGGCATTGGAGCCACACTACAATCGAAAGATGGTTATGTTACCGTTGTCAGTATTGTGCCGGGCGGCCCTGCTTGGAAACAAGGCGAGCTTGAGGTTAATGACAAAATTATCAAAGTGGCTCAAGAAGGAAGTGAACCCGTTGATATTACGGATTGGCGTGTGGATAAGGCCGTTCAGCTCATCCGTGGTAAAAAAGGTACCCTTGTGAGGCTTACCGTACGAAAACTTAATGGAGTAGAAAAAGAAATAGCCATTCAACGAGATGTTGTGATCATAGAAGAAACTTATGCTAAATCGGCTGTGGTTGAAGATACACTTACTAGAGGTAAAGTTGGTTATATTTTCTTGCCTTCATTTTATGCTAATTTCGAGGACCCTAATGGAAGGAGCTCTTCTCGTGATATGCTTCAAGAAGTGGAAAAGTTAAAGAATGCTGGCGTACAGGGAATTATTATCGACCTTAGGGGCAATGGGGGAGGTTCACTCCAGGATGCTATCGAAATTGCTGGCCTTTTCATTGACCAGGGACCAGTAGTTCAGGTAAAAGGCCGGGTTGGTAATCCCAGAGTATATGGTGATCCTCAGCCTGGCATCGTTTATGAAGGGCCCCTCATCATTATGGTGAATCCCATTAGTGCCTCAGCTTCAGAGATTTTAGCCGCAGCACTGCAAGATTATCATCGTGCCATTATTACAGGAACTTCTAAGACCTTTGGAAAAGGTACAGTTCAACGATTTTTTAACCTTGATGATTTGGCACGCGGTTTCGATGAAGTAAAACCCCTTGGCTCCCTTAAACTTACTATTCAAAAATTCTATAGAATAGATGGTGGTTCTACTCAACTTAAAGGCGTCTCTCCCGACATCATCATGAGCGATCCCTATACTTATCTCGAAATAGGCGAAAGTGAACTGAAATATCCCATGGAATGGACACAAGTGAATCCCGCTAACTATTCTCCTTTCAATAATGAATATCTTTTTACCAGCTTGGAAAAGAAAAGTACTGAAAGAATAAAAAATGATGAGCGCTTTCAACTGCTCGATGAACATGCCAGACAAATTAAAGTCCGTAGAGATAAAACCTTAATACCATTGAAAATGGACGATTTTAAACGTCAGAACGATGAAAACCTCGAACAATCAAAGGCTTTCGATAAGCTGATGAAAGATACCTTAAGCCTGAAATCAACCCCACTATCTGTTGATTTGCAACGAATTGGCTCTGACACTACCAAGCTGAATATCTTGAAAAAATGGACGCAAAGCTTACGCACAGACCCTTATCTACTCGAGTCAGTTCGAATTGTTCGCGATTGGAATGCAGCAATCGTTCAAAAGAGATAATTTATTTAATCACTATCCCTTAGCTTAGAAGACGAAATTTTTCAGGCCTTTTTATATATTTGTATTAATAATATGTTGATGTGAATGCATCTGCCTTTTCTAAAATTATTTTGTTTCTTTCACTCTTTTTTACTATTCTCCTAGCAAAAGCCCAAGTGGAGATTAGTGTGGGACATAACGCCAACGAATTGGTTCAGATGCTGTTGGGACAGGGAGTAACTATCAGCAATATTACGGGCAGTGGATTGCAGTCGGCAACCAATCCTAATATATGGCAGGCAGGAAAATTTCATGGAGGTTTACCCGATATTGGTATCGATAGCGGAATTATTCTTACAAGTGGAAATGCTCTTTTAGCTCAGGGCCCTAATAATAATGGAAACTCCGGCTATGGTGCAGGCAACCCTGGCGATCTCATGCTTACTAACCTTGCCGGAGTGAATACCAACGACGCCTGCATTCTCGAATTCGATTTCACCCCATTTTACGATACCATTGTTTTTCGATATGTCTTTGGATCGGAAGAATATCATCAATATGTGACTTCATACAACGATATTTTTGCCTTTTTCATCAGCGGTCCAAATCCCTTCGGAGGGACTTATGATAATGTAAACATTGCTCTAATTCCAGGAACTAATTTAGCGGTGAGCATGTATAACATCAATTTTGGGAATCAAAATGGTGATTGCCCCAAAGGGACTTCTTGTGTAAATTGCGAGTATCTGATAGATAATTGCGAATCGGGTAAAGGTATAGAATATGATGCCTATACCATGGTTTTTACAGCAATGGCTATTGTTGTCCCCTGCCAAACCTATCATCTCAAGTTGGCTATTGCCGATGCAATGGATAGCGCATGGGATACAGGTGTTTTTCTTGAAGCTGGTAGTTTTAGCAGTCCAGGTGTTACCATTACTCCTGAATATTCAACTGCTTCTGGGCAGGCAGTGGCAGTAGAAGGCTGCTCCTATGTGGATTTAGTGGTTACTCTACCTTTTGTGCAGCCAGATACGGTTTGGCTGGTTTTCGATAGCATAAGGGGCACTGCTACTAACGGTGTTGATTGCAACTTTATTAGCGATAGCATCTTTATTGCACCAGGTGAACTTTCTAACTTTATTCGTATCGTTCCCATTTATGATGGAGAAATTGAACCCCTCGAGAATTTCATTTTCTATTATTCTTCCACCTCTTGTTCAGGAACTCAGGTGGCTTCGGTGCGGGTGGATATTGCTGATTGGAATCCTGTGAATATTGGAAGTGATACTACAATTTGTGAAGGCCAGTCTATTACCTTCGATGCAGGTGAAGGCTATCGTTCTTATTTATGGCAGGATGGAAGTAGTGATAGGTATTTCACAACAAATGAACCAGGTACCATCTCAGTTACCGTGTATGATATATATCTGTGTCCAGCCTCAGATTCATTAATGCTCAATGTTGCAACATTGCCACAACCATTAATAATCAAACATAATTGAGATTAGAATTTGGATGAATTGATTTCAAAAGAGAAGAATTCTTATTTTTTCAGATTAAGAACGACAACAGTTTCTATATGAGGGGTTTGTGGGAACATGTCGAAAGGTTGAATTTCTTCGATTTCGTATTTTAATATAAGCATTTGGAGGTCGCGAGCTAGAGCCTGAGGATTACAGCTTACATATATGATTTTTTGGGGAGATTCCAATAAAAGAATCTTTTTTATTTCGATAAGGGTGCCCGACCGAGGGGGGTCGATGATCACAATATCGGGATGCCCATATTTTTTAATAAAATCAACGGTCAAGGTGGTCAGTACATCTCCTTGAATGAAAGTGCAGTTATGAAATCCATTCAGACGTGCATTTTCTTTGGCGTCTTCTATAGCCGCCTCAGAAAATTCGATCCCTACGACTTTTTTTGCCTGATTTGCCATACAAATTCCTAAAACACCTGTTCCACAATATAAGTCATAAATTGTATCATCAGATTTTACTCCAGCTTTGTGAGCTACATATTCAAACAGCTTGGGAGCTATAAAACGATTGGTTTGGAAAAAACTTTGAGGGCTCAGCCTAAAGCTGAATCTATTTATATTATTTATTGTAAGAAATCGATATTCACCTTTGAATAAATGAACCTCTTTTTCACCAAAGGACTTAAAGGGATTGGAATAAATCTTCCAAAAAACTGATTTTACGGCTGACAAATCATTGTAAAGATGATCAAGAAACCTAAATGCTTCTTCATTTGGCTGAATGGCAAAACCAACCATTAATATCACCTTAGGCGTATTGTCTTGCAGGATTTCAATACTACGAATCATACCACTGCCATCCTTGAAATTGAAAAAAGACAAATTCAGGCTCTGAGCAAATTTTTTGGCTTGTAGGGCAATGAAGACTGAAGGTTCTGGTTGTAGATAGCATTCAGTAATATCGATAATCCTGTCATTTAATTGAGAAACATTGAAACCGACTGCTTGGCGTTCTTTTGTATTATTTATTTTCCCTTCGTTATCATAAAACCATCTTTGGGCTGAAAATGAGTATTCTAAGCGATTTCTGTAAAAGAATTCATTTTCGGATGGAACGACTGGTTTAATTTCTTTAAAGGGGATTCCCTTATGGTTTAAAGCTTCTTCAAGGATTTGACACTTCATTAGTAGCTGAAATGAATATTGAATATGCTGCCATGAACATCCGCCACACAGGCCAGAATGTTTACAAATATGTGTTCGCCTTTGTGGATGCGGTTTTTCTATACTTATCAAATTTCCGGTTAAAAATTCCGAGCCTCCATAGATTATTTCTCCTGAAATGATTTCACCCGGTAGGGTATAAGGGAAATAAACCTTTCGTCCTTGAAATAGGGTCCATCCTTTTCCTGATGAATGCATGCCCATTATCTCCAAATTCTGGGCGGTTTTCCGTTTTCTTTGTCGACGGCTCATGCGTTTCAAAAATATAAAAACCACCTCAGTCGGGAAAACTTAAGGTGGTTTTATAATTATTCAGGGGGATAGGATTAAGGAGATTTAGGGTTGATTAAACCATAGTTTCGATATTCCAGACGAAGGCATGTATACCCTGTGCTTCTGCTATATTGTTGATTTGTTCGATTAAATTGAGCAAGGTTTTCACTTTTTCGTCTTCCAATACAGTAAAGATACCTGAATTTAAAGATGGCCAGACATGGGTACCAAGATGAGGCTCCCCCTCATTTGAGCCCGCACCGACCATTTCGTTCCATTTGCTGAAGCCTTTTATTTGTGCTAATTCTAGGGCCTTTTCAACTTTATTGGTAATCGCCTGATTAAAAATTATAAATACTGCTTTCATTTTTTTGTTTTTTAGATGAAAATGAGGTGTCAGCACTTCGAGAAATAGCGCTGACACCTAACGGATATTATTCGGAAGGGAGGTGTAATTCCTGAGGAATTTTATTGTTTTCTTCTCTTCTCTTTTTGGCGTGAGCAAACAAACTGTAAATTACGGGTACGATGATCAGCGAGATGAGCATCGAGAAAAACAAACCACCAATGATGGATATACCCAGAGGTCTCCAGATTTCTGAACCTTCCCCATGAGAAATAGCCAGAGGGAGCATACCAAGGAGGGTTGTAAAAGAGGTCATGAGAATAGGTCTTAACCTCGATTTACCTCCGGCAATAATGGCATCCCTGATGGAATAGCCCCTGCCCACGAGCAGGTTGATGAAATCTACAAGAACAATGGAGTTTTTTACTGCAATTCCAATCAGCATAACTATTCCAATGCCCGAAATGATATTAATGCTGGTATGTGTGATGAATAATGATATTAGAACTCCAGTGATGGCAAAAGGTACAGAAAACATGATGATGAAAGGTTCTCGCAATGACTCGAATTGCGAAGCCATTACGATATAAGTGAGCAGAAGGATAAGAATGGACAACAGCCCCAAATCTCTGAAAGTATCGGCCATGTCTTTTGCTGCTCCACTAATTTCGACAAATATTTGTGGGGGAACATCGAGAGTTTTTAGCTTCGAATTTATCTGGGCCGTTGCCTTTCCAAGGTCAGTTCCTTTGAGTGAAGCCTCCACCCTTACAACGCGTATTTTGTTTTCGTGTTCGATGTTTGGAGTTGTATAAACCTCCTTGACTTCGGCCACATCGTTTACCCTTATCAAATTGCCCTGAGGACCACGAAACGTAATGTTTCGTATGTCATCCACCGACACCAAATTTTCATCGTTATATTTTACGATTACATCGTATTCGTTGCCTTCTTCCCTGTATTTTGTGGCCTTAAATCCCAACACTCGATTTCTGATGGCACTCGACAGCATAGCCGTATTCATGCCTAATTGAGCCAGTTTGGTCCTATCAGGTATTACCTGAAGTTCAAGACGGTCTTTATCACGAGAAATGGTAACATCTCTGAAACCGGGTTGAGTTTTCATGAAAGAGGAGAGCTGATCGGCAATATAATTAGTTTTGTTGATGTCGTAACCAAAAATATTGACGACTACATTATTTCCTCCACCACCCACCATAGATATACCCATTTGACTTCGCGAACCACCCACACTCACATAAGAAGAAGCAATGATAGGATATTTTGTCAGATCATTCCTCAAGCTATCGGCAATATCGTAAATGCTGCGCGAACGTTCCTCTGCACTGCTCAATCTTAAGGTTATATTGATAATGTAAGAACCTGCACGTTGTACGGCACTTGCAAGCGAACCCTCCTCATCTATGCCAATACTGGTCGAAACTAATTCGATTTCGGGATATTTTTGTTTCATAACCTCTTCGAAATCGCGAGCCAATTTCTTGGATTCGTCAATTCTTACTCCCTGAGGAATTTCAATATTAATTCCTATTCTTCCATTATCTTGTTCGGGAATGAATTCTGTTCCAATGAACTTAAACAAGAACAGGCTTCCGATAAATATGACGAAGGCCAATGAAAGGATAAGCTTCTTATGCCGAAGGGCATAGCTTAGAATCTTCGCATACCATTCGTCGAAGTAACCCCAGAAGCGGCTAACACCGGCTAAAGATTTATTAGGATGATAATTATAATAAAAATTGCTTTTTAAAATGCGCGAAGAAAGCATGGGAGTGAGCGACAAAGCTGCCAAAACGGAAATGGTAATAGTAATGCTAACGATCCAGCCTAACTGTCGAAATACTACTCCCGTAAGTCCAGTCATTAAAGTTAATGGGAAAAATACTGCCACGATTACAAGGGTGCTTGCCACAACGGCTAAACCTACTTCTCTTGTGGCAAATACTGCGGCTTCCATTGGATTACTCCCTCGCTCGAGGTGTTTGGTAATGTTTTCCAATACCACAATGGCATCGTCCACTACCATACCAATCGCAATGGCAAGGGCCGAAAGCGATATGATATTCAAAGTCCCACCAATAGCGTAAAGGAAGATAAAGGCAGCGATTAGTGAGACAGGGATGGTAAGCAAGATGATAAAGGTTGAACGCCATCTGCCTAAAAAAATGAATACTACCAGAGTAACAAATATAAAGGCATATAATAGGGTTTCCGATAGATTATTGATAGAATTTTGGATGAATTCAGATGTATCGACGATTTTAACTATTTTAACATCCTTAGGGAGTTCCTTACTGAGTTCATCCATTCTTTCGCGTACTAATTTGGCAATTTGCACAGTATTGGCTCCACTCTGTTTCTGTACCATCAATCTTACACCCACCTCCCCGTCGATGCGTTCATCTACATAAATGTATTTTAGGGTATCCTTTACTTGAGCTATGTCTTTCAAATATACTAAACCTGCATTCGATCGGAAAACAACAATGTCTTTTACTACATCGCTGCTTTTAAATTCTCCATTGGTTCTTACGGGGAATTCCATTTGCCCGACTTCCATTCTACCGGCTGGGAGTGCAAGGTTTTCGGCTCCAATGACGTTTCCGATCTGTTCCAGAGTTAGGCCGTATGAATCCAGCTTGCGTGGGTCTATTCTCACATCAATAATACGTTCAGGTTTGCCCATTACCGTGACTGCACCTACTCCATCAATACGGCTAAGCCTTTCTGTGATACGTTCGTCGATGAGCTTTTCGAGCGCCGGATAACTTTCTTGAGCTGTTACTCCATAAATTACAACCGGCATCATGGAAGAATTGAACTTGAATAAGGTGGGTTTTTCGGCTTGATCGGGCAAGGTTTTTTCGATAAGACTAAGTAAATCTCTTACATCATTACTTGCCTGATCCATATTGGTTCCATACTCAAACTGGATAAGAATGAATGAGATATTATCCTTGCTGGTGGAAATGACCTTCTTTAAATTCTGTAAAGAGTTTAATTGATTTTCAAGAGGCTTGGTTACATTCACCTCTATATCCTCCGCACTGGCACCCGGGTAATAAGTAATCACACTCATCGCCGGAATATCCATGTCGGGCATTAAATCAATGGGTAAATTTATTAACGAAAATATTCCCAACACAATCACAGCCACAAAAATCATTATGGTTGTAATGGGCTTTCTTACTGATTCACTATATAAACTCATATATTTTCGATTTTAAAAATTTTAAGTTTCCGACAGGGTTTACCTTGATATACGATTTACAGCCTGTCCATCCTTAATAACCATTTGTCCTTCGACAATTAATTCATCGCCTTGATTCAAGCCGCTCACTATTTCGACCTTATCGTCCAAAACATCTCCAACTTCTATGATTTTGCGTATGGCTTTCCCATCTTTATATATAAATACGAAGCGTTCGTTGGTTCCCGATTGTTTCTGAATTACAAAAGAAGGAATGACCAAAACCTGGTCCTTACCAATATCGATGGAGGCAGTAGCAAATATGCCTGGCCTTAATATACGACCCTCATTATTGATAATTACCTCTACAGTGAAAGTTTTACTCATATTATCTACGATAGGGTAAATCTTGTCGATGCTTCCCGAGAAAATTTTTCCAGGATAAATTTCTGAAGTAACATCCACCTTCATGCCTCTTTTGATATTGGGAAGATATTTTGATGAAACGCCCACTAGCAATTTTAAACGATCCAGTTGCATGATAGACACAATAGCAGGTTTGCCAACGCCTGCTGCAGGGCTCATAGTAAAGATCTCACCATCATTGAGGTATTTTCCCGTAACTTCTCCATTGATGGGCGATTTCAAGGTGGTGTTGTCTTCGAGAAATTCAAGATTGGTCTTGGCTATATCATATTGCATCTTTACCTGATCGTATTGCTGTGGGGCGATTGCTCCGACTTTCAACAGAGAATCCATGCGCATCAAATCCAAACGTATTTTTTGATATTGAATATAGGCTTGCTGGTAATTGGTGCGGTCGAGCTGAGCAACCACCTGACCGGCTCTTACACGATCACCCACATCGACGAGGATTTTTTCTACTCTCCCCGCAGTTGCCGGAGCAAGATGATTTTCCTTATAGGCAAGAATGGAGACCGGATATTTGATCATCCGCTCGATATTGGTGAATTCAATAGGGGCCGTTACTACATTTGGGGTTTGTTGCATTGTAGCATCGGATTCTTTTTTGTGGTTGCTGCATGAAACCAGAAAGGTTACGCTTATAAGCAGCATTATTGCCATGAAGTTTTTCTTTTTCATAGTTGGTTGTATGTTTTATTCTTGTATAATTATTTTATATTGCAATTACAATGTTTTGCCGATAATCTTTTGGTATTCATTTCTGGCAGTTAGATATTCCGATCTGGCCTGGATGAGATTGAGCTTGGCTTGCATCATGGCGTTCTCTGCATCATTCAGTTCGACCAATGTGGCCTGTCCAGTATTGTATCGTGTACGGGCAATCTGATATCCCTTCTGAGCAAGTTCAACATTGCCTTGGGCTGCATTCACCTTTTTAATGGCAGCAAAAATAGCATTCTTAGCATTTTGAATCTGAGCCTCAAGATTATTGCGTGTATAGGTTTCCTGAAGATCGAGCTGACGCAAACCTATTTCGGCTTGGCTCAGTTGACGGCGCATCGAAAATCCTTTGAAAATCGGAACGGAAAGCTGTAAACCTATTGCAGAAGAAGCCACCCAATTGTAATCGCCAAATTTGAAATCGTTGGCCTGTGTTTGATAAGTATAGCTGCCAAATGCTGCCAATATGGGAATATTGCTATTGCGAATCATTTGCTTCTGAATGCCCAAGAGTCGACGATTGATTCCAAACTGCCTCAAAGTCGGATTATCATGATACCATGTAGAAGGAATGGTGTCGAGTTCTTCCAGTTGCACCTTTAGTAATTCTGTCTCATCCAAAACCAAAGGAGTATCGGTATCGATATTCAATACTATTTTAAATATGTTGAGGAGATTCTGATAGATATTTTCAGCCTGTAAAAGATTGGGATAAAGATTATCTACCTGAACCTTCGCTCTGATAGCATCGTATTCCGATACCAATCCATTAGCCTGCATTTGCTGAATATTTTTTAGGTTTTCGATGGCGTTCTGATAACTTCTATTATACACCTGAACCGTTTGTTGCAGTAACAATACATTATAATAAGTATTTCTAACATTGGCGGTGAGGTTGATTCGGTTTTCCCTTTCTTTTTCTACGCTTAATTCGGCATCCATCTTTCCTAATTTGATAGATTCATAAACATTCATCGCAAACAAAGGAAGTGAAAAGGTAAGCGAACCTGAGTAGGCATTATCCGATCCTATTTTAAGAGTAGGGCCAAAAGGCGATTCGGGCGGCATGAAGATAACGGGTTTCTTGATGTTACGCGTATAACTTCCACTGCCCTGAATCGTTGGATACAAGGCTGCCATATACTCCTGAACCTTGGCTTGTTTTCTCTCGATCTCGAGTGAGGAAACCTGCTGTAAGAGGTTTTGCTCGATAGCCCTGTCAACAGCTTGTTGAAGCGTTAACCTCAAGGTATCGTTTTGGCTCTTTAATTCTATGCTGCAAAGTAAAAAGAAACCGATAAACAGGCTTCCCCAAAGAATCATTTTTAAGTTTACTTTCATATCTCGTGTCTATTGTTTATATTCTGATATTGGATAATCTCTTTTGAAATGGTTTAATTGGTTAGCTGGTGCTCATTGTAATAATGATCAATTAATTCGACTCCTTCTTTGGTAGCCATCCCCCGTATGAAATTGATGGAAATGTGCTCGAATACTTCGGCGGGTGAAAAGTAATGCATCGAAAATATTTTTTCACTATTTTCCATTAACATTTGCAATTGTTCGAATAAAATAATCGTTGCTAATTCTACATTTATTTCAGGCCTGAAGATGTTCTGCCCTTTCCCCTTTTCAATGAAATTTTTTATCCCTTCCTTGATTCTCGATTCAAATTCAGTAGTCATGCAATAGAGGCTGCTCGGATAAAGCTGCCTCAAGTCCTTTATAAATAGATAATTGGTTTGACGTAATTCCTGAATATGACTCCACATAAACAAAAGGTAGGTTTCTATAATGTGAGAACTCCTTTCAATAATAGAAGTGTCTTTTCCTATCAGCCGATTAAGTTCTGAATGTACACAGGTCTCCACCAACTCGTCCTTCGTCTTGAAATGTTCATATAAAGTACGTTTCGATATACCGATCTCATCAGCAACCATTTCCATGGTTACGCTCCGTATACCCATGCTCCTGAAAAGCTTGACTGAAGTATTGATGATATTGTCTCTTAACATTTTTACCCATTTGAAAACTTAAAAAACTTTTTAAGTTTTCGACGTGCAAATGTATAACAAATATTCTTACAAATTGCTCGTAAAAATAAAATTTCAAGAAAATTTAACATATTCCAATATCCGTCCAATTTTTATGTTAGAGAATATTTTTTGGTTTTTAACTCAAAATCAATCTTTTATTCAAGAATTCATGAATGAGGGATAACAGATGGATGATTCCATGAATTTTTTTTCATTTCATCTGATGATCTACCATGACAGGATATGCTTGCGGGCTTTCGAAGAAGGAAGAAATAGCATTGCAAACGAATTTGATCTTTCTTTTCGAGAGCCTTGGATAAAAGGGAAGACGAATGATTGTGGACGAAAATTTTTCGGTATGCGGCAGAGCTCGTCCGTCGTGTCGGAAAGTAAAAAATGGGCTCTGATGAAGGGGTAAATAATGGAAAACGGCATGTATGCCTCTGCTTTGCAGATATCTAAGCAATTCGTCTCGAGTGTAACCGTCTTTCACCGCGATATAGAAGAAATTTCCATTTACGCTGGCATATTCAGGCACGATGGGGAGTTGTAAAAATCCTTTTTCTTCTAAAGGCTTAAGGTATTCATAATATGAAAGCCATACTTTCTTACGAAGCTTCTGAATGCGATCGAATTTGCTTAACTGTGCATAAAGAAAAGCGGCTACCATTTCGGCTGGCAAAAAAGAAGAACCAATATCTACCCATTCGTATCTATTGACTTCTTTACGCTGGAAAGCAGCTCTGTTGGTACCTTTTTCCCATATAATTTCGGCTCGTTTCGTAAATTGCTCATCGTTTACGACCAATAAGCCACCTTCTCCCGAGATGATGTTTTTTGTTTCGTGAAATGAGAAGGCCGCTAGATGGCCAAAGCTCCCCAAGGGTTTTCCTTTATAATAGGAATCGATGGAGTGAGCTGCATCTTCTATTAATAAAAGGCCATACTTGTTTGCCAATTGCTGAATGGCCTCCATGTCGCAGGATATGCCGCAATAATGAACCACCACAATTGCGCGTGTTTTTGGCGTAATGAGGTTTTCTATGGCTTTTGGATCGATGTTGGGAATATCAGGTAAGGTATCGGCAAAGACGATTTTGGCTCCCCTCAGTAGGAAGGCATTGGCGGTGGAAGGAAATGTAAACGAAGGCATGATGACTTCATCGCCTGGCCCAACTTCCGAAAGAATGGCTGCCATTTCCAAAGCATCGCTGCATGAAGTGGTAAGTAAAGTCTTTGCAAAATGAAACCTCTTTTCAAAAAATGTCTGACACCTTTGGGTGTATTTCCCATTACCCGAAAATTGACCACTTAGTGCCACACCAAGAGTAGCAAACGCTTCTCGCGGGCCAAAATAGGGTTTGTTGAAAGGAATATGCACCTTTGTTTAATTTGTGGTTTAGGCTGCGAAATTACATATTCTCGTGCTCGGGTCGAAATCCTTACCTTCGCATATGAATTTATGGCAAAACATAGCCTTATAAGAGATATTAGCGGAGTAATGGGCAGTAATATTCTGGCCATGGTCAGTACTCTGGGCATAAGCATTCTGCTTTCACGAGTTCTTGGCCCCCAAGGATATGGCCTCTTTACTTCCTTATATGTTGTGCCTCAAGTGGTAATGGGTTTGGTGCAATTGGGAATGAGCCGTTCGGCTGTATTCCATCTAGGCCATAAAAAATTTAACGAATGCCAAACCATTTCTTCCATCTATGTGATGTTGTGTATGACTTCTACTGTTGGGATCATCGTATCGGCTATTGCTTATGCCATATTGAATAATCCATTGCTCGAAACCAATTGGATTTTACTGGCTTTGTGCATTATTCCATTCGCACTGGGTAACATCTATACATCTGGAATATTTATTGGCAAGGAAGATATTCAAACATCGAATAAGATTTACTGGATACCGGTTACTCTCAATCTAATTTTGACTGCCATTACGGTTGGCATTCTTCAATGGGGCATCACAGGAGCACTTATAGCCAATTTATTAGCCACAGCCACTATATTTTTCGTGTTCCTCTTGCGCATTCACCATCAATATGCCCTTAGTTTCCGTTTCGATACCAAAATTCTCAAAAGCCTCGCCAGTAAGGGTTTGGGTTTTGCTTTGGCCTTCGTTATGCTTCAATTGAATTATAAAGTGGATATTCTTTTGCTCCAGAAATTAGCCAAACCTTCTGAAATTGGTTATTATGCTCTTGGCGTTTCCGTTACCGAACAATTATGGCTATTGCCTTATGCCATTGGAGTTGTTCTGATGAGTCGGACGGCTAATGCGACCAATGAAAGAATGATGGCCAAAACCACTGCCCTGATGGTGCGTATTTGTCTGCCTGCAGCATTGATTGCCGCTTTGGTTCTCATTGCCCTTACTCCTCCTTTGCTGCCCTTGATTTTTGGAAAATCCTTCATTCCCAGTATTCGTGTCGTTCAAACCATCTTGCCAGGTATTGTCATCTTCATGATCTTCAGAATCATCGAAAGCTATTTCGCGGGTTTGGGAAAACCCATGCTTAGCGTCATGACGCTGATACCTTCCCTTCTGTTGAATATTATCCTCAACTTGCTCTGGATACCTCGATATGGCATTATTGGCTCGGCAATGGCTACCAATTTTAGTTATGCTTTCGCTACAATTATATTTCTTTTTGTATTCCAGAAATATAGCAGACTTTCGTTCAAAGAACTCCTTATTCTGAAACCCTCCGATTTGCAACGGCTTAAAAAGGGAGGAAGGGAAAACGGAGGAAAGGAGATGAGAAGACGAGAGGAGGAGGGAACTATCCGTGTTTAATTTATGAATTTTTTCTTAAATGATAGAATATTTTCAGCCTTTCAATTTTTAACTCCCAAACTCCATTCCCTTTTTACTAAAAAAGCCATGCCTCCTCTTTAGTGAGAAAACATGGCTCTATCCACCTCCTTAACTCAGGTTTAATTATCTTCCTTCTTATGCTTGCGGTAATCATATACCTTCTTGCCACCATAAGCAGCACCCATGGCTAATAGTAAACCTATGCCACTGCCTAAAGGAGCTCCATTACGAGGTGCTTTATTATCATTACCACTTGCATCACCTGGCGGTAGTGGTGGGTCTTGTTGCGCAAATAAACTGTTAGCTGCAAGCGTATTACGACACGACACAACAGAAAATGACCGTTAAACAGAGAAGAAAAAGTAAACCATTTTGACAGGTGACAGACAACATAAAGACCATACTTCAACAGGACATTTGAGCCGACACTCAAGCCGACCCAATGTTTTTTATTTTTTTTCCACCGCATATTTTTTAAAACCATTTTTGAAGGACAGCCACCGCACAGCAAGCACATTTGCATTTTTGCCAACGCACAAGCCGATGCTTCAGCTTGCAAAAGAGCTTGCTCTTGCCTACGCACCCAAGCCCACCCACCACCCTAACACAATACGAGTGGATTTCAAGAGAAAAACGGGTAGACAACAATATTAAATTTAATGTATATCCGCAGTTATTCCTAAAGAATTTAGCGGAAAAATAGTTATAAATAAGTTCGCAAATGCTTACACAAATCACAGATATTCATTATATTTACATTCTGAACACATGTAATATTTCAAGCTATGAATATCCTGGATTTTGCTATAAATTACCCCGATGAGGAAACCTGTCGGGAAAAATTCAAACAACAAAGAGACCAAATGGGAGTTACCTGCCGTCGTTGTAATTGTAAGGAGCATTATTGGCTGGAAAACAAGCAGGCTTACGAATGCAAGCGTTGCCAAGCGCGCCAGACGCTGCGTTCGGGCACGGTCATGCAGCATTCCAACCTGCCATACCGTTACTGGTTCGTGGCCATGCACCTGCTCACGGCTACCAAGGGCTCCTTTTCCGCCGCCGAGATACAGCGACAGCTGGGGCACAAGCGTTACCAGCCCATATGGGAAATGGTCAATAAACTGCGTGACGTGATGGGCAAGCGTGACGACAAGTACACGCTCGAGGGCGCCATCGAGCTGGACGACGCCTTCTTTTCCACCGAGATATCCGTTGAAGAGAAGGAGAAACCGTTGAAACGCGGCCGTGGAAGCCAAAAAAAGACCAAGGTCCTGGTGATGGCTGAAAGCAAAACGGTTGAAAACCCCAAACCGGGTAAAAAACCCAAGAAGGCCGGATACCTGAAGATGAAAGTCATCAACGACTTGAAAGCCGATACAATTACAAAGAATGTCAAAGAGCATGTCGAAAGCACGGCGGATCTGACCACCGATGATTCAACTTCTTACACTAAATTGAAAGAACATGTCCATTCACACACGACATCCGTTGTTCCACACGAGGAATTGCCTAACGTGCTGCCTTGGGTACACACCGCGATCAGCAATGCCAAACGACAGCTCCTGGGCGTGTATTACAAGGTAAAACCCGAGTATTTACAGTACTACCTCAATCAGTTCTGTTACAAGTTCAACAGGCGTTACTTCGGCGAGAACCAGTTTGACAGGCTGTTGATAGCCGCCGTATCGTGTGCGCCTGATTTCAAATCAAGAATTTACAATAGGAACTATTGCGGATAATCATTTAAAATTTTAACTTTGACAATTGGAAAATTGAAGTAATAAATGACGACAAAAACAGAAACAAAACAATTTCAATACGAAATACAAGCCTATCAAGAGGATTGTGTAAATAATATTATCAGTCTTTTTGAAAGTCTTCGCCAGAAAGCAAACTTTAAAGAGGTGTTGACAGCACACCACAAAAAGAATAAATATAACTTTCCAGTTCAAGACACTAAAAATATTGACATTATGATGGAAACGGGAACGGGGAAAACGTTCACGTTTATCAAAACGATTTTTGAACTGAGTAAGCATTTCGGCTACAAAAAATTTATCATTCTTATCCCTACTGTTCCTATTCGCGAGGGAACAAAAACAAACCTAGAGGATACCAAAGATTATTTTAAAAGCTTATACGCCAACGAAAAAGAAAAGGAAATTGAAACCTTTGTTTACGAAGGTGGAAATATTTCAGCCGTTAGACAATTTATTGGCACTTCGCATTTATCGGTTTTGGTAATGACACCAAGTTCATTCAGCCACAAAGACAATATCTTAAACCGACCATTAGAAAAAGACATTAACACGCCTGAATTATTTGTAAACAATCAAGAACCGCCAAAATCATATTTGGAATGTTTGAAACGACTAAATCCAATCGTGATAATGGACGAACCTCACCGCTTTGAGGGTAACGCTTTTAAAACATATTTTGAAGGTTTTGAAAATTACTTTTTGCGTTTTGGTGCTACATTCCCCAAAAAGAAAGACAGTTTGCCTTTATCCAATGTAGCGTATGTGTTAGACAGCATTTCTTCGTTCCGACAAAGTTTGGTAAAGAAAATTGTTGTTTATACGCAAGACGTAGTTGAGAACACAGACACACTCATTGGCATTGAAAAAGTAGGAACAGTCAACAAAGCCTTTGTAAGCACTTTAACCAATGGAATTATTGCAAGACGGGAATTAGGCGTAGGGGCAGTTTTCAACGGTAAAAGCATAAAGAAAATAAACAAAGACACCATTGTTTTAGCAGACGACACCATTGAAAAAGTTGATTATTCTTTGTCGGACGAATCATTGCGGGCAATGATTAAAGAAACAATCAAAATTCATTTTGAGAAAGAAAAAGGTTTGTTTGAGCAAGGCATAAAAGCTTTAACCTTGTTTTTTATGGAAAGCGACACCAGTTTATTTCGAGGAAGCAATCCAAAAATCAAGAACTTTTTTGAAGAAGAATACAAAAAGCAATACACCGAAATTGTAAGCAAGCTTGACCAAACAAGCGACTATTATAAATTCTTGCAAAACGATTTTGATAGCGAAAACACTTTACAAGTTCACAAAGGATATTTTTCAGGCGACAAAGGAAACGCAGACGAAAAAGTAAAAGCAGGAGTTGACGAAATTCTGAAAGACAAAAAGAAATTGCTATCGTTTGAAAGCCCTACACGTTTCATTTTCTCCATTTGGGCATTGCAAGAAGGTTGGGACAATCCAAATGTTTTCACAATCTGTAAACTTTCCAATCAAGGAAGCGAAATATCAAAATTGCAACAAATTGGAAGAGGTTTACGCATTTGCGTAAATCAAAACTTACAGCGGAACACACTTAAAAATTTGAATGACGACCAAGAAGCATTTTGGAAAATCAACAACCTTGATGTAGTTGTATCAAGCAAAGAACACGGCTTTGTTGAGGCAATTCAAAATGAAATTTTAAGCAACTCATTCTTGATTTCTGAAACATTCACAGAACAAGAACTCATTAAAACACTCAAAGAAAAATCAGGTTTTGACGATGATACAATTGTTACTTTGGTTGATGATGTGCTGAAGGACAAGAAAATGATTGTTCGCAAGGCAATTGTTGACGGACAAAAGATTTACGAAAAATCGCCTGAATTTTCAGCTATTCTAAAAGAACAAAATTTGCCCGAAGAACAAGTGAAAGCCATTGAAAGCCTGTTTGCTACCGACACAAACACTTATGTTCAGAAAGCTGATAAGAAAAAAGAGAAAAAGAAAGTTTTCATAAAAGCAACCCACTTACAAGAGTTTCAAAATCTTTGGAACGCTATCAATAAAAATGCTTTCTATGTTTTAGAAACTTTAACCGCAGAGCAGGAAAGCCAACTGATACAAAACATAAAAACACAAATTGAAGCCGTAAACATTGAAGAGATTCTATTGCAAACCATTCGTGCAGAACTAAACGTGAACAAAATTGGCGAACAAGGAGGAATTACAGAAAGGCTAACCGACACCGTTTCATACAAAAGCAAAGTTGACTATTTAGAATTGGTTCGCACTTTATCAAACAACACCAAAACCCCTATTTCATTTGTTGTAAAGATTTTCAATGCTTTAAGTGATGACTTCAAAACCAAAATGCTCTGCAACAATCCTGAACAGGCACAAAGGGAAATTTCCGAAATAATCAACAAGAACTTAATTGCAATGCTCAAAGCAAACATTAAGTATGACGGTATTAACGGAACAGGTTTGCCAAATGTATTCAAAACCGAAAAAGGGAAAACCTATTTAGATACAGGAAGCGTTGGCAAATTTCAAAAAGACATTTCAGGCGATTTCAATTTAAAATCCAAATGGGTATTTGAAGAAGTGATTGAATATGACAGTGATTTTGAATTAGAAATTGTGGAGCAAGACCCCGACATTGACAGCATTGAAATTTTCGGCAAACTTCCACGCCTAAAAATCAAAACACCATTGGGTGATTACAACCCCGATTTTTGCTATGCTATCAAAAGCACCGAAGGCAACAAAATATTTCTTGTAGTGGAAGCCAAAGGCTATAAATCGTCAACTGCAATTCCAGTAGATGAAAAAGGCAAGATTGACTTTGCCAAAAAATATTTTGAGGCATTAGGCGAGCACTACAAAGACCAAAACATTAAGATTTCATTTAAAGAACGTATCAATAAAGCGCAATTAGCGGCATTGATAAAAAGCTAAGTATTATGAAAAAAGATATAGTTTATAAACTAACCGAAAATTTTGAAGATTTTCTTCACAAAACAGAAGATGGAGTAGAATTTTGGTTAGCCAGAGATTTGCAGCACTTACTCGGTTATGGCAAATGGGATAATTTCCAGAATGTAATTAGCAAAGCTAAAACGGCTTGCGAAATATCAGGTCAGGATATTGCAGACCATTTTGCCGATGTCGGGAAAATGGTTGAGATTGGTTCGGGAGCACAAAAAGAAATTGATGATGTAATGCTTACGCGTTTTGCTTGTTACTTAATAGCTCAAAATGGTGACCCAAGAAAAGAACAAATTGCTTTTGCCCAAGCATATTTTGCTATTCAAACTAGAAAAGCCGAACTCATTGAGCAAAAAATATTAGAAATCGAAAGGGTTCAAGCCCGAAATAAATTAGCTGAAACCGAAAAAGAGCTTTCACACGTTATTTTTCAGCAAACAGGTGGTAACGAAAACTTTGCTTTAATCAGAAGTAAAGGCGACCAAGCTTTATTTAATAGAACCACACAACAAATGAAAGATAAATGGGGCATAAAGAACAAACCTTTAGCCGATTTTATGCCAACCATTTTGCTAAAAGCCAAAGATTTTGCTACAGAAATTACCATTTTCAATGCCAAGCAAAAGCAAATGAAAACCGAAGGTCAAATTTCCAATGAGCATATTACCAATAATAAAACGGTTAGAAATACTTTGATTTCTCGTGGTATTGTTCCCGAGAACTTGCCACCAGAAGAAGATGTGAAAAAGATTGAACGCAAATTAAAATCTGAAGAAGTAAAGTCATTAAAAGAGAACAAAGGATTTAAAAACAACAACAAAGAATAGTATGGCAGAACAAGATTTTATAAAAGCAGGATTTACGGTTGTTGGCACAGAAAACAACGAAAACAAATTGTTGTGTTTTCTAAAAGAAAACTACCCAAGCGTAATTAAGGACAACGAAATTGACCTGCAAGAACTTAAAGCTATTGCAGGTTTGCCTATTGATGAAAAGGTAAACGGTTACGGTTTAAACTTTGTAGGCAGAAACTTTGCCCGAGCTAAATATGCTCAAAAGACAGAAAAGGAATTACGCCTGAATACCACGTTGAGCAAGAATATTGACACAACAGAAAATTTAGTGCTAAAAGGCGACAACCTCGACAGTTTAAAAATTCTGAAAAACCACTACAGCGGAAAAATAAAATGTATCTACATTGACCCACCATACAATACAGCAGGTGATGAGTTTGTTTACCCAGATAAATTTGATAAAGAAGAAGCAGAAGTTTTGGGCTTGGCAAACCTAAGCGAAAGCGATTTTGCTAGAATGGAATTTAGTTTTAAAACCAAAAAGAGCCACAATGGTTGGTTGGCATTTATGTATCCTCGTCTATTATTGGCAAGAGACTTGTTGAGCAAAGACGGGGTTATTTTTATAAGCATTGACGATAATGAACAAGCAAACCTAAAACTACTTTGCGATGATGTTTTTGGAGAGGAGAATACAGAAACATATATTTGGAATTTATCAGATTTTGAAGAAAGTTCTTTTACTAAAACAGCTTCTAATACTGTAAGACAAGAACACGAATATATAATTGCTGCATTTAAAAATGAAAAGATTTTAAAGAGATATACAGAATACCGTTTTCTTAATAGGGATGATTTTTCAAATCCTGATAATGATCCACGAGGTCCTTGGATGTCTGGTAATATTTCTCGAAATGGTATAAAAACAACAACAGGTTCTAAGTATTTTAAAATAATATCACCTACAGGTAATGAATATACTCGTAATTGGACTGTATCAAAAGATGAATATGATGAATTAGTGAAAGACAATAGGATATATTTTAGTAGAGATGGTGATGGTGTTCCAAGGATTAAAATATTTAAAAATGAACCTTCAAATTCAATTCAAAGCTCAATATTTAGTGGTTTAAAGACCTCAATTACAGGTAAAAATCAAATAAAGGAACTGTTTAATGATATGATAATGTTTGATTTTCCAAAACCAACAAATTTATTACAAAGAATAATTACATTGACTACTGATGAAAACGATATAATCCTTGACTTTTTCGCAGGTAGTGGCACAACTGGTCACGCAGTAATGCAATTAAACGCAGATGATGGTGGAAACCGAAAATTTATTTTGTGCCAAATTGATGAACCAATCAAAGAAGGCAAACCGGCTTACAAATTTTGCATTGAGAATAATTTACCGCCCGTAATTTCAAGTATAACCATTGAACGTTTGAAAAGAGCAGGAGAAAAAATCACAAAAGACATTGAAACAGAAAACAGCAAAACAGGATTGTTTGAGGAAGACAAAAAACAAGTTCCTGATATTGGCTTTAAAGTATTTGACAGTGTAGAAGCCCCAAAACTGAAAGTTGACGACAAAGGGCAAATTTCAATAACTGAAAATGATACAGACGCTTTAAGTCGCATTTACAATATGATTTTCACCGTTGGTTTAGACGAGCCAACACAAGTTCCCGAAGAAGTGGTAAAAGATTGCATTTACAAAATCGGCAACCATTACTACATAACCAACAGCGAGAAAATTACGAGTGACGATTATTCAAACGCCATTAAAAACGGCAGAGTATTTATTGACGGTTGGACAGCCAGCCTAAACGGAACTTTACAGAACTATAAAGAAGATGTGAAGATTGTGTTTTAGCAAAATTGAAGTAAAATGATAACTAAGCTAAATAACTTTACTCTTAAATCTTTTGTTGGCTATACAAATCCCAACGACTTACTTTTTCGTGCCAAAAACATTCTATTTGGATACAATGGTAAAGGGAAAAGTGCTATTGCTATTGGCATAAAAGATGAATTTCTAAAAGACACAACCAAAAAGCCTGAGAATCTTAGAATTTTCGATAGAGATTACATCTCAAAGTCATTGTTACTTGAAAATTCTGAGGATAAAATTAAAGGCGTTGAGGCAAGTTTTAGTAAAGGTGACGTTGATATAGAAATCAAGATTAAAGAACTTGAAAAGCTAATTATCAAAGAAGATGAAATTGGAAAACTTGAAATAGATATCGCCAAATTACGCAAAGAAATTAGAGTTGAAATTGACAAAATTCACGATAGACGAAAAGGCGAAGCCAATATTCAAAGAAAGTCTAAAGATGAATCAGTTGAGCGAGTAATTGAACTTTACAAAAAAGATTTTCAGGATGCAAAAAAAATAGAAGCAGATGACGATAAACTGATAAAGATTAATGGCGACAATGCAATTGAGAAACAAATTGCACAAAACGAAAATTTGAGACCATTAATCTTATCTAAAATTCAAACAACATTAATCGAAGAAGTAAAAGTAATATTCAAAAAAAAATTCGGAGAAGATATATCAATCCCGGAATTTGAAGTTGTTCAATGGATTGAAACAGGTTTGAAACTTCATAAAGATGGCGATAACTGTAAATTCTGCAATGGCCAATTAGATTATTTAGATGTCAAAGCAAAAATAGTCGAATTCAAAGATAACAAACGTCATAAAGCAACTGAAAAACTAAAGCAATTTAAAGAACAGCTTCAAAGTCTTTTAGAGAGTATTATAGCTATTGAGAAAGAATCTAAAACTTACACCACCAACATTGGCAATGAAATAGAGCAACATTTTGCAGCAATTTCTGCAAAGAAAAACACTATTGAAGCTATTATAAATTCGTGTCAAAAGAAAATTGATAACATTGAAGTTCAAGAAAATTTTGATTTTGAACTTTTAGCAGAAACTCTAAAAGAGCTTGAAGAATCTATTTCAATTATCTCAAATGCCAAAAACGACCAACTATCTGAGTTAAAAAAGAAACAAAACAACCTGACCACTTTAGTAAAAGGTGCAATTGGTTTGGAAATACAGCAATCAGCTACTATAAAAGATAAGCTACAGGAGGTTAAAGACAAAGAAGCTGAACTCAAGAAAAAGCGAGAGAACAACATGAAAAAACAGCAAGAAATTCAAGATTTGAAACAACAGAAAAGTCAAACAAAAGATTTTGCTGATTTTGTTACTCACATTCTGAATGACATAAATATTTCATTAAAGGTTGAGCTTGATACAGACAACAAAAATTACATTATCAAAAGCACCAACGAAAACGCAACTCTTACAATTAAGGATATTAGCGAAGGAGAGAAAAACCTTTTAGCATTGCTGTTTTTCTATTACGAACTTTTTGCAGACAACAAACAACAGAACGTAAAATCTGAAATTGAACTTATCATAGTTGACGATCCAATCTCAAGTATGGATGATTCGAATAGGTTTTATATTCTGGAACTTATGAAAAATCTTTTAGAACTTCCAAATCAACAAGTCTTTGTAATGACGCATTCTTGGGAGGACTTTTGCAACTTGTCTTATGGTAAAAAAGCTTGGGAAGATAAAACGGATAAAAATGGTATTGAAACCAAATCTAAATATGCAACTTTTGAAATAAGGAAAAGTAACGGTAAAAGTGAGATTGTTAAAGCAAAGAATATTGAAAAGCCATATAAATACTTATTCAAAGAAATATATAATTTTTCACAAAAGCACGAAGGACAAGCAACAACCGAATGCGAAATTTATCATTACCCAAATATTATAAGAAGAGTTTTCGAAGAATGGTATAGTTTTAAAATTGGGGAAGATTTGAATTTAACAAGTGCTCAACTTGGTCGTTTAGCAAATGATTTTAAAATTACTAATGATAAATCTAAAACTGAACTTGGCGTTTTATTGAAAGTCTGTAATATATTGTCGCATTCAATTAATGGCTCTAAAAACCCACAAGAAATTCACCAATCTGCAAAATATTTAATGCAAATTATCAAGGACAATGACCCATTACACTATGAAAGAATGAAAAATTAATCTGAAATGAAAATGACAAGCCAACGCATACAGCCACACACATTGCCAAACCGCTCAAGCCAACCCTCAAACCCAAGTTTGGCAAAGAGTGTGTCTGTCCAACCGCACGACAAAAATGGTTTTAAAAAATTTTCCGACCCTTCAAAAAAATAAAAAACGCCACGCACAACCCGACAGACAAATGAAAGAAAACCTAACAACGACAATGGTTTACAGACACGGTGGACAAGAACGCCAGCAGCTAACAGCGGTTTTGCAAAAGTGGCGGTGCAGTGCTTCGTATGACAGTGAAGTGGTTTATCAAAATTTAGTGCTTCGAATGAAGTTTAGTGGTGAAAATCGCCACCTTCGCAAAGCCGCAAAACGATGGCGGAAAGTGCCAGTAAAAGGCTCAATAACATTTTTACGCTTAGCTTTTTCATTATGTTGAGGTTTTTATGGTTATTTACGAATGAAGATTTTATTGAATACAGTCTGCTGGTCGGTGGTTATCCTTACGATATAGATTCCTGACGAAAGAGGTAAAGGTATTTGGTTTTGAGCAGTAGTAAGATGCATAAGCATTTGTCCCGCAGTATTGAAAATCTCTACTCTCTTTTCACCTCCAAAGGTAAAATAAAGCTGTTTACCAACTGCATAGGCAAATACCTTGGTTGGGTTGGGTTCGTCTATTCCCACACTCCCCATGTGCAGTTTAAAACGATTGTGAGCATCGCCTTCTACCGAAGTGAAAACATACTCCGGATTATCGCTCAGACATTGTGTAACCCCAGTCTTCAAGTCTTCCAGATAAACCCTCATGGGAAAGGGATTTTCGGCCAGACGGATTTTGAATTCCTGACGGTCGTTCTTTATGAAACCATACAAAAACTCCATGCCCTCTTCGATAGAAGGCACAGCTTGTGTGGAAAGTATTTCGTTGCCCACTATACAATAGAACAGAGGCGCATAACCCGCCAAGAAACGAGAATCGTAATAAAAATCAAAATCATTGGTAGAACCCTCTTCGATTCGAATTACGCTTTCCTGTGCAGAACTTCCATCGGTTGGACTGGCAACCAGTAACAAACGATTGGCATCTCCAGCCTTGTACCAGGCAGTGTTGTTATGTACACGCGATGCTAAAGGAATTGTAATACTATTATTTGCGCCATTTACCTGTATCATGAAACCTTGTGAAATGGGAATAATACCATTACTGTTGATATCGCTATACGCATTATTGGTGCAATGCCATATTTTGGCCGTACCTGCTACATTGCTTAATGCCCAGTAAGTTGATTCATTCCATTTCAATGCCGAAGGGAAGGGATTGCCCAGCAAATGCCAACCATAGTTAGAACCCGAAGAATAACTTAGGCCACTCCAAGTTGTATCGGTATTGTAAGGTGTTCCGGTAAATTTCTTACCGCTTTGAGTTTGCTCATAAGAAACCAAATAACCTCGGCCTTGGACAAAATTAGTGCCATCGTTCCACTCACTAAAAGTTGGCGGATTACTTGTATTTTTATAATTTATCCATAAGTTATGTATTTCGCTCCAGCCATAGAAACCATAATCATTACCTGTTCCTATTGTTTCAAATGCAGAAATCTCCTGGTCTTGAACGGGGGAACTGAGTAGATGCCAATATATGGGTGTAGTACTCCAACTCCTACCTTCGATATAACGTTCTACATTGAATGTACCTGAACCGCTCATTGTGCCATTAATGATGAACGAACCCGTACCCGTTGCATCACTTTCGATGTTGAGCTGATTGTTTACCGTGAGTGTAGCTCCTGTTGGCAAAGTAATACTGCCTCCATTTTCTATCATTAGCTTACCAACAGTGGATGTTGATAGAGTCAGATCGCTACCCAGTAAGACCGAACCATCCGCTGTGAAGCCTAAACTACCTGATGGTGTTATTCCAGAAGGAATACGCAGGTTATTTACCGAAAGAGTGCTTGGAAATGAAGGAACAGTAGTAACTCCTGACAAAGTGCTGCTCCAGTCGTAAATGCCGAAGCTCTGGTCTGATGAAGGCGCACCATTGCTCCAGTTAGCTGCTGTGCTCCACTCATTGCTTTCTCCTCCCAACCAGGTATTAAATGCATCGGAACTGACCCAATCGGTAGCAGCATCCATGTTGGTTAAGGTTCCATTCTTTCCATGGCCGCTAATATCATAAAGTGTTGTATCACCGTAATGATCAAACCTGTAATAGGCAATTAGTCCAACTTCATTCCCTTCTAAGGTTTTCATCATGCTTTCACGAATCTGCGATTTCGTTCTTGCGGTATTCCAAATCCGGATTTCATCCAGCATTCCAGAAAATAAATTTGTAGTAGAATAAGTTCCATTCTGATATAGATTTGCAATGGTCATAACATCTACGGAAGGACTTTGAGTAAGCGTACCAGTGGTATCAACGTTAAGTATAAGAATAGTAGCCGACTGCGTGGCACTTTCCTGTCAAAACACAGGAAAGTTGAAGCGGACTAAAGCCCTTTAATTTACTGCTATCTCGGCTATTATTTTTATACATTGTTGTGC